>Ga0179593_1593608_pt1 | contig 18447 bp, 28 predicted proteins | sample CZODoug2_1_08_16_FD_185931 | JGI IMG/M metagenome (GOLD analysis project Ga0179593, IMG submission 185931) | Vadose zone soil fungal communities from Angelo Coast Range Reserve, California, USA - CZODoug2_1_08_16fungal (PacBio error correction) | ecosystem: Environmental > Terrestrial > Soil >...
AAGAAGGGGCCCCATCGTCGCTGCTTCGACTTGTCGATCAACCGGATGGACAGGAGGGAGGGGACGAGCATTTTAGTTTTTCTCCGAAAGAAGGAAAATCAAAAACGTTGGTTGATATAAAGCGCTCCTCGTGCTCTCTAGGGGGGGGAGGGGAAAGGGGAAAAGGGGCGGATGCACGGATGCCTCGAATCCCATGAGAAAAACTTCACATCGTATAAGAGGGAAGAAAAGCCTTCCTCGATCGAGCCGTCCACTTTTCCCGCCTGTATTCGGAAGGGAAAGAGGGGGGTGAAGCTGCTCGACCCCCGAATGCCGCTGCGGTCGGTGTGGGGGGGAGCAGGGAAAAAGCTCGCTTGCTTGCTCCTCAAGAAAGGGAACGACGACCCAGGATTGATCTCTGCTTGGGGGAGGAAAGAAAAAAAGACTGGCATCCACTGCAAACCTTCCAGAGAGAAAAAAGCCCGCCATACACACGAAAAAACGAGAATACGCCTCCTGAAAATTTAGAGGGAACCGCGAGTTGCGAAAAGCCTAATTAGAAGGGTCAACTCGGGAACACAAAACCAAACCGAGAGAGAATTTCCCTTTAACAGAACGGAAAAGGGTAAATCCGAGAGGATCTCTACCACGGGAAAGAATAATCCATCATCATACTCGAAGAAGGAAACTTCGTCGTATTTGAATCATCGCAATGCACCCATGAATGTGAGGAAAAAAAAGGACCTATATTGATCGTCCGTCAGCCTCAGGAAAGACCTAATTAATATAATAGCAGGAAAAGGGCGTTGTTGAGCCGAAAAAAGACTCCTCCCTCATCGAACGAAGCTGAGCTAAAAAAGAAAAAAGGAGAGGAAGCCCTCAACAGACTTTAAACAAAATCGTCACGGGTCGGACATGCTCGTCGCATAGAGATCATCGGTGTTAAAGAGATCTAATTATGAGGGAAAAAGTGGCTGCTGGGACCTAAAGGCAGAAAGAAAAGGTTACGCAGTCTTGGCGGGAGCTTCAGGAAGAAGTCGTTAGCGATACCTCCAAGCAGCACGGAGGGGAGAAGACACTTACCGCGATGCCCACTATGCAAAAAAGAAGAAACAGTTGCGTTACTGAGGAAGGGAGGGGGGGGGGGCAGGCACCCAAATCACGGTCTGCAAGCCAACAAGGCCAAGACGGTCGAAGAAAGGGGGTAGCTAAAGCTGATTATGCTTCGCAAAGAGAAACCCGACTATGCCCCATCGTCCCATTGCGAATACTGAAGAGGGGGGAAAAAAAAAAAGGGTGAACTCGACGTTGCCAAGGGAAGCTTCCCATCTAGAGAAAAAGGGGTGGGTGGTGAAACAAAAAAGGCGATCATACTCGCCAGCCATTACGCTCTCTAGGGGAAAATGATATCTCTTATTTTCCAGGGGGCCCCTAAAAAATCCATCCCTACAAAAAGATGTGTCTCGAGGAAGCGACTGATCAGCGGGGAAGAGGGAATGTCTCAGAAAGGCAAGCCCGAATATATCGATAAAAGGGAAAAGAATCGCTGCGCGGCGAAAGCAGGAAGGAAAGGGGCGCTCTGTGCTTATTTTGCGAGGAAGGAGGGTACCGGGCCAATCTATACATCGGTCTCGAAAGAGAGGGACAGGTACGGCCAGCATCTTTTCTTATGCATCGGGAAGAAAGAGAAAGGAGGCCTCCGGGGCGCGCACGCCGATGACCATCCTTTATAACAAAAGGAGAAAAAGGGCCAGTTACGAACTCCAGAACAAAAATCCCTGGTCTCGGAGGGCGGCCTACATCATTATCAAAAAAAAGTCGCTGTCTGTGCCGCGAGAAAAAGGGTTCTTTACGCCGTGCTTGGGGGAAAAAGCCCATGAGCGGGGAGAGCAGCTGCTCTGAAAAAGGGGCGGCAATCGGGCGTGCTTAACCCTTGCGGAAAAAAGCTGCATGCCAAAAGCCTCGCCGGGCGGGAAAAGGCAAAGGGGGAGAGGCCCTCAAATGCAGCTATTCGACAAGGTTGGGGGGGGGTTAGACGATCTTCGCGAGCCTCGCACGGGAGGGGAGAGGGGTCCCCCCTGATTGCAGGAAGTGGCTCAATCTTCATCCAAGAAAAGGAGGCCCGTCCCCGTAGTCTTACGAGGGAAAGGGTCCTCTTCTCTCCGCCAAAAAAAGGGGGGGTAATTCGCAGCGACCATGTTCTCTGAAAAAAGTTTTTTTGGGGAGTTTCTGTGTCCTTTCCTGAAAGAAAGCGTCATCGAAGTAAGGGGGAAAAGCATCTTTAAAAATGAACGCTCATGGTTCGGCTCTTCCTGCTGGGGACGCAGGACTATGGGGCTTTGATCTGGCTCACGGAGCGCGGTTTCCGTTATAGCGGGGGACAAATCTCTCCTTGCGAAAAAAGGGAGGGAAAGCAAACCCCTAAAATCGGGAGAGGCTCCAAGGAGCTGTTTGGTGGCGGGGGGAAAAAAAAAGCTCGTGTCTCTTGTGGGAAGAAGATTTCTTGGAGAGGGAACGACATCCCCAAAAAAGAAGAAAATATCCTAACATTTTCGCGAGGAAACGCATACCCGGAGTTCGAAGGCTTCTGAGAAAGAATTAAATCCCCTTAGAAAGGAAAGGGACCGACCAGTCTTCGTAGTGGGGGAGAAAAAGGCAATCCCGAGGGGGCCCGCTGGAAAAGCTTCGAGAAAAGAAAAGTACGACACCCTCAGCAAAACTTTTTCTATAGGGAAGACCGGCGAGGCATATTGCCTGGTCCAAGGGACGCAGACCGTTCGAGACTTTAAAAAGCCGCGCAAGGTTTCAGAAGAAAACGGGCCGGAAGGGGAAAGCGCAGCTGCTCGATATTGATCATCGCAAGGGGGGGAAAAGGGGGATGGCATGGTTAACCCCAAAGAACGGGAGAAGAAGAAGGTAGCGTGGACATACAATCCGAAGGGGGGGTGTAGCCTCAAAGGCAAAGACTCATTTTTCCTCCGGGGGAGGGAAAAGGCCGCCTACTGCATGGAGGGGGGGAAATCAATTATTTTTCCAGAGGGGAGAAGAGTCCGACTTTGAGGGCAGCTCGTCCATATTGCATCATACAAAAAAGGGGGAGGGCGACTCGATCCCCACAGGAGGGGGGAGAAAATTGGTCAGCTACAACACTCCTAAAAAGGAGAAAGCGAACGTTCATTGAGCATGCTGTCTCCTGCTGCAGAGGGGGGGGAAAAGGTTGCTCGATCTCTTCAGAAGGGAAAAAAGGCGACAGTCAATGCGAAGGAAAAAGGACCCTGGATCATCTCTGTCAACATAGAGAAAGAAGGGGGGGATCGTGCTGAGGGTTTTGGGGGAAAAGAAAAGAAGGAAATCCGAGCTATCCTGTGCTACAGGAACGTCCGTGCTGGCGCGTATGATCTAAGATGGCGAGAAGGGGGTACCACACCTTCGGCGAATTAGAAAAGGGGGGGGGGGAAGCTTAGGCCAAAAACTGGGAGCTCAAAAAAGGCCGTATTTCTCAGGAAAAGGACATGGGGCATCGTTCTTAACAAGAAAGAGATGCGCATGGCCATGAACTCAAAAAAGAAAATCACAAGTCCTCGCTGCGATCAGTCAAGGGGGGAAGGGGAGGAGCTCCGTGCTTTTTTGTTCCCTTCGAAGGATAAATTAAAAGAAACTTGGGTAGTGATCGGGTGCATCGTGGCAAGGGGGGGAGCGCCCTAATTCTTTCTGGAGGGGGGATAAACCGGGAAGGCTTCGCGGTGAGTGTCGCAGAAAGAAAAAGGAAAAAACTTTTACGTGATGTCTGCTTTCGGTCAGAAAAAGGGAGAAGAGTAGACTAGGTTCCGCTTTACCCCGAGAGGGCGGAGGCGCGAGCATGTCCGCTTAGGGAAGGGGGGCCAAAAGGCGTTTCTGGCTTGCCGGGGGAGAGTCGGTCAGAAGAAAAAAAAAAAGATGAGCGAGCGAGGAATGGGGCGGCTCAACAACCACGCCAAGAAAAAAGGGCGAGGCGGTTCCGGACGATCAATCGATAAAGGAGAAGGAGACGAACTCTATCATGTGTTCAGGAAGCGCCCTACCGAGAACACCGCAGATTGAAAAAAAGGGGGGAAGGGAAAAAAGGCCTTATTCTTATCATCGGCAGAGGGGGGGAAATCAGCTCGGAGCGGGCTTCGCCGTTATTTTCAATTTAACTTCAGAAGGGGGGGGGTGGGCTCTCGATCTATGACAGAAAGGAAAGAAAAGGTCTCACTCCAAAAAAAAGTGGGGGGAGTCCGACACAGCTACATTTCCGGGGGGAGAAAAAGTGGGTGTGTCTGGCGGCTGGTCTCGTCGTCGGGGGATTAATTCCCATTCCGGGGGGTACGCCACAGAGTCGATCAATCCCTGGGAGGAAGGGACGAAAGCACGAGGCCGGCGGCTAAGGGTATACTCGCCAACACTCACCGAAAAAATTAAAGGTAAAGCGCCAGCGTCACTAAAAGTTCGTATCGCGGATATTCCGGCTGCACCGTGGACGGGAAAAGGGGAAGAGGACCGTCGTTCTTGGGAAAAAACCGTAACTTCTGATCTATTTGAAAAAAGGGGGGAAATCATGGCGTCGATTCATCACGTGAGAAAAAGGAAAAGGGGCGGCGCTTCTAATACTACAGGAGGAAAAAAATGGAGGGGCATTCGAATATCAAAACCGAAGCTTCTCTCTGAGGAGGAGGAGCGGAGCAAACCTACACTGGCTCGTCAAAGAAAGGAAGAAAGAAAATCCCGTGATCTACAGTAGAAAAATTTTCATTCATCTCTAGAAGGAAAAAAGAGAGAGATACTGAAGGTCAAAAGAGTAGAAAGGGAAGAAACCGGGATGTGCTGCGCAAGAGAACGAGCCTTTAGTTTGCTACCCATAGCCTAGGCCGTATCGAAAGGTGATATCGAAGCGCTCCTCGGTGCGCTCGAGAAGAAGAAAGGAAAGAAGACTTCAGCCTTTCGGATTGGCACGTGAGGGAAAATAAATGATGAACAACGTTCAATCGATCAGATTTTTAGAAAAGGTCAAAGAAAAAAAAGAGCGCGCCCGTCCACTTTGCAGGCAAAAAAAAAAAAAAAAGGAAAAAGGACGGGACGAAACGGTGAGTGACGCTCTCGCCCCCAAAAGGAAAGGAGGAAAGTGTGGCGAATACTCACTTCGAAGAAGGAAAAAAAAAAAAAAGAAATGGGAGGCCACTCCGACCCAGTGATTGATAGGGGGAGAGGGGATCCAAAAAGACGGCATCACTGCAAAACCTTCCCCGCCGACGAGAAAAAAAAAGACCCTACGCGCTGCGAAGGAAAGGGGGAGATGTCGCGACACCGCTCGTTTTCGTGAGAGGAAAAAACGGGGTCAAATGTCCTCGATCGAGAGCCCACAAAACCAACGATAACGAAGGGAGAACTGCACAATCCCGAGACGAGAGGGGATAAAAAAGAGGACGATTATCATCTAAGGAAAACTGTTCGAAAGATTGGCCAGACCGATCTTCTCTTATTAGGTCGCACGCACTCGAAGGAAAAGGAGGGGTCTATAACGCCAGCAATAGGAAAAAAATCCAAACCGCCTCATCAAGACAGAATGAAGAGAAAAAAGAAGGGGGTGGGGATCCGCCCCATCATCTCTCGCCTCCGAAAGAGAGGGAAAGAGAAGACCGAATCAATAGTAGGAAAAGCAACAGCCTTTTTCAACAGGAAACTAAGCGGACATGCTCTTCGCAGAGGTAGAAGGAAAAGGAGAAAAGAGTCCTAATTTTTATTCCGGGGGAAAAGAAAAAATCGCCGTTCATTTACGCAGGAAGAAAGAAAGCGAAGCGCATGTGGAGAAAAGAAAGCCATCACGCATTATTTCTAAGAAAAAAAAAAGGAAAAGCCGCACGATGAACACCTATCACTACCGCATTTGCAGGGCCTTTGACTTCGGAGTAAAGGGCAAACAAAAAAGGAGAAGGGGAAAAGACAAATGCCCAGCCTGTCAAGCGAGTACTTGGGGAAGGGGGGGAAAGGGTTCATGGCTGCGCCAAATCTCCCAGAAAAAAAAAGAGATGGCCCCATGTCGGTCAAAAAAAGGCGGCCCCCAGTTTTTTGGGGGAGAAAAAAGGTGAACTCGACGTGCCACACATCGAGAAGAAAAGAAGGGGGGGGACAAGCGCGCCATCTTCGAAGCGAAGGAAAAAAGGAGAGAAAAACTGTAAATCCACTAGAAGAGTTGCCAAGGGCCCCAACCCCTCCAGCACGATCCGCGCCAAGTCGATGGAAAGAGACTCTCTGTTGCAGGCGAAAAGAAAGGGGCAGATGCTGTCGACTGCTTCAAAGTCACGCCTCGAAGGAAGGGTACGAAGCATGTCTAGCGCGCCCAAAAAAAACCCGGTCGACGCATGGCGAAAAGTAAACGTTTCTGATTGGCTCATGCCTGGGAGAAGGGGGAAGGACCAATCTCTACATCGGTCTCAAAGGGAAGGAGGGGGGGGAGGGAGACCAGTACTTCCATCCTCTTGGGAAGGAGGTGTGCGGAGTCGGCCGCGGAGCGCACTCCGATTACAAGAAGGAATGAAGAGGGAAGAGGTCTAACTCAAAAGATGACACTGGTCTCTGCAGAAAAGACAATCATTATTCAATCACCAGTCAGATGGAGGGAAGAAGGGGGGGGTCTTTATCGCCCTTTCTTTGGGGAAACCCCAAAGCGGCAAGATGACAATATCTATCATCTGCGAGGAGGAGGGGAGGCTGAACCCTTGCGCGCGCTGAAAAGAGAAAGTGAGAGCGTCAAGGCCACTAGGAAAAAATGGCGGTTCGAAAAGTTTTTGGCGGAAGAAAAAGGGAGCCTGCGCGAGCCTCTCACGCGTTCCAGGAAGGGAAAAGGGGGGGGATTGCATAATTGGAAAAAAAGAACACAGAGAGCCTGTCTTTCCTCACCTTAATTAGGAAGGGGTTTCACTCTTTCCTCCAAAAGGGGAAAAAATCACGGTATGCTTTCTTCGCTACCAAGGGGAAAAATGGGGGTGCTGTGGTCGTTTCCTTGTCAATGAAAAAAGAATTCGCGTGGCTCGACGAAAAGAGGGGACGCTCTTGTTCGAAAAAAAGATGGGACGCAGGACTAATTGAGTTTTGCGTGGGGGAAAAAGGGGCGCTTTCCGTGAAAAAGAAAAGGACAAATTCCTCTCCTTAAAGCCGCGGCTGCGAGAAGCCGCACGTTCGATGCCGAGTGTCGTTCGTCGCAATCGTGTAGGGGGGGCGCTTGCTTGGAGGAAAGAAAAAGAGACCAACACAAGAAAAGACATGGAGCGCCTACCCCGCAGACCCGTGATGGCATCCTTCTGCGAAAATAGGAAAAAAAAGAAGACCAGGCTTCGTAGTGGCTGCCGAGGAGAAAATTGAGAAAAAGGGGAAAAACCTCTTTAACTCTTTCTATGCTAGGAAGGCGAGCCCTTCATCAAACCTTGTCTATCTCCTTCAATAATGAATTGGCCGCTCTCAGACCGTGGCGAAGGGAGGAAGAGAGAAATGTTTTTCATCCTCCGGAGGGAAAGAAAGAATGAGGATATTGATTCATCTTCCGCTTTCATTGTGGAAGCGCGATAAAGAACACCCAGTCCAGCATTAAGCGGCCACAGAAAATAGAAAGGGGATTTATTAAAGACAAAGTCCGAGACCGAGGGACAGCCTGTGTAGTAAGCCAGCGGGAAAAATGGACAAAGGGGGGGGAAGGAGTTGTTCTCAATAGAAATTGCGCGCGAGGCCGACTTGAGCAAGCTCGTCAGATTGCAGAGAAAAAGGGAGACGCCGAAGCCCCAGCCGGCTTGAGAAAGAAGGGGGGGAGGGACAACACTCCTGCCCAGGGAGAAGAAACAAAGCTCTCCATTTCATTTTCGCAAATAGAAGAAAAAGAGATAGACCCTGGCTCTTACCACTGTGGGAGAGAAGGGAAAGAGGGGAAAAAGAAGGAGACAGGCATCTTCCCGCTCGCAGAGAGAGAAAAAAAAGAGATAAACATCGATTGGCGCGGAACGTGCTGTAGTTTTTTTTGTGGCACGGGAAAAAATCACGAGCTAGCCGGTCTACCGTATAGCGCGTCATGAAAGAATGAAAAAGAGAAAAGGGGGCTGCTCTTTACCACACCTTTAGGGAAGATGGGGGCATCGAGTGCACCAACTGGGACGGCAAAAACTGGCCTTATTCGCATGGGCCCAAAGGACGGGCTAGGGGAGATTTGCGCAGACCATGAACGAAAAGGAAAAAGAAAGAGGACTGCTCGACCGTCTTTGGCCTTTGTCAAATTAAAAAATCTCAAGTGCTTTTGGGGGCCTGCTCCGAAGAAAAAGGGCAGACAGTCACGGAAGGGGGAAAGGGGTCAATCTTGTGCCTCGCGGGGAGGGGAGTAGTTTTGGGGGCCTCGCTAACGCAGAGGCGGAGAAGGGGAGAACTGAAGCGGGATGTCTGCTTTCGGTCATAAATCGAAAAAAAAGAAGGAAAGGAAGAAAAGGTCCGCTTTCCCTATGAGCGGACATAGAAAAGAACCATAGTTGCCGAGTTGTTGTCAAAAGGCGTTTATGAGGAAAAAAAAAGGGGACAAAAAAAAAGAGGAGGTGAGGATGCTATCCGATTATTGGGCAGGGAGAAAAAAAAACTAGAAATATTCATTCGTCCTGATGAGGTCTTTTCCGGACGATTCATCTAGGGAAGAAAAAATATCATGGGTGCATTGCGAGAGTGGCGAAAGACTAAAGGAGATCCTGCCCCTCTTTGGGAAAAGGAACGGCATCATCTGCTACGTGTTTCGGTATCCGCTCTGATTCTTCAATGGGAAAGAAGAAATGCCCGTATCGTTGGTTTGTGGGATCGAGAGCGAGGCCATATTGAAAAAAATATCACACAACGCAACGAGCGGGGGTTTCGCGTACAGCGACATTTCGATCGTAATTGAGCGAGGAGAGGGGAGGCTGGTCCCTCGTGCGGAGGGGGGGAGTTTGAAATCCAACTTGTTGTGGAAGGAAGCCAAAAAGCAGCGATCATCCCTTGTTCGAAGGGGGGGAGGGAAGGCGCAAGCAGCTAGCCCGGGCGCGAAGAGTAGGAAAAGAAAAGAGGGAAAAAGCGTCATTCTTGCTGCGAGCATCTTCAAAAACGACGATCCGGCTGCAACATTGGACTGGCTCGATTCTAGACCTGGCGGTGAGGAAAAATCGATGTGAAGTTTTGGCATCATCATGGAAGGAGAAGGCCATCCTCCATTCTTAAGTCGGGGGGAGGAGGAAGCGAAATAGGGCGCTTCGATATTAAACCCGATCTCTTCGAGGGGAAGGGACTCGGGAGCAACCTAAACTTTCTCGTCAAAGAAAGAAGAAGTGAGAAGAAAAAAAGGGGAGAGACAAGTCTATCGCGTACTATTTGACCTTAGGGGAAGAAAAGAAAGAGGAAAAAGAGAGAGATGACTTGAGTTCCGCATCGTCGCAGAAAGGAGAAGTGCGGCGCAATCTTCTTGTCTTGACGAGCCAGGGAGGTGGAAAAAGAAAATCGTCCTGCATCTCCGGGGAGAAGGGGAGAGGAGAAAGGTGCGCTCGATAAGGTCTTCGCCGCGACCAGGGGGGAGAAAAGGGCACAGGGGGGAAGAGGGAATCCATGATGATTCCAAACTGAAAAAGGTATGAGAGTAGGCAAGAACGACGGTTCCTCGCAATCGCGCCCGAAATCCGGATCGGACGGCGAGGAAAAAAGGGGGGAGGGGAAGAAGGAAGAAAAGGAGGCCGCTGCGTCGTGTGGCGATATAAAAGGGAAAAATCGTGAAACTCAAGCCTTTTGAGCCACTCTTCCCGAAAAGGGAAGGGGGAGGAAACAACCAACTGGCATCCACTGCAAAACAGGTCCCAGAAAAAAGAGAAAAAAAGACCTCCCACTACTCGAGAACGGGGAACATCGCTTGTCAGCGAAACCGCTCTTTCGTGCGGGAGGGGCCTCGATCGAGGCCCACAAACACTGATACGGCGAAGTTCAAGGAAAAAGAAGGAAGGGAGGGGAAAGAGGCGAACACTTAGCGCGATGATCAGCATCCGGATCAGAAAAGAAGAGCGGGGCCGACCGAGCTTCGCGTAGTAGGGGGGCGCAAGCTAGCAGGGCAAGGGGGCGATAACGCCAGCAATCTGAAGGAAGGGAAGCCTCATCAATCACAGAATTATAGAGAAAAAAGGGACGGGTTGACCGACCCACATCGATGGCATAAAGTGAATCTTATGCTACCCTAATCCCTCGGAAAAGCCTTTGGCAACAAAATTGTCACTAAGAAAAGAAAGAGAGGTGACGCGCGATCGGGTAAAGCTGACCTAGTCTAGGGGGGGGAAGGACTGATGAAAAGTAAAGCATACTCCCGTTCATTTAAAAAGAACCGAAAAGGAAGCCTCCTGGCGTTACGAGACCCTCCAAGCATCAGAAGGGAGAGGAACCCGCATGCCCACGATGCAACAACGATAAGAAAAGTGGCGGTACTAGAAGGGGCAACCCAAATGCCTGAGCCTGTAACAGGAAAAGAAAAAGCCAATACGGTCGAATCGAGGACTTGGGGTGAATTAAGGGTGCGCAAATCTCCCCTATCCCTCCTACTAGGGAAAAAAAGGGGAGAAACGGCCGTTTTTGCGCTAAACGGGGGGGAAAAGAGAAAGGAGAAAGAAAGAAGAAGGCGCCGAATGTTGGTACAAAAAGGGATAAAAAGCCAAAAAAGACAGGACGCGCTCTAAGGTAGCCGCTGCTAGCTGGAGGGGGGAAAGAAGGCCCCAACCCTCCAGCCCGATCCGCGAAAGAGGGGGGAAAAAAGAAAGGGGAAAAAAACAGGACTGAATCCGCTGATCGGAAGGAAAAAACGCTTGAGAAGGTCACGGCCCTAAGAGATCGAGCCACCGTGGTACTGCAGGGAAAGAAAAGCATGGGCAACTGACTTGCGAGCGGGGGAAGGGGGGGGGGGGGGGAAGGACCTGGGAGGCTTTTTGGAAAGATAAAATCGGTCCAAGGCCGCTTGGGAGGAAGGAGAAAGCATCTTGTCTAAATTTCAATCTTGAAGAGCGGAGACAGAAAAAGAGCGCTCACGCCGTCTGAAAAAAAAGAAAAAGTCTGCGTCCCCTTGAGACACTTCGGCACCATGGGAGAAAGAAACAGTTGGCGCCTACATCATATCATCACCGGCGATGTCTGGGGCGCTAATTCTGGCCTTGGTGGGAAAAGAAAGTGCTTGGGGTCACCATGGCCAAGAAAAGAAGAGGGGGGGGAGAAGGAATCAATATCGAGCAGCTGCGCTTCCAGAAGGGGAAAAAAGAGGCGAGAAACCTTGCGCGCATCTGCATGCCAAAACTCGAAAAAAGAGGCCTCGCCCGGTCTCATTGCCCCGCGAAGAGAAAAAAAAAAGGAGGAGAGATCTGCGCGAGCGACAGGGGGTCCAAGCCCAACTGACGGGAGTGCAAAGTAAGTGCTCCTCGGCAGAAGAAAAAACAGTCGGCTTCCCTGGGATTTTGCATATTGAGGAAAGGGTATGGGGGGTCTGCGCGACCATGTTCGTCCTCGTGCACTTGTGTTGGGGAAAAAGTCCGGTAAGGCAGACGAAATGAGGAAAGAGACGGGGCTTCGCCGCAATCGTGCATTGTAAAGCTGGGTTTCGGCGACCGGCCTGCAGGGGAACAGACTATTATTTTGGGAGGGCTCCAAGGCATTGAGCGCGTTCCGTTATCTAGGGAGGGCGCTTCTGCGGCTGCGAAGCAAACAAAGAGGGGGGGGAGAAAATGACTTGGGAAAAGGGACCATATCGTGTCGCTTGTTGCGCTTGAGGGGAAAAGAAAAACAACACGGTGCCCGAGCGAACAGGCGAGGAAAAAACCGCATACCCGTGATGGCGCCGGGGGGAGGAAAGACTACGGGTGCGGCCCGACCCGGCTTAGGAGGGGAAAGAAAACTTCTTTCAATCCCGAGGGAAAACCTTTAACGCGGGGAAGGAAGGTCCCAAAAGCCCCTCAGCCCAAACCTTGTCGTATCCGAGGGAGGGAGAGGGGGACGCGCGCATACCGTTCGAGCTGTGGGGCGAAAAAAAAGGGGAGCCGCCGCTATGCCTGGAAGGGAGCAGAAAAGTCAGATGCCTCTTTCATGGGGATGGCCATGGTACCCCAAGCACTGCGGAAAGAAAAAAAAATCGACTGGTGAGTGATAAGTGTAGGCAAGAAAAAGAAGGGGGCCGCCGGTGGAGTAGCCAGAGACACGACGCCATGCAAGTTTGTTCTCAAGTATGGTAAGAAAAAAGGGGGACTTTAGTCAAGCGGTCCAGATTGCATAAAAGGGAAAAAGGGAAGGAATGGCGACGCCGAAGCCCCAGCCGGCCTTAGAAAAAGACACGACCGACAGGCATGAGCCAATCATAACCGCACCGGAAAAGAAGTTTGCTCCATTGGGTGCGGAATCGTCCGCGATAGACCGGAGAGACCAATGTGCTCCGATCATCTTCGGGCGTGCTTTGCGCCGGCGGAAAAAAAAAGGGAACATATAGATCCATCGATGGCGGAGTGTCTGGAGGTTGGGGGGGGGGAAAAAAGGGGAACGAGCTAGCCCGTGCTACCGTAGAGCGGCGTCCTGACTGGAAGGAAGGGGGCGCGCTTGTACAACACCGGTAGGGAGAAGGAAGATCGCTGTGTGGCACGTCGAGTGCACCAACTGGGAAAAAGAAGAGCGGACAGAATGGGCATAGTACGCGGCTATGGTAGATTTGCGCAGAAGGAGATGGAGCTAAAACCTCACAATAGTCCTCGGAGTGAAAAAAGGGGGGTACTTTCTTTACAGCCCGGGGGAGGCGGACGACAAGCAGTCCCAAGGGTGGGTTGCAAATAGGAGGGGGGGGGGGAAAGTCTCGGCCCTAATGCGTGATGAGGGGACCAGGGGCTTCGCGGTGGAGGAGCATCTGCCACGCCTGCGCACTGGAAAAGAAAAGATCATCACTTAGACTAGGTCCGCTTTACCCGAGGAGAGGAAAAGAAGGAAAAAAAAGCATTTTCCCTTAGTGCCCGATGGGAGGGGGAAGGTGTATGGCTTTCCTCTAAGAGTGATTCGGGGAAAAAGAGGCGATTCGCTGCGTTAGGGGAAGAGAGGGGGAGGGGAAGACAACCACGACCAAGGACAGAGGAAAGGCTGTTTGAAAATTGCTGGGCCTGACGATCATCTATCGGGGGGGAGGGCGTTCGCGACCTATCATGGGGGGTGAAGGGAAGGAGCACTACTAAGTGAGACCTCGATGAACAGTTTTCCTGTGATCCGAAAAGGGGAAAAGAGAAGTGTTATCGATCCGCTCGTACGGGAATGGGGAAGGGTGGGAGAAGGGAAGAGGGGGGGGGGTTTGTGGGCTCTCTATCGAGGAAAAAGAAGAGTACTCACTCGAACTCAACGAATCTTTTTCTGCTACAGCGAAGGGGAAAGGGGATTAGAGCCGTCGTGGGAGTGGGGAAAGGGAAGTCTGCGGGGAAGGTTTTTGGGAGGCAGCTGGTTTGTTGCCTCGGACAACAAGCAGCGAGCATCGGGTCCGTGAGTGTGCGCAAAGGCGGAAGAGCGGGGGGCGAAGGAGTATCCTGCCACACTCGACTCCGCGGAAGGAAGGGGGACGGCGAGCAGCGTCAACGCCACAAAAGGGGGAGGAAATAGCCGTCGCTGAGAGAAGAAGGCCTGGCGTTCTTTGCCTACTCCGATAACTATCTGATCGTATTTGAAAGGGAAGGAGGCATCACGTTCCATCCGCAAGGCTGAAGGGAAAAGGGGAAAGGAGGGCGCCACCTATTATCTCTTCGAGAGAAAAACGCGTAGTACGGCCTACCGGCTCTTTATCAAAACCTAACGAGAGAGTGGCGCGCACTCCCTGTTAGCGAAAGGACGAAGAGAAGACATTCAGTCATCGAGGATGGGAGGGAATAGATGACTGAAGTTCCCATCGTCGCGCGAGGGAAGGGAGGGAAGTTGCGGCGCAATCTTCTTTTAGTGGGAAAAAGTTTAGTGTTGGCTCCCGGGGGGGGCCGGGGGGAAAGGCCGCTCGGGTTTGAGATCGCACGCTCCCTCGTTGCGAAAAAGAAAGGGGGAAAGGGCAGCGCCGACTTCAGCCTGGTCTTAGGCACGGATGCATAGACGGAGAGGGAAAAAAAGAAAGTCACAGCTCTCAGAATAGTGAAGGCAAAGAAAAGTCCTCGCACAGCGCCCGTCCACTGTTTCAGCCGGAAAGGGTTTGATGACGCTGCTCGCCGCAACGAAAAAGGGCCAAAATGTGGGGCGAGATACTCCATTCGCCCGCCCGGCTCTCTTCTTGCGAATAAAAAAAAAAATCCGACCCATGGCTTGATCGGAGGCCGTGTGGGGAAAAAAAGCCCTGGGCATCCATTCTGCAAAAAAACGAAACGGAGCCATAAACCCGAAAAAAAAGGCTCGAATACGCTCCGGATAACGAAAAGAAAAGGAGAGTTTCGTTCTCGTGGGGAAAAATCGGGATCTTGTCCTCCAAAGAAAGAAGGCGAAGTTCACTTCATCATCAAAGGAACAAGGAAAGGGAGAGAGCTACAAATGAGACATCAAGGGATCGCAGAACTGGGTCATCGAGTGCCGACCTAGCAGGAAAAAAGGAGGAAAAGGCACCCATGATAGGTCGAGAACCCAAGCAATAGGAAGAAGAAGAGAAAAGAAAAAGAGGAAAGACAGAATTAATAGAATTAGCTGGTCCAGGGGGGGAAAAAGCGACCCATCATCGCTCGCCTCCGCAGCTAATCGCATCGAATCACTCTTCTCTTCGAAAGAAAAAAAGAGGGTGCAACAAAATCGCACTAAAAGATCGGAACGATGGCGCTCACGGGGGTAAAGCGGACCTATTCGAGAATTGTCTGCTTCATTACTCGGAAAGGAAGACATAAGTGAAAAGGAGGGGGGGGGAGATCTCCTCCCGCGAGAACAGAAAAGAACAAATCAGCTCACGCATTAAGGGTCGAGACCTTACGCGGGAAAAAGAAAAAGTTGCGTACTAACTACAGGTCAGCACAAAAAAAAGCACGGATCTGTAAACGCCAAGGACAAAGGCCCAGACTGGAGAAGAGAAAAAAAGGATTTCCATGGCTGCTCAAATAGAAAAAAAGGACAAGAGGCAACCATGTCGGTCCAGCGAAAGAAGAGCCAGTTTGGGGGTGTCTCCAAACCAAGGGGGGAACTCGACGTGCACACATGAAGAGAATCGCCGAGGTTTGGTACCAGGAAGGAAAGAATACTCGCCAGCAGTCAGACTCGCTCAGAAGGGGGAAGCGGAGTTGCCCTGGTTGCCAAAAAATCAAAAACGAAACGCGCCATCGATGGATCTCGCTGTTGCAAAGGGGATAAGCGGGATCGGCCGCGGCCTGGAGAGGGGAAGGAAAATGCGCCCAAGAGATCGAGAAAAAAAGATTATCGAAAAAAAAGGAACAGCATGGGCGCCCTGACCTGGCGCGCCGGGGGAGAAGGGAGGGGGGAGGGAGGGTGTCTCTGACCAATCTCTACAGAAAGGGGGAGGAGTGATGACGGCGTCAGCCATTTACGCCATCGTCTTGTCTGAAAAGAAAAAAAGTCGGCCTCATCGCGAGCAAGGAAAAAAAAGAAGTTAGACACTTGCATGCATGAAAAAAGGACGGACTACTCCACCGGCGCACCCGGTCTCGGCTTTGGCGGGGAAATAACCAGTCGGTGGTGCCGCTAATGCGGGAAAAGAAGAGACCGGATTGTTTCAAGAAAGGAGGAGAATGATCAATATCGAGCAGCTGCGCTCCCCTAAGGAAGAGAGGAGGAGAAGCGAAAGAAAACTCTCACTTTCTTCTCAAGAGTCTCAGGAGTCATTGCCTCTATCCGACCAGGTTTGGGGGGAGGTAGACTTCTCGCTAAGAAAGAAAATTTCAGTGCCCAACTGACTTTCTTGAAAAAATCGTCAGCAGACGAGCAGGGCAACGTAGTCTTTTCCTGGGATTGAAGGGATAAAACGGGGATGGCGGTCCTGCGCGACCTGGTAGGGTATGGCAGGGGGGGAGGGGGTCGTGCCGTTCCTGCAGACAAAGGGAGGAGGGCGGAACTTCTCCGCCATTCGTAAGAGGAGCGTCCTGCATTGTGGCCGAAGAGGGTGGAGGGTGAGCTTGGCACGGCATTGAGAGAAGGAAAAGAATCCGAAAAATGCTCTCCTTGCGCTCGCGGCGTGAAAAGAAGGGAGCCAATGATCTGGTTTGGGGTAGGAGGGAAGAGTGTCTTCTTGTGGGCGAGGGAACAGCCCAACACACGTGCCCGAGACGACATTGTCGAAAAACGATACCCTTGAATTCTCCGTCGGCGAAGGAGAAGACTACTTTGCGGCCAACAGAAAGGGGCGGAGTTGCTCCTATGTAAGTCTCAAGCCCTTCAGGGAAGCTTAAAGCGGGAAAGGATCAGATGAGGGAAAGAAAAGTCAAACAGCCCAAACCTTGGTCGGAAAGCCCGGCCGAGGCCTAGGCGGAAGAAGGAAAGGACCGTGCCAGGTGATGCAGGGCGCGCAAGGTTTTCAGACGCCGCGAGAAGGAATCCCGCAGGAAAGGAAATATTTATCATAAGAAAACTTATGTGGATGCAGAAAAAAAAAGGCGATAAAGAACACCCAGGCAAGCATGAGGAGGGAAAAAAAAAAAGAAAAAGGGGGTGGGAGGGTCCTTCTGTCGGAAACAGACTTACCCGTTTTGCCGCCGTTTGGGCTAGAGGAACTTTTCCCGAAGAAGAGGGAGAGGTGTTCTTGGGGCATCGTCGTGCGGAAAGAAGAGGGAGAGTTCCATATTTCATACGAAAAAGATGAGGGAGGGGAGGGAATCCTAATCCCGTCAAGGGAGACCTATTTATATATTGGGAACCATGTCTGACCAATCATCAAAAATCAGAGGAGTGGGAGCCATTCTTTGTCCGAAAGGGGGGCGTCGGCCTGCTCGTACCACTGTTTTCTTAAAAAAGGAGAGTGCCTGTGAAGCCGCGGAGAAAAGGGAAAGGAAAAAAAAAGAAAGAGAGGAAACAGAGATATCCATCGATGGCGCGGAGATGGGGGCACTTATCGCAACCATTTCAACTCCGAGCTAGAAAGACAAGACTGCTGGCGCTTATTATCGAAGAGGGGAGAGAGGGGAAAAAGAAAGGAGGAGGGAGCGATGGTTTTGTCACGTCTGATTGCCAAAGGAGACGGGGCAAGATCGCATGACGAATGGGGCTATTCTTCTGGCTAGGGGAGAAGGGACCCATTACTCAGCTTTAGCTAAAACCTCACAGTCCGAAGAGGGGGGAAAAAAGGGGGAAAAAGGGGGGAAGGGCTGGTTACAGAAAGTGGGGTCCTGCTCCGAAGTCCAAAGGCATACCAGGGATCGTTTGTTTGCTCGTGGTCATAGGGGACCTAGGCGTGATGCTTGAGTCTCTGCTAACTCCCAAGGAGGCTTCGCTTGAGGAGGAGAAGAAAGAAGAAAGGGGAAGGTCACGGCTTCGTCATACGCAGACAAAGGAGAAAGCGGAAAAAAGATGACGGACATCGACCGATGCGACGAGCATGTCCGCTTTAGTGCCGATTTGGGGAAGGTGATGGCTTCCGCGATAGTGAATGAGGGGGAGGGATCAAAGATGAGATTCGCTGCGGGAAAAGGAGCAACCACTACCAAGGACATTCTATTCTTTCAGGGAAAGGGGGGTGCCGGACGATCATCTAGTGGCGGGGGGGGAGGCGGGCTCTCCATCATGGGGGGAGCTTGCCTCCCTACTACGCTAAGCTCTGGAAATTGAACCCATTTTCTTATTACCAGGAGGATGAAGAAGGTCTACTTGTGGGAAAAGAGGTTCATTGTGTCCGTGAAGGGGGGTGAAACTTCGCAGGAATAGGGGGGGGGGGGGGGTTGGCTCTCCTGAGAGGGAACCCGTCCTTCGCGTTCTCACGCGCCACGAAAAAAAAAAGGCGACATTTTCCTTAGGACAGGAGGAGGGAGGAGGGGTCGTGTGGGGGAAGTAGGCTGCTGGGAAGGGTTTGCATTGGATTCATTCTGGGGGGGGGGGGGGGGGGGAAGCCAACAAGCAACGATCAATCCCCTGGGGGGTCACGGAGGGGAAGGGAAGAAAAAGAGCCTTTCTTGATAAAATGACGCCGCTGGCATTCGGGTTCGGCAGCAGCACTTAAAAATACAAGAGAGAGGAAAAGGATCAAGCGGCACCGTGTACTGGCGCGATCCGAGGAAGGAGGGCTGGTGGAATCGATGTGAATTTTGGGCTCATCATGGACGTCGAGAAAGGGAAGGCGCGCGGCGAATACATGATCGAGCAGAACAGAGGAGAGGACGAAAAAAAAGAGAGGGGAAGAGCTGGAAGGACTTATACTGTCCCTACGGCAAAAATGGCTCGTCAAAGACGATAATATTGCGCCGCAACAAGAACGGGGGGGGAAAAAAAAGAAGAGGAAACAGATGGCAACCTTCATTC
>Ga0179593_1403860_pt1 | contig 18445 bp, 19 predicted proteins | sample CZODoug2_1_08_16_FD_185931 | JGI IMG/M metagenome (GOLD analysis project Ga0179593, IMG submission 185931) | Vadose zone soil fungal communities from Angelo Coast Range Reserve, California, USA - CZODoug2_1_08_16fungal (PacBio error correction) | ecosystem: Environmental > Terrestrial > Soil >...
ATTGCTCAGCGCCCCCAAATGCCCTGTTAAGCAAAGGGGTCGCAACCGACCGGCTAAGAGGTCACTGGCACCAGGTGGAGCGGGGCGGGGGTGGACCGGGGAGTCGAATCCTCGGGCAAGGCGCCAAAAAAAGAGGTGGGGGGGGACCGTCCGACGGAAGGAGGAGGGGGGACACTGCAGTGTTTTGGTGGGTTCTGCCTAGAGATCACGGATTGAGCGACCCGTATGGGGCGGGAACCTTGTTAAAAGGAGCGAAGGTCCACATCAGGTGGTAGAGCCCCGCTCCTCCAACTGGCCCTCAGGAAGCCGCCTTACCACAAGTGGCAGCTGATTCAACGTCCCGTTTCACGTAACAACTGAACCCAGGGCGGGGAAAACCGAAAAGCAAAGGTACACCTCCGGGGAGACGAGAGGGGAAACAACCACCTGAAAAAACTCTGGGAGTCCAGGGGGCGACGGGAAGTATTGGTAAACAGAAGCAACCAGGCCGAGGAAAAATGAAAGCGTTGGAGACGGGGTTTGGGGGGATGTAAAACTCGTCTCACGAGCAGCGAACAGGGGGGGGCGGGCCGCGAAAAAAACCTAGGGGTGGTGGCCGGTGGCGCGAACGAGGGGGGGTGCCCGGAGAGGCAAGCAGACCAGCACTAGATTTTACGATGTACTGAAAAATGGGCAACGAGGCGACCAAGCTCGGAAGACACAGCGGACCCCGGAAGGGGTCGATAAAAAGAGAACTTCAAAAAAAAGGGGTGCAGGACGGGTCAGCTGGGCAGATTTCAGATGTAGGGTCCAGGGGTGGAGAATCTCCGCAGCGGAAAGAAATCCCACAACATGAAATGGCACGGAAGGGGATGTAGGAGTCATCCCAGACAAACTGAGATCGCCCCCGAGAACCCCGCCCAATGGGAAAAAAAAAAAAAAAACAAAGCGTTCCGACCGAAACTTCGGTGGGACAGCAAACACCATGGTCGCGGGAGGGACTAGCAACGAGGAACGCATGACCAGGGACTCGCGGAAACAGAAGCCCCGGCACAGATGTGAAGACGTGTTTCGAAAGGGGGGGAATCAAGTGTAAAAAAAGTGGAGGAGCCAGGCCAAAGCTCATTCACGTCCACGTCACGAGGGGGCGCAACCGCCCCCGAAGGTGTGGGAGAAAACAACACCGAAAAAAACGAAACAAGACCAGTCTCCCCGAACAAGTCCTAGGCAGATGGCCTCCTAACCTATGCAGGGGTTTGCAGAGGACAGGCCCCAGCGGGGGCGGGCAGGCGGGCAGGGAAAAAGAAAGCGGGCCCGAACCAAGGAAAGCAACCTGCGGGGGGGGGACAAGGCGAAAAGTTGAAGGAGCGCCTGGCCCTGGGAGCTGACAAGAAAAAAACACAGGGGGCGGGGGTTAAAATGAAGACATTGCTGCGGAAACCCGGTAACAGCCAAAACGTAACACTTAGGTGTCGCAAGAAGTGGAAAAATGGCGCACATAGTTCCGGCAACTGGGACGGCAAGAAGGCGGAGGGAAAGGCAATGGAGGCCGGGGAAGACTCAATTCCGGACGGCGCCAATGGGGGGGTGGGGGGAAAGGTAACCCACAAGGCGAGGAACTGGGACGCCGATTTAAACGGTAAAAGCTTCCTCTTAAACAATGATGAAAGCCTTTACCCGAAAAGCTAATGCATTCAAAAAAAAAACCACTACGGCGAAAACAAGCAATTGCAAAAAAAAGCACGAATGAGCGTGAACATACAAACGGCAATTTCTCATCGCTAAGAAGATGGCACCAACCATGTTTCATAGGAGCAACGACGAAGGCCAATAGTGGTGGGGGGGGGGGGGCCTTAAGGAAAAAAAAAAAACATATGGATAAACATGAAGGTTTGGCGAACGTGAGAGGGGGCCAACATGGTGGCAAAACGCAATACGAAAAAGAAAAAAAAAGGAACCCACGGAAAACGCAGGAAAAATCCGGGAGGCGGAAGGAAGAAAAACGTTGCCAACACGCTTGATTAAACGGCTGGGGGACAAACCAATGCAGGAGGCATGAGGAGATCAGGAAATGCCAGAAAGGCGCGGGGCGGAGTTAAGAATCGGGAGTGAAGAAGAAAGAAAGGCTCGCTCGACGCCAGGAACCGCAGTCAAAGGACGCCGAGAATAACAAAAAAGAGACGGCGAGGGAACCTTGAAGGAAACCTACTACGGCAAAAAAACTCGGCGAGGGTAAAAACCGTGAACAAGCGTGCTGAGAACTGGCCGAGCAAGAGGACAAAAAGGGGATCGGTGGCACATGTAAAAAAAAACAACCACAGGCACTACTGGTGGGGTTCCAGTCACTACAGAGGGATGGAAGAGGGGAAGACTACCCCCACAGCGCTGGGCTCGACCGCTCTTACGAACACCGTCAAAATTCCGGGATGGGGACTTGAAAGAAGAAAAACGAGTAAGAAAAGGCCCCGGGAGACGCCGTGCAGAAAAATCACCCCGGGACAGGAAAGGAACACAGGGAAAGGCCAGTCCTCGTGGAAGAAGGGGAAAAGGAAAGAGACGTAACCGAGCCAAGGAACTCAAGATCCATCGGGTGAGGAGACCAAAAAGCCGCCCTGACCAGGCGAGGGCCTAGAGGAAGCGTTCAAAAGAGACTGCGGACAGAAGACGCCGCGGGAACACTGCACGCAGCCCTTTAGACATCAGGCAGAACAGACGATGGGGAAGAGCAAACGGGCCTCAACGTGGAGTTGGACGTTCCCACCGGGGCACCCTAGCGGGGGGGTCACATCCTGCATTGGCAAAGATAACAGCCGGAAACTGCAACGGATGGGAAGAGGGTGACAATGTTAGTCCAAAAAACAGTGTCGCCCTACTACTGAGAACCAGAAAAAAGAGGAAGTCGGTACTGAACTGGGTATGGGTAGAAAATCCGCAACAAAGGAAGGATACAAAGCCGAGCGAAAAAAGGGGACTCAAGGGGGAAAATGAGGATACAAAGGGAGAAAGCAAACAAGACCAAGTAGGGAACAGGCCCGAAGAAAAAAATAAGGTAACATGCCCTCCCGCTTCAAAAAACCAGAGGGGGACTGGAGCAGAGCCCGACTGGGGCGGCAAAGACAATGGGGCAAAGAACTGAGTCGAGGGGTGTTCTAAAAGCCTGCCGGGAACTTGACAGGGTGGATTGCGAACAAGAGGGCAGCAAAACACCCCGAAGAAAAAGGGCAACGTGTTCACATAAGGCCAGTGGGGGTCAACCCTTGTCGGAGGAGACAAGGGAAACTTGACGGTCAGACAGGGAGAGGCAGAAAAAAACCCCGTTGAAGGGAACGGGTGGCCACGTCCCAGGCCCGGACAACGAGAAGGGCCGTGGACCGCCAAAAAGACCAAGCCCTCTGTGGAAGTAAAAAAAATTAAGTCTGAGTGAGGGGGCAAACCGCCCGGAAGGAAAAGGGAAAGGGGCCGGGGCTGGAGTGGGGGGTGAGACAACAACCAGGCTGCCGAAGACGATGAAGTGGGTAAAGAAAAGGGAAATACAACCGAAAAGTGCGGAAACACGTTCCCTTCGCGAAAGTCAAAAGGCACTCCACCTCACGGTGGAGGGGGGGGGAGAGGGGACGTTCAGGAAAAAAAAAAAGAAGGAAAGAGGACCAACCAGACACTCTTGGGTAGTTTGGGGACAGGAGTCCGAAAAGATAAACGGAAAAGCTTGCAAGGGACGTTGGTAAAAATCTCAGCCGGTTTTGTTTTTTTTTGAAGTTCAAACGGTTCCAGACAAGCCCTCCGCTGACCGGGGGGGGGGGGAAACGGGGGGTGGGACTTTGTACGGCAGGGAAAAACAGGTGAAGGGGATCGTTCCCCCACGGTTGACGGGAAGAAAAGAATGACCAGAGACACGGGACCAGGGAAAAAGAACGCCGCAAGAAAGACTGGGAAATGTGACGGCGCAGAACCTCGGAAAAGTTATCCACGGGCGTTGGTCACCCGAGGGTTCATTGCTCAGTCCCAGGATTTCGGGGGGTAGACCCAAAAAGGGTCAGGGGCGGGTCCACCGCCCAAAGGGAAACAAAAAGAGGAAAATTTCGAAGGGAAAAGGGTCAGACACAGTCGGCCGCCACGCAAAGGTCGAACCCCAGGGGAACCTTGCACGTCAACACGTGAGGTACCAACCAAAAAAAAAAAAAAAAAAAACACAACCAAAACAAAAAAACACAACCCAAAGGAACACAAAAAAAAAAAAAAAACACAAAAAAGAGCCACCGGAATGGGCCGGGGACCAGTTGCTGACTGGTGGTGCCGAAAAGGAATCTCGGCAAAAGGAATGCTGCGCCAGGGGGGGGGGGATCTCGAACCCAGGTCCGAGGAGGGGGATCAATGTCCTCAGCGGTGGGGAATGTCACATGAGACTTACCGCTTCCCCCCATGGCGCAGGGGGAACACAAACCAACACCAAGGACGGGAGACGGGGCAACTCCGGAAAAAGGACCTGGTCGCGAAAAGACAAACGTCAGGGGGGGGAAGGGCATAAAGACGGGGAAGCAGAAGAGCAAAGGGTTGGTAGAAGCCGATTTTAATAGCTCTGCAAACTTCCCCCGGAGCCACTCAGGGCCTCAAGCCAGAAGGAAAGTGTAACACCGAAGGTGAAGGGGCCTTTCGTAAGGAGATACGGACCACCAAAAGGAAAGTGGACGGTGGGAAAAAACGGGGGGGAGGGGGCCATTCCCCAAAAAAAACAGTTGCACGTCACCCCGGGTAACTCGGAACCTCGGACAAGAGTCGGGAACAAATGGAAAATGAAGACTGGGAGGGGGTTCCCTTTGCCCGAGAGAGGGGGGAGAAGCAAGGGCCCACCCAGCTTCGACGATACTGGACTCTAGATTGAGCAATGGGCATCAGGGCGCAAGGCCCGACCGGAGAAGAGCCACCAGAGTGAGGAGCAGGCGGAAACTTTGGGGACCATTTTAAACTGGAAACAGACCCTCCTCATGAGACATAGGGGTCAAAGGCCAAGCAGGAAAAAGAGAGGCGTAGACGGGGGGACAAAACAACTAGGAAATGCCACCGGATGGTGTAACCTGTAAAAGAAAACAAGAACCCCCAACTTAGACTCCGGTCAACAACAACAAAAAAAAAATAGGAAAAGGAGGGGAAAAAAGAATGCGGGGGGTAAAGGGGAAGGGAGTGGGAAAAGGGTAAAACGTGCTGAAGTCAAGAAAAACGGTTCCCGACGAATCTGGCCAGTGGACCGCCAGGGACCTACAAGGTCTAATTGAATGGCGAAGAGCAGACCCTTGGGGGTACAAACAAAGCACAGGAGGACAGACAGGGGGGGAAAAAATCAAAGAAAGCCCTTGGATGCCCCAAGATAGAGTACAGAGAAAAAATCTGGTCATGTGGCACCGTAGACGCTGAACCTGAGAACGGGCAAGGGAAAAACCGAAAAAAGGAGGAACGACCGAAAAACTCATGAACGTCTGATTGAGGGCATAAATTGGGCGTTGAAATGGGGTCCAAAACGAGGGGGGGAAAAATGCAATCTGGTGGCGATCTACTACGACGCCTCCATAGGGGGGGGTCGGTGAGCCAGGACAGTGTAATTGGGAGGCCCTGGGCAGTGACTTTCTACTTGAATCGGACGTTTGAGCCAAAGGGGGCCTTTGGGAAGAAAAAAAAAGAAGGGATGGGAGGAAAGAGGTTTGATGCGCAGAAACGATAAAGGGAACGAGGAACAATCCCGCCAGGTGTTGGAAAGGCAACAGCGGCAGCAAAAGCCTCCTCGGCCACTAAAAAACAACCTGTGGAGGAAATTGATCATCAAGAGGAGAGATCAGGCAGAAAACTCTCGGCGAGAATGGCTCACAATCTACGAGCCACCCTGGTGCAAAAGGGAAATCAGGGTGCCAAAAAGGAACCGGGGAAGTTCCCTGGGGGGGAGAGGACGCTGCACTTGGCTGACCGGCAGGGCAAAATCCAGCGAGGGGCCATAGACGCCGACTACCGAAGCCCTGAAACCAAGAAAATCTGAGGCAGGAATCTACCTGTAAGGAACCGGTAATTGGGACTTTAAACCGCCGCCGAGGGGTCAAGGGGCACCGGAAGCGTTGAGACGACTGGGACACGACCACGCCGTCGGACGAGAAGCCAACACGGGGTCAAAAGAGCGTAAGGAAAAAATGGAGGTAAACAACAGGAAAAAAAAAAATCAAAACAAAAAAAAATGTGGAAGGCGATAGTGCTGTCACGGGACCCTAAAGTCATGACGCTGGGTGGTTAAAGAGAGCACGGCAGGGCGAAGAAGGGGGAAGTCTTGGAGGAAAAATAGCGAACTCCCCGAGGGGGGAGACGGCTGTAAGCGAAACCTAGACCGGGGAAAACAATAAGTACACGTCCATGCGAAAAATCCCGAGGGGAGTGCCTGTTCCAATGAGAGGGACCTCGGACTGTGAATGGGACAGACCGGAAAACAGCTGATTGTGGTCTTCCACTGATCGGGGCAGGTAGGAAGCGGTTGTGCGAAACACACGGACCACCCGCCCGTCAATGCCTTTTCAACGGGACGGGCCAAAGAAAAAGGGGAGATGATCTTGGTGAAAAGGGCGGTTGACAAACGGGGAGGTCCAACCGCCATCAGACACGTGGGAGGGGGGAAAGAAAGTGTACGGCCATCAAGGAAACGGAAGGGGGTCAGTCCGAAAAGGGGTGCCGGTCCCTGGCGCCAGCCAGCCGACAAAAGGGGCCAAAAACAACAGCATGCGTTGGTAACACCACAAAGGGGGCCACCGGCAAGGCAGGGGGTGAGCCGTTGTCTCACAAAAGTCAAACTTCTGCGCCAGGGGAAACTGCGAAAAACCTAAGAACGCAGGTGTTTTGCAACCCTTGTCCCGGGCATTACGGGTTCCTGTCCACGCAACGAAAACGGAGGGGGAACGGGAAGCCAAAAAAGGGCAGGGGGGGGCACAAAGGAAGTGTACGGGATGCTCGTTACGGCACTCAGACTCCATCTTGAGGAACGTGGGGGTGAGGAATCCGCCAAGTACCTGACGCGACCTGTTCAACAGGGCTGAAAATGACAGGGAAAAAGAGTCCATAGAACAGAAAAGGGGGTCCACTAGGCAGGAAAATTTTGAAATTGTCGAAGGAAAGAAGGAAAAGGGGGGGGGTGAGATTCAAAAAGGGAAAATCGAACAGAAGGATCTTTCCGGACCACAGGAGCCAGGGAAACGCCGGAGGGGGGGGCACGTGCTCCGGGAAGGAAAACGCGTGTAATCAGGGAAGGGAGGGGGGGGGATGTCCTGGGCCAGAGGAGTCAAAAACCAAAAAAGGCTTCGAAAGTGGCTGTCACGATGAAAGAATCCGAAGGGAGGAGGGGAACGTAAGCCCCCCAGCGCGGTCAGAACATCTAAACATCAAAAAGGGGGGAAGAAGAAACACGTGGAAAAGGAAGGTTTCGGGCAGGAGAAAGAAGGAAAATGCCGAAGAAAGACCGCTTACGGGAATGTCAGAAACACGGAAAAAAAAGGTCTTCAGCGTGTGTTGCAACAAAAAGGGAGGGAACTGAGGTTCTAAGGGAGGGGGGAGGAAAAAGAGGGGACAGAGGGGGGGAAAGATCCAAATCAAAAGTAGTAAGGGGGACCAATCCATTGGTCGTTGGAAATGGTCAAACAGCCTGGCTTGTGTGGGGGGGGGGGGGAACGCGACAGGCCAGAAAGGGGTCAAGTGTATCCCAATCCCGACCTCCGGGGTAGGGTTCAGCAGGGGGCACCGAGCACGTAGATCACACGGAGAAAGGTTTCACGGCAGAAGACAAGAAAAATCAGGGGCTGGAGAATTCGAACGGATCACAAAACAAACGGGAGAACGCCGCAGCCGGAAGACGGCAGGATGAGAGGGCACACCGGGAAAAGACGAAACAACAAGGGTTTCAACAGGATCATCACATGGTTTGGCAATCCGGGTGCCGAAATAAAAGGAGAAACGTTCAAAGGAGGGACAAAAGTGGTTTCAATTTGCAGGGCAAAAAAGGGGGGAAAAATCAGTTCCGCCAAACGTAAAAAATGGTATGAAAAAGGAATGTTGCCAAATGCCCACCCCCCAAGAGGTGGAGAAAGCGTGATCGGAAAGGAGACCTCTCTGGACACTTTGAGGGTAAAAACAAGTAAGCGACTGAAAATGGCCCAGGGGGGGGGAGGTGAGGGGGGGGGAGACAGCAAAGCGGGGGGGGGAGGGACCGGCGGGGGGGTCTAAGGTAACTCGTTTCGTTTTGCAACCAAACCCGTGAAAATGCATCAGCTCGGAAAAGCGTCGGGTCCGGGGGATAGTGGGGGAAGCCAAGCAGGAAACCGCAAAATCGGAGGAAAGACCTACGCCATGTGGGGTGCCACCCCACAACGAAAAACGCCCGGATTGAAGAGATGAAAAGTCACTCCAGGAGTCAGTCACAGGAAGAGGGCCGTCTGAGGGGGGAAGACCTTATCCGGAGCAATCCAAACAACACAGAAATGGAAAGCTGCTGGGGGGCAGGCGCCGCAAAAGGGCAAACCTTGGGGGGAACCCCCAGGAAAAAGGTCAGGGACAGCCAAGGAAAAGACGTACCCTGGAGTACAAAGCGACAGAGGCATTGCGAGCCAAGCGCCAAGGGAAGAAGGAAAAGGCCCGCCGAACAAGTGACAACCAAGAAAATTACAGCACCATAAAGAGGAGGGAATGAAAAAGAAAGATAAATTGAACCTAGACGGTAGGGGGGAACATGGTCCAGGGGGGGTTCACGGTCAGGGACTGGTTGGTTGCAATCGAGGGGACCCTAAACCGTGGGGAAAGGGCCTGCGAAGGAGGGGGGTTAACCGAGGGGACAAGAACGCCTATTTGTGGACGAAAAACCACATAGGGGCGGGGGGCCGGACGGGCGACAGGAAAAGCAAAAGCAAGGGGCGAGTTTCCAGCGCTCGACGACATGCGAAACCCGTTGGAAACGAAGGAAGGACTAACGGTGGGGTCCGAAATGGGGGGGTTGACGGGAAAGCCCTGGCGGGGGGTATCAAAGGGCGGGGAGGGACATGACGGCTCAGTGTGGGTCACGAGATAGCATGGGCGCAGGGGGTCAGGGGAAAACCACTAAAGAGACCCTGGAACCAAGGATGACAAAACTGTTCGCCGACCGGTCTAACAAAGGGCGTAAACACACTCAGAAAGCAAAAATAAGCTAAAGAAACCATGTCAGAAGAAGGGGGCCATTTCAGTAGAGGTTCACTCAGGAAAGAACGGCTCCGGGCTGGGCAAAGACTCACACCACACTCAGCGCTCAAAAAGGAAAAACAAAAATTGGGTCACTGACCAAAGTGAGCAAGAAAAAAAAGTAACGAAAGTGGCGTCTCCAGGGAGGAGAAATTACATCGTCACAGCCAAAACATGGCAAAACTCGGCCTGGCAGTTTGGAAGATGCAACCAGGACTCAGGGAAAAAAAACTTTTATGAACGGCAAGAAGGAAATGGAAAACATATCCCGAAGGACCAGTCCTTCACGAAACAGTGTGAAATTAAAAGGGACACAGAGAGGGACAAGTGGGAGGGAGAGGAAATCGCTGGGGGGGGGAGGGGGAAATCCGGCAAAACCATGGGGCAGTGAAAAAGAACGTAGGTTACAAACAAAAAAATACCTTGAGGCTCCTCGGGGATTCGTCCGGGGGGACTCAAAGACCTTCATGAATCAAGGGAAGAATGCCCAGCGAGACCCAAACCAACGAATTACCAAAACACCAGAGGGCCAAAAAGTCCCAGAAAAAGGTCGAAGCAAGAGGGAAAGCAAAGCCCCAACGCCCGGTTGTTCAGTAGAAAAAAAAACGAGAGCGAGACCCCAGGTACAGGGCAATCTTCGGGAGTCTGGAGATGCACGGCCATCTCATCAAAACAAAAAAAGGAAGGGAAGTTTAAAAGGAGAAAAAAAGAGGGGGAAGGTAAGGCGCGAAAAAAAAGGATCCACCAGGGGTAGAGTCCGGGCGACAGAAACGACTGAAGGGAACTTCATGAAACCGTCGGGGATGTGGCGGGCCGGGTTAAAAATTAAGATACGTGGCCCACACTTCGGCCCTCATTGGGGGAAAGTAAAACCGGAGTCTGAGTTTTTGGGACCGGGGGGGGGGGAAAAGTCAAGCAAAGCTGTGCGCCCGGGCAAAAACAAACCGAGTGGGGACAAGGGGAAGGGGGCGGGGGCAAAATTAAAACTACTCAAGGGAACAGAAAAGCAAGGGGGGGAAAAAACGCGCTCCATTGAGGCGCAAATTCCTATATGAGAAAGCAGAACAAAAAACCGGCCATCACTTCAGTAAAAGGTCACACCCGGGGGTGGGAGAACGGACAGAAGGGGACCAGAAAAACGATGACCCCCTGAACTTCAAGTTGAACATAAAAGGGGTGCAGAGCGGGAAGTAAGGGGGGAAACAGAAAAAAAAAAACCATGGAAGAAGGAATTGACCCCGCGGGGACGGAAGGTGAAAAAAAAAATTCTGCCTGCTCAGAGCAGACGTAAAAAAACTTGTTCCGGGCAGAAGAAAAAAAACAATTTTGTGTGGTGGGGGGGGGGGGGGGGGGGGTGTGGGGTGGGGGGGGGTTGTTTGGGGTTGTTTTTTTTGTGGGGGGGGGGGGGTTTTGTTGGTGGGGGGGGGGGGGGGGGGGTTGGGGGGTGGTGTTGTTTGGTGTTGGGGGGTTTTGGGTTTGGGGGTGTGTGGGGGGGGGGTGTTTTGGTTTGGGGGGGGGGTCACTGGTTAGGGGGCTCCCATCGAATTGGGGACTGAAGCCGTCGGCCATCACCAAAGAGAAGGAGAAAGTTAATAGTTACCGTATTACCTGGGAACCGTTAAACTCAAAGGTCCCTAACCCAACATGGGGAGAAATCAGCGGAAAAGTGTCTAGTTAGGTCTAAATTTTGTATCCATTTCGGGAAAGTGAAGCGGGTACAGGGGGTGATATTGTAGTAGGTGGAGGGGAAGAAACAAGGAGGGCAGAGGTATAACGTCAGAGTTACACACGCAAAGAAATTGAGGAGCGCCCTTAGGGGAACTACACAATAAAGGAACGTAACCATTTCAGGGGAAAGAACCCCGGAAACAAAAAAACTTCGGTGAAAGGGAAAAAACAAAAAACTTGTCAGGCGTAAGGGAAAGCAGAAGACCCCTCCAAAGGGGGACCTTTCAGGGGCACGAAACCAACCGCCAAGGAAAGGAAGACTTGTAGAAAAGGGAAAAAAAAGACCAGGTCGTCAGTATGGCCCTTCAAAAAAAAAAGAGATATAGTACAAAAAGGTAACGTCTACCTGGGGCCTGATTGTTGAAAGCAAAAAAAAAAAACCTAACCAAGTAGCCAACACCGGAAGAAGACTCTAGAAATAGGGAATCTGTATTTGGGAGGGAAACACAAGAAGGGGACAACTCAGCGGGGGCCGAAGCTCACCTGATACCAGAAGCTTGAGTGAAAAGTCAGGGGGAAAAAAAAAAGAATTGCGAAGGAGTCGGGAGAACATGGACCAGGGAGGGGAAAAAGAGACCTGTTGAGGGGGGTCCAGTAAAAGGGTCTGGAAAAGGGACCTATTAAATATGGAAAAAAAAAACCAGGGTTGGTCTAGAATTAATGCGACTATTAAACCTGTAGACGAAGAAAAGGTAGGAAAAAAGGATCATTTAGAGGGAAAGAGGCGAAGCGGAAATGCGTTTGGTGTCGGGAAACAAAGCACCAAGGGGGGGTCTGGAGCCGAGGGTAATTAAGAGGGGGGGAAGCTTAAAAATATCACGGAAGGAGGGGGAATTCCGAAGGAAGAGTAAAAAAGAACATCCGACCGTGTGACCCGGAAGAAAACCGCTTCGAAAGAAGAAACGCTGTAGGGTTAAACAAGGAAAAATAAAAAACTGCCAGGGTGGTAAGGGACAATCGCCTAAAAAGACAAGTGTCCCGAACATAGGGTCCTAGGGAAAAAGGAATGGGGGTGGCACCCATAGGGTTGGCCAACCCATGATGATAACCGAAAGTGCGAAGGAATATTGGGAAAAAAGGTTTCCACGCAAAGGAGGAAAATCAACATTTCAAGGAAAAATCGGCGGAAAAAAAAATCCAGTTATCTTAATGGAAAGAAGGAAAAAAGAAAAAGTGCTGCGGGGAGGCTGGGGGGGAAACAAAGCGACTGGGACGCCAGGGAATAACTAGAAAAGAAAATCTCATTAAGCGGCAGACGGGCGAAACAAAACAGAGTTAGTAGATAAAAAGAACCAGGAGATGAAAGACTCAGGGAAATGTAACTCGGAGAACGCGAAGAAGAGGGAAACGTGACACTAATACCTGACTGACCGAAAGGTAAGTTAAAGGAAGGTTTGAGGAGGAAAACGCGGTCAAGAAACTTGGACACATCATGAGGGTTCATTGGAGCCGAGCCTGGGACAAAACGAAGGAAATGAAAATTTTTAAAACAAAAGACATACCTTCCCTAGCTTTTTCCACAATACGGGTTAGTATTTAAAAGGATTGCCCCGCGGAAACAAAACCGCCCCCAGGTCCGTCGAAGGAAAAAAAACAACAAAAACCAAGTTTGTCATGGCCCGAACTTGATGAGACACACACGCTGCGGAGGAACCGTGACGCTCAGTTGGGCCGACACATCCCGGTCAGCGACGGCACAATGAAGAAGGATGGAAATTTCATCATTGCGGCGAAAAAAAGACGGTTTCAACAGTTGCTTCAGATCTGGGCCCATCGGGGAGATTATCCACCGCGCTTGACAACCTGAAGTGGAAGGACGCGCGAGATCCGCATGCCCAAACACTCCAGACTTTACAGTGGAGAAAAGAATGGGGAAAATGCATCACATTGGAAAAAAACCTCACGGATTAGACCTAAAGACAGGTGCTCCAAAAATGGAAATGGGCTTCCAAGCCCAACACCTGGGAGGGGGTTTCAGAATAAGGGAGGGGACAGAAATCCATACCAAGGCCGTTGCCTGCTTAAAGAGCATATCACAGTGACTCATGAGTTCTAAGAAAAAAAGCGAGAAGGGTACAATGGAAGGGGGGGGAAGAATGCGGCCATTCACAGAAGAAGAGGGAAAAAAGAAGAGCGAAAGAAAATCCTCACAAAAACTATAGAAAAACCAAGAATGGGGGAACGAATGGAGCCAATAAGGTAAGGAATGGAAAAAGAGGAAAAAACGGTGAAGGCGCAAGAAAAGAAAAAAAGACTCAAGGCAGGGGGGGGGCAAGCGGGTCAGTCGAAAGTGGAATAAGCCAGGGGTGGGGGGGAGTTCAGTCAACATCGCGGCAACCCCAAGAGCACGAAAGGAAAATTTTTTTTACAAAAGCAGGGAGGAACTATTGGACTGAGGGTGGTGTGGTTCGGTAAGGCCAAAAAGGTCGGGGAGAAAGGCTGTATCAACTTGACGGGGCGAGGCCGTCACGACATAAGGGGCAATGCAAGGGACACGAGAAATGGCAGGGGGAAAAAGTCCAAATTACAAAAAACACTCTGTTTATTTCCCCAAAAAAACATATAAGAGTACCGGGAGAAGAATTGGAAAACCCCCACCAACAACCGAAGGAAAGTGAGAAGTCACTGGTTTAAGGGAGGGGGGTGAACCAGAGGAATGACCTAAAGGCTATGACATGGTGAAAAAAAAAAACCCTAAAAAAGGAAAGGGAAAGGTCAGTAATTTTTCTTAAAAGGGGTCGTAGTTCCTAGAAGGAGAAATCCACGATTTTTCTTGGGGGAATGAGGTGGAAGGATTGCAACCCGGGGGGGGGGGAAGGCGAAGAGAGCGCTAAAATCCAAACTAGGGGTGAAATCTCAAAGAAATCCTAAAAACTTCAACTCTGCCGTGCGAAACCCTTAAGATTTTGAAAAAAAGCATATATTTATTGGTTAGGGGGGGGGCAAATGACCGACCAATGCCCCGGACACCATTGGGGTGTGGGGCAGGGGGTTTGGTGATGTGTACTTAACAACCAGGTCAAAGGGTAGAAATAGAATCGAGGGGGGTTTTTGCAGCACGGGCCTACTCACAAAGAAAAAAAAGACGAGGAACGGACAGCGCACCGTAAAAAAGGAATGCATTGGCATCCGGAATGGGGAGAGGCCGCAAGGAAAAGCATTCAAAGGGTACCACTTTTGTTTCCCCAGGACATGGCCGAAAAAGGCAGGGGGTAAGAGAAGTGACGTCTGGCACCGCCATAACAGGGAAACGTAGTATTCGAAAATGTGATACACTATACCAACGATAAGAGGAATACTGTCTATCGAGCGGCACAACAATTATGTGTGGGGTAAACATGCCGGTCAGCTCCCGCAGAGAGACGCAAATGAAAAAAAACAAAAGGTAATGAAAAACGGGCACTTTGCTTCCCCGGACTGGAAGTGGAAACGGGGGGGCGAGAAGCTGGGTCACCATTATGAGAGGGTCAGACAACGAAAGATTCATGAAGAGCAGCCAAAAACCCTAAGGGAGAGGAAATATGCCCAAAGGGGGGGTCAAGTGTGGGCGGGGGGGGGGCGACTGGGACCGCCATGAATGAGAAAATAACCACCACCCGCGGATCTGGTTCAACACTGTTGGGTCCCTGGGCCTCAGGGGTCAGATAATAAAAAGGGTCGGGCCCATAAAGTAAGCGTCGGGGAAGGAAGCGCCCCTTAATCAAAACTTGGTAACGATTAATAGGCCTGAGGGAAGTAAAACTTAGGCCCGACCAGAAAAAGCGGGAACACGTAGATCTAACAAAAGATGGGGAAGTAGTGGAACGTGGAAGAGAAAAAAACCACAGAACCCAGAGGGTAAAAAGAAACCATCAAACTTTGGCTCCCGCACAAAACGGGTCCTCGAAATCGGTAAGCCGGTAATGCTTGAGGTCACCCCCGAAAAGGTTGGGAAAAAGTTCCTTCCGGGGAAAGCTGAACTCGACGGGGGGCAAAAAAAAAAATACACAGCAATTATGAATACTGGGGGTCTCGAGAAGTGAAGACGAGTAATCGCACAGGACGAAAGGAAAACTCGGTCACCGAGGTCAGGGCCGGCATGCTAGGTGGGAAAAAAAAGGGGGAAAACGATGATCACCTACAATAAAAATGAGGAAAAATTATGGGGGCCATCTCAGTAAAAGATAGAGGAGAATAAACAAGGGGGAGCCAGCCAAAAGAAGAAAGCAAAAAAAAACCTTATTGGAAAGAAAAAAAACAAAACAAAAATAAAAAAACCCCAACCGGACAAAAGAAAAGGCTCAAAAAAAAGATTGGGATTAAAAAAAGAAGGATTTAGGGTACAGGTGGTTAAGGGGAGCAAAGTGAAACTAAGGGGGGGGGCTCATTCTAAGGGGCTCACTAATTGGTTCTGCCCTAATCCTTTGAAGAAACCATCGTCTCAGGTAAAGAAAGAGATCAAAATGGAGATGGTAAAAAAAAAAGGTCACACCAAGAAGGGGAGAACTACTCGGTGACGAGAGAACGAATCGAATAAAAGGACGCCAAAAAATCAAAGAAGTAGGACGAATCTGTGTGGGGGGGGATGGACCCAAGTTCGAATCGAAACCTGGACCCGCAGATAGAAGGTAAAGAAAAGAAAAATGACATAAAAGCCATTAACCTTCCATAAGAATGGGGGAGAAGGGGCGAAGGACAGGGCTGAAGAGAAAAGGGGGCTTAAAACTGTGGGAGAAAGGGTCTTCGAGGGGTCAAAAGCATGGGTGGGAGAATCGTAAACAAAGGTGGGACCTGCCAGATGTGTAAAGAGAGAATTGGACTGGAGGCCCGGGGGCAAAAGAAGGGAGGCAGAAGGAAAAAAAAAATCTTGAGACGAAGAGACTGTCACCAAAAGGACCAAAGAAGGGGGGGGACGAGGGGAGGGGAAGGGGACAAAAGAGAAAAAGAGAAGCCTGTTTGGGTTTACCTTCAGGATGCAAGAGGAATGCTGATCAAAACCAAGAAAAAACGCCGGGCAAGGACAGCAAAACCTCGAGGGAAAGAGATCCGCTGCATAAAAAGACTGGGGTAAGAGAGAATCAGGGCCAGAAAAACTCAGAGCAAATGGGGAAAGCCCCATTCACGAAAAAAAGGGTTAAAAAAACAAAAAGGGGAACAGGGGGACTGGGGTTCTGAATGCAGACGAGAAAAAACGACGGGCAAAGGAAAAACGTCCAATTGAACATCATAGAGGGTGGAAGCGAGTAGGAAAGCGACACAGGAAGGAACGAACCAAAGATAAGGGGAGTAGAATATAAATTGGAAAACCTGGCTCACTAAACAAACGATGGAAGGACCCGGAAGGGGAGGGGGCCTGTCTGGGGGGAGGACTTACCAACGTGGGCCGGATCGGGTGAGAGCCTGAACACGTGAAAGAACTGCAAGAGGAAGAAACTGAACCGGGGACGGGTACAACATTAAAAAGAAAAAGGGGAAAAAAAAAACCAACCCAATGGAGGGGAAGAGGAGAAATAAAAGACAATCACCATCCGAGCATGGGTCTGAAAGAAAGCCTCAACATACGAAGGATGCGTGGAAGAAAAAAGAACCGCACCTCCCACCGAGGGGGAGGCTTTGAGAAAAAATACACCCGGGGCAAGAAAGAAAAAGTCCTTACAAACACAAACGGGAGGGGAAGGGGTTGGCAATGAAAAAAAAAAAAAAAGAGGGCTCAAAAAAAGAACAGGAAAAGGCTGAAAACGACCGGGAATAAGAACTTAGGAACTGGGGGGGGGGCGCAGGTCGGAGGAATCAGGAACGGGGGCATAAAACTAGAAACGAAAAAACTTCTCATTGCACCTCGAGTGACAGCCAGACAAAAAACAAAAGTTTTGATGAAATGGGGAAGGAAACTAAAGTTGGGGGGGGGGGGTTGGTCATGGAGGTAAAACACACTGAAAGAGTCGTGGTAAAGGAAGCATCACCGACTTTCCAGGAAGCCTCATCCATTCCGAGTACAAGGAAATGTCTCCGAAAGAAAAGTCTGGCAAAAAGTTAGGCAGGCGGGGAACAACCATTGGAAGTGAAAAGGGGTCACCCTGCTATTTGGCGCAAAGAAAAAATTGGGAAGGGAGTCATTGAGAGAAAAAAAATTGGAAACTTTGGAAAAATTGGGCTGCCGAATAACTCGGATCGGTGAGAAAAAACGAAAACCTAGGGGACAGTAAGGAGGGAGGGGGCAAAAAAATTCCAGTTACGATGAGAAGCGCAATAGGAAGAACAGCTTGATGAAAAGAGGGGTGAGTGGATGCCTGTCTAAATAGATCGGGGGGGCTTTTTCATGAGGGAAAAAAAAAAATCTTAAAGAAAAGATAATGCCAGAAAAGGAAGGACGTCAGGTTCGTTGTAAAAGGAAAAAAGAACGCACTGGGGAGAAAAAAGGCCGTCAAAAAAAACAAGGAAGCCTAAAAAGAAGGGAGTCCAATACCACAGGAGGGATGACCAAGAGGGGGAGGCGTGGAAGGCAACAGGCCCCCCACACGAGCAGAGGGTGGGGAAGGCCATAGGGTGAAGGAGCCTGAGGCTGAGGGAAATCTGGGGGTATCCGTAAAAGTGGGAACAGGCGAGAAAGGGAGGAGAAGCTTAAGTCGGACCAAGGCAAGCGCGGGGCAACCAAAAAACTCCTCTACTGATGGGCCAGAAAAACCACAGCAGGGGGGGGAAAAAAAAAAACCTGGAAGAAGACCCGACCATGGGAAAGGTCATGAGAAAGAGATGAATGGCAGAATCAGTCGGAAGGAAGGTAGTCCCACTTCCTGCGGAGGAGGTATTACTACGGGGATGAAGAAGAAGGAATAACGTGCTGGTTCTTGATTCTTAGACAAGGTAGAGGGCAAGAACACTTCCGAGACGACTTGTAATTGGACCTGCACAAGGGGTTCCGGGTACAAGGGTGAAAAAAAAGAATGCAGTTGGGGCCTTAGGTCCAGGAAGGCTCGTACCGGTTCTACCAGAACGGCACACTGGGAAGAAAGTAGAATAAAAGAAGGTAACTAGACAAAAAGGGTCCAGGGAGAAGAGGATTCGGGTCGCGGAAGAGAAAGATAGGAATCCGTCGGGGGAAAAGAGATCACGGGAACCGAGGATCGAAAAGGGCTGCCTCTTAGGAGCCTGATTAAGAGGGATCCTCAAAGGATCCTGAAAGGGGGTGAGATCAGAAAAGCGAAACGTTTCCAGTAATTTATGCGCGGGGGAAAGGAAAGGGAAAGAAAAACCCGGATCAACAAACCTCGACGTGAGGAAGGGTTCTCAAACAATTGGCTCAGGGGGAGATTTTGATAGAAAAGTCGAAAAAAATTCAGGGGATTCATAGGGGAAGTTGCATTCAAACAAATGGCTATGGGGTTCAGGGAAAGAACAACAGATTATCGGAAACGTGGAACCTGTGAGTAGAGAGATGAATTGGGAAGTTTATGTTAGGGGGTAACAGCGCTCAAAGCACTCCGGGGGTGCTTGCACACGAAAAAAAGGGAGTGCTTTGCAAGGCAGAGTC
>Ga0179593_1500151_pt1 | contig 18445 bp, 15 predicted proteins | sample CZODoug2_1_08_16_FD_185931 | JGI IMG/M metagenome (GOLD analysis project Ga0179593, IMG submission 185931) | Vadose zone soil fungal communities from Angelo Coast Range Reserve, California, USA - CZODoug2_1_08_16fungal (PacBio error correction) | ecosystem: Environmental > Terrestrial > Soil >...
GAAAGCTGAAACCGCTTGGTTGGAGCATGAATAATCCTTGAGGAGATGTGAAAAATGTAAGGGGGGAGGGGGGGGAGAAGAAGCAGTCTTAAAACCTGAGCTTGGCAAAAGACGATTTATGGTAAGCCGTAAAGATGTTCAGCGCCGGGGGTAATCCAAGATAAGATGACACGAGTAGAAAAGGGGGGGGGACGCTCTTTAAAGCGCTTGAAGTGGGGGGGTACGGTTACGCATTCCCGCTTTCGTGATACTGTCGAAGAGATTAGTCTGGTTAACAAACCAGCACTAATTCTTTCAGAAATTTCGTTCTGAATCCTAAGAAATCAGTGTCGCATTCATTGCGCAAAATAGCCTGAAGAACAAACGCAGAAAAAAAAATCCACTAAACTCTACTAAGAATTGCGCCCACAACATAGGAGTCAGTGACACGGTAGGGGAAATCGCATGGCAGGAAAGGAACGGTGGATAATCTTAGATCGGTTAGGCGAACCAGAGACTACACTAGGAATCTAGCCAGGGGGAAAGTAACAAACATCGAATTACATCACGATCAGCGACGTAGTAGGAGATAGCCAAAGAGGCAAAAACGCAGGTTGGAAAGCAGCCCGAACTCCGCTTAAGCAACAGGCGTTCAGAGACGGTGGGTTGAAAAGAGGAGTCGGCATAGGCAAAAAGGGGGGAAGGAAAGGGTCGATTGGAGCAAAAGGGGGGGAAAGGAAGAAGCCAATTTAGCCTGGAGACAGTCAGGGGAGGTGAAGCGTTCGCGTGAATTGCGAAAAAAGGTCAGAGTGTCCGCAATGGTTTTTGCGGAGGTTAGTTAGAGACGCGGGGAAGCAGGACAAACTGGAACAAAAGTTCCAAACTGATGGCCAAAGAAGACGTTTGTCAGTGGCGTAAAACTCGAGGAAAAGGAATAGGAAGAAAGAGGGTTGGACGGAGAGGAGGGAACTTGGCGTTTACAAGGGCTCGGCATTGATGTTATGGTTCCAATAACTGAGAGCCGAAGGGAGGGCGGGAGGAGCATTTGAGGCTTAAAATGATGTGATCTTGAACGAATAGGTGAAACGAGAAAAACTGGGCAATGGCAATAGATTCGGGGGCGAGCGGGGCAGCGGTTACTAAAAAAGTAGAGGTTAAAGGTAACACGAAGAAATTAACTACCTAATAATGGGAGTCGGGAAGCTACTGGAAAGGGGGGAAACGCGTAAAGCATCGAGTCGGAGAGTACCAAATCAAAACGAAAGCGCAGCGGGGGGGGGGGGTCTCAACGAATACCACGCTGTCGATCCTTAAGACCCCAAGTTATATAGAAAGACTATGCAAGCTCAACTGAGAAAGGCCATAATTCGATTTCATCTCACAAGCAATGTTCTGCAGAAGGTGGGAAAAAAACCTGAACGTGAAACATATCGATCGGTGGTGATAACAAATTCGTGAATAAGAGTCCTTTGCCTGAACCATTTGTTCCGCCATAGCTGCGGACTTGAGAATAAGCCCCTAAGTTACGCAGGACGCGGGATGAAGCTGAGACACGAGAATCTTTCGAGAAGCGATGGGGTATATCAAAATTCGTGTTCGGCGGAGTTAGACCGTAGAAACACTATGAAAGGGGGCGAGCACTGAATGGCTGGAAAAGGGGTCTCGAGGAGAAAATGGATACGGAAGAAGGTGGGGAAAGGAAAGGATTTTCAGTAAGTTAAACACAAGCTTGGCGGCACAGAAAAAGGTGCAGTCGCTACAGCATTCTCGAAAAAAAGCCGTAGGAGGTTGGCAAAAAACGGACATGAAGGGGGAAGACTAAAATCGAGCTCAATGCATGCGGCCTACCGTTTTCTCAAGACGAGGACAATTTTGCACAGTAGGGTCTCGGAACATGAAGATGGGGGGGGGAAGAAAACGGTGCTGGGAAAGAAAGGTTGGGGGTTGAGAACCATACAAAAAACTACTATGAGGTAACAGGGGACACCTAGGGACTTGTGGAAGGAGAAATGTGGAAGGGGAGACATAAAGGGGGGGGGAAGGGTTAACAAAAAGGGTTGGAAGCAAGTTATCGGGGCACGGAGGCGGGGGTCGAGAGGGGAAAGATCAGGACAGGGGGACTATGGAGCCGCAACTTGCAACAAGGAGCGCCGTTGTGCTCTCTTCCATTCAAGAAGCAAGCACAAAAACAACGGAGGGGGGGGGGGGGGGAAAAGAGAGAGATTCGTTCTATTAAGAGAAAAAGTGTCATAATCCTTGCAAAAGGGGGCGCTGCCATATGGGAAAGGAGCTTAGAGTCCATCGAGCCACAAGACCGTGCCCAAAGTGAGCGAAAGATCTGCAGCTCAAAAGAAAGAGCGACCAAAGCAGAAAAACCACGACCCAGTTAATCACGAAGGTGCCTCGACTAAGGAAAATTTTGACCCTCGGGGTTGGGGGGTGTTGTATCCAAAAACAAACGATTACAAAAAGCACCGAAAGCAAAGGAAATACTAAGGCATAAGGGGGGGATGTTGACGCGAGAGGGCTCACGCTCAGAAAAAGGATCTTTCCCGCAGGGGGGGAAAGAAAAACCAAAACAATATCGTGACAAAGTACACGAAGAACGGTTCGAAAGAAAGGTCAAGTGAGGCAAAAGAGAATCGGGAGCAAAGCAAGGGAACGAAAAAAAAACCACCAGCCGTGCGTGTCGGCTTATCCCAGGAGAGGGCATCGCAGCGAGGATCATTTCCGTGGAAAAAGAGAACAGAACTAGGCTAACCGGCCTTTTCAATCCGTCGGCGTTAAAAAAAGAAAAAAAAAAAAAAAAAAAAAAAAAGAAAAAAAAAAAAAAAAAAAAAACAGGGAAAAAAAAAAAAACACCACGCTCGACCCGGACGGAGGCGATTGCTACCACATCGCTCTGGACAAAAAGCGCCAAGGGAACGAAACGGCAAGCAGCAAACATAAAAAAAAAAGAAAAACAGAAGAAAAAAAAAAAAAAGAAAACAGGTACTACTCTATTATAGTTGATGGGGGTCAAGACGCTAGAGAAGAAGAGGAAAAACAGGGAATGCGGCTAAGAAAAGAGGAGGATGGAAAGCATCTTTCGGGGGGTTGAATAGACGATAGAGCAGAGGATAGTGCGCGGCGTATCAAGAGTAAAAAAAAGGTTATTATGGAGTTGTAAACGCAATGGTACGGAGGGCGCTGGTTTCGGGAGCAGCATTTGGGGTCGAGGTATGCGCCTTATAAGCCAAGGCGTCTTGACCGTGCGAAGGCCAAAGGCTGCGAAAGGCTAAAGTTGGCTTTTATGAGGGGCAACTATCGCGGAAGGACACGAAAGCTAAGGAAGGGGAGCATCGGGGAAGTCTATACCGTGGGGGTCAAAAGGCCGCTAACAACCGTGGGAGAAACGATTGGGGCCGGGAGCAGCGCTCGAAGAAATAACTATGCAACAGCCGGATAGGAAAGCGCACGAGGAGGGGGAATAATCAAATCACGCACAACGCCGTCAGCGGGGGGGGAAGGAAGGGATGAAGGAGAGGGCGCGAATTTCCGGACTAAAATAAACCATAGAATAGGACAACAATCATTACAGGCTCGGGATCTTTGAACAACGGGAGTCCCATTTTCCAAAGCCCAGCGGCACATAGAACGAGTCTTCGGGGTTGCACTCATTCACAGTTTTCAGTAGGGTGAACTCGTTACAGAGGGGTTTCGAGCGCTCGCACGAAATCGTAAAGGAAAACGTAATCGAAAGGGGGGGTTAGAACCATGTCGCTTCGGGCTGAGAACCAAGGGTCGGTCCCGAGTCACCGAAGGGCAGTGGGAAACTAAGGAAGCAAAAAATGGGCTCATGGACAAAAAAATTCGTATCCTTCTTCACGAGGGTTAAAATAAAAGGAAAAAAAACATAGTCTAACACCACTTCATGGAACTGGAATTGGTAGTAAAAGGGCTTCTCTGATAGGGGACGTAGGTCCACACCCTGGAAGGGGCACATACTTTCGAGATAGCACAGGACGTCGTTGAAGAGAATGGGGGGGATCTACCGGGTCGGGGGGGGACACTGATGATCATACGAACTATTCAACGATGGTTGAGTAATATCGTCGAAATCCGAAAAACAAAATGGGAGAAAAATGAAGCTGATAATAATAACAAACAGTGGAACGAAAAATGGAAAATCTCGGAGGGGGGGGATTGATTGTGAAAAGTGGTGGTGACCGCTTCTGTCGCGAATGAGGGGGGGGGAAACCCAAAAGGGATGGGCACGAATGGGATCCTGGAAGGGGGGAAAGCAGTCTTCTGGTTGGAAAAAAATGAGAAAAAATTATTCAAAATATACGCCAAAAGCTTGAACCGAAAAAAACCCTAAAAAAAGGGATTCTTGAAAGTCTCGTCCACAATCGGGGGAGGGGAATTAAGGATCAGACACCAGACAAGCTACCCCCAAAAAAAAAAAAAAAAAGAAGAATGGGTACAGCCATAATACGCGGGGAACTGATTCAGGTGACGCCGGGCGCCCAAAAAAAACAGTCGACGGGTTCGCGACTTATTCCGCGGTGTCGGAACCACATTTCAGGAAAGGTGAGAAGATAAAAAAATAAAAACGACAAACATTAAGGAAAGGAGGTCGTGCTAAAAAGGAACTGCAGTGGGGGGGTAAACTGAAATACTCAGGTTCGAAGGTCCGTGAGAGGGGGAGGAAACGGCGTCACGCTAACTAGAAATGACGACTTAGGTTTCTTGCCATTCGCTGGCCCGTAACCGGGTGTTAATAAATGGAGTGAACATGAAAAAAGAAAAAAAAATTGGGGGGGGGGGTAAAGCGAGAACGCCGCGGGGATGAAAAGGGGGTGTCAACTCTGTGAAAAAGTAAAGCTTGGGGGGGGACGGGACTCTGTAATCCTTCCGGAGACAAGGGTACCTCATGCAAGGGAGGAAAGGGATCTGTGGGGTGTGGGGGGTCGTAATCTAAAGAGGGTGGTGGGCAGAAAAAGAACGCCGGTAGGACACCAGGACGGAAGAAGAAAAAACACCTACGGGATTATAGAAAAAATATTTTGCGGGAAGTAGCTGAGACATGGCTCGGAAAGCGTTGAGCGTGCGAAAGAAGTGGGTTACAGTGGACGTGAACGGAGGAGGAAAAGCAGTGTAACAACTCCATCGAGGGGAAGCAAAAAGTGGGAAAAAGGCAAAAGGATAATTCTTATATATCAGAAAAGGAAGCGGGGGGCTGGGGGGGCCGCTGGAAGGCCAGAGCATGCCGAGGAGAACATGGAAACGTTCGCCGGCGCGGGGACTGTGGGGGACGAATGAATTCCTTTCTGTTGGAAAAAAGCAGTGGTAGGATAGAGTGAAAAAAAAAAAAAAGGGAATGGGTTTTGGGGGCCAGGAAAGACTCATTGTGGGGCGTACCTGAAGAATTGCATCTACCCAACCCTAGTATTGAGCGACGGGGGTACCGGTGAGAAGCGAAGGAGGGAGATTTACAATCAGACGGGCGTTTGCGTTTGGGGCATGGGGGAAGAAGCGAGGAAACAAGGTTAACACTTTGGGGACGCCACCCGGGGAAGATTTCATAACATTGTTTGAGGGAATTTTCGAGTCTGCGTAAGGGATACATTACGTGGGGCAAGCTCCCGGAGATTACAGAGCCGGAACGGTAGGGGGGGATGGAACGGTGCATAATCGGGATGCCGAACCATCTACTTACTGGAACTTCTGGATCTGACCGAGCGCGGGGCGGCGCTTGGGAAATAATAGTCGCGAAAACTGAGGCGAGGGTCGAAAAAGTAAATCTTTCATGACAGCCGTAAATCGTGGAAAAGTCCAATTGTGGGGATAACCGCGGAATTCTCTTTCCAAAAGAAGACTCATCTACGAGTCAAAAAAATCCAAGGGCCACGGATAGTTCGAAGCTTTGGAGAATTCCGTCACAGCCAAGGATAGACTCCGCCTCGAAAAAGGTGAAGCCATTCATAATGATGCGGCCATGCTTCGATGTCACGGACAAACGTTTCTCGACACGGGAGACGAAACCGAAAACGGCCTGATCGATGGGTGGATTCCAGAACGTCTTAAAGGGGGTCAAAGAAAAAAAAGCCTCGAGGGGAATACCGATCCATGGGTGAGTATCCTACGTGGAGGGACTTAATAAGAGGGACGCAGCACATTGTAGAGGATTAACGGGAGACCTGGATTAAGGGGAGATGTTAAAACTTGTGTGGGGGAAAGAAGATCGGGTAAAGTAAGAAAGTAGCCACTCTGGAAAAAAAAATGGGCTGGACCCGGGTGAACGTTTTACCTTCGGTTATGCTCCTTGATTAATAATCGCACCCTGGAGAAGAACGATATAGGGGGTGTTCTGACCGTCTTGGGAGTCGGACCACAGCGCGGGGAGGAGCACGCGTGAATCTCAAGAATTGCGAGACACCAGCCAGGAGGCAAGAATTGGAAAAAAAAGGGTCTGGGAAAATCGGGGGGGAAAAAAGGGCAGTGGCGAGCCTCGCGGCGTTGGCTCCACAACCAACGTGAAGGGGAAAACCTTTGTCACGAACAGTTGCTTGCTTGCCGCGGTGTGATTGGCGAAGAAGATTGGGGGTATGACGGAAGAATACACAAAAGAAGCGGATGGTTCAAAAGGCTGCAGGGGAAGGGACGTACACGTTGGGAAGGAGAAAGGCGGGAGGGTGGAGCACTTGGTCGAGGTTGGTAAATGTCGTCATGGGGCTGGCCTGCTCATGTTTATGGGAACAGCTCAGAAAGGGGAGACATCAAAATTGGCTACAGGAGGAAGGCAACAGCGTAGGCGTCAGCAGGGAAAAGAGTATCCAACAACATCACTAAGGGGGGAAAATGAATATATGAGTATTTCTGACAGCAAGAATACTGGGGATACAAATGTGGGGAGGCATGGCCTTAGTTACGCGAAGATGTGCCATCAAGGGGAATGAAAGAAAGAGCTCCTAAAACTCACTCTGAGGTGAAAAAAAAAAAAAGAGACACAAAACATTTCGCAAAAGCCTCAGGTACCTACCGTAGGTGAAAGCCTCAACTTTCCAATTTTGACCTGAGGGAGGTCCGTTTTTTTGTATTTATCCGGGGACCAGACACGATAACGACCAGCCAACAAGAGCACATCCGAAGAAGGGGAACGGAAATTAATGTGCAACTTGGGAAACCCGGAGGTCAGGCCGCTAGTCGGAAGAAACATCCATATGGCCACATATTACGCAGGCAAACGGAAGTGAAATATAAATAAAGAAGGGTTTGCTCAGAAGCGGAGAACGGGGAAAGGGGAAAAAAATCCAAAAAGCAGTTCGGGGAGAAAAAGGCCTGGGAACCCGTAAGCGCTCGGAGAAAGGGTCTCCATGATCTCGCATCGGAGCAGGGGTTCCGAAGGGAGCCGCCGTCTTGAGGGATGTTTTCCAGAGATGGCTCCTTACGAAATAAGAGATAAGGATCGGGTCTCCAGCGGAGGGGAGACCAACGGACCGAATCGTCAGAAATCAAAGATAAAAAAGAAACCGGGAGAAATCTGACGATGGAGGGCTGTATCCGTCCACAGCGAGGGCACCGTTAAATCTCAGGCCGCGCGAACGGAGGCGGGATAAACAGAATCGGCCTGAATTGAGGTGAGGAGTAGGATCAAAGTTGTCGACAAAGGGTCGGGAGGAGATCGAACTTCGAAGTGGCCCAGATGAAGGATGGCGAGCGGACATAAAAGGTAAAACTTCGATTAAGTATAAGAAGCGCTAAGGGGAGGACCTTGCTAAACACCAAACTAAAATTTAAAACAAACTTTTGAGGTTACATAGAACCGCTCTTCGTCTAAAGTTCTCGCCTCGTGGAATAAAGAAGAAGGAAGGTCTTACGTATAAATAATTTAGGATTTCGGTACGGAAGATGTCGACTCGAAGGCTTTTACAGGGACCACGGCCTTGAACCGGGATAATAGGGGAACCAAAGCAGGAAAGAAGTTCGAAAGTTCAGATCACCCATCAAGGAAAAAGGAGGAAAGGGGGGATATATTGAGAGAGAGAAGAACAAGCTTAACTGGCAGAATTAACGAACAGGAATGCCTGGCGGAACAAAGGCCATCTGCCTGCGGGTACCAGAAAACCTATCGAGGAAATGTCCTCCTAAATGACCATAAAAACTGGAGGGAATTATTCCGGCGTCCATTTGCGCCGTTAAGAGGCTTGTTTGTCAGGAGGAGGGAGTACCAAGAAGGAAAAGTACGAACTTATTGGGGGGGGGGGGAATAATGAGTTCGGGGGGCTGAGCAAAATTAAGTGACGGGACACCAGTCACAGATCCTGGTGTCCTTGCGGAAAAGAAAAAGGGGAGTACATGACCAAACATGGAGGTAATCATAGTGAGCAATTCTTTTAATACCAATATTCGGAGTAACGCACTGGACTTCACTGGTCTGTAACCAGCAGGAGCTGCTGGCTGCAAAAGGCAGGAGTCCGGGACTGTCGAGGGGGAGCTCCGGGGCAGGGGTGGGAAGAGAAAAAGCGTTGCGAGGAGAGGGGTTACCAGGCGGGTAGTAGCGAGTTCCAACTTCATGGGGGTGGGAAGGAACCGAGTCTCAAAGCCGACAATTGAGAAACGGGGGTAAATGATTGCCTAAAAGAAGGGAACGAGAGGTTCACTCCTACGCTGGGGGGTATAAAATAATCTAAGTAGTTAACGTTGGGGGTGAAATGACCGTCATTGCAGATGAGTTGTCGCGAGATGCATGGGAGGAACAAAAGCTTGGTAGGACTAACCGCTGCAAGGGATTTCGAAATCATGTCTGGGGGGGGGGGGGAAAAAGCTACGAAACGAGGACAGGAAAGAAGACAAAGGGGAGGTCCAGTGACGCGTGAGACGTCAACCAAAAAATGAGCTGGAGGTAGTTCCCCCGTATCGTGACCAGGCCGTTAAAATCAAAAAAAAAAAAAAAAAAAAACAAAAACCACAAAAACCAAACGTGTCAGATTCGATCGCTTACACCGGCGCGCAACAGCAGGGGAACGAGTGAATACTAAATTGGTCTTGCTAACGCCGAATCTGTGCGCCTGAATTATAAGCACGGGGAAAATTCTTACATCGACCGTATGGAAGGACGTTAAAAAGTCATGAAAAATTTTTAAAAAACACAATCTCAAAACAACAATAGAGGTTAAAAGAAAGTCTAAACCTTAGCGGGGTTTCCGGAAAAAGCGCGCGATGGACCAATAATGAAACCTGTAGTGGGAGAGCCTAATTGAAAAGCACGCTGAGCGCCATTGTAGGAAATGCTTAATCTGGCCGGATGTGCGCGCCGGGGGGAGAAGATAAAAGGAATAACGGGGGGACGGGCGGGGACTAAGGCGCTGGGAAGAAGGTGGGGGGGGGACAATCGCGGTGCGACGGAGCTGGGGCTTTAATAAGGAACCGTGATAGGGGGCCAAAAAGGCGGCTTTCGGATGACGTGGTCGGCGGGAAAGAGCTGGGGGGGTGTCGTCCAAATGCATTCGGGAAACAGAAGCGGCACAAAAAGGATCAGAAAAAGAGAATAAAAGCATGAGGGCGGCCAAAAAAAAGGAAAAAGCGCGTTCCTTATCAGGGAAATGGCAGGTCGAAAAAAAGGCCATTGCAAGTCTATCCCACACACCCCCCCCCCCCGCGGGCTTGTTGAGAACCTGAAGAAGGCAGGGGGTAGGGGGGGGAAAAAGATGGAACGGCAGGAGCTCGAGGGGGGAATAAGCAAAAAGAGGGTTCGAAGGATAGCGATAGCTCACGAAAAGTCGTCCGCAGACGGGAGCCACCGATTCAGTACATCTAGCGAGTACTCCCGGAAAGCACAGGCGCGAACGGGGGTAAAGAGAAGTAGTACTCGGATTAAAATCATTGCAGATACGAAAAAGTTGAAAGGTGGGGGGTGGCCCTTGAGGGAAAAAAACCCGGGGTGGCTTAAACGGAATAAAGCAGGCCGATTGACTTCGGGAGGGGCCTTGACAGTGTAAATAAAAACGCTGCTCATTCCGGACACATTGATTTGGGGGGGGAGAAGCGAAGGGGACGAACGAGAAAAGACGAAAAGAAAGCTTCCGACTCCACCGGAAAGGAGTTCCATAAAGAAGCAGTTTTTCGGGGGGGGGCAGGATTGAACGGGAAAAGTGGAATCGATTCCTGGGGTCATCTAAAAAAAAGAGAGGGGAGAGGGTCTTTAAGAAAGACCAGGTATGGTTATAAAGTAAGATTAGAAAGTTCGAAAAAGGGCTGCGCAAAAGGCGCAGATCTGGGGGAATGGAAAAAAAAAGTTGCGCAGATCTACCGTGGTGCCTTAGGCAAGGCAGAGAGCGTAATAAAAAAGGAGTGATCTGCTTTGACACTAGGGGCTTCTCTACCCTGGGTAAGCAAAACGAAGAGAGATTTGGGGGTAAGAATATGGCGGGCCAGATACGAGACGAAGTCAGAATCTCAGTGGTACAACAAGAAAAAAAATTCTTGGTTAGGCAGCTTGTGGTGTGCTAGGACGGGGCCAATGATTCTCGAATTAGAAGCCGGGATAAGCAATGTGTTGTAGATAAGCATCGCCAGAAGCAGGATTTGATCGCAGTCGGAGGATAACTACTAAATTTTCGAAATAGGAAAGTCAAACTAGAGGCAGTCGGTGAGGGGGGTGTATCGAATCAGAAAGCGTACTTGTCAAAAATCTATGTGGGGGACCTATCGGCATGGTCAAGAACCTCGAGAGAGAGCAGCAAAAAAGCCTCTGCTCTTCGCACGGTGGTATGAATCTGGAATCGTTCGGAGGTGGATCTGGGCAGAGGAGCAAGCGCAGCTGGTGTCACTGAGGTACGGCTACCGTGGGGTCAACGGAGTCTGCAATGAGTGTACATCAGGTGAGGTCGCTTAACCGGAATGCGCAGGAGAAGCGCAAACCGGGACGGTCTCTAGGGGGGGTGGGACTTACCGGTAAGGGGAGATAAGGTGAACAGCATTCTTTGGGGGAGGCAATTTACCGGAACTCTCAGGGTCAGGGCGAGAACCGAAGAGGGAAGTTTAAAGTAAAAGATAGGAGGCTCACATAATCGGAAGATGGTACAGAGGGGGAAAACCTCGACGCTTCGAACGTCGAGGTGACACCATTGGATTGGGAAGAACATGTTAGGATGGGGGATGAAGTCTCGTGGGAGGGCCGATAAATCGTGTGGGGTATACGGACTACGAAACACAAGGCTGAGCAACAAGGGACCGGGTAGGGGGAAAAGGGTGACGGAGAAGTGGCGCAAGGAGTGTGGACTTTAAACGGGAGCGAGTTTACTCCATTCGAGGGGGGGGCTTCGCCAATGGGCTGGGGCAAGGGGGGGGGGGGGGCATCGGGGAGCAAATTTCCATACCAACAACTAAACTGGAGAGTCTGCACACGTGGTGCTTGTCGAGTCAGACCGATCATGAAAGAACCAAGAGTATTAGTAAAGAGAGATTTGGCTTACGCCAATTCACCTGTAGCAAAGGGGCTGGAAGGCAAGGGAGAGAGGGCAATCGTGCAACCCATGCGCAGGGACGCTAAGAGACTTGATCCACGGGGAAAATGCAGACCAAAAAATGGCGAAAACGCAGCATTTGGCCACACGCACAGTAGTGCGCTAAAAAGTTTTGAGAAAAAAGAGCTTGTACAAAAGTTGGTGTAGGGTATCAGAACAACAAACGATAGGGGGAAAGACAGCGACAACATAAAGAAAGGGGGGCAGGAAAGAAATGTGGGGCTAACGGTGTTAAAAGTAAAGGGGAGGAAACGCGCTAGTATCACAAATACCTCACCATACGAAAGAGGGGATGTGTGAGCAGCATATTGGGGAGAAGTATATGCAAAGACCGCTTTTGTTGTGTATCAGAAAGGACTAGAGAGACTGAAAATGTGGGGGGAGCCAAGCAGGATTCTGGTAATACTAGGCAGGGGAGGTCAGAAACACAGACGGAAAGCTCGAGGGGCTAAGGGGCAAAAGGGAGCTCCAACTCCTCCACAGTGAACTCCGACAACACTGCGTGCAAAGCGTTTAATATTTAGAAAAAACGCGGTCCGGGTTAGCCGCGATCAGGAGAGCTGTGAAACCAAAAGAAAACACGTAAGGCAACAAGCAGAAACTACAGCAAGAAAAACTAAAGACTGGAGGAAGGAACCCCGATGTTATGGGAACTGGGGATCCTTCCCCTAGGATGGGTTTGGCGCTACATTGGTGATCAGAATAGTCGGAAAGAACACGAAAGAAATGGCATTATATAAAATCACAAAACAAAACCATCAACGAGACTAACTTATATTGATCTTCTTGCTTCAGGGCAGATTTCGATAATTTGAATTAAGAGTGAGGGGTTCGAACATGAGCTTCACGCAGACGTGGGAACGATTAATCGCATATGTAAAGTACGGCGAAGAAGAAAACGAAGGCTTTTACCGCCGACGCGAGCAAGCCAAAAACGTCACGTTTGCGGTTGAACACGACGAGACTCGTTAGCGAAGCATGGAAAACCGGGGGGAGAAAGCGAAAGTGCTATAGCTCATAGGGGGTAAGAATCAAGTTCAAAGGGGGAACATAAAAAATAAAAGGTTGGTCGACAAAGCTGCGGAAGAGGACCGCCAACAATTATAACTCTCTTCAAGGAGACACCAGGCTGGGAGGGAAGCCGTTTCAGCGCGACTGTCTAAGAGCCGAAAAAGAGAGGATACATAAACCAGCTTTAAGAGGGCCGGGGAAATACAGGCCTTTGACCGTAACGCCGAGAGTAGCGTCAAGGGGCTGGCCAAACCGGAAAAAAGCCAAAATTTGGCCAGGAGACAAAAAAAGTCTCGGAAAAAGGCACCCGTCAGGTCGGGGGGGGGGGGAAAACGTACAGGGGTGGAAATCTTGACTTCTGTTTTCACCTGACAATCGAGATAAAGAGAGAAATACTCATGTACATTCGCGAACGGGAAGGGTGAAGCCGAGTAACCGACAACGTACGATGGCCGCGCAGAAAACAGGGCGTCCTTAATGGCATCCCACCTGAGACTCAAACTAAGGGTCACTTGCTTTTTAAAAAGAGGAGAACATCAAACAACACGTCAGTGCCGGGAGGACCAAAAAACTGGGTCTTAACACGGTCGCGATTATCGGAGTGCCAGCCTGTCAGGGCGAAGAAGGTTGAAAATGGAGCTAAAGAAGAGTCGAGTTGACAGAAGGGTTTGGGGGGTGATGTGAACCTACGGAAAGGGCGTTACCCTGGTAGAATCGAGCCACTGGTCGCAAGTACTTGTGAACGAGCAGCGCAATCCTCGAGCAAGCATTGCAAAAAGGCTTGCCAAGAAGAGGGGGGACCACCGGGCGGAGGGGGACTCCTTGGGGACCTCTAATCTGGGGAGGGGTTTTGAGGAAAGTACCTGGTGGGGCTCTCGGTGAGGGGGCAATAATAATTGGCTCCAACACAGCACGGGGGATTGAGTAGGGATACGACGGGAAACATGATGGCCGAAGAGGGAGTGGGGGAAAGAAAAGAAGCTCGAGCGATGATGGGGGCAACGGCCAAAGATTACTTTATGCAAGTCAAAAACCTATGACTCGAAGGCTTTCCGACTCGCGTTAACACTTTATGTAATCTGCAGAGAGAAAGGTGCTGGAAACCTAGCGCCAAACGCACAGCGAATTTGGGGGGAAGAGGCACGAGTGGAAAGGGCGGGGCGGCAGGTAAAGTCGTTAGTAAGAGAAAATCAAGTGAACCTTCTCGAAAAATTAAATTGGAAACACATCCATGGGTCTTCAAGGGCTTGAGTACACAAAGGGAAAAGTAAGGGAGCAAAATCTCCTAGTACAAAAAAAAAATTAAAAGGGGAGAGATATCGGGAGAATTAAAAAGGTTTGTTACCGTCCGAAAAAAGGGGCCTTGTCCATAAGGTCCGTAGTTGAAAAATCAACAGGGGGAAAACGACTTTTAACGCCAGAATGCCTACAAAAGGGCCCAATGAGCTGGCCGACTGTTCGTAGACCGTCCAGCCATAGGAATGACATCCTGGGGGAACGAGAGGTGACGCAGGCTGGGGGAGGTTTGTTGCAAAGCGGTTGAAATCTGGGGCGTACTACGGGAAGGAATGAGGAAGTGGAAAAACATTGCTTCTGAAATCACGGGAAAACGTGAAAAAGGTACAAAAGGGGGGGGCGCCGATGCATTCTGAGAAAAATACGGATCCCATGACTTGAGAGACAGTCACACCACCAAACAACACCAAAAAAAACAACTGAATCAAAACTGATATTGTGACAACCCAAATATTAAATTCCCAAAGGGTCTGGGGCTTCTCAAGCATTCAAGGGAAATGAGGGATAAAATCTGATCTTTCTATGTTGTACGAGCAAGGCTTGAAAGAGGCTGATCTAAACAGGGCCATCGGCCAGCAAAATGGTTTGAAAGGATTGAAAGAAGCGCGCACGAAGTTCATTAGTGCAGAAGAGGTGGAAGTGTCGGAAGAGAAGGATTAAAAACCTAAACTTTCCAGACGCGAGTTAACCTACTATGCCTGCGTCTCTGACTGAATTCGTTACGATTGAAGTCCAGGGGGGGGGTTTAAAATACCATTGGTTGGGCTCTTTATAAAGCATCGGGGGCAGGAAGGAGGTGCCTCAAAAACGGGCCTAGCCGAGAAGACTAAAGGAGTCCTTATAAGTGCTGATTGGGAGGATGTACGGGGGGGCGCATGCACTGCTGATCACACAAACTAACGAACGGCAGACAACCCTGGACCTAAAGGCGACGGGTGGAAGGCGAGGCCAAGAGTGGGGGGGGGGGGGGGGGGGGGGGGGGGGGGGGGGGGGGGGGGGGGGGTGGGTGGGGGGGGGGGGGGGGGGGGGGGGGGGGGTGGGGGGGGGGGGGGGGGGGGGGTGGGGGGCGGGGGGGGGGGGGGGGGGGGGGGGGGGGGGGGGGGGGGGGGGGGGTAGTGGGGAGGGGGGGGGGGGGGGGGGGGTGGGGGGGGGGGTGGAAAAAAGCAGAGTTCCTTTGTCAAGGAAGGAGAGCGTGCTTCGGGAGAAATGGCCTGTAGGTGTTAATGTAGGCAAAAGTATGTTGAGCAGGAGGGCGGAATCTGACATTCAATCAGTAGGATTTGACCACTAACTCTTGCGGATTGAATAAAGCTATGAGCCTTGCGAGGTGGGTCGAAAAAAGGCTTAGAACGTTGGGGACACCGATCGTCACCTCCACGAGGGAACTCTCGCAAACCAAAAAAAAAAAGCTTGCGCGTTCAGGGGAACCGCACGAGGGGGACAATAGCTAAAAGCAAAAGTGTCTGCCGTACGGTCGTCGCACGTGACATCATATGAGACGGCATCCGAAAAAGCAAGGTAACATGGAAGGGGACTATAAGAACGAAATGAATCAAACGAGCGCCAATCGGATTTCGTAATATCTTCGGCGAAACGTGGGAAAGAGACAGCGCGACTCACTAGGGATCAATATTTGTGACGGGAAGCTGTGGGTTCATAAACGGCGAGCAAGGTGTGGCATCGCATGGTAGATCGCCGCTAGGCTACTTAGCAGAAAGACAGAAGACTCGAGGGATATCGTGGCGAAGTGGTAGAGCGCCTTATCGAGGATTGGAAGACGAAATTTTATCACGCGCAGCGTGTCTTATGCGGAGAGAAGGGCCCAGGAAGAAGATGGAAGTTGCTGACGCCGGTTCGTTGTAGCGTTCACAATGCGAAAGGGGATAAAAAAATTGGCACCCGGGAAAACAAAATACTCTACCTGGGGGGGGGAAAAGGGCCTTTCGCTTCAGTCGGGACCACAGACGTCGGGGGGGGGAAATATAACAAGCATTGGCAGTATCGAGAATTGCGAGAAAGAGGGCTTGGTAAAAGGACCAAGATAGGTGATCTCACCTGGCGGTGAAGGGAATGAAGAGGCGAGCCTCAGGTCTTCTAAGAAAAGGTGGAAACAGTTGCCCACATTGTGGTGAAAATGAGATGGTGATTTTGAGGGGAGGAAGTTGTGGGGGTTGTGTATGAATATAACAAACTACAAGTAAAAATGAAGGATGCTTCCAAGGTGCGTGTGGGGATGGGAGGGGGCTGAGGTGGCGCAAAATGACGGTGGTCTTTTTCAGGGTCTCAAGGTTTCAAAACTTTGCAAGAGCGCAGGGCAGGAAAGATTAAAGATCGCGCCCTTGTGACCTCGAAAAAGGGAATAGGGGGGGTCTACAAGGTCTCTTCACGGTTCTGCACGCAGAAGAGACCACAACAACAACTGAAAGGAGAGAGAGTCAAGGACGCAGCAACGTGTGAAAAGGTGAGCTTGCCGTTAGGCAAACTGCCGAAAGGAAAAGAATGGCAATCGCAGAGCGCGACATCTCTCCACGACGCTCTGACTTCCACTGTAAGAAAACAACAAAGCAAGGGGTCTCCCACCTCCACATGGGGAAGATTAAAACCCTAGGGGGGTAAAACTTATTCCCGGGGACCCCAGCGGGTGGTGTATAGACGGAGAAAAGGATCCACGCGCCGCGCACCAGAGGGCCTACCAATATGTTGGGAATGGAGATAAAAGACGATAATCGCCGCGAGACCACTAAGCAAATTGAAGTTAAGATTGGAATATGTGAAAGGGATGTACATGCTGGCTGGAAGGGAAAACCTCAGTGTTCTCAAGCGGAAAGGAGACTGCGGTGCTTGCAAAAAGTAGGGCGTTGAAAGGGACAAACCCGGTCAGATTACCCAAAAAAAAAAAACTTAGGCGCGAGCGTGCACCAGGGTGCCCGCTCAGCTAAGGTGCCGTGAACGCCGCGGTAAAGAGCAAAAACGAGTAATGTCCTGGCAGGGGGTAAAAGAGCTCAGGGACACAAAAAAAAGGGGGAGAAAAAAACACGCGAGTCCAGAACATAAGAGTCGCTCACCTAACATCCCACGAAGATCAGGGATGTGTGTATCCGGGCAAAATGTCGAGATCTAAGGATAGGGCCAACGGGCTTACCCGAAGATGTGATGAAACCGAGTGGCAGTCCTAAACTATGGGAGATCTGCGTCGGAGACAGGAGGGCCTAGAAGGGGGGGGGGCACTTGAGTATTACATCGAAAATTGTATGGACTCATTGGGAAGCTGGCGGGAAAGTATCGAGCAGGGGAGATGGCAAAAACGATAGGCTCATTAGGCAAGTGCACGAAAGAGGAAACTGGGGTCCACAGGTTTGCTGGGTCGACTGGAAAGAGTCGCGAGCGGAAGGAGCAGGGAAAAGAAAGGGAGGAGTCGCGAAAAAAAAAAAAGTGATGGGGGGAAAGAGCTGAGTCGTGGTCTAAAAGTATACGATTAAAGGAAAAACTGCCGAATTCGCCGAAATATATTCAACGGCAGTCGAGGGGCGCACGATTCGAGAAAAAAGAGTCAAGGCAAATGGCTATTTAGCTATGCCCCCCGAACAAAAAGGGTTAGAGGACTGGCCGAACATGAAAAAGGACCGAGGCCTTGCAGTCCGCTCTGGCTCTTGGGGTCCAAAAGGACTATTTACCTGCAAGGGGGGACCCGCCTAAAGGAAAACTTCGTCAAAATATGCAAGAAAAAAGTGGCGTCGGAAAACGGGCAAAGTTGTGGTAGAGAGAGGGAACATAAGAGCAAATGAAAGTCCTCAAACGAATGGGAGAAGAAAAGGACAATCGGCGCTGATCGGGAAAAAGGCGCTATCTCCCTGGCCGATAATTCTCAAAAGCAAAACAATGTCTTCAACTAAAAATGGCCAACACCTATGAAGCATAAGAATAGGAAACACTAGATTGATAATATCCTACCGGCACTGCACAAACGTCCGCGTGGAACCTGCCGTGGGGGAAAGTCAAAGGAAATGCTGGGAATGCGGAGGACGGCGGCCAAAGAATCTATCAGACTTCGTGCGCTAGTCTAAGGGTAAACTGGCCGCGAACACTTTGCTGGGAAAGCAGGAAGGAGGTTACAGAACTGAGGTAAGGATCTCCTGCAGGAATGGTTGGTCGTGAAAAAACCGATCGGCGCAATCGTGGGGGAGAAAAGCAGTTGGGGTCACAAGGAGGGTGAATAAATAAGGGTACCGACTGGAAACCCTGGTGGGTCGGGAAAATCTCAGGATTTGCAAATTTTGGAGGCCCCTTTGGGGGGGAGACCGGACTGCCTAATGCATTTGATACCACACACTGTTGAGTCTAACGGAAAGATCCCGTGAGGAAAAGGGAAAAATTCGCTGGGGGAACCGCTCGAGGTATTCCTATGGAAATCAAAAAAGGGGGATGGGCACTTGTCGCTATCGAGGGAAAACCACTTCCCATCTCTTCTTACCTCGGGCCCATTCTTGTCTCTGGGGGTCGTGAGGGACAAAGCTCGTAAGCTTTGCTAAAATAAAAAAGTTCATTCGAGACATCGTAAAACCTGCGGATCCCCGCCCAAATAGAAAAGGAAGGTAGGACATCGGAGGCAGGAGAGGGACTGCGCCCAATTGGAAGGTTAAAAGATCAGG
>Ga0179593_1602642_pt1 | contig 18445 bp, 16 predicted proteins | sample CZODoug2_1_08_16_FD_185931 | JGI IMG/M metagenome (GOLD analysis project Ga0179593, IMG submission 185931) | Vadose zone soil fungal communities from Angelo Coast Range Reserve, California, USA - CZODoug2_1_08_16fungal (PacBio error correction) | ecosystem: Environmental > Terrestrial > Soil >...
GCGAATGAGATGAAGACGCTAGGGTTGGCAATTTTTCCCTTGGGTCAGATATGGCACGACTTGGGTCGAATGGGTAACAAAAGGGACTTCGGCCTTAAAAAAGTTAAAAAAGGAAGGGAAAATTGGGTCTAATGCTTAACAAAAGGTTTACGAAAAAAATCGGCCGGGGTCCCAAATTTGGACCACATTACACGCGTAACGTATTGGGGGTGTAAGCTAAAGGTGACAAAAAAGACGGATCATAGGTCCTCGAGCGGGGAGGTAGTTAGAACTGTCGCGATATTAGGTCGGCTAGCTAAGGAGGGGGCGCTCCCAGACGAAGACTAGATATCTCTAGTATCACGTGCATAATCGGGGGGAATGCTTTAAGAGAAATCAGAAAAGTCTCCTTTAGGGGGGCCAGCATGCCCGGAAGGGAAGACAGCGCAGCTCCTCACACAACAAACTGATGAAGGGATAGAGAAAGCAGGTAAGCGGCTGACAGGGAAGTTCAAAGGAAACTGGATTCAAAGCTCGGGTGTGACAAATGTCCCCAGAACCGAATGAAGGGGCGAAGGGGAGAATATCGCGATAAGGTCGGGACAAGACGGGTAGAGGGGGGAGGCCATCAAGGGGGGGCGAACGTAATACCAGGACGAGGAGGGGAGATGCAAAGAGGAGTCAGGGAAGTGGGGGGTAGAAGGAGGAAAGGAACAAATTCCGGGGCTGGAGTTCAAATTTGGGCTGCACGATGAGGTAAAAATAAGTAGGACCTAAAGGCACATGAGTATATTATATGTTGAACTCGTTAATTACCTCAGTTGACCCTAGAAGTCGGTGCCATAGACAAAGTGTACTCTTAATCACGATCCAAATATCAAAAAGGGAAAAACAACGAAAAAAAACTGTCCTCCTCCAGGGTGAGGGGGAGTAAAAACTCAGACCCACGCTCTAAAAGGGTGTACTGAAAACTTAAAATCGTAACTTGCAAAGGGTAGTAAGTTAGTCCCTATCTGGGAAGACTCGTTCAGAAATCAAGTAGATGAGATGGGCGCTAGGGCAGACCGTAATCAAAATCGGTTCGAGAGCCCAGCCACCAGGAAAAATGACTGTAGGAGAATCGCTCATTGGGCCGGGGTTAGAAGGGTGCAAACGGGACATATCGGACAATCCAAAGAAGTGTAATAGTGCCTCTAAGACTATCGCGGAAAGGTGAAAACGAGCGAAAAGGGTGTCGGAATCAACTGGAAGACGAGAATGCAGGCGAAAGACGTTAGCTTTTCTGATCGTTGGAGGGGGGGGCAGAGAAAAGAAAAACTCGAATTAGACATCAGGAAGGTAGTGGGAAGGGGAGCGTCTCCAGTGAAGTCGGGGGGAGATCAAAGCCCTCAAGGGACGTTGCATTCCTCCGTCGACGGGGGAGGAACTCGCAGGGGAACAATTATTATATACTAGAGGGAGTATGCACCACCATTCCGAACTTGGAAAAGGAAAAATCTGGTCACAATACCTCTTTGTATCCTCTTTAACCGGAAAAAAGTACCGGAAAACAAAGGGTTAAAAAAAACAAAGGAGGACGGGAGAAAGTCATTATTTAGAAAGGAGGAAGGAACAGGAAAACCATTGGGGATGCAAATGAACGGAGTTTGGGTCCAACGTACTATGCAAACACCGCAGCATGCGAGTGAAGGGTAGGGAGGGAGAGGTGGGATAAGAAGGAGGAACAGTGCCCGGCATTGCCACTCACAATCGTGCTTCATGCGAAGGAGAAAGAAAGAGAAGTGGGGTGGAACCCTACTTGAACTTTGGGAAAAGTGGAATTACAAGTTGCATTCGGGGGTGCCGGATAAGCAAAGTGAGCACGAGACAGGAGAGGCGAGACTGATCTCATCTCGGAGGAACCCTAATGGAACAATGGCGGAGACAAATCATACGGGAACTCAATCATAGGGAAAAGCTCCTTGAATCTTGTCAAGGACCGACAAAAAAGAGCGCCTTGGAGGAAGGAGGGAGGGGGCGCCATCCTTAAAAAAGACCGGTAATCATAAAGCAGGATGTAAAAATGGTAAACCGTTCAGCACAGTTTCGAGGAGCAAGGAGCATCGTCTCATACGAAGATGGCTAAGTTGCCCCAGTGTCCAGTCAGCTCCAGGAAATAAAATCAAGAACATCGCCAAAAGTTGTGGGGTAAGTAAGGGGGAAAAGCCTTGAAGAGGGGGCTCTGGAGAGACGTCACAACCTTTGATATTTGTCGTGGTAAAGAGGGGAGCAATAGAGGGAGGTCAAAGGTCTAACCCGAGCAGTCAAAGGCTCTCAGCCTGAAACAGCAGACGTCTCTAGTCGCGTGGGAAAAGCATGGGATGAGAAAAGAGGTCACGAATCGGGGGAATTGAAAAGGCTCAGGGGGGCGACCTAGACATGGTTGTCTCTCGCGCGGGTGGAAGGGAAAGAGCTGAGATGCAGGGCTCGGGCCTACGAAATCAAAGACTAATGCCTAGGATTTTTTTGGGAAAAGTAGCAGGGGGGAGTTCACCTAATGCTCGAGGGGACGAAAAGGGCTAATAGAGTCATCAGGATACAGGAGCGCAGTTCTGGTGGAGGGCAGGTCTTGGGCCTGGAAGAACTTCGAAGAAACAAATAAATGAAACTGTACAATTATACGGTGAGAGGAAAGGAGCAGCGCCATGCGATCTCTCCTGGTCAAGATAACTCAAGTGTAAGCAGTCAAACATAGCCGGGAGAGGTATAGGGATGGGACTACAAAAGATCTTGTTAGATGAGACCTGAAGCGATCTGGTGATTGTCCCGGCCAGTTTGCCCAGGGTCCGAGAAGCGATGGGGAGGAAAATAGCTAGACCATGGGAGGTCGACCTGCCAGCCTAGATAACTGCAAGGCTTTGTCCATTTAAGCATAGTAACTCGATGTTATTGACGACTTCGGAGCCTCGTTTCAAAAGACCGACTTCATCAAAGTAATAGTCGCGACGTGAAGTTGCTTCTACAATTTATCAAGCCGGAGGGGGGGGACGTTAAGCGGAAGAACCATTCAGGGGAAGAAGTGACTTACACTCTTACGCCTGAAGGGGGGGGTCCTACTATGAGAGAGGTTGGGGAATCTCACGGGGCCTAAGATCACTGAAGCCGCGGCGTACCGGAAAAAAGGGGGAAGGGGAAAATAGGGTGGGAAAGGGAAATGTAACGAGAGTAAGGGAGCCACATGATACTAAGACAACTAGTTAAAAGGAAGCCGGTCGGGAAAAAGGACGGGGAAGCAGCGCGAACGGTTCGTCCCGCTGGTCCGAGTAGGTGGGACAGCTAAATTGGAACAATCGCGAAGCGGGCGGCGAGGGCTGGCATCACCTAGCTTATGGGCGGCAGCATAGAGAAGGGTGGACGCTGCCGACCGATATGGGGACCGATATCAATGGGCCAAAGCGTAAAGATTCGGCCTCTAGCGATCTGGAAGAATAGACGTATAGAATCCACGGAGCACCGTTGACAGCGATGATGCGCGGCGCTGTAGGCGCAATCGCTGTAAGCTATCGCCCTCCAACAGCTAGCCTCGATATGATGGAGAGATGATGGTTTATCCCTCCTCGGATAACTGATTGGAAGGAAGCTGAAGTCCACATGGCACAAGGGGGGGGTAGCCAAACTCCCTTTTGGGGGGGCGCGAACACGTGACTTCAACGGTAGGGCGAAGCAAAAGGGGACGCCGCGCAAACCTATTAACAATCCTCCTGAAAGCACCGTGGGATAAAAAATCACAAAACACCGGGAGGGCAAAAAAAGAAAATCGGCCTGTGCCTCTAGAAGCAGAGTTATTGAAGTACGAGGAAAAAGGAAGGAAAACCGTCGGGTAGGGGTACCGGGACGAAATCATCCGGAAGTCTTCTCATGGGTGGTGCGGAAGGAAAGATGAAGCAGGAGTCGTTCTCGTAAGGTGAGGGTGTCCCTGGCAAAAGAAGTATGGGTCTTAAAAAAGTCCTCCCTGAATTGTCCGCCTGTCAGCAACAGGAGAAAAATGGGAGTTGGAGAGAAAAAAATTGTCGAACGGGGCGAGCGTTTTCTGGGTCCCGCGAGATCAGGATGATTCGACGAAACACTGGTCCAACAGGGGAGGGGCCAGTTATGGAAAAAAGAAACGGACTATCAGCGAATTCATAACTATGGTGCTACAGGGATCATGAAGGGCAGATGAGGACGGGGTATCACATTTACATTCAAAAAGCTTTGACTGAGGAGAGTTGTCACTTTTGTAAAGGGTTCAAGACCTTGTCAGGTTCGCCTCGGACAAAGGGGCGATTTCATCTCAGTGCAATATTAACGTATGGCCAGCTAGGTACTAAATAAGGAAGGATCTAAATGGCTACTATCTCCAAGGTCAAGCAGTAGAGGATATCCCCGCTCACTATTAGCAAAGAGTCTGAAATCGTGCAGGGCCGGCGGGGAAAAATAGCTTACTACAGCTCGGCTTGTCTGAGTGGGCCAGAGGCAAAAAGGTGGGTCAATATGCTGGAAGAAGGAGTCGGAAAGCAAGAATCTCAAAAACAACAAGGAGTAGTAGTCGGCTAAGAAGAAAGCTCCAGAACAAAAAAAGGAGCATTGGGGAAGGAAAAGCGATAGCAACACGGGGGGAAAGCGGGACAGATCGAAATACCGCTAGATAATAGGTGGAAGGCGTCAGCGGGGTACGCGGGAGAAGGGGGAGGGAAAAAATAGGAGTACAAGGGGGGAAGGGCGGGGGGTACCCTTGCACACCCCCGGATAGCGGACTGGGGCCATACGAGGCCTGAGAAAGAGAAAAATGAAAGCCATGATAAAGTTTTGGAAACATGTAAATTATGGATAACCCCCCAACGTGGGTCACCTAGAGGCCGCAGGCAAAGTTTAAACTCGGTGAGAATTCAAAATCCTTCAACGTAATGATCAGGAGCACAAGAGGGACAAGCGGAGGGAGGGCAAGGAAGGCTAGTCACTTCGCGGCGTAGCTCCGAAAGTTTAAGGTGTTTTTGCCGGGGGGATCAGACCGGAGGACCTCAGGGGGAAGAACTCTATACGGTTCCGGCAGGCATAATCAATTTGAACTGCCAATAGACAACAATTGAGGGGGGGGCGCCAGTAAGGTAAAATAAGGAGGACCATGGCCACTACTCTAACCTGGCCATTTGGCCGAGGACGCAATAACGGGGGAGCTAATAAAACCTATCTCCTCTTCTGAATAAATTGAACCACAACTTACATGACAACAATCGGGAGTCTAACTTGCATACCCCTCCAAATTAGGAAAATTTCTATAGAGATAGCAGAGAGGCTACGAGGAAAACTACGGGCAATTCAAGGGCAGTTAAAAACTTTCCAATCGGGGGGGTCAATCGCTAAGGGGACGAAAGTTAATGAGAAGCTTCCTTTTTCTATAAGACTTGTACCAATCTAGAGACATGGGTGGAAGGCAGGGTTAGGAGTCTCAACAACAATGTCACTACCGCGATTTCCTGATTTGTAACACTCCATCCGAGTAGGGGGGGAGCGGGTAAAGGGAGGAAATGACAAAAGGCAAAATGGACTTTGGATCTTGTAAGATCTACGTGACCCTGGAAGAAAAATGATTTCCTCTTCATTCCTCTCAGGCTCTAGATCCAGGAGATTTGTCAGTTAAGGGGAAGGGGGAGCGGAAAGGCTCTTCCTAGAGAAAAACTATCGGCCTCAAGCAGCAATGATACGCGTCAAAATAAGTGTGCGGGGACCAGGGCCAAAAACCTTCGAGGGGGGGGAAGGGAGTCAAAAATCCTACTTTGGTGAATGTTGCTTAAAAAAATGAGGGCCCAATTCGATTTGGTCAATATTGCCAAAAAATAAACAAAGAAGGGGGGGAGATCGGGGAAAAAGAAGGACGATCGGGGGCTGGCGCTCTCGGCGACAAAACTACCAGGGGGCTCGACAGCGGAAAATTTGGAGACACTCATGTTGCTACGAGAAAGGGATACAAAGGGGGGAAATGAGCGCGACCCGCTTTTAAAAAAAGCCGCAACGTACAGGCGAGCAACGCAAGGTCGATAGGAGAAGAAAAAAAAAAAGAAAAGCGAGGCCCCTGGATCGTAAAGTGAAGGAAGGGACACCCCCGCGAATGTAAAGGTAGGGGAGGACTCCGAAAGCCGTATCTCCTCTCCAAAGGGGGAGAAAAGGCGAATTTACAGCGTGGGGAGGGGGGGGGAGTGTGTGTGACGGGGGGGGGGGGGGAAAAAAAAAAATACATCGATCGTCGTTAGAAAAGAGGTTGGACGGATGGTCCGTTAAAAGTAATTTCTCGGATAGGGCAGAGAGTCCACGCCCGGGGAAGCAGAGAAGAAAGAGGAGATGCTCTCACGGTGCACTGAAGATCCTCAAAGAAGAGGAAGGGGTCGAAGGACAAAAGGGAGCGTGAAGGGTTCGACTGCACTTAGGAAATCAAGAGATGTCTAAGGCGATGCGGGGCTGAAGACAAGGATATCGGATAGGAACATAAGTCGGCTCCGGGGGGACGGCACGGTATCCATCGGGTTTGCGTTTCAGTCGAAAGAGGGAAGGGGACAAAAGTCAATCATCAAAAAAGAATGAAAATAGGGGGAGTCCGGTGGGGGGATGGAGAAGGAATAGAAGGGGGGGGCAGGGAGGGGGTCAAAAGAAAGGACTCCGGTCAATGTCTCAGCGTAAAATCAGGGACGAAGGGAGGTGGGGGGGGGGGGAGGGGTGAAGCCTCCAACTCAGATGGCTGCCTAAAATTCTCGACGGAAACGCGTCAATGATCGGAGTTACGCCCGTAGGCATCAGTAGAGGCCGGGGGCAAAAGATACAGAAAGGAAAACGGGGAGTCGATTCGCTGGATTTGAAAAAGTCTGGAGCTAAGGGCTGCGGGGTGGAATGCCGTTTCAAGTGACTCTACCGGCAGAAGGTCTGGGCCCCAATCTGCGACCGCGAAACGAAAAAAAAGAGTGGGGGTCCGAGCTCATAGGCCTGCAATATCTAAGCAGGTCCCCCTACTGAAAGTCTTGGAGAGCGCTAGGAGAAAAATGTTAGGGGGAAAAGGGAAGAGCCAGAACGCATCATGTGACCAAAGACGCTATGCTGCCGGCAGAGGGGGGACGAAATTGTGGAAACAAAAGAGCAAGCAAAAGTCAGGGGGTGATACCAGGGAGGAGGGGGTAAGGTTGGGGCCACCAAGGGACATTGCCGGCAAAGCAAGTAACGCGCGTCGGGGGTCCGGCACGCGCGCAAAGAGGGGTCAGGGTCGAAACGAGGGGAGGGAGCGCGAGAGAAGGGGTGGACTTTGTGATCCTCTAGACAAGCTGATTCGGTCCGCTCTGGAACAGGAAAGCGCGTGGGCCAGCATAGAGGGAGCGGGGAAAAGGCAGGGCACAGGAGGTCGGACGCACTACCTCAGACCAGCGTAAAGTTATTCAAAGAGAAGCGACAAAAAAAGGTTCGTCGAATTAGTCATAAAAAAATTTCGAATAGGGCAGGTATGAAGGCTATCAAGCAAATCTCGACGGGAAAGAAGGGACACGAGAAAAGGTGGAAGGAAGGGGGTAATCGATAGTCCGGCATCTCACAGTAATGGACCATGGGGGATCGCGGATAGCCAGTTAGGGGAATCCAGGTGACTGGGGGGAAGTGGGGAAAAAAAGGGAAGAGACAGACATTTTTAACCTTTTACGGTCTAAGAAACATGAGGAGTGGGGGACGAGTTTTGGCCGTCGGGCCGAGGGGAAAAAAGAGGGGAAAAAGCGGGGTCTTTATCGCGAAGACCAAGCTATTCGTCGAATTTCAAACGTCGACTGAGGCAAGACCGCAACTTAGAAGGGTCAGGAAGTGTGACTGCGCCCTCTGAAGCAGGCCTTCAAAAACGTGGTATGGCGACAATCAGGTGAAGGTTCCGGACGGATCACCCGAGAAAACTCACGAGGAGAAATGAACTAGCGTTGTTAGGCGGCGTATCTGTGAAAAAATACAGGTGCGGGGAAAGAACGATGCGTCTTATCAGATAGAAGACGGGGGCAAGTAGGGTACAAAGTAGGAATGTCGATAATGCCTCGGACGAAAAAATCGAAACACACGACGGTCCCTAAGGCGAAAGAGGCACCTAAAGGAAACAGCATACGGCTTTCTTGAATCGTCATGAGGGGTTGTAAGACAAAGACAACTGATGCTTATCCAGATCAATTTCCTGTGTAAAATCCGCGCGTCCAGCCGAAAACGAAAAAAAGGCAGGAAGTCATTTTGAAGTGGGCGGGGTGACGGACCCAAAGGTGGAGTCGGCGAAGGGAAAAAAGGGGACGGGACAAACTCAATGGGAACCGCGGGAGGTTGTGAGAGGTGGCGCGACGAGAGGGGGGGGGGGAATGGGAAAGTCCGTGACGGATAGCAACTTTTTCAGCAAAGACAACTTGTGAAAGGGGTGAAAATTCGTCGTCCGCTGGGGTTCAAAAAAGGGAGGAAAGTGGAGGGCACAGGCTATTTTGCTCGAGTGCCGGAGGTATTAGTAAGGGCATCGAGACGGTCCAAAATTACAGCGTATGGGTAATAGCCTTATAAAACGGAGAATCCGCATCGATAAATCGTGTAGGACGAACCGGTCACGGCTGGGCTAAAGGCAGAAAAAAATTCGGGGCGGAGAAACGCTCCGATTAAAAAGACTGGCGACAATCTGTTGGGGATCCAGGGCCAAAGAGTCAATCAGCAGGAAGGAACCTACGCTTCCATGAGGTCACGGCCATGGCAAGCAGCTCCCTACAAGTAGCGCTCACAACAAGGGGAGGCAAAGAGATATAAAGCGAGGTGGGGGGAGCCAGGCGGGGAGGGAAACAAGGGGGAAAAGAGAGCGGAGGAAGATGAAGAGGGCAAGATGTGAAACCATTGTTCAGGTTGATCAGCGATTCGTGGACGCAACTGGGAAAGAAAGGGAGGCAGGAAACGCCGACAGCCGCGACCGGTAAATCCGAACCGATGCGGTTCATTCCAGGGACGAGGGGTGGGAAGGCAATTAAAAATTCGAAGGTGGGGACAGAGGAAAGGTAAAAAACCTACGGGTACTTAGGCCCCTCATGACAAATATGCGCAAAATGTAATAGTGGGGGAAAGTGGTGAAAGATAAAGAGTAAATCCTAAAGGTGTTTTCAACCATGCGCAAAGTTGTCAGCCTAGTCTGCAATTGGGGGACTCGGGCAAGAAAAGCAGTAAGAAAAAAGAAGTCTGACGCGCACTCGAAAAACAAGCGGGGAAGAGTGAGGGGGGAAAGGTACGCAACACCCAGTGCGCTTCAGCTCTCTTAAAAACGGAATAACTAAACCACAAAACTACGTCCCCGGCGTCGTTAGCGAGAGGGGAGAAAAAGGAAAATAACAAGGCAAAAGTAGACGGAAGTCTGCGCAGATAAATGGGTCTCGTAAGTCCAAAAGCATAAAGGGGCGCGATAAAAAACAGCCTGGACTGCTGTATTTACGTCCTCAAAGGGTAGTAATAAGTCAATTTTGTCGGACATGGGAAAAGGCGAGGGAAAGAGGAAAAGGTTGATACGGGTACCAACTTCTGATCAACGCCGAAGAGAGTCACAGGGAAGAGGGGCACGTTACGGAAGAGAAAATCTTTCCAAGAATGAAACTTAACGTATAAAGAAAGAGATCTATTTTTTATCAGGGACCCGGAAAAATTTCAAAGGAGGGGAACATCCAGCTGAGTCGAGTTTGGATGAATCCTTAATGGCCCGCGAGCAACAAAGCAAGCGGAACAGGTCTCAGGGGGGTCTTCCCCGGGGAAAGACGTTGGGTAAAGAGCCGGGGGAAAAGAAAGCGGTCGGGGGACGCGAATAAAGATGCTTTTGAGAACTCCGAACAGGGGGGAAAGGGAAAAAGAAAGAAACGAGCGGAAAGACGTTGTTCCCGGTCCGGCGGGGTGCCAAGAAAACGGGTCAAACAGGCAAGGGAGGGGGATGGAGGCGCCGACTGAGCCCGGAGCCCGACCTGCGTTCCGAGCCCTGGTGAGGGCCTTAGGAAGGGGAGTGCGCCTTGCAGACAAGAAAGGCCAAAAAGCCGAAGACGAGTGCGGGTCGGGAGATGTGAATTTCTGAAGGGACTGAAATGAAAGGGAAGAGCACATCTGCCTCAAAAGCGAACTGAGACATTGGTTTTACGGAATGTCGCGGTCCTCTGGAATGTCTGGCAGGGGGATCGGGCCACCCCCACCTTGCCTGGTGCATTATTCACCGAAGAGAACCGGGCTGGCCAAACTAAACGGAGTGTCGCAAAAAGGCGCGTACATCTGCATGGACAGCGGAAAAAAAGAAGGAAAACTTGAAATCTAGCCAGCGATAAAAACTCGGCCCTCAGGGCTCGCCGGAGGGGCAAGAGAAGCGCGAGAAAAAAAGGGGGAGGTGGGACAAGGGTGGCGTGGCCATACCAAACCGTTAAAATAATGGGCTTGCTAGTTGTTGCAGGGGGCGACACAAAAAGGGAGCGCGCTTCCAGAAGGGCAGAAGGGCGAGGGAGACGGGCCCACAGGTCTAAAGTCTCGCATGATCTATGGGAGGCCTGCACGGGGGCAAAAAAACGTGTTTAGAGGCTGGTTAAGTAGGAGGCTATTTGCTCGGTTCGGTGCTTCTCTTTCGCCTATTATTTCATCCTGAAAGAGAGAGAACGATAAAAGGATAACCCCTCCTTATCAGGACCTAATCCGAGATTACAGGGAAAAGATTTCGAAGTTAAGGTTCCCTTTTCAACTAGGGGGGACTTCATCCACTTTCTGACTTGAACTAATAGAATCAAGCTGGTGCCGCTCATTTTTGAGGAACCATTGAGTCGGAGGGGGTGAGCTTCAGGCTCCATCCAAAACCTCCTTTGCACTGAGGAGGTTGGGGGGTACTGGGAAGGGATCGGCTTCCTTGTATGCTCAGCCTAAAAAATGAAAGAACTGCACAGTAGACTCCGGAGAAAGGGCGATCTGGCCGCGCTGCTTGATGGGGACAAAAATGGCCCAGGAAGGCGGCGAAACACAGAAAAAAATGCCAAAGGGAAGAGACGGGATCAGTCCGCTTGGTGCCGGCCAGAATCCCCGGTAAAGAAGCAGCGTGCAAAACAACCATAGCAGAAAGGGATTCAATCGGCATGTAAGAACACGCATAACGTAACGTGTTTAAATAAAAATGAAGCGACGAGGTTCGGAAAAAGGCACAGGGGACCTGCATGGAGAGTCCATGAATCAGACGGGCGCTCACCAGCCCAATATCCGAGAACTTATAACCTTGGACCGTGACCCGACCCTCCACTCGATTCAAACGAGTCGAAGAATCGGAGAAACAAGGAAAAACACACTCGCCAATCTCCGAGTTTCCTTCCGGGTCGACGCTGAAGCAGGAGGGAACTAGGAGGGAAGGGAGCAGACCTGAACAAAAATAAATAGCGGGCGGGTTGGGGGTACTGAGAATTATTCTTACGGCGAACGTGGACGACGTGACGAATAAGGGGGGTTTGGGACATGAGAGATGGTAATCGAAAGGCAGGCGGGCCGATCTCTGGGCGTCCCAGGAAGCTGGGATTTAAGAAGGGTGTGGGACTGAATGCAGTATTCCATCGTTAGTAATAAAATGCTTGCTACCCAAACCTTTCAGTAGAAAGAAGTCGGAGAAGAGTGCGGGAGACGCCGATAGTAGCTGTGTCATCCGATTGCAGGTGTGGGTTGTGCAAGACTCAGGATAAAATCGAAGGCGTTCAAAGGCCGTCACACCTCCGAAAAAAAAAGGGGGAGAGGGGGGACGCAATAAAAAGGGTTGGAACTCGGCGCACCTATAGGGAGCCTATGGCCTAGAATGGCCAGCGCCAAGAATTGGCTCCATGGAATCCTCCGATCATAGCTCCTATCAAGGCCCTAAGCTCCTCGTTTAGGGGAATGATGGCGAGGCTGTGCAAAACGAGGAAAGGGGCGGTCCGTAGCTCCCCCCAAAACGCGAGCTCTTTTTGAATCTCGCATTACGGAATTCGCTCAATACGGCGGAGAAGCGAGGACCAACAAATGAACCAAAGGCCATAGACAAGGGGGCGTGCCTCCTTGGCGAGAGAGCCCAAAAAGGACGCAATCTTTATCAAGAGCTGGCACCTCGACCTCCGGCAAAAAAGAATAATGAAGAGGCGTCCCCTGCGCTCTGGCCCAGCCTTACGGAGGGGCACAATGGCAATCTCCCTTGGGGCAGAGCAGCCGCAAACTCTCGTAGCCGTCGAGTGGACGAATAAGCTTTGCCCTGTCCGTTCGAATCGCCTATTGACTGCTCCTGTTGGGGGAGGAAGGAGTGCCCGCGGCGCTGCCTTGTGGAGGCGAGGGGGTTCTGTCCTCGGCACCAAGTGCTTGTCGGGTGGGAGGACGGGAAGGCAAAGGCAGGCACTGGCCTCCTTTAGCGCAGAATCGGAAACCACGGTGGGTCTGGGTCTTGGCCAGAACATGGAGCTTCCGTGCCAGAAGTCTTGTTCGCCTGCACAGGAGAGTCATGGAAGGGTGAGCCATCGGAAACCCATCTTCCGACGCCGATCTCTCTGATTGCATGACTGGCGAGCCTAACGGCGCCTTCCTGTAACAAGTGATACTGACATGTAAAAAGTGTACTGGAAATGCCTTGAACTTGTCAATCTAAAAGGGAACACTAATTCACAATCAAGGGGCAATATCTGGTTGCCTGCTCCCAATCGGTGATACCAACGGGGGGAACGGGGCGACCCACTGGTTTAACGACACACAATTGAAAAGTGGCAAGTTCACAGCATCGCAGAATCTTCGGACGGGAAGAAAGGAGCGGGGAGGTGGCATGTCCTGGAGCGATCATTTGAAACGACTATCTCCCGTTGCGAGAGAACGCGGAATCACTGTCTCGTACTATTAGCCATTATGCGGAAATGCGAGATCATTCCTCGCTACTTCTCCCCACAAAAGGCGTCTATCGCTGGGCCTCTTTGCCGGAAGCGGGGAACGGCTGCGATCTTCGCGGAACCCCCTCATCTCGACAACAACGGGGGGAGAGAAAAAAGGGGGATTGCACCTTCGAAGACAAAAGGACAAGAGGAAAAAGCGGAAAAGGGGGCTGGGAACAAGCCCAAGCGTATCGCCACGGCGGGGCTATTACCCTATACGAAAGTTTACCGCAAATTCGTTGACGCTGGTAAGAAAAAAGGATAAGAGCAAAGACTGGGGGGGACTAACTGACGCAAAGCGATCGCGCAGAAAATTGAACAATCCAAATTGAGAAGGGATTGGAAAACGAGAGGCTTAACGAACCTGCGAGCCTGTGGGGCTGGTGCACACGATAGGTGACTCCCCCTTGGGAAAAGAAAGGGGGGCGTGGCAAGATGGTAGGGGGACCAAAAAGGCGCATTCCAAAATCAAACACCGAAGGATGCCGAGCACATTCAGGGAATGCAAGGCAAGCAGATAGTCAGGAGAAGAAAAAAAAACGAGCGCATCAGAAAGTTAGGGGGTTGGGTTTTCCATAGGGAACGATGGGACGAGGGAAACAACGCAATCTGGCGAGTCACAAGAAAAAAGGGAGAGCCAGAACCAAAGTGCTGGGCCCCTCGTTAAGCATCCACTTAAAAGTTGCCTTGCCAAGCGAGAACACAGGGGGGAAAAGCGATGGTGCAGGAAAAACAAGCATTCGCGCGGGAAACAACCCAACTCCCAGGGGGAGAGTCTCACAGTTCCGCACAAACAGACAGAAACAATGGAAAAGATCGCGACCCACAAGCTATCTCGTACGCCGGGGGAAAAAGGAGCGAGGAGGCCTAGGTGTACAGGGTGGGCTCCAAGATCAGGACGAGCTGGAAAGCGCAGGGTGCACGAACTATCATGATGGATTGCAAGGGTGGAGAGGCAACGTGGCCAGCTCTTTTCAAGCTTGAGTTTTGATGAAGCGCAACAGGAGGCTAAACGTGGAGGGGGACCTTGATGACGGGGAAAAAAGCACGCAGTGCGGAGCACCGCGAACTCTACATCTCGCAAAACTTCGGAAGCAGCGAGGCGTCGATGCGAATCGGGAAAGATACCAAATCCGTCTGCTCCCTCAGGAGGGGGAGTACAGTCCGAATGATGTGATATTGATGCTTATGATAGGACGATTAGGAGTAGAAAAATGAGTCGGGGCTGCAGACTTCATACTTACAATGATTTGAGTCATCGGAAAAAAAATAGAGTATGATCCACATCTAAATGTGGGGGGGGGGGTGAATGTGATAAAAGCCCTGATGGGGACGCCCAGCCCTTAGCGAGTGGAACCCGTCCTGCAAAAGAATTCGGAAAAAAATTTGGAATTGCTCAAGGAACGCGATAGGCGCGGCGCTCTTTAACAGTACTTAGTCAATCATTAAAACGTATTTGTCTTGAAGACATGTGGGAGTATGACTAAATATATTTTGTAAATTACTAAAAACTCACGGAACCTTTCAGGACAGTGAGAAACGGGGAATCTATGCCCGACCCGGGAGATTACGCCAAAACAACATTTAAGAGAGCAAACTTATCTATAATGGGAACATAGCAAGTAAGAACAAAGACACTATAAGTTTGTCCGGCGCGAAAACGACCCACGGAACCTCTTTTTCAGGGTCGAAAAGAGAAAGCAGGCAGGAATTGGCGGGTGTGGCCGTACCGATAGAGATAGGTAACGTAGGTTCACAAAAGGAGTTGACTGGCACGACCCATCTGGGTCTGGTCTCAGATGTATCTAAAACCTCCTTTTCTATGATATCAGGACGGCGCAAAAGCAAGGGTTAGAACCGCTTTGCAATACATACCTATCTCTTCGTTAGATCGAAATAAAACCCTCGAAAGCCTTGTGTTAGAAATCGGGAATGCGCCGCAGTTCTTTCTCGCTAACGGGAGAGACGCTTCGGAGGAAGGGAAATAAGCAGCTCCTTGGGGGGCTACCGTGGCCAGGCATGGGAGGGTCAAGGAGCGCGCCAGATGCTTCAGAAACTGGAGAGAGGAAGTAAATGTGCAGATGAGAAAATCGAGAGTGGGAATGTAAGTAGAAAGTACGCGACGCCGGTAAGGGTCGCCGAACAGGTCAAAAGGCAGACGGCAAAAAGGGCGGGGTGGGGGCGGGAGTAAAAAAAGCAAGCGAGACAAATGGGGTTACTCCAACCTGGCGAGCTCCAAATCGCATTATAGAGAAAGGTACAGCCCAAGCAAAGCCTGTCAGTACATACAGTGCCGACTGCTGAACTGAATCACTCTTGGAGAATCTCTTGGCGGATGAGAAAGAGAGGCGCGGTGGGGGGGGGGGGGAGTACGGAACTCGGAGAAGGCTGACACCCTCTTCGACAAGACTAAGAGCTAAGGACGTAGCTCAAGCGCCTTCATATATACAGTAAGGTACCCCTAGGAAAAAGTCGTGGTGGGGGGCGCGAAAGTGCAACATTTAGCCATTATTGGCTCACCGAGGGAAGGAAAGTGAGATGAGAGGAGAAAAAGAGGGGGAAGGGGGGTAGGGTAAGGAATGGGAGGATAGGGGGGCGATATCTGAGAGGAGGGTAAACAGGGGGGAATGGGGGAGAAGAGAAGGGACGGAGGAGGGAGAGGTGGGGGAGGGAGAGGGGAAGGAAGGGCGGGGATGAGGGATGACGCGGAAAATAAGAGAAACAAGGTTAGATGAGAAGAGTACTGGGAGGGGGTTGGGGTTGAGGGTTAGGAGGAGAAAGAGGTGGGAACGGGGGAGGAAGGGATAATGCTAGGGACGAGTGCCTCGAGGAACGAAGAATGTGGAAATAAAAGGTTGAGAGGAAGATAGAAGGGAAAGAAAAAAAGAAAGTTCGAAACAAAAAGAAGAAGAGGAGAAGAGGGATGCAGAGGGGAGCTAAGGAAAGGCAAGGAAAAAGAAAGAGAGGATAACAATGGGGGAGAAATAGGGGGGAGAAGTAAAGAAGGGAGGGTGAAATCAAAAGAGGGAAGGCGGATATAAAGGAGAGAGGAGGAATAAAATTGTAGAACAAACAAGGAGGGGGAGCGAAAGGAAAAGAAGAGGAGGTGCAGCTGGGGTGGGGGGAGAATTGAACGACGAAAAGGAGAGAAGTAAAAGAAGGGGAAAAGGAGGGGGAGGGAAGGAGGAAAAGATGGGTAGACTGGAGAGGGGGGTGAAAGAAGGTAAACAGGGAAAGGAGGAGGAAACAAAAAAGGGGAGGGGAATAAGAGGGGGGGCAGGAGGAAGGGAGGGAGGGGGAGAGGGGTAAAGAGGGAGAGGAGGAGGATGGTTGGGGAGGGATAGATATGGGAATAAGGGGGGGGATTGGAGTGAAGGAGTAGGAAGCCAGAAGATAAAGGAGGGGGAATTAAGCAAAGGAGGGAGGTAGAAAGGGCGAGGGTGGGAAGGCGGAGAATATGTGGGAAGGTGATCAAAGGAATGGAATGAGGACAGTGATCAAGGGAGTTAGGGGGGGATTGGAGAATCGACGGGGGAAATGGAGAGGGGGGGAGAATCGCAGGGGAGAGGAGGGGGAGAGAGGGGAATGGAGAGGGGGTGGAGGGGGAGGGGAGGCAGAGGGGGTAGGCAGAGAAGATGAGGGCGCAGGGGTGCGGGGGGGGGTGGACAAGGATCGGGGAGAAAACGGGGGAGGGGGGGGGGTAGGGGGGAGGAGGGGGGGGGAAAAAGTAAGAGGGGAGAGAAATGGGAGGGGGAGGGGGAGGCGTGGGGGACGGAAGGTTGAAAGGAAGAACAGGATAGACGAATGGAGGAGAAAGGTGAGGGGGAAGAGAAAGACGAGGAAGGAACCGGGGTTGGCGCGAATGGGCAGAAAACTAAAAGAGAGCGGTATCCAGCTCCGGCAGGGAACGCGAGGGTTGAGGAGGAAATGATCACACTATTGAAAAAAAGAGGATTTGACCGGTGGTGGGGGGGACCACGCAACGCCATTGGAGGAAACAAAGCAGATCGAGGTCAGTTCTGGTGACAAAGGTCGATCTTGAACGAGCGCTGGCTTCTCTTCTCAGACGTGGTCAGGGGAAGGGAATAAAGGGTAGAAAGCAAAAATATGGGGCAACGTCCTGCTGTGGGGCCGCCTCTATCGCAATGAAATGCATGCACCGAAGTAAAGGTCGCCCAAGGCACCAACCGACCTGAAGTTTACATTCACACAAATTTCAGTCTCGGAATCCTTATAAGGAAAGAAGGGGTGGCCGGCCGAGGACGGGCAGGAGGAGCGGACAAGCGAGCGGGAACAAAAGCTCTTAGGCCTCAGATCGGTAGGGAAGAAGAAGAAAAAAAAAGGAAAGGACACATTCGGGGGGCGCGACTAGATAGGGGAAAAGTCGGGGGAAGGGGTGGCAGGAGAAGGCTAACAGGGCTTTGACAGGGTTTAACTGTCACACCCGAGGGAACAAAGCGCTCTGTGGCGAGGCAAAGGTGGGCAGAGTGTCCTGGATGTCGCCACGCGACGGTTTAAAAAGGCCGCAATCCATTCGTCACCAGGCTGTCGCAAAAGGAAAAGGGGAGGAAAAAAAGGCATAGTCCGGGGGTTTGCTAGCTCCCGAGGGCAATTCAAAAAGAGGAGGAATGAAAGCAGGCGACCGGTGAAGTGGTTTCCTGGGGCAAACTTATCCCCATCTTTATCAAGAGGGCTAGCAAGGAAACGAAACACGGAGACGCTGCTTTCCGCGATTCCGGGCCGCTGGGGCGGCGATTCGGTGATCCTAGTCAGTATGAACAAGTCGAAGGGCGAATTGAAAAAACACTACCAAAGACGTTGTCCCCAATTGAGAATCTAATACTACATTCCTGGGGAGCGGAGGCGCGAAGAAAAGGGACTATAAAAGCCAAAGTGGAGGCGCATGCAAGTAGGGGGGTCCTTTTTAATCGGTCTACAATCGCTAACGACGCCGGTCGAAAGTCGAGGGGGGAAGTGTTCAGGAAAAGGAAGAGGGGAAAAGGAAGGGGGGGGGAGCGGCGCAAGGGTCGGCGTACTCCAAGGGAAACCGGGTTGTGTCTCTGGGGCGAAAACGTCAGAAAGGGATGGGAGGGAGGAGGGGACGGCTAATTTCGGGGTGGCACGAACTTTGGCAATTGGTTGAAAAAAAACACATGGTCGGCGTCCCCGGTAGGTCAATAAGGGGGGGAAAAAGGGCCAAAGGAAGGAAAGAAGTTCTCTTTTGACAATGCGTGAACCGTAGGACCCTAGGTCCTACCAAAATATTAAAAAAGGGAAAGAGGGGGTCAGAAAGCATTGTTTCTCTTCTGCAGACACACACTCGAAATTACGCACTCCATCTCATCGGGTCGGGTATTCCAAGGGGGAACCGCGGGCAAAGAGAAAAGAGAACGGCGGCTCTCCAGACGAAGAGCGAATAGAATGAGGGACATCATCGTGGGGAAAAGGGACTTCAAGGCGCGCCGACTGCCATCATCAGGGGGAAAAGATAAATCGTTAACCTGGAGGAACGGCCATGCGCAAAGAAAGACAGCCCGAAA
>Ga0179593_1679739_pt1 | contig 18445 bp, 39 predicted proteins | sample CZODoug2_1_08_16_FD_185931 | JGI IMG/M metagenome (GOLD analysis project Ga0179593, IMG submission 185931) | Vadose zone soil fungal communities from Angelo Coast Range Reserve, California, USA - CZODoug2_1_08_16fungal (PacBio error correction) | ecosystem: Environmental > Terrestrial > Soil >...
GCTGGACAAGCGAGGGGTATGGGGTGAAACTCCCAGGGGGAGTCCAGTAAAAAGATTCAGACATGGTTGCTGGCTAAGTATTAAGGGAACAAGCAAAGGGCCAAAAAAAGGTCACCTCGCTAGAAAGCTGGGGGGGGGGGAGGACAGTTCAAAGGGAACACAACAAGGGTCACGTTCCGCTACCAAAAGAACCGAGAAAAGACCGGGGTGACTCGATTGCTGAAAAAGAGAAAAATCAGGGAAATGGCAAAAGGATTTGACGGGGGGGGGAACTGGAGACAAAAAGGAAAAAAAAAATAATATACTAAAAACAGCAATAGAAGGAATACTGAGGGAGTATGTTCGCTCAGGGGGGGGGGTAATAAACGCCAACAAGAGACAATAAGTGCACCCTGTTAACAAGGGCGTGGGTAAAAAGAGTCGACAAGAAAAATAAAAGACAAATTCATAGGGAAAGGGGGTTGGGAGGTGCTTCTCTTCGAAGGAGAACTCAAAAAGGCGAAAAAAAACTTTCAGGGAGATACAGGGGGAAGGAAAACTAAGAGCTAGGTTTTTCCGGGGGGGGGGGGGGGGGGGGAAGATGTGGAAAAGGCGCTCAAAAGTTTCTACTCATGGGAGACTATTGGAAAGGAGTTCTGCGAGCCAACAGGCACGGTCAAGGAAAAGGGAACTGGTTTCGCGGGGGGGTGCCTCGGGGAAAAAAAATCGAAAAAAAAAAAAAAAAAGGGGGGGGGGGGGACAAAGCGTGAGCCGGGAACGCGGGAAGATACAAAAAGGTTGTGACGGGAAAATATACGCAAAAGGGGGGGAGGGAATCGGGGTACCTGAAGAAAAGTGCTCTCAACACGGTCGCCTGCTTGAAAGGTCTAAGAAATCGGACAGATCCGCAGCCAAAAAACTCGACAATGACATGAAGTAGCGGGGGAATTCAATCGGGGGGCGACGGGTCAAAGGGAAAATTGAAAAAAGAAGGGGGGGAAAGGAAAATCGAAAATTTGGGTCAAGTATAAAGTACATTCACAAAGCGCGGGAAGGGGAAGATTGGGGGAGGTGGAGGGGCGGCCCGTGAAGGAGGGGTGTGTAAACAAATGACCAGGGCAAGGGGGTCTGGTTGTGAGTGACATTTCCCCGAAACTATTGAGGCGTATGGACTGAAAAACGGGGGGGGGGGAAAAAAGGTTCGCCAAAGGAACCAACTCAACACGCTGAAAAAAAAAAAATGAAGAATTTGCACGAGCCACCAAAAAGGCTGATTCGGTGCCAGGGAGTGAAGGAAAAGAAAGATTGAATCTGTACGGGGGACATCAGGGTAGGGAACAGTCAAAAGACAACGAAAAAAACCAGGACATCGTGTCGTAAAGGTGGGGGGGGAAACCGGTGAAGAGTGAAGAAAAAAGGAGATAGTAACAGGGGTAAAGCTGTCTTACGATTGCAACTAAAGGGGAAGGGGAGTACAGTCAGACTTCGGGTGACACAATATCAGGTCTTGGGAAAGATCAACGTCTGACAACAGCCAAAAACAGGAAAAATGGAGGGGGGAGTATGGGGGGGGGGGTTAACAAAGACAGTCAAGGGGTGAAGAAAAACAATGGAAAAAAAAATGGGGGGGGGCTCAATGTATGGAGAAGGAGGGGGGTGGCTTCGAAACGGGAGGGGAAACACGTAAGCGGGAACAATCAAAATTCAAGACGTGAGTAAAAAAGGGTCAACATTGCAAAGGTTGGTGTGGGAAACACAAAAAAAGCCCGTCTGGGTGATAAAAAAGGGGGAACGAACGGCGAGGCAACGACATGGGGGATATCGATTGGTAAGACTTACGCTTGGAAAGGGGACACATAACAAGAGGAAGAACCTGGCCAAAGGGAAAGAAAAAAAAAGAAGGGACCTTTTCCGTTCAGTTCAGGGGAGAAGGAAAAAAAGTAGCGGGCTCCATGGTGAGTGTCGTGCGGGGGAAAAGGGGGGGTCTAAGCGAAATGAAACCCGACACAATAATAAAAAAAAGAAGTCAGGATAAGTAGTCCATCCGACATCCCGGGGAAAGAAGGCCGAAGTTGGAGGCTGAACTGGAGGCTGGAAAAGTCGACTCGCGTAAAAAGGGGGAAGCAAAAAGGGGGAAGGGCAAGAAGTGGGGCAAGTACAATAAGGGAAAGGGGAAACAAAGGGTCCGCTTGGGGGGGGGACCAAGTTAAGAAATCTCCTAATATTCAGAAGGGAGGTCTCCCCTAAAGACCGTTAAGTTCTTGAGGAAAATCAAAAAGGGAAAGTGAAAAAAACGAGCGAAAAAAAGCAAAAAGCAATCCACGGGGTTACATTTAAAAACCATGGGGCAAATCAAGGGGTAAGAAAGGAAAAACTTCTAGGTCGCCCTTGAAATCGGGAAAAAAAGAATCAAGGTGAAGGGACTGAAAATCATAAGAGAAAAAAAAAAAAAACGGATTAATTTCAAAAAGGGGGCGCAAAGGGAAAAAGCAAAAAAGGGGGCCAGGGCCTTCTACATCCTAAATAAGGCAAGTGAAACCTGTAAAACGGTAAAGAAAACCCAAAAGCTTACAAAACGGCAGTGTAGAGTACAGAAAGGGGGGGTTAAAAAGAAAGTGGGTTTAGGCGAGAAGCGAATGGACCTCAGTGTAAAAAGGAGAATGCCCGCGACGGAAACGGGGAAAAAGCAAAAAAAAAAAACAGAATTCCATCCGCCGGTAAAAGGAGGGGGGGAAAGGTGGGAATGGGAGAGTGCCTCCCCGAAACAGAAGAAAAAAAAAAAGAAAAAACCAGTCAAGAAACAGGGAAGCAGGTTGACATTGAATAGAAAAAAAGCGCAAAGGGGAAGAAGTAAAGGGAAGTCAGAACTGCAGGGAGGGAACTTAAAAAAGGGAAATCGGGATGCAGGAAAAACAGGCGGTATGTACTTATCCCTGAAAGGGGAGGGGAAGGTTCCAACCCTAAGGGAAAGACGCTTCAAACTGGGGGACCGCTGAGGGGGGAAGGGTGAAGAAAGAAAAAGTGCCAGGCGCCCAGGAAAAAAAAAAAAGTGAATTGGAATACCTTTTGCGATCGAGCGAGGAAAAAACAAAACAAAAGGGGGATTCGAAATGTGTTAGATTATAAGTCTGGCGGGCAAAAAAACAAAATCAAAATGCACAACCCATGGAGGAAAGGAAAAGCGCACTAACGCAAAAAAAACGAAATATAGAAGGAGGGGGGGTAAGGGGGGAGGGTGTTACGGCCTTGAAAGGTTTCAGAAGGAAAAACAAAGGGGACGTAGGTGGCGCCGGGTGCTAAAGGGGCATAGGGGTCTGTATTGGCCACCTTGTTACGAGAAAAAATGAGTCAAAGAGGAGGGGACAGAGGGACCCTGTCGCAAGCATGAGAAGAGGGAAAAAAAACGAACTAGGAGGAGAGAAGTAAAAGAGATGGCAGGACGGAAAAAAACGTCAGAGTAATGTTGTGCACACGGTTGGAAAAGGGAAAGGAAAAAAAAGGGGGGCTGAGGGGAAATGGACAGTGTCGCAACAGACGACACAGACCCTCAAAAAAAAAATTACAGTGGGGAAGGGGAAAAAAAGGTCAAGAAAACGTGACACACGGACAACCGGGGTAAAGGGGAAGACGTAGGGGTTGGTGGGGTCGGAGTGCTTGAAACGGGAGAAATCACAGGATCTAAAAAAAAAAAGATGAGTTGAAGGGGGAGAGACAACAGATAAAACTACATAAAGAAAAATAATTGGAGGGGGGGGGGGAGACTGTGTTGCCCGGTGTATCGTGCAAAATCGGCGACAAGGAAAAGGGAAGTGTTATCCTTAACAGGGGCGGGGGCACCGTCGATTCCGGAACTAGCATCGACAGAAAATTACATCCGGGGGGCCAAAAAGGGAACCCAGGCGTAAGGAGGAAAATTATAAAACTTTTGAAGTAGAGAGGAGAAACAACAGATGGTAGCGTTTTTGGACACTCTTAAGATGTTAACCGGCAAGAAAAAAAGACGTTGTTCTGGAAAGAAGAAGGAATGGCTCTGGTGTCGAAGTTTCAAAAAAGGGGGCAGAGGGGGCAAAAAAGAACCTGGTTTTCTGGGGGGGGGCCTAGAGGAAAAAAACTTTCAGAAAAGGGGGACAAGTCGGGGGAGAGTGAACTGGCTGGAAAGGACTCCACAATGAAAAGGAATGGGTCCTAACTCAAAAGCAAATCTAATCGAAGGGTTACCAGGAAAGGCTGGACAAACTCGTTCAGACTTCAAATAACGGGCAGCTGGTCCCGAAAGGAGGGTAAAAAGACACCACTGCCTGGAAAACGGGCCTGGGACGCTGTTGGATTGGAAAACGGACTGAAAAAAAGGGGGGGGGGAATTCTAAAAAAGGTGATTTCGGAGGTGTAAGGCCGGATGATGGCAAAGGGGGGGGGGGGGGGGCAAGATACAAGGGTCTCCAGCTTAGTGATTTGAAAAATTTTAGCGGAAAAAGGAGGGGAGCAGTGGAAAAGGGAAAATAAATTTTCTGAATTCGAGGGGGAGGGTAAGGGAAGGAAATGTGGGACAAGTGGAAAAAAGAAAAAAAGAATTCTCTTGGGGGAGAAGCAATTTCACGCTTGAACAAAAACTCAAGTAATACGGCTGGTGACTACCAAAGGGGGACGAAAAAAAAAAGATCGGGGAGGGGAGAAAGGGATGTCCCATAACACGAGTAAAGGGAAAAACTTGAATTGATGTGGGGGAGGGGTTGAAGGAAAGTCAAACGAACGTCGGGCAAAAAAAAAATTCAACAATGGGGGGGGACGTACAATTGGACGGGGTGAGAAGGACACAGGCGGGAAGACATACAAAAACAAGTGAAGAACCCTGGTAAAGAAAAAGGGCAAAAGGAAGGGTCAATGGATATAATTCAGCAGACGGAGCAAAGAAATGACTTTGGGGGCGGGGAGGAACAATTAGGGTAAAAACAGTAAAATCACCCAGTCGCGCTCGTTAAAAAAGTAGACATAACAATCGAAAAGCAGGGGGAAAGGGGGGGGGGGGTTCGGCAGTGTGAGGTGTGGGGGTGGGGGTGCTCGGATAAAGGGTTACGGGACTACTGTACGCAAGACCATAATTCAAGACAATTCGTCAAACCACGGAGAGGTTGGTGTAGATCTCAAAACTTGGAGACAAAAAACAGGAGAGAGATCTACAAAAGTCTGAAAGGGAAGAGGGGGGGGAACGGACAGGAGGGGGAACTTGACGTTGTTGACGTTGAAAAAACAGCCATCACGCTGCCAAAATCAAAAAAGGGAATGCAAAGAAAAAGGAAAAAAAAATTGAAGGTCACCGACGTGATAAGAACCAAAAAAGGGGACCGGTGAGTCGCATACGAATTGGGTGTAAAGAAAAAAAAAGCAAAAGTAATCTGGCAATGAAAAACAGAAAAAAAGGGATGAAGGAAAAAAAGAAGATCCCTCCGGTTGAAAAAGAAAATAAGGACAGTGAAGGGGGGGGAAGAAAGGGGTCTTATACACTTGTAAAAATGGAAAAAATGGGGAGGATTGGGCAGGGGGGGGAGGAAAAAAGGAATGACCAATCGAAGAGTTCCTCATTTGATGAGGGGGATAGAACAAAGAAGGATCCAAAAATATCAGGAACTTCAGCAGAAAAAAGAAAAAAAACTGTGCAAAGGGTTGCTGGGAGAGAAAATAATGCCTTGGGGCCACGAGGAAAAAAAACCCTCGAAAAGGAGAAAGGGAATCGACCAGGGCCGGCAATTTGGGAAACAAAAAAAAATTGCAAGGAGTTGAAAAATTGGAGGTAAAAAAAACGCCTCCTGAAAAGGGGATGTAGAAAACCAGAAAGAAAATAGAAAAAAGCGTTTTAGAAAATGGAAAGGGACCAAAGGAAAAAAAAGGAAGAAAAAAAAATGACGATGGAAAACGCCTTAAGGGGCAAAGAGACAGGTGACACGTCTCCGGTGTCAAGGAAAAACGCGGAAAGGGGCAAAAAAAAAAAAAAAAAAAAAAAAAAACCAAAAAAAAAAACACAAAAAAACAAACAAAGAACAACAACAAAAAAAAAAGAAAACAAAAAAAAAAAAAAGAACACAACACCCAAAAAAAAAAAAAAAAAAACAACTCGGCAGTGGGGGTCCTAGGGGGAAGGTTTAGCAATCATATTAGACGGGCGAAGTGGGGGGACGGCTTGGTTGGAAAAAGAGGGACAAAAGATGAGCAAAGGAGGAACGTAAAAGTCGAAAAAAAAAAGCCAGACGGAAAAAGGAGCCACAATGCAAAAAATAAGATTGAAAAGGGGAAAAAGGGAACAAAAAAAAGAGTTCCGCAAAAAAAATCAGGGGGTGAGAAGGGGGCGTTGCCAAAAGGCCTTTGAGAGGCCAGGACAAAGAAGGGGAAACTAGACGGACGGGGATGGACCGGCTGCACAAAAAGGGTAAAGGGAAAACTTTACTGTCGAAACGGAAGGGGGGGACTGTAAAAATGTGGAAAGGCAAATGCGCCCCTTGGCTGCTAGGAAAAGGAAAAAGAAAATAAAAAAATGGAACTGGGGGGAGTGAGATGGCCATGGGGAACTTTATGTCGGCAAAAGTGGCAACGAAAGAAAGGGGCGAAGAGGAAACAAAGCTCAAAAAAAATCGCAAAAGTGATTATACAAAAAATTATTTGTATAAAATTAGGGGAGGGGTCAATCAGCAAATGCAGAACGTGCAAAAAAAGATGGAAATCAAACCGTATTCGCGAAGACTCGCGAAAAAAAAAAAAGGACTGAAGCAACGGGGGAACGTTGACAATGGTGTGTGGCGAGGGTGCCACATGCAACTCTCCCAACCAAAAAAAGGGGGGGGGGAAAAAGTGGAAAGGGCCGTTGCTTACACAAGAAAAGGGGAAAAAAATGGCGGGGAAATGAATCCAACTCTGAGGGCACCAACAATATCAAAGAGGGGGAGGCAGAAACTGAAGCAATGAAGAGAAAGATCAAAAGAGGAGGGGGAAGAGTATGCATGACAGGGACAGTCTGCCCAAAGGTTGTGCACTAGAAGGGTGAGGTAACAGGGTGACGCAAAGCAAGACGGCAGAGAGGGGAAAAACAAAGCACGCAAACAAATCACGGGTCAAAAAGATACCGCAAGAATCCTGGTGGGGGGGATGGAGTAAAAGCAAAACTGTCAATGGTCCTATCCTAAGAAAAAGGGTAAGGGGACTGTTTTTGAAAGATTGCTTTACGAAAGGAAGGACGGGAAAAAGGGGGGGACAAAGCTGATTGTCTTGGTGCAGCACCCAAAAAAATAAGATCTAAAGCCAAAAAAGGGGGGGGGAAAAAAAAGAAAGTCCTGCTTTCCCGGTGATCGTCAAAAGGGGGGAAAGACAGAAGGGGAGACCTGGTTGACCTCGGGTCGGAGGGGGGGGGGGGGAAGGACAGGTCAAAAAAAAGAAGACTGAACATTGCCAGTGGGGCTGGGCACAAAAGGGGGGGGAAAATCAAAACGGACAAAACTCGCTTTAACGATGGACAGGGTTTTTCTCCAGATTTAAGAGATCAATTAAAAACAAAAGAACCTGCGGGTTTAAAACGGGGGGGTTTGGGGGGGTTTTTCCGACGAAATGGGGAAAAAAAAGGAGACGGGACCAAGGGAGTAGGGACATTTCAAAAGGAAACTAGGGAGGGGGGGGAAACAGGGAATCAACATAATAAAAAAACGCGACAGAGGAGGGGAAAACACGTTTCTATGGCCTCCAGGCCCAATCGGAGGAAGGGGGGGAGGGCAATCCAAGGGTACTTTCATAAAGATGATAGTCGGGACAGGGAGGAAACGAAAAAAAGACTCATGTCAAATGGGGAAAACCTCGCTTCTCAAAAGGCGTAAAGAGGAAAGATTGAAAAAAAAAGGAACTAACAATTCGCGTCGGTAGAAGGAAGGACAAACTCCCGTGCGGGGGGGGGGGAAAGCGAACGGTAACAACAGCATTGACTTGGGGCACTGATGGGGAGGGGGGGGGGGGGGGAAAATGAGGAAAGAAAGGGGGGGAGTTTGGCAAAAAGGAACGGGGGAAAAAGGGGTCGGCAAGCGGAAAAAAGGGGATATGAAAAAGTGTGGGGGCGGCCCCTCTAACCGGACTTCAAAGGGACAAAAATAAACGAGGAATTGGGGAAGGTGGTGGGGACCATTCCCATCTGGCGGAAAAAAGTTGGTAAAAGAGGGAAGCAACAGCAGGGAGAAAAAGGAAAAACGGCTAAAAATTTGAACCTAGCAAGGAGGAAAATTTGTGTGCCAGGAAGGGGGGAAGAGAAAAAAAAAACAGCACAATAGAAGGGGGAATAGGGTAAGATTGTATGCAGGAAAATGGCCAAGTCACTTCCAAACAAAAAGGCCAAGGGAAAAAGGGGGTGGAACCTGCTATTAAAAAAGACCAGGAAAAAGAAGAAACAGGTGTTAGTTCAAAAATATAAGAATTTCAAAACAAGCTACGAAGGGGGGAGGGAAGGGGGTGCATGAAGGGGGGGGAATAACGGGACAGCAAAAGTAATTGGGGGAAACTTTGGGGGATTCGAAAAGGCGGTAGGAAAAAAAAAAAGGAACACAGGGCGCGCCGTCGTGGGTTGGTGGTCAAAAAAAAACAGTGTCGGGGGAAAAAAGGGGGAAAAATACCTATATTTGGGGTTCTTCAAAAGGAAAGGGGCATGGTGGGGGCTTCACGAAACTCGGGGAGGAAGCACGGAAAAAAAAAACGGCTTTCAAAATCAAGGGAAGGGAAAAAAAAAAAAAAAAAAAAATCTAACCCTGATGTAAAGAAAGGGCTCTACAAAAAAAAGGAAAGAAAAGAAGAGAGATGAGGAGCAACTCGGCTGATGAGTTAGGCGGGAAGGAAGGGCGATGGGAGTCGAGGTGAAAGGAAATAAAGACGGGGGGCGAGCAAACCCAAGAAAGATCAAAGGAAGAACCTGAAAAAAGGCGGGTGGGGGGGTTGTTTTGTGGAGAAAGAAGGGGCTTTCCACCGGAATATAAAAAAAGAATACGTGCTCAAAACCCTGGGGGAGGGGGGGGTCAAAAGGTTTGTAAAAAACGGAAGAAAGATGGAAAAACGTATAAGACTGAACCCACGTAGAAAAAAAGAAGGACAAAAGACGCTTCCCTGTGAAAAATCTTGGCAAAGAAAGGAAAAGACGAGCTGTAATCAAACATTTAACCAAAAAAAGGGAATCAAGGGAGGTCCTAGGGTGGGAAGAAAAGAATCAAATTGCCGATTAAGGAGGGCGGCTGGGGGACGAAAAAGAGTAGGAAATCGCACTGGACTTCAAAAAAGAAAAAATCAAGGGGGTGGAGGGGAAACTGAAAAAGAGGGGTAAGGATCGTGTCAAGAGACAGGGAAAATGCAAAAGCCAACAGAACCAGGCAATCTGGGGTAATGGGGAACAGGGGAAAAAAAAAATTAAAACCCATGAAAAAGAGGTTAAAGCTTGAAGTGAAAACGGCAAAAAACCAAAGTATGTAGTCTAAGGAAAGAAAAAAATAAAGAAGGAGCTTAGGGGCTGCCACGGGCTGCAAAAGACAGAAACATCCACCTCAATAGCAGGTCCAACGGGTGAAGAGTCAATGGAAAGAACGGCGGTGTTCGTTCAATGTCGGAAAAAAAGTACGGAAAAAAAGGGAGACAAACCGTTGCCGGGAGGGAAAAGGGAGAAGGGGGACGCTTGTTATAGTGGACAAAGGCCGCTCGGAAAAAGTCGTCGATATTCACAAAATCTAAGGGGGCTCCAGGAAAATAAAAGTGGAAAGGAGAGGAAACGTCAAAGAAAAGGGGGACAACTGTCCGTCGCGTTGTGTGAAAAAAAGGTAAATAGAAATAGTAGCAGATACGCTGGGGCGCGCAAGTGAGAAAAACAGACGGAAAATCAAAAAGCACCTCAGTGTAGTAAAAGAGAAAACTGAGTCGGAAAGGTTCTTCATCGAAACACAAAAAAAAAAGGAAGAGTGCAAAAATCTTGGGAAATTGAATGGGGGTGCCAGGAAGGGGGGGGAGGGAAAAGGTGCACTCAAAGGGGAGGGGAAGCACGCTTACACCGGGAAAACAAAAAAAAAAAAAAAAGCCGCAAGGGAAAAAAAGGGTTAGGGGGGGTGGGTAGATTAGAGTGACTGGGCGGTTCGATGCAAAAAAACAATGCAAAAACGCGTATCCGGATATCGTCAGGGGGAAAAAAAGGCAAAGAAAAAAAACGTCGGAGACTGACGGGTGGGGGGGGGGGGAGCTGGGTTGACAAAGTTGAGCTTGAAATTTTTGGGGAACATCCCAGAAAAAAAAGACTAGGGAAAAGAGGAACCAGTGGTTTGGTGGGAAGGTTCAGGAGAATTCCTGCCCAAAACACAAGGCTGGGAGGGGCCGTGCTTCGAAAAACAATCGTAGTGAACAACAAATAACAACAGGGGGGGAGGGGGGAAAAAATGGAAACAAGAGTCAGCAAAACAAAACCAACGATTGAGAAAGGGAAGGGGGGGGCAGATTATGCTGAGCAGGGTATGGGGGAAAGACGGGTTGGAGAGGTTGAGCACAAACCCATTTGTTAGAAATAAAAACGGATAAAAGAAAAAAAAGAACACCATAAACTAAAGGGTTGGGGAATGGTATGGAACATTGGGCCCCAGTCAACAGGTGCACACGTTTAGAAGAAACGAAAAAACATTCATATAAGACGGGGTTGGTTGCAGGGGGGGAAGGGGGAAACCTTTCAAAGAAAGAAGATCAGAGGCAAAGCGGGTTGGGGCAAGCTCGACGAAAAAATAAACGAAAAAGAGAAAAGAGAACAGAGGTAATGGGTCCCGGGGTAATCGTCCGAGGGAACAATAGGGGAAAACATTGGGCTGCAAAGGGGGTGCAGCATCCTCGACAATCCTCAAAGTAAAAGGGGCCCAAAAAAGGTTGGGGAGGGGACTGGGGAAAAAAAAAAGGAAGGATGGAGCGCAAGGACTGGGCGTATTATACGAGTCTAAAACAAAGGGACGGGTAAAGGTTGCCTCCTTATCGAGGGTTTAAGCCTGGAAGACCGGGCGACCAAATTACGAAGGCGTGCAAGAACAGGGGACGCTATTTGACAAGAACAAAAGGGAGGGGGAAGGGGAGGAGGGGGAGTAGAACGTAGATGGGAGTAGACGGGGAGGAGGGGAAAAAAAAATGGTATCGCCGGGGTGAGAGGGGAACTGAAGGGTGAGGAGGAAGAGAGGGGGGGGTGAGGGGAAAGGGACGGAGGGGGGAGTAGAGGGGAGAGTAAGGGAGAAGGAAAGGTGAGGGTAGGGAGAGGGGCAGGAAGTGGATGGGGGAGAGGGAGGGTAGAGATAGGGGAGGTAGGGCAGGAGATGGTACAGGGGGGGGGGGAGAGAGGAGATAGGATAGGGCGGGTGGTAAGGGCGAAAAAAAGGGGGGGTGAGGAGAAGTGGGGGAAGTAAGTGGAGTGAAGAGACAAAGGGGGAAGGGGGAAAGGAGGGGGGGGGTGTGAGAAAAACAGGGTGAAGGGGGGGGAGGGGGGGAGTGAGGGGGGAGGTAGGTGAAAAGTGGGAGGGGTGAAAAGGTGAAGAGGGAGGTTGGGGAGAGAGGGAGGAAAGAGAAGAGGTGGGGGGGGGGCGGAGGGAGGTGGGAGTGGGGGAAAGAGAGGTATAGGAAGGGGGGGTGAGGGAGAGGGGGTTGAACGAGAGTAGGTGAGAAGGAGTGGTAGAGGGAGAAGGAACACGAAAGGGGGGAGGGGGAATGGGAAGTAGAAGGGAGTGGGGCGGGAAGATGAGGAGTGGGGAGTCGATAAAGGGGGACGGCACGGAGAGGGGGGAGAAGGAGAGGGCTAGGTACGGAGGGGGAAGGGGGGGGGCGGGAAGGGGGGGGAGGGGAGGGAGGGCGGGGGAGGGAGGGGTGAGAAAGAGATGGAAGGAGGGGAAGGGGGAGTGGCAGGCGGAAGGGGGGGTTGCACGGCAGGGAAAAGGGCACACGAAGGGAAGGGGCAAGGGAAAGGGGGGAGGGGAGCCTGGGTGAGGGGGCGAGATGGAGAAGACGCTGGGGGGAGGGAAAGTAAGGGGGGAGGTGAGGAGAGAGAGGGGGGGGGGAGGAAGGAGGGGCAGAGGAGAGAGTAAGCAGGAGGGGAAAAATAAAACTTGCGACTGGGGGTAACTTGCGAGAACAAGGTTCAACTGCCAAAAAAAATCGGTTTCCTAAAGTATTTTGGCATGCTGAAAAAGGGGAAGACTCACGAGTTGAATTCTGCGATTGTAGAAAACGTGAAAATTTGAAGGGGGGTGGGCACTACAGTTACAACAGGCGGCATGCGAAAAAACAAAAACAGAATTACGGATTTCCGGGGATCAACGAAGGGACAAAAGACGCCACCTGCCTGCAGACCAAACAAAAAAACGGGTGGGGATTTGTTGAAAAAGAAGGAAGGACACATGGACCGGGCAAATGTGGAAAGGAGGAGGTGGAAAGCAGTGCTGTTTTTGGGGGAAAAGGGAAACGGGGACACAACGAAAAAAAGGGGGGAGGTGATAGGATTTAAGCACGAAAGAAGGGGGGGGGGCTGAAAATGCCAGACAGGAAAAAAAGGGCACGGTAAGTGTACGTGATGGGAAAGTTCAAGGAAAAAGGTGTAGGTTAAATCCATCGAGAAAGTTGGTGATGATTCTGGTAAAGGTCACAAGACTCGGGGGGACGAAAAAAATCATAATAAGGGTGATTAACAAGGCAAACAAAAACCACTGTACTACTCAAAGGGGGGAAGGATTATAAAAAAAACTCGACGGGGGAAAAAGCAAGGGACTGGGAATCTGGGCACTGGGGGGTTATGGAATGCATCCAAAAAGAAAGCATATTACAAGTTTGGAAACGAAAAGATTCCCTACGCCAATCAGTGTCGGCAGGAAGGAAAAGGGGGGAAAACAAAAAGGTCAGAGGGAGATGTTCAGACAAGACAATCAAGGTAAAGGAAGAAAAAGTCTTTCTGGGGGGGGGGGGGAAAGACGAAGGAGGGGAACAACGGGAGGGTGCGAACCAGGAAAAAAATGGCAGTCTGCTTGGACTTACGGTTCGGTAGGGGGGTTGGTTTCACAAGGTGACAAGCATGACGGAGAAGCCTGATTTTGGGGGAGAAAAAATTGGAAAAAGGGGGGGAGGTGTGGCGGAAAAAAAACGTGAGGGGGGAAGAACGCGCTTAACGGAAAAAGATTCTGAGAAAAACGTCGTCAACAGGGTCATCGGCTCTGCCAGGTTGGTATATCAAAACCACTACGAAAAAAAAAAAGAAAGGGGGAAAGAAGAGGGGAAGATCACAAATCACGGGGACGACGTTCTGAATCGAGGGAAGGTAGCGGTACCTTTCCAGCCTTCGGAACGCGGAAAAAAGCCTCCAAACAAAAATTATCAAAGGGGGGGAAATAAAAAACAAACAGGCCTTACAGTCAAAGGAAAGGAAGGAAAGAATAAGCGGCTCATTGTGAAGTGTGAGTCGCAAAAGGATAAAAAACAATTGGGGTTCGATTGAAAAAGCGATAATTCTGCTGCCGGAAGTGAAAAAAAGGAAAAAAAGGACATAAAAAAAAAAATTTTGGAATCGGGAAAAAAAAAAAAGACGGCAGTGTGTAAAACTGAGGACAGGGAGAAAAAACGGGTACCCACATTGAGCGAATGGAAGGGGGGGAAAAAGTGAGGTGGGACTGATTGAAAAAGTACCGATAGCCTGCGAAGGAAAGGGGGAGCCTCGGTGTCCGAGGGGGTTGGACCGCGCTCATAGAGTAAAAAGACAAACAAAACTGTAGAAATATTCGGAGAAGGAAAAGGGGGAACATGAAAAACAATATCTCATCAAAAAAAGTAGGGAATGTCGCATCAACAGTGAACAAGGACAGCATGCCCTTGAGTCAGGGAAAACGTCACCGCCTTAAAATCCCACAGGGGGGGAGGAAATAATAAAAGGGGAAAGAAAGAGGAGGGCGAGGGAAGAAGGGGCAAAAAAGAACAATTGCATTAAAAGCAAGGAAAACGCAGAATCAGGCCAGTCGACGGTTGAACTGCATCTGCGAGCAGGCGGGGGAGGGGAAGGTCGATGGGAAAGGGGAAAACCAGTAAAGGGCGTATGTAAAAGTGGAGGATTGTTGCGCTAGTTACAGGCCGAAAGGGGGGATTCAGACGGTTCAAAACCATAAAAAAAAACCAAAACAGGGGGGTGAGAGGGAGGGAAATCAAAAAACCCTATATATTGGACGAGGTAGAGAAAGAAAAAAAAAAAGGACAGTTAAACAAAGTCGCCTGGAGATTTGACATGTAGCAAGACGAAAAAAGAAACAAGAGGGCGGGGGAGTCAAACAAAAGAGCTGGACCGGTCTTCCAGTGCACTTGGATCAGGAAAAAAAAAACAGCGCCAGTAAGGGATTCTACAGGAAAAAAGTGGAAAAAAAAAGGAAAAAGGTCGCAAACCTGGAAAAAAATCAAAAAAGGGGGCCCGTAAGAAAAGAAACCAAGGGCAGGATGTCGAGATCATCGCGCTTGGGAAAAAAGGGGAAAAACCAGTAAAAAAAAGAGAAGAAATTGTACTAACCGGTAAAGCAAAGCAGTATGGGAAAAAAAAGGGTGGTGGGGTAGATTGTCAGGAGGGGGGGGGGGAAACAAAAACGCAATCAGCTGGGGGGGAAAGAAAAAGGGAATCGGTCCGAAAGCCCGAAAACCAGGGATCTAGGAAAAAGACTTTAAAAAGTGAGTGGGGGACATTGTGGGAAAGGGGGAAGAGGGGGTCAGAAAGACCCCATTCGCGCACGACAGACGAGGAGACTCGGCTTGAAACACTGTGAGTCCTTCAAGAAAAAAGAAAAAGGGGAGCCTGAGAAAGGTTACGTGTCAAAAAGTGAGGTTTCAAAAGAAGCCAGGGGCAGACTAATTGCCACATAGCATGCTCTGACAACAATCTAAAAAAAAAAAGAGGGGAGGAAGAAGGAACAGGAAAAGGAACAGGACATAGTTGGGTTTTGGGGAAAAAGGAACACGAGGAGGTAGAAAAAAGAGTTCATGTGGGCTGGCATGGATGAAGTCGCAAGCAAAAAGGACCGTCACAGGAATCAAAAAAAAAAAAAACACAGGGAGAAGAGGGGGTTGGTACTGGGAAGGGATAACATCAAAGGAAAGCAAACTCCTGTCACTGGCTCAACCCCCACAAAAAAAAAAAATCAGAAAGGAGATCCCAGGGTTGGGAAGGGGTCTGAAAGCATGTGTGGATGCAATGATGGTGGGGGAGGGGTATGAAAGCGGCACCAAAATGAAATCTACAAAGAGGAAATACGGAGTCGTGGGTTCCGGGGAGAATAGGAGTGAAAAAACTGGGATGAAGCCACTGTGAAAAGAGTAAAACTCTAAACCCCGCCAAAAAAAGATCCATCGGACCGCACAAAAAAACGGGGGTTGAGTTCTGCTCGGTTAAAAAGGGGGCGAGGGAAAAACGTCAAAAGATAAGAATTCTCAAAGCAAAAGGGGGTGACACGCTTTCCTGATCAGGTGAAGAGAAGGGGAGAGGGAACCAAACGTCGCTTTACCTCTTCGGGGGGAGGGGCAAGTTTCAGCAATAACAAACTGACGAAAAGGGAGGAACCGAGGGTCAAAGAACGTACCTGAACCCATCGTATCCAGGGAAAAAGGGGGCTTCGAATGAAGAGAGAAAAGGACGAAGCGTTCCATTAACGCGAGGGGGAGGGGAGAAGACGCTCGTGTAACTAGAAAAACTTCTTCTAGTCCGGACGCAGAAGGGGAAAGGGGGACCAAAAAATGGATTAGAGGGGAAAACTGGGGCCCCGACAAGAGCCACAAAAAGTCGTTTCAAGAAGGGGCCGACTTGACACAGGAATGGAAGGGGGGTTGTAGGGGGGCTTAAATGAGGGGAGGGGTTGCCTTGTAGACTGGTACATCGCAAAAGCGGATGAAGGGTTAAGCTCTACATGGGAGGGCGGGGAAGGTGGAAAAAAGGGGGGGGAGTTAAAAGGGGGGGGCTACAACAGGAAGGGAAAAAGGGGGGGGGTAGTCACGGTGGGGGGATGCAGGCCCAACGGAAATTGAAAAAAGGCGGGGGTATGGCGAGGGAGTTTTAAAAAAAAAGGAGAACAAACATAATTCTACCCAGGAAAAAAAAGGACGGTTGCATACAAAAGGTTGGAAACCAAAGGACGGCAAATTGGGGGGTCAAGGTATTTCAAAGCGGACAGGCCAAAAAACCGGTACTTGGGGAAAAAAAAAAAAGAGGGGGTCAAAAAGGGGGGGAAGTCTCACTCAAAAAAGAATGGAAAAACATCCTAATATTAAGTTAAAATTGGGGGGAAACGGGGTCAAAAAGCTGGGGGTAACATAAAGCAACATGGAGTCGAAAAAAGGGAAAAAACGAACAAAAAAAAAAAAAAAAAAGGTGGAAAAAAAAAGACCGTGACGTTCAGGAAAATATGCGGAAAAAGGGTGCCGGTCCAAGACATGGGGAATCTTGGGGTGGGGGAAGAAAATTCGTTTACACAGTGGGAGAGAAAAAAAAAAAATTGAAGGCAGTCGGGCGGGTTTTGTGTTTCAAAAGGGGACAGGAAAGGAAAGCCTATGGTTGGTCTCGAATTTATGGGTGGGGAAAAATTGGCATCGGAAAACGGGATGGAAAGGGAAAAAAGGATCAGGGAACAAAGTCGCATATTCAAAAAACGTCACAGGGAAAAAACGAGTGGGGGGGAAAAAGAAACAGGCTGGGTGGGGGGGAAGAAGATAAATTGTGCAGCATCAAAGAAAGAAAGATATAGAGGCGGCAACCGAAGAAAAGGAAAAAGTTTGGGGAAAAAAAAAGGGAATAGACTATGGAAGTACGGGGGGGAAGGTCAACCCAAGGGACGAAAAAAGCCGATGTGCAAATATATGTAGAAAGATTCGAAAAGAGTCACAGAACAAGGGAATTCAACGAAGTTGAAAAAAAGAAAAAGAAGAAAACCTTGGGGGAGAGTGTCGGAAAAAAAAAGTGGTAGGAGGTATTCAACTCCCAAAGAAAGAAAGAAGACAAAGGAAAACATAAAATCAAAAATCAACATACCCTTAACGCAAAAAGGAGGTGGGGACAAGAGCATGCTAAAGGGTTGGGGGGAGGAGGAACGCTATATACAAGGTTCCGGGACCTAAGTTTTACCAATTGGAGGGGGGGGCGGCATGAAATGATTCAATAACCAAATAGGGCAAAAAACAAGTCCGCGGCTGGTTGCGGAGGAACAACGGGGGAGCGCGGCCAGGCCTTAGGAGGATCTGCAACGGCAGTAGCAAAGGAGGAATGAAAAGGAAACGTGAACGTTGGGAAGGAGAAAAAACGACAAGGTCATCGAGTTGGGGGAGCACTAGCGTGCGAAGGTCAACAAGGCGAAAAAAAAAACTTGACGGGGGGGCAGGAAGAAAGCCAAGAGGAAGAGAAGAATAACTTGCGCTTGCAAGACGAAGAAAACAAACGAGGCAATGACGGATTGAAGGAAAGCAACCCAAAAAAGGGGGACATGGACCGTCGCCAAAAAAGTAAAAAGAAAAAAAAATCAGTAAAAAAAAGGTCACAAGGGGGGGAAACAGTGGGTGGGGAAAGAAATGAATGGCTTTGAGCGCGAAAAAAAAAAGTGACGGAAAAAGGCCTCTTGGGGCCCCATGAAAAAGGAGATGCCGGGGCTAAAAAAGGGCATAGGTACCTATCGTCCAAAGGGGGGAGGAGATGGAAAAACCATAAGTTGGACGAAAGGAGGCAACCAGAACCAGGTCGAGAAAGGGAAAAACAGTCAAAAAAGTTGACTTGAAAGAGGAACAGGCCAGGGACTGGAGGGGGGGGGGGGGGGGGGGGGGTGCAGAAAAAAACAGGGGAAGGTGAAAAAAAAACGTCTCACAAAGCTATCAAAAAACATGAAAACCCGAATTCATAATAAGAAGGAGTAAAACCGGGTAGACGCTGTATGAGGGAAAAAAGCTTAAAGGGAGGAAAGGTCAAAAGCATTAACTTATGAAAAAAAAGAAGAAAAAAGACAACAGGTGGTCTCCCGATGGCTGGAGGAGGATTTCAAACAAGGAGCGCCTTGATGCTCAAAAAAGGGGGAAAATAGGAAAAAAAAAAGGGGGGGAAGTAAAAAAAACATTGAACGATACTACAAGCAAAGATAGGGGAAAAAAAAATTGGTGTAGAGGGCGTTAGGGGGCAGAAAAACCAAAATTAAAAGATTCAAAGATAGCCTGCTAAGGAGGAAAAAAGGAAAGAAGAAAAAAAAACCTCGGACTGACGGTAGGCGAAAAAGGGAAATGAAGGGGGTGAATTGATCCAAAGGAAAAACGCATGCGAAAAGATTGGGGCTTCGGGCGGTGAGACAACCTGGAAAAAAAAAGAGAAACATCAAAAAAGGAAAAGGGGAATCAGTCACGCTGTTAGGAGAAAAAAAGAAAGAATACCCCTGCTGGGGCAACTATGTCCTGGTTAAAAAAAGAA
>Ga0179593_1405631_pt1 | contig 18444 bp, 22 predicted proteins | sample CZODoug2_1_08_16_FD_185931 | JGI IMG/M metagenome (GOLD analysis project Ga0179593, IMG submission 185931) | Vadose zone soil fungal communities from Angelo Coast Range Reserve, California, USA - CZODoug2_1_08_16fungal (PacBio error correction) | ecosystem: Environmental > Terrestrial > Soil >...
GCCACGCCAGAACAGGAAAGAAGGTCGACGAGGAATCCTTGACGTCACGTCTACCACCTACAGAAACGTCGAACCCGGAGTTGCGGATTAACTACGCAACTCCGTGCCAAAAGGGATATGCATGAAGAGGGCACTGGAACGCCTGTCATAAAAGCCTGCCAAGTTCGTCACGCTAGAGACGAGAAGAGAAAAAGAAAAGAATCATGATGAGGTAAATGCTGGGAAAATGGCAACAGAGACAATCCGCGAAGCTCCCAATAGACAAACAATAGACGAGAAGAAGGAGGAACAAGCTACTGCGAAGAAAAGGTATTCCATGGATTGAGGGGAACATGTCGTGCTGCTTAAGCAAAAGAGCAAAAGACTGGAGGAGGTGCGAAGTCAAGCATACAACAAAATCTGAAGCGGAACACGCGAAAAGAAAGGCAAAGAGTGGTACGAGAAACTAAGATGTACATCACGAACCAAGAAAGAGGAAAAAAATGGATCAGCGGGGAGTACGACGGGTCAGTAGCGCCACCCTGGACGGAAAATGGCTATCGCGGGTCAAAGCAAAAAACAAGGGAGAAAGAGATAGCCAGCCTGGTAAACAACAGAGGAAGTAAGGTCGCAGAAGGATACCAATGCGTGAGTATAACTTAGAGAGTGGACGAGAGAGCATCCCAAAGTTGGAAAGAACCTGACGGGTGCGGCAAAGACCGCTGAAAAGGTTGAAGAAAACATTTACACGAAGTGCGTGGAAAGGGGATTGGATTCCGTTATGTGTATGGGGTTGTAAGGGGAAGATAGGAAAGAATCGCGCAAGAGAACCATAAGGAGTAAGAGATGAGGACACTCTCGGTGCGCCTACAAGGGTAGCCAGATAGTTTGACGAAGATGCGCAAACAAAAAAGACTTGAGCAGTTAAGAACAGAAGGCAGCGCTTTAGGAAGGAAAGATGGAGGAAAAATCAAGAAAAGACAAAGTGGAGAAACAGCGCCTCCCTTCGCCTCAGAGAAAAAAATAGGGAAAAGAGCAAGCAAAGAAACACAAAACCTAACGCTACTGGAAAAAGAAAGCAAGAAAAAGGGATCAGCTTCTCAATAAAGAAAGTAAGGTCTCCCACAAAACACGAAGTGACCAACCGCACGACACTTGCACCAAAGGTCTAAGAAACTTGGTAAAAAGAAGAAAGCCCAAGGAGGCCTGCACAAAAGAGGGAGAAGGAAAGCGACCCCTGGGATACAATCCACTCAGAGGGACCCCAAAAAACAAAAGCACGCGCGAATTTTCTGTCTGGAACTACGTAGCCCGAAGAGGAAAAGAAAGTCCAGGGGGCGGAAACACGGGCGGTTAAACTGAAGCGGGTACACAAAGGTTGAAAAGCCAAAAAGGGAAAAAAAAAAATAAGAAAAGAAAAGAGAAAAAAGGGGAGGAAGAAAACGAAAGAAGAGGCACCGGGAAGGGAACCCGGGGCGTTTTCAAATATACTTGAACGACCAAAGAAGAAAAAGTCAACAATTGATCAGCAGGATCCCTCAGCGGGAATTCTGAAGGCGGAAAGAGAAGTATACGGTGGAACAGGCGAAATACCGGTGCCACGCAAGTCAAAGAAGCAGAGCTATAAAGAAAAGAAAAAAAAGAGTACGATCAACAACAACCAACCTTAAGGACTGGAGAGTAAACAGGTTGCTTGCATAAACACGGTTGAAAAAGAAACAGAAGGGAGGACAAAGGAAAAAAAAGGAAGTCCAGAGAAAGCAAAGGAAGTCAGACCGAGAACAGCGAAGCTGAAAGTTACGCAAAATGGGAAAACAGAAAGCACGCAACAGTTACAAAACACTAAAAAGGGCAAATGAATAAACAGGCAACCGCAAGTAACTCGAAATGAAACCGGCACCAGTAGAAAAGGCTTACCAAGGGGGAAGAGCAGAGCCAAGGATAGGCCAAATGTTAGAGAATACAACGGGTGTAATTCGATTCCAGAGAAAGGAAACACCTGTAGAAGAGAACGGAAAGAGTACAAGGAAAATTGACGAATCGGACGGATACAAAAAAATCATGCGAGTAAAGTAAAGGGGGGAGTCCTTGACATACTGAAAAGCGAGGGGAGGAACCAGTAAGCAACAACCGAGTTTGAAAGGGACTCGATGTCCATTTGTCATGATACAAACTGACGAACAAACATATAAAATAAACGGCTCGAGGAGAAAAAAGGAAAGAAAGGTACCGCGGAAACGACCAAACAAAAATGAAAAGAAAAACAGTCAATCAGAAGCGGCAAAGAACGGACACACACGCAAGCTTCTTAAGGAAAAAAGAAGGGAAGGAACAGAGAAATGAGTAAGAAACAATAGAAAAAAAGTTGGCACAGAACCAAACCAGTAACAATGTCTTCCGCATAAATCATGCAAGGTACCCAGGGAGAATAATAATCAAAGGGGCGAGAGAGAGAAAAAGAACCAAGCCCATGGGGCTGCAAAAAAATAAATACTCAGCCGGAAATCGCCAAAGCCGGTACCCTCGCCCGACAAATCAAACTCAAAGCACAGGCCGAAACATCCTCAACCAAAACTCCAAGCAAGGGAAAGAATCAAATCGAAAAAAAAGAATGAGATAGAAAAAATCAAGTACAACAACGCTTAGGGATACAGAACCCAAGTCCCAACTGGACCAAAACGACCACATAAAATATAGTTTGAAGTAACACAAAAACTGGCAAAACCAAAAAGAAAACGGAAGGTTGGCAAGGCACGCAATCAAAGACTAAACGAAGGGGCGGACAGTGCATTGGGAGATAATCTTTAAATGAAAAGGGAAAACAAAGGGGTGAACTTGTAAATGCCAAGAAAAGAACAATGAATGTGACTAGTCATGTGAAAGACTGGCGGCAAAAAACAAAAACTGGAAAAAAGAAGGCGATGAATCTAGCAAGGCTTTGAGATCCAATAGAAAAGAGACTGGGAAGGGAAAAGGATAGAAAGGGGAGTCTAATATACAAAATGCAACGAAAATCAAAACAAAAATCCATCAAAAAACAGGAATAACGGAATGGGCAAAAAATTGACTCATAAACCATAGAAAGGTGAAAAAAGACGCGAAGAAAATAAACCGGGAGAGTAAAGCTACAATTTTAACAAGTCAATAACAGATACACTCGGAAGTAAATGGCATCGGCCAAATGAGGGAAAAGAAGGAATAAGACACAATAAGACTCATTTCATAAACAAAAGAACACGGAAAAACAAAAGGGAACGACTTGGGAAAAAAAAAAAAAAAAGAGTTGTAAAATGGAACAAGTAAAAGATGAGCATACAGGGGGGGGTCACAAGTATAAACCAAGAACTGGACGCAAAGCCGCGCGGAGAAGTAAAAAAACACAAAAAAGAACGCCAGAGAGCAAAGAGCAAAAAAAAAAGCAAAAAATACAAAGGGACAGAAAGAAACAACAACGAATATAAGAAGTAGAAGATGAACGATAAATCACAACAAAAAAACAGAAATGAAATAAGGTGGAGAAAGACGGAGTACGAGGTCAAAAAAAAAAAGGTACCTAAAAATCGGAAGAAGAATAGAAATGATAAACTTCCCTGGACAAACCGGAAAACAAGACAAAGGAAGAAAAAAGCGGGCGAAGTTTCGGAATTAGATATAAAAAAAAACCACAAAAGACAAAAAAAGAAGAGGTAATCATCCCAAAGCCAAAAGAGACAGGAACAGACGTCGGACTGGAGGGGGTAGGAACAAAAAGAACAAAAGATGAGTATAAGGGACGATCACAAAAAAGGGAATAAAGACACAGGATAGTAGACCGAAACTCGAATATAACTACCAAAAGAAGAAAAGATATTCCAGACAAAATAACGCTGCCGAAGGGAGAGGAGGGGACAAAAAGTAAAGATGAGGAAGAAGAAAAAAAAGCGACTAAACCACCGGAAAAGAGGAAAAAAAATGAATTAATCAAAATGAGACACAAGCAAGAAAGGAGGACTAGAGTCAAAGACCAAAAAAAAGAAAAAACCAAAATTCCTGTAGTCCAACGAAAATACGTAAAGTAAAAAAAAACGGCGACCGTAGAAAAGCGGGAGAGGAAGGAAACTCCACAAAAGCCCGTTGCCCGATACAGGAAAGTTTGTCCTAAGAAAACAGTCTAGGAGGGGACACTATCTAAAAAATACCATTTCATCGAAAAAAACGAGGACCAGGACGAATCACGCAGGCTAAACACGCCACTCTACAGCATGTGCCGGGACAAAAAGCGAGTAAAAACGCGTCGACAGAGGCGCATCGTCACAGGGCACAAAGAAAACGAAGGTTAAAGAGGAAACACCACCAATGGACCAAAATCAGGCGGAAGAATTACAAAAATAGAGAGGTGTGAGGTTTCCCATACTCACCAAATCCGAGGGCAGAGTGGATCGCAAGAAAAACATTGGGGATTAGTGAGAATTAATCACATGAATGTAACACGGTTTGCAAAAAATGAAGATAGAGCAACGGCGAAAAAGAAGGTCATTCGACTTAATTAAAGGGGAGGAGGAGAACAGGGTACACAGGGATAAACGCGTGAGATCACCTTAAGGAAATTTAAAACTCGGAGAAAAAGCTTTCTCGATGGGATTGAGGGCTGAGGGAAACAAAATAAGAGGACGGAGGCACAAGGGAATAACTTAGAACGCCTGGAATAAAGGGACAATCGGGCCAACAGCAAAGAGCAAGATGTCATATAAAAAAACTAGGAGGGATGACAAAAGGAGCGGGAAAAGAAAAAGAGAGGAAAGGGGTATGAGATTGAGGGCGTTTCATAAAAAATTCCGAGAAACCTGGAAGGCAAAGAGTGGGGGACGGTAAAGCAGAAAAAGACAAGAGTTAAAAAAGCAGGGAGGTTAGAAAAAAAAAAAACTAGAAAGAAGCTCAACTCAGGAAAACAAAAAAAACGGAGGAATATAGGAGCAAAAATAAAAGTAAAAAAAGAAAAGAAAATGACAATGCAAAGGGAAGAATATTAGAAAAAAGACTGACCAAAACAATCAAAGCGGCACTACAGCAGGAAACAGTGGGAAACAGAAACAGTGGGAAAGAGAAGACAAGAAAACTGAACCCTAACGGAGACAAGGAAGAACACAACTGAAAAAAGGAAGATTAAGTAGATCACCGGAAACAAGGTCAAGAAGGACCACCGAAAGGGTCGGGAGGGGACATTCCAGGCCCTACCAAAAAAAATAAAACGGCTGCTTAAAGAAATATAAATAAGAAGCAAGAAAAGAAGAAAACAAAGCAAAAGCAAAAGCGTGGAGCGGTCCAGACAACAAGTTCTCAGACATACAAAGACAACAACTAAAAAAAAAAAAAACAAAAAAAGAAAAGAAATGGAGGAGGAACTTAAAAAGCAAAAACACGGCAACCGTGGGAAGTGAAGTTAGGAAAGAAAAGGCCGTAATTAAAAAAGCGATTTAAACGAAAGGAAACAAGGAAAAAAACATCAAAGAAAAGAAAAGACAAAGGAGGAGGAGCAGACAAACAGAAAAGATAAGAAAAAAAAAAACCGGAAAAGAGTAAACTAATTAACAAGGAAGAGAAAAAAATAAAATAACACTAAAGAGCGAACAAGGAAACGAGGAGCAAAAAAGAAAAACAAAAAAAAAAAAAAAATCGCGTGGGAGCGGGACCCTTAATCCCTCGAAGGGACTGGCCGATTCAAAACCATTATGAACAGAGGGAAAGGAGCTCGCACGGAAGTCAGACGCATGATAAGAACAGTATAATGGGATACAAGAATACTTAAACAAAAAGGGAATGCTACGCGCAAAACGAATAAAGAGATAAAAAAAAAGAAAAACAAAAAACAAACAAAAGAGGCAAGTAAAGGACAGGAAGAAGACCTGAAAATGGACGTCTAAAGGGAACTGGTCTTGCCGACCAAAGAAATTACTAACATAGACCGTAAGTGAATAAAGTCAAGGAGGGCAAGATAGAAAGAACGTGGGAAGGCCGAAATCAAGGGGTCGGCAAGGGTAGAAGACGAAGGTTGGGCACCACGAAACCCAGTGGGACACCACAGGTGAACAAAGTTAGAGTGAGACAAAATGTACAAAGGGGTCCGACAGAGGGCAAAGAAAGGGATAAAAAAAAACAAATGAGAGAAAGGCAGATAAATACCTCTAGACTAGAGCCTGAGATACTTAAAAGGTAGAAGGAAAAAAACGAGGAGAAAGCAAAGAATGGGCAAGAGGGAGGGAAGGGAGAAATAGACAGAGCAAATACAAAAAACATAAAAAGGATCCGTCCCTAAGTACACAAACTCAAGAAGAATATGAATGGGAGGGAAAAAGATGGGAATGAGAAAAAGGTCGATCAAAAAAGGGAAAGCAAATGCAGGCAAAGGTATAGTAAAAAAGCAATCGTGTATACCAAGGAGCCGTACACGAAAGACGAAAACTCGCGAATGTCTACAAACAAGACGGGAGAAAAAACGTATAGAGGGGTAGAAAAATATAACAAGGAAAGCAGAAGGGGCCTCTAGAAAAGACGCGGTCTCAGGTCATGGTATCGCTCAAAAAGAAGAAAAAACGAAGGGGAGGGCAGAGAGAGGGGAAAAACCAAGAACGGGGCCAGAAAGACTACACTCCACACCACCCAACATTATAAAATGGAACAAGTGCGCCCGGACTTTAGGAAACGAAAAAGATCGTCGAGGGAAATCACTGCGGGAACAGGGAAACCTCCAGCCGAAGACATCCTATGAGGCAACACGTGAGCCTTTAAAAAGTAAAAGACAGAAAAAAAAGAGAACAGAAGGGACTTTGAGGAAGGGAAAAAAGAAGGAGCGACTGCGTGAGCAAAGGAGAAATCTGGAACAAAAGACCACAAAAGGAAGTCAACCGCCAAAATAACGTCAAATCTAACACGGCAATAAAGGGAAGGGGATAAGTGCACAGCATACACAGAAACCAAAGAACAGCTGTAACAGATGTGCACAAGAGGAAAGTGAACTGAACAAATTGAACATCCCAATTTCCATAAAAGGACGACGGGGCTGCATGGTGAAGGCCGATCAGAGCAACTGGAACGGGGGAAGACAAACAAGGGAGGGGGGGGAAGGCGGGGGGAAGAGACGTTCCGGAGAGTATCCGGAAGGATGAGGAGAGGCGCAAAGATTTGAACTGTGTTCCGGACGGATGGCGGGCGCGGGGAAGGACTTGTCGAAAAAAACCGCGCGGTAGGAAGCATGAGAAGTGAGTGTCAGCTAAAGGTAGGAAGACGGAACTACAAGAAAAATTAAAATTTAAAACCGATTTCTTCAGAAAGCTGGCCCGAAAAGGGGTAGGAGGCAAAATATTACAAGAAAAGAGAGAAGAGAAGGGTTGTCACGAAAGGGACTCTAGAGATAGTCGTGAGGGGTACACGAAGACAATAGAGCGCTTATACCACTAAAAGATGCGCTGTCCTCGGGCAGATTCGTCTAAGGAACAATTAGAAAGAAGGGCTATCTAACGGAAGTAAAATAAAAGAAAAAGATGACGGGGGAAAGGAACTGGAACCAAGGAGAACTTGCTAATGAAGAAAACAGGCACCGAACTCCAAAGGCAGTCCCATAGACAGGGGGAGAGTCACGAAGAAAAAGACACTGAGGAGTGTGGCAAAGGGGGGGAAAAAAGAATCAGCAGGGCACAAATTCTTACATGACCGACCTAATAGGGTCGAGGCCGCGCTGGGAATCTAGCAAGACTCATGATGAAAAAAAAACGGGGGGGGGGAATCATAAGGTGGGAATACAATCAGGACGCGAGGATGCTGGACTCTGTGACCAAATTCTCAAAAAAAACTAAGCACGGATCGAGAAAAAGACGAGACCCTCGGAAAACCCACGAAGGGGATGCTATAGAGGGAAAAAGGTAACAACAGAAAAAAGGGGCAAAACAGGAACAAAGGAAGTGATTTGAAAGCAGACGGCAAGAAACACCCGGCACTTTCTTCCAGCAGCCCGGGTGGAATAAGCGGGTACAGAAGAGGACCAAAAAGAACAACAACAGAGGGTGGGAGGTGGGGGGGAAACAGAGCGATCCTGGAACGGGATAGGGAAAAGAGACCGTGACCAAGCCATGAAATTTTTCATTCCCTTGGGGAACGTCGTTGATATAACGAGCAGTCCGTGGGAGAAGCCGGGGTGGATGAAGAATTCAGTAAGACATCACAGTCAGCAAGTAAGCGGGAAAGGGAAGGGAGGCAGAGGTGCGCCACCAAGAGGCTGAGAGGAGGATGAATGGGAGAAAGAGAAAATCCAATTCAGAACTTTTAACGTCCCATCACTAACAAGCCTGGCATGTGATACGTCCACGCAATTCCGATTATCAATGTCGAAGGAGAAAGCCACGGCGAGAACCACAGAGATGCAAATCGAGGAAGGAGGTAGTAGAAGAAATCGCTCTACAAATGACACAAACAAAGAACCCACCCTGAAAGAATACAGCCAAGTATAACCCGGTGGTATCATCCGGGGGAGAGAAAGGTTATTGCATAGAAAAAGCAGAGACACGGAAAAGAGGGGGAACGACAAAGGTAGAAAATCAAAAGGCTTGCAGTAAGTCAATTAGCAAAACCCTATACCTGCAGAGGCCTCAGGGAATTTTTCAAGGTCAAGAGCTCGGGTGATGCTTGGGAAAAAATATAAAATAAGACTTTCAGAGGTAAACAAAGCTGACCAACAGGCAGAATACGAAAGCACAACTATACCACAAGAAGACCTGCTCCTGGAAGAAACTACGGCTAAAGAGGCCCACAATCTTGAAAAAATTTGGAACTCGTTCGAGGGAAGAAGGAAACGCTGTGGGCGTCGCTGGAACGTCCACTCACCAAGGAGTTCAGTCAGAATACAGAAGAGGCAAGATAAAAATCAGTGAGAGAAAGAGAATGAGGGGAGAGAGGAAGGAAACGACGGGTACGGAGGTGACAGTCAAGGTGAGGGCAGCTCACGGCACAGAACATCTTCGGAGAAAATCATTTATTTATCAGGAAACATGAGCATGAGAAAAAGGCCTCGAAAAACCATCAGCATAAGCTAAAGAAAAAAACGGGAAGGACGGACTGGAGAGAGAGAACAGGAAAACCACAGCTCCAGAAAAGGGAAGGAGGGTGAAGGAGAAGACGCCACGATGAAGAAGGGGCGGGTTAGGGATTGCCATTTTTTCAGCGACGCAGCACGACTCTACTACCTTTCGTTCATGGCACGTGAGGCAAGAGTAGATAAAAAAAACAAACGCGAGTAGATGACGAAACAGACACGGAAAGAAACGGAGAGGGGAGTAAGGATGAGGAAACAGGGGGGAACCCCAGGTTAAACCCCCCCACCATGGGCCATGAACAAAAAAAAACATAGGACAAACAGGCGTGATACTACGCGCGCAACCCTCAGTACCCAGAAGTGACATACGGAATAGAGGGAGAGAAGGGACAAAAGAAACCGCGCAAACCGTCAAAACCGTTAGTAAGAGGGATGAATGATGACAAAGGAGTAAGGAGAAGGTGTTACATGCCTAATCCCTAATCGACGAGGCCGCCAGAGAAGACAGACCAAATACAAGTAAGACCCAGGAACACGGGCTGAAGACCAAAAGCACGGCAACAGCAGGACGGGGCCGGGAGATGGAAAGGAACTCTGCGTGTCTTAGCAAAATGAACGGTAACCTTCTTATGGCCTAGAATAAAAAGCAACCATCGGACGGAAACCGACAACCAAAGAAGGGATACATAGAAAAAGGGGGGAAACGTAGGAGGAACGGAAGACGCAGAAGAGGAGCCAAGAGAAAAAGTCGGCGCTGGTACGGGGGAAGGCTAAGTCACTAGACAGAAAGCGAGAGCACACTACATCTTCCAGAGACACCAGCAGACATGGGGGAACGCACAACATGAAAGGTCCAGCAGAGAAAAGAGAAGAGAGGAAGACACCTTACGAGAAGAAGGAGAATGAATGGGTGGACAAGGCCAAAACCGGGGGAACGCCGCCGGTTCAAGGTAGAAGAAATACGCCTAAAGAAAAAACAGAAGGTAGGGGAATGAAGTTCGTTTCGTAGAGGTCAATGTGTTTACTAAAATGTGCAAGTTTATGTCAAAGCGGAAGGAGACCAGCAAGACGGAACGAACCCAGATAGGGAAAGAGGACAAGGGATGACCAAAAAGAATCGAAGAAAGAAAGGTGGCCCGGCGACAGGTCAGTCAGGAAAAAAAAAAAAAAAGGAAAAAAAACGAATTAAACAGAGTTTCTGATCAGACAAACTAAGCTGGGGCGTTCAGAAAGTCGGGAGGGGGGGCAAGGACAAAGAGAAGGAAAAAAGGTCAGCAAGCGAGGAACAGGGAAAGTTTCAGCGCGCCAAACCTTCCTTTCATCCCAACAGCCGGCAGGACCCCTGAACCGGGGGACAAAACTGGATAAACCGGAAGGGCATCAAAAAACACCGAAGAAGAAAAACGACAGAAACCAAGCTACAGTGGGGGAAAGGACAAAAAAAAAGCCGCCAGTCCGCAACCCACAAATGAACAAGTCCGCGAACCCAGCAATGCCGGTCGAGCAGAGAAAGGACTGACAAACCACCACCACAAAAAACCGCTTTGGAGGATCCGGCGAGGAACACAGGACCAGGGGACCAGAACATACCGTTGCAAGAAAAAGGATGGGGGGCTGCAAACTAAAGTAAAAAAAAAAAAAAAAAGAACAACGGCCAGGATTTAAAAGAGTGTGCCAGCTAGGGAGGTGTTCAAAAGGAGTCAAAAGAAGAGGTCTGGCGAAGCTGTCCCTCCCGCTTGGGCATTTCATCGTCTTCCTCGGAAGAACGAGGAGGCCGAGACAGTGGGGGCCACGAAACACACCGTGAGTAATTAGGACCAGGAACAGAAAAGAAAAAGAGAGTAGGTCAAAAAAAGCAGGGGGATGGGAGACCCGGGAGAAAAAGCTGCCGGCAATATCAGGGGTCACGGGCATCAAAAGAACCTGGTCGAAGAACTGGAAAAAAAAAGTGGGTAGCAAACTGCCCGAAGAGAAGAGGACTGGCTACAGAGCAGATGAATCAGAGACCGTCTTCAAGCACTTTAAATTGGTTTAAGGATATTCCGCTGCAAAAGTCACTGGGACAGGAATTAAAGAAAAAAAATAAAACGCTAACAATCGGGAACGAGAGAGCCTAGTAGACCTAGTCTGGACACTATCCCTTTTACCAATACTATTCCTTTTGAGGCAGCGAGCACTGCAAGGAAAAAATCAGGGGGAATCAATATGAGACGCCGAGAACACACAGGAAACATAGGTGGAGGAAGCTGAGAAAAAAAATGCGGTCCAAGGAAGGTCCTCGAAAGAAAAGAGAGAAAAGGAAAAAAAAAAGAAAACGACGAGGTCCCCAAAAACTAGGCCGCATGTTCTTACCACAGGCCGAGGCACAAAATCCCAGGAGAGAAAAGAGTAAGAACAAAAAAAAAGATGACCCAACGAAACAAAGGAACTAGAAGACCCGCCTTTAAAAGGGACAGCAAAGAGGGACAAGGTCACGCCCAGTTGGGGATACGACAAAAAAAGTCAAAACCCTCGACAAAATCCCCATAAGGAAAAACCCAAACCAACGACCATAAAAAAAAAGGAGGACCACGCAAAAACCAACGAAAAAAAGAGAAAAAGAAAGCAGAGAACAGGTCTCCCTTAAAAAGGAGATGAAAAGCCATGATACAAACAAAAAGCAGCCAACCATCAACTAATGAAAACCAAAAAGGGACAACAAAGATTATGGAGTATAAAGAAGAACCGTGAACACAGCAAAACAAAATGAAAGAAAAAGGCCGAGAAATTAAAAAATGAGGGACTGTCATTACGAGGGCCCTATTGGAGTAATCAGCCACACCCCAAAAGTAAAAATGAACAACCAAATAATGCTGAAAAAAAAAGGGCGCAATTGTAGCCTGGTGGAGGGACTGCGCAGAAAGAAAAAATAGCACTAACCGGGGAACCCACATGAACCAAATGACACGGGTTAAATATCCAGGACTTTACAGGGTGGAGAATTGAAAGGGCAACCCGGGATTTCGGGGAAGGAACCCGGAAGCAAAAGGGAAAAAAAAAAAACACTACACGAAGACTATAGGGCTTAGGGTAGCACCACAAGGAACAGGGGGGAACCAAACCCCCCATGCCACAGTGGGGAAAAAGAAGGTTACCAAGCCCTTAGTGAAGTCCATTAGAAAACAGGCTTTAATTGGAAAAAGAATGGTAAGAGGGTTTGAATGGCCAATGCCCCAGCGAAATTAAAAGCAAAGAAGAGAGACGGACAACAATAGCCACAAAACTAAGTAGTGGCAAAACATCAACAAGAAAGAGATAGGGCAGGAAGTCACCGTCCTGGGCAAAAAACAACACGAGCCAAAAAAAAAGTAAGGAGGTGAATGAAGAAGAAAATCCACCTTTCAACCAACTCTCGTTGACACAGCGGAGTAAAAAACAAAAATGGACCGAAAAAAATGCAAAACTGTAGGAAAAAAAAGAAAAAGGAAACAAACGACAACAGAAAGACAAGGTGGGGAAGGTTCTATTGGAAAACAACAAACCCACCGGAAATTATTAAAAAGGGAAACGGCAACAACGTAGGTAACAAAACCACCGTGACAGGAATAAGCTCAAGACAAAAAATAGAAAGAAAAAAAAAGAAGATCGAAAAACCATTCCCCCCTAAAAGAAAAAAGAAAATGATACAAAAAAAGCCCAATACGAGAGGGAAGAAGAATAGAAAGGGAGTGGAAAACAAATTGAGAAGGCCAGAAACGGGCGAGACTAAAAGGACTGAGGAAAGCAGAACGCAAGACAACACTTCTTAAAAGAAGCACCTCAAAAAAGAAGGCTTCCGCAACGAAATATGAACAGAAGGAAATCAAAACGCCAAAGGAGAGGGGGGGAAAATGCCCCGAAAGGAAGTTTGTTGAATTGAGACGTAACCCCATAACTGGAGGCTTCCCCACAAACGGGGAACCACACAACAAGGAGAAAGGGGGGTCAGTCAAAGCAAAAAAAGGCCTGATGCCCAAAAAATCCTTGCAGGATCAAGACCTAAGAAGAATCCAATGAAAACTAGAACGCAGAAGTATTCGAAAATGAAAGCCACTCAACAAAGGAAAAAAGAAGATCAAGGAAGTTCAAAGTGGGAAAGTAAAAAAAAAGAAAATCACACACTTCAGGCCGAGGGGGGCAAACAAAATTAAACAAAAGCCGAAGGCAAAAGCAAAAAACGAAGGAAAAAAAAGATCACAAAAAACGAAAAAAAGCAATACAAAGAGGGGGTGAAGACACAAAGATGAAACACATCTTCCCCAGGCAGGACCAATTCTTTTCAACTGGGAATACACAGAAAGGTATAACACCATGGCGAGCGGGGCCCGTTCAGGGGTAAGAGCGGGGGAAAGGGGACCCACAGAAGGAGGCACGGGTAAAAAAATTTTAGAGGGGCGGACACCGCTAAGAAAAGGTTTTAATAAGGGAGGCTGAAAACACAAAAGAACTGGGGGAGGTGGAGAAACCGAGACAGGGAAGGGAAAGAAAAAAAACACCCAAGAAACGTAGAAAGAGAAAGAAGGATTTTCCAGAAGATTCAGAGAAAGACAAACTCAAATTGACAAACCCAGAGAAGGGGGGCAAGCGGATTAATCCCGGATTCAAAAGGAACGATGAAGACAGCTGAACATAACCATAAAAAAGAAAAAAGAGCAGAAGTAGAGGGGGAAAGAGACAAAAAAACAACTCTCCATGGTAGAGAATTCATGGGGAAAATGTAAACAGTAAATGCACAAACAACAGAAAACAACGAAGAGCAGAAGAGAAATGGGTGAAAGACGCACCCACTAGGGACAGATTCACACAACCCAAAGTTTTTGGAAGGAAAGGTGTCATTGAAGGGGAAAAAACGGGGTAGTGGCAAAGTAGAAGATGGTATGTCCAAACGGAAAAAGGGAGGGGGACAACCTAAAAAAACCCAAGATTTCTGTGAGAAAAATACCAAGAAGAATATCATGAAGGAAAAAAAGGACACAACGAGGAGGAAAGAGGGAAAATAAAGAAGTGAGGAGGAAAGGATAGAAAAAGACCACCGGGAGAAAAGGGGTATGACAACACAAAAATACGCACCTCTCTTCCAAAAACAGAAAAAAAGGAGAACACCAAAGGCCACAAAGAAATGAAGAGGGAATAACATCACACAACAACCAAAATTGTTCACGATCAAGAAAGACAAGCCAAGTACAGGTTTCCCCCTAAAACCAAATAAAAACAGGAACAGATTAAGGGTGAAGACAAACAAAGAACAAAAACAGGCAAAGCTTCCCAATAAAAGAAAAAAACTATGTTAGAAAGGGAGATGTATATATAAAAAGGAAAAGAAAAGCGTCAAACAAACAAAAAAGCAGGAATCAAAAAGGCGAAGACAAAAGAAAAAGGCCACGCAAAGAAGAATAAAAAACACACAAAAAAAAAAAAAAACCGGGGAAAATATCAAACAAAAAAGAACGGGAAAGATAAAAAAGGAAGTCACATTGCAGAAAAAAAAAGGGCCGCTGGGGACGGAAATCCCCTAAAAACAACAGGACAGGGTGTAAAGGTTTAGGCAAGGGCAAGAAATAAAAGTGTAAAGCAGTCAAACAGGGAAAAAAATCAAAGACCACAAGGAAGCATACAAAGGAAAGCAATATGATGTATTAAACCCTGAAAATAGAAAAAAAATCCAAGACGGAAAACAGGAGTTTAAACCCATAGGGGGGATGATACAAACAACCCGAAAGAATTTTGGTTAAAAAACACGCAACCGCGGGAGGACGACAAGGGGCAACAAAAGAAGGAGGGTAACACAAAAAGATGGTAGCACAGTGTGAAAAGACCAGACGGTATAAAGAATGTCTAGCCAGGGCAAGGAGCCGGAACAGGAAATTAGAGGGACAAACCAGAAAGTAAGCTTTGGAATAAAGGGGATGAAAGACTATTAGTGAGGCACAGGAAAAAAAAATTCGCTATGGAGACAAAGTTACTGGTGCTAGATCCGAAAAGAAGCGAATGTGAGCAAGAGTAGAAAAAAACAAAAACAAAGGCTTTGACGTGTAATATGGATTTGTCAAAGAAGACGCAACAAAAAAAAAGGGTTCTATATGACAAAAAAAATAGTCCCTTGGAGAAAATCCACGAGGGTGTAAGGAAGGGGGGGGCCATTAAACAAAAGAAATCCAGAGACGGGTTTTTATGGAGACCTGGACACAGGAGAAACGAAATACCAGAGACAGGTAAGGAAAGATAAGGGGGGGGGTTTTTTGATTTAATCCAGGGGGGAGAACGGGTAAACAAAAACAACCAAGGATAGCAAAAAAAAATAAACGACCCCGCACGTGTTTGATTGTCACGCCCAAAAAGTCCGCGGAGCAGAGAAAAAAAATTTGTGAGGGGGCTAATGACTGTACCGAGGGGTACACACCAAGCACGCGCAAAGGAAAAAGGGAACAACAAACAGGTAAGTGGACGCGAAAAGAAGGAAATATCACACAATTAAGACCAAAGACAACTCCATTAAGAAATTAAAGAAAAGGAGGACACGACTACCTAAAGATTTCACGGGGATGGGGGGAAGTGGAATGCTAAAGAAAAAACAAAGAAAGGATTCCAATAACAACGCGTCAAACAAAGCCAAAAGCCCCGCGATATGCAGAAGTGAGATACTACATGCAGGACCCACAAAATTGGGCACCCATCGAACAACACTTAAAAGACTGAAAGTTCTTTATCATTGGAATGGACAAAAAATCCCCACCGGATAATGTAGAAAAAGTATGAGCACTGGTGAAGGGTAAGCCGCGCCAAGGACAAAGAAGGGAAAAGGAATACCACATTAACAAAGCACAAAAAGCGGGAGAAAATGGAAGAAAAGAAAACTGACCAAGAACAAAAAAAGAGACAAAGGAAAACAACACAAAAATAAAAATCGCAGTAGAAGGTGTAAACCAGTTTCTTTGAAAAGAAAGCGTTAAAAGGTATGTTGTAAAAACCTCGTAGGAAGATGTAAAAAGTCCAGGAAAGTAATCACGTGCGGAAAGGCACACCCGGGAGAGAACGAACCAAAAGCAAAAAAACAAAAGATATGCTCATTTGAATCATAAAAGACAAAAAAAAAAGTAACAAAATGCAAGACAAAGTACGGGGGGCCCATAAGACAAAGCAAAAACAACAAAGAAGCACAGAAGAAAGATGGGCAAACGGCAACAACGATAAGGCATAAACACTTACCATTGAGAAAAAGAAATACAGAAAAGTGAAAAAAAAATGACGGGTGAAAAGGGCAGGACAAAAGTTGACAGGATGACAAAAGTCAAACGTAAATGAACGAAAAAGAGAACCGAGGAACAGGGAAAGGGGAAAGAAGGATAACACCGGATGTTATGTGAGGAAAATAACATTGGAGTGCCTTTAGCTAAAAACAAGGGGCGAGAATGGAAAGAAAGTGATTAAAGGGAATCAGTTAAAAAAGGGGGAAGGCACTCGTGATGGAAGAGGGGCGGGGAAAAAAGGAAAAGAGATTAAAAAATTTTAAACAACTGATATAAAAGACATGGGATAAAAGGACGAGATTTTGTACAGCAAAAGGAAAACTGAGGGAAGGAGAAAGGGGACCAAAGAAACAAGCAGTGAGGGGACCTAGCCTGGAAATGAAACAAGACAAGGGAGCCACCGGGAGGAGATGAAAACAACACAAAAAGCAAAAAAAAAAAGTATCCAGCTAAAAAACGGAAGGACACCGCCAAACCTGGAACCTGTGGAACATTTAATACAAAAGAAAAAAAGAGACGACGGAACGAGAAGAGGAGACCGTGGAAAGGATGGGAAGACATGTAACGCCGAAATTAGCAAGATAAATGAGTAGAAACACGGGCGGGCCCGCGAGAAAAAGGGGACTAGCTTATAATCACAGAGGGCACCAGGAAAACAAACACTCAAAGGCTGTGAAAAGGTAAAGGTCGAAAACCATACTGCAACGAAGAGCCAGAAGAAGGGACCCGGGGGGCGTAACCAGAACATAAACCAACAAACAAGGGTCCTCTGCACCTCTAAAAAACCTGAACAAAAACCAAGGAGGGCAAAAGGAAAGACTGGGGGAAGACGGGGCGTACTGTAAAAAAAAATAAAAAGAAAATATTCACAAAAAACAAAAACAGAGCCGTAAGGACAAATTCAAAACGCAGAGGTCTTTGCCTTCACAGGAAAAAAGAGACCCATGGGTAAAATGGTCAAGGGAGGCATCGCCTACAAAAAAAAGGAAAAAATGGCACCACTAGGAAGGTGTCCCGGTAGAGACCACTACCCACATAGAATACCAAAGGCCAGGCAAGAAAAAAGGCGGGGGCATACACAAATGACAATGCAAAAGGTAAGAAACAAACTTAAATTTACAAGAAAAAAAGGAAAAATAAGTGGAGGGGCCGCTTGGTCCACAAGACAATAATACGCACAAAGAACTGCTTTTAGAACGCGGGGTGGAACAAAACACGGTCCCCAAACCCAGACGAAACACAACTTAATCGAGTCACGAAGAAGGAGCCACTGGAAAAACGAGAGAAAAAAAACAAGGCGGCCCAACGAAGTGAAAAAATAAAACCAGTATAAACACTCCCCCAAAGGTTAACGAAAGGAACAAACCGGCCTGAAGAACAACGAGTTGTTGAGAGAAAACACGCACAACAAAACGGCAAACAAAAAAAAGAAACCAAAAAAAACCAAAAAGAAAAAGAGGAGCAACCCGCGGAAAGGGGATTTCAGGGGGAAATTATCAGGTAAGAAGACACACAAAGACAAAAACAGGGTAATTGTGAGGGGGGGGGGGAGGGAAAATCGGAATACTGAGGAATTCAAAAAAGGGGATTCTCCTGTACAACCAGCAACTTGGGAAAAGAAAACGGGGACCTTTGTAAGTCCGGGACAACCACTAAGTTCCTCGGGACGCATAATACTTGCCCCAAGAGGACTAGGTGAACCAACAGGGGTGTCAAAAAAAGAGGAAAGAAGAAGAAGAACAAGCGAAACAGGAAGTTGGCGCCATTCGCAACCAACAAAAAGAAAGGGGGGGAGAAGGCCAAAAGAAGTGAAAAGATCACCGCCTTAGGATCTAGGCACAAGCTGACAATAATTACCAAAGGAGAAGATGTCCCAAAACAGAAAGAACAAGCAACAGCGTATAGGCCAGGGAGCTGCAGAGAGTTGTAAGAAGAGACAATGAAAAAAGGAAAGAAGATACACACGGGAGGGGACACCTACCAAAAAATTAAGTGACTAAATCTCAATTTCCAAGGCAAGAGGGAGGGGGGCGAAATAAAAAAAGAGCTTTCAGGGAGAAGAGAACAAATTAACAAACCAAAAAGAAACAAAAAAAAAAAAACCAAACAAAGATCCCTCACGACAAAGGCAATGGACCT
>Ga0179593_1574490_pt1 | contig 18443 bp, 16 predicted proteins | sample CZODoug2_1_08_16_FD_185931 | JGI IMG/M metagenome (GOLD analysis project Ga0179593, IMG submission 185931) | Vadose zone soil fungal communities from Angelo Coast Range Reserve, California, USA - CZODoug2_1_08_16fungal (PacBio error correction) | ecosystem: Environmental > Terrestrial > Soil >...
GGTAATGCCTCAAAATACCCACGGACGGGAACGGGTACTCCGTCAACGGGGATTGCACATAGAGGGCAGGGTCGCCGGCGGAACTGTGGGTTCACAAGGAACTTATTACCCTCTGTCGAACCTGGTGTCGGGGGAAGTGGACCAGGTCCCCCTTAGCAAGTGAGTCACTGATAGTAATTTCGGGGACTGTAGCTCCGGTGGCTTCATCGCCGAAATGGATAATCGTTGGACCACTTAACTCCGGGCGAAGGTCGGTCGCGGGACGAGTGAAGTTCGTCGCGAGAATCGCGGTCGTCTGAAAAGACGCTGCGATTCAAAGAAATAGAGGAAACGCGGAGATCGCATCAGAGCGGGTAGCATGCACTTAGCCTGGTACGTACTACGCCGCCTTCTGCAAGCTGCGTAAGTTCGATCGGAAAAGATCGCCGGGACTTCGGGCGGGCATGGCGTTCTCAAGAAAGGGGCGAGGATAGTGAGGAGTTCGCGTTCGAGAGTAAGAGGTTAGCGAGTAAGAAGGAAAGCCGAGAGGATACGCCAGCGAGATGTAGGCGGGCCATGGCTTAAGTCGTCTGGAATCGGCGTAAGACTCTCGTGGGAGGCGAGGTCAGGAGCAAACGGTTCGGGTATGAATCCCAAACCCGTGCCGGTTTCGGGAAGGGTTAGGCCTCGGGGCGGCCGATCGGTTAAAGACGAGTGCGCGAGAACAAACTGAATGTCAGCGAGCGGCCGGAAGAGGGGGGTCTAGGGGAAGGGATGCATGGCGTCCCCAGCATTAAGAAAAGATGCTGCGCGACAAGCCCAGAAGTTGCTCTCATGCGGGAGAGGCGGGGCATAAGAACCCTACGAAGGTCGCGTAAAAGGGCTCAATGTTGACATCATCGTGCGGATAGTGAGGCAGATTAGAGCTGCCGCACTCCGGCGCGACGGGCAGAGAACATGTGCGTTTCCTCGAGGGGTTCCAGGGGCGAAGCGGCGGGTAGCTCGACATGATCCCGCGTTCGGGGGGAGAGACCATTTTGCCGGTCGGTACATGAGGAATCGGGCTTATGCATCTACCTGAACCGTTGCCTCGGGACGGGTGACAGAGAGATAAGGGTTCACTTCAGACCTAGTTGTGGTATCGCTGACGGGAGTAAAAAGACTAGTCTGCCCGATTCGGAGCGACCTGGGATAAGAAAAACGAATCTCTCACGAGAGGTCTGGAAAGACTGCGAGGTTGCATCATTCATCTGAAAGGATCTCAAGCTGTGCTTACCCTACACCGATGACTTACCGACTACAGGCAGGTAAAGATAGACCTGGAAAAGCTTCCTCATCGTGCGGAGTTGACTTGGTCGTGTGCGTCATGGGATCACTGTCAGAAGGCAAAGCTGCTAGAGGTAAGAGGGAAATTTTTGTTCAGGATGGTGTCCTCCAGGGCAGCAGGGAGGGGGAAAAGGCGGAGGGTCTGCTCCGGCAACGAAGGCTATTCGCGGCACGCGATAAAGAGTTAAAACACCTCAGCAGTCGCAAGGGCAGAGATTTGAGGGGGGGGGCTCAAAGCTTTCCAATCCCTCGTACGCGGAGACCCCCGTTATCATAGAACGAATCGAAGGCATAAACTTGGGTCAACACACCGAGGAGACACGATTTGAGGTCTGGTCGCTATCGCCCTGGGCTGTACACTCCTGAACCGACTACACAACAAGAAGGAGGGAAACCGAAGTCGAGCCGGGGAACTCGCACATGGCCTACCAGAGGAACCAATTCTAAGAGCTCCATCTGTGGGGAAACACGGGCCGTATTGATAGTAACGGAAGCTGCAGGCGGTTCAGTCGGAGGGAAGGAGACGACAAGGGAGAAGAGCGAAAAACTGCGATGACTGTCGCTTCACACGCTGACTCGACTGCTTTCAGGGAGGTAGAAGACAGACCCAGCTGGGGACCCCCGCATTATCACCCTCCAGAAGATCCCAGGAACAAAGCCGTCCCTAATCAGCCACTTCTTGTGCATCGATTGAACGTCTCCATATGAACTGAAAAAACAAGGACCGGTCTGGGGCTACGCCGGACCAATTCCGATGAAATGTCGGAAAAGGCGCTCTCTACCCGGAGTCGCAGTCATTCAGGGCTATGGGAAATGAGGGGTTAGGTACCGAGGGTGGTAAAGGCAGGCCAGAATATGAGTGGGGGAGGGCGTGAAGGGGAGGGGGGTACAGAGGGAGAATGTGGGGGAGGGGGGGCGGAGGAAGGTAGCAAGGGGTGAAAAGTGGTTAGATCGGTCGGGGGGGGGCGGGCAGAGCGGGGTGAGGGGTGGTGGGGAGAAGGATGCGGGGGGGAAGGGAGAGGGGAGGAAAAATGAGGAGGGGGGAGGGTATAAGGGAGTGAAGTGGGTGGAGAGGAGAGGGGTAGAAAGCTGAGAAATGGGATTCCTGTCAAGAAAGCTGCATGTGGGGCCAAACTTCGTCGGAAACGACTCTCCGATCATCCAGAAAGAAAGCGAAATCTCGCGGAGTTTCTCATGAAGCGAATCGTGGGCGGTCGCAGGTAGAAATCGAGATCGTAGCTTCTGGGTGTGCCGCTTTAGAAGGGAGAGCACGGCGTTCGAGGGTCTGAGCTAAGGGATACGACGGGTTTCCGCAACGGCAACTATGGGGAAAAGGGGAAAACTCGGGACGCGTCTGCAATATCTATCGCCACGCAAAAGGGGGGGGCAAGCGCGGGAGCCTTTAGAGCGGAAATTGGGAGTCTAGACTGATCAAGCCGGAGCCCTCTCTTCGATAATATGCTCCGTCGATGAATAAAAACACATCGGACCCATCCTTGATCCCCGGCAACTGGCTCCGGGTGGAAGGACCCCTGACTATCAGCAGAATTCGTGAGATGCAACTTCTGGGAGGGGCGGCACTTACATCGAGGACGGACGCAGAACAACAGGAGAACAACCCTGCGACATGGCAGTGAAGCACTCGTTACGCACGTCTGGGGGGGAAAGGGTTGACACCGGCGTGACACCAGGAGGAAAACACACCGCGCATTACCACGGGGACAGTGCTGGATGCATAACCGCCACTCGATATCCGGAGCATCGAGACAAAGAGTAGGCAAATTTCGTCCTCCGGCAGAAGGATGAATCATCTCGGCGGGAGGGACCCGGTCTCCTCAGCAACGGAGGAAGTTCGGTGCAAAAACCTCTATACCCTAAAACTCGTAGACGACGGCAGGAAGCGGTTCGTTTCTCTGCGGAAGCGCCCCAAAAATATCGACGGGGGAAAGGCAGGCGATCTGGAATAAGAGACCTGGGAGAAGAAAGACGGCGCTGTCTGTCCGGGAAGTGGAGAACATGTCGGACCCCTAAGGGAGATACGACATCAGAATCCTAGTACTCGCAGCGGTTCGAATCAAAAATCCGCGGAACTCGCACCAGATAGGGGGAATCCACGCAGGCAGCGACCAGACGCAAAAGTAACCCACTCGTGAAGGTCAAGCAACGCAACGCACTAGCCAAAGCGAAAGCCAGAGAACGCGCGGGGTGAGTCCGGCCAGGGGACGGTGCGCTTCGCAAAGCAGGCGGGTGACGTTGAAGGAGGACCGTTAGACATTCGAGTTACGGTCCTGAAGAACATTACAAGGACGGAGAAAGGCAATCCTTTGCCCTAGGATCGGCCACGTCGGGGGGGTCCAAGCCAGGGGTAGAATTTGAGCAGTGACAAAATAAACAACAAAGGGGGAATGAAAGTAAAAGAGAGAGATGGTATGAAGATAAAACCAGGAAAGACGGGAAAGCGAAACGACGTCACAGTCCGATGTCCGAGATTGAGCCGGGAGTACTCGGTATGGGGGAAATACGAGGGCTCTTCGAAATAGTAACTTGATGGAAATCTTCGAAACGAATCACAAGGGAGTGAACCGCGCAAGTAGCTAGCGTAGTCAACACCTGCGCGGAAGTGCGATCTGGAAGCTGGGGCTTTGTCCGATATAGGGCTCCTCGGTTTACTAAACGTCACTCAATCACTCTGTAGAGCGGCTCCTCGTCGTCATCAGAGAGCGGAAGCTTGCGTATACTGCTAAAAAAAGGAAGGAGAACTCGAACTGCCGCTCGGTCGCATCCGTAGAAAATCATCACAACTTCCCTTTTAGAACAACAAGCATCAGCTTGCTCTATCACGAGACGGCACAATCGCCTGCCAGGGGGGTCGGGAAGTTTTTCGTGGTCCGCCACTAACGAAAGCTCCTAGTGATTCTCTCTGGAGAAAAGATGCGTGCGCGATTGGGTGGATGACACTCCGAAGAACGTCCGGCAGTCCTGTGGGAGCGGAAGCGAAGGGTCGAGCACATGGCTACCCGCCAAGATCTGGATGCGGTACGATCGTGGTTCGACGAGGCGGTCATAACAGGGGGGACGAGTGGCAATCCGGCACAGGGAAACATGGATACTGCTCGGTGGGTCCGTCTCGGGGGGGAATCAAAAGTCTGTGACCAAAAGGCGGCAGAGCCAGTCCACCGGTCGAAATGTAAAGTCGAGGGGGGAAGGGAGTGTCTGCGACCTCCTTGAGAAGGTCAATGCCGCAGCGATGGCAGAGACAAGCCGAATGTTGCATCAGAAAATTCCTGCTGGATATGCAGGGAAGTCAGAAAAACAAAACTCAAGTGAGAACGGACTGGAGGTTCACAAGGGGCATAAAATCATCTGAGGGGGAGATGAGTATCGACGGCGCAGACCTGAAGGATCAGGTCGGCGAAGCTCGAACAAGGCGGATTAATAGGCTCCCTCTTCACCCTCTCGTACGTCAGAGATTAGCAGGAGGCAAAATTCCGAGCCCAGTAGGAACGCCGGTCAACCGCTATCGGGGAAGGACAGGAAAGACCTCGACCGGACCGGCCTGGCATTCCGTCAGTCCTGGGTGACAAAGTAAAGACAAGGAGTTGTGAAAGAGTGGAGGAGGAGAACCGAGGACCGAAAATAAATACAGCACAACGATTTCGAGGCAGTCCGGGGTAACGACTCTCTTAAAATAGCTCCTCAGGGCCTGGAACGGTCTCGATAGAAGGGGGTTCACATAACGAATCATCCTTTCCTGGGAATGGCAATAGCAGCTGCGACCTTCGATAGACGGAGGGACACTACTCCTCTGGGTAGAGAAGCCAAGACGGGCATCATCAACGTGAAAAAAACGGCTTCGTCGCCCTCGTTGAATTGGTTTCTAGGAGGGCATCAAAACGGAAGAGAGGCCAAGAGTGGCTAGGGGCTGGGGGATCCAAGGGTTAACGCGGGGGATACGAACGTGATCAATTAGGGGAGCTACAGGGGTCTCATGCTGTATCAAACCAAAAGGGGGGGGTCGCGTCCGGCGACTAATAACACGAAAGCTAAATGGGGGCCCTAGCGCACAATTCAAGTTAGGACTAACCGTAGTAGGCAGAGCGATCGCGGGAGTCTAACTCACCACTCCGTTGCCACGCCTGAAGGCGGCGACTGCCCTTTATCCATCGACCGAGAACAATATTGGACTGACATTGGGAGATCCAACAGCTCACTACTGCGGGGTAGGGAAAATAGGCGAGTCTCAGGAGTGGACAGCGCTCTCAAAAATGGGGAGGAAAAGAGGGATTTACTGAGCCGGGATCGCCACACGATGGCGACGAACCAGTCGCTAGCCATTGTGGATCCCAAAGGGTCGTTTGCCGTCGGGGCCCGGGATCCTTCTTCTGGCTGCAGTCTTAGACTCTTAGCATGCAACTACCGGGAAGTGCGCTACTGCGGACTTAGATTAGAAGCAGTGTAGTTTCTCTCGTTGTGCAGGGGGGGGTGCTCTAGACTTTTAGCCTTTCTACGCTGCCCTCAGGTTGGCCCTCACAGGGTCCATCATTATCCCCTTTATAGAAAAAAGAATAAAAAAACAACCGACACCCCGGGAAATGCTCCATACACCCTTCTTTTCTCCAGAAAAGGATCCATGGGAACCACCACACTTCACATTCTGTGAGCAGACCACTCGGTGTGATGGGATGATCATTAAGGGTCCACTAAAACTCTCTTAAAAAAAACCGCCTGCGTCTCGGACATCATCTGAAGAAGGTTTTACATCTTTGCGATGGATATCCGGTAACAAAGAGGACATGTTAAGATTCCCAAAAAATAGATAGACCCGTCCGCCCGACGGAGGACGGCTATTTCCTGCTCGGGGACTCAAGTTAGAGAGAACTCTGGGCTCGAAGGGGGTCCTCGTCATAGATCCCATAAAAAACGGACGGGCACGGGGGCCACGACTCTAGAGTGCAAGAAAGAAGGGACTCACAGAGTGTCGCGTCAGGGCGAACGATCCTAGTATCGCGGTTCCCGAGGCCAGGGGCGAAAGTCGGACTCGGGCTGACTAGGCGTAGAGAAGAAAAAGGCATACGGTACATAAATGGTTCGAGCTCCGGGACGGATCCGGAAAGGACGCTACCGAGAGTTCGCCTCAGCATCAGAGAATCAACATCATAGACCGGGTCCCAACATGGTTACGAGAACCTCTTCGGGTACCTTCCCAGAAATCCCGCAGAATGTTCTAGCACTGGGAGGGCTTGTGGGGGCGCAGCATCGCGGCATCGCGGGAAGTGCACCCAGGATGTCGCATACCAAAACTCGAGGGGAGAATGGTGTTAACTCTCGGGCGAAGGGGGGCCGGGGCACAGCTGGTGTTTTAAATGTAGCACAAGAGAGCATAAAAAAAAGCCATCTACGACACCAATTGGGGTGAGATACCCCACCTTCTCTACAATCGAAAAGACAACAAATGGTAGACGCGGGGTGCCAGGAATTTCGTCCTCTCGTCTGTCCATTGATCCAAAAAGCGGGTCCGCTGCCGCAAAAGTCCAAGGGAGTCGGATAGGGTGCACAACCTCGCCTATGCACAAAGGAATCTGCTGACGACAACTAGCCATAGGGTGAGCAACGCACAGAGTCCCAAAACACCCCGAAGCCAACCACTCGCGATTGGGGACCGGGGAGTGAGCGGAGCACTGCAGCGGCGGTCTTAAACCTTGAAAAGGGACGGCGAATGGGGGCTTAGCGGAAAGGACCCGAGGGCCGACAGCTGCATTAAGGGGATGGACGTCAACTCCAAGGGAATCGCAAGCTCCGCAAAGAGGGACGACCTAGATCGTGATAACACGCTACCTGCGAGGCGCCGTGAGCGACTGAACCAATCTAGGACACAGGTCGAGCGAACCAAGACCAGAAGCGCGAGAGCCGGAAGATCGAGCAGAAACGTTGGGACGAGCAGCTGAAGACGGGGGACGGGTCACACCTACCTTTCGGGAGACGTTGCGGAAACAGGGGTGAACTTCCATGATGGGCTTGAATACAGTCGCGCCCGGCTCCTGCGAGACAGGGTGCACGTCGGTTGGATTGTCCCGCTCGTGGAGTTAAAAAGAGATCTCAAATAGAAACCGAGTAGTAAAAATTGGGGTCCATGCCTCAACCTAACCCCGATACACGGGAAGCGACCGGTTACGAAGGGGGGGGGCCTCGATAGAGTTAAAGGGTTCAAGTGCTCGACTGGGGGGGACCATCATGGACCAGTTACCTACGAAGTAACTGATAATCGTCGACCGCCTGAAAGTCACTAATTGAGTGGGGGGCCCTGGACAGGAGTGAGGGGGGGGACAAACCAACGAGGGGCACTCTCAGAGATCGGCAATGGGGAAGAGGGGCGTTGCATGTACGGGCTCCGGGACCACGGATCCAAACTCTCGGAGGCTGTGGACGCTGCCTCATTGACGGAGAAAGGAAGGTCTGTCTCGAGATCGGGACGGGATTCAAATGAATTCTGACTGAGCATCTAAGCGAGGGGCATAGGGCAGAAGTTAGTCCCATAGCCTCGATTTCGTGGAGAGGGAAGACGAAGCCTCTTAATTCGATACGGGTCGGGACCTGGGGGCAACCCCAAAAAAGTCAGGGAATGATCGGAGGTTGGCGCAAGACAGTAGCCAAACACCAGGAACTGTCGCCGTTTCGTCTACTATTTCGAGGAGGAAGTTGAAAATTCACCTGAAGAAGTCGCCGCCGACAGCGAAAGGGGGGGGGAAAGAGGAGTGCATGGCCTAAAGCAAAGGAGAAAAAATGGACAATCGCGCTAAAGAACGCTCTTGGACGGGATTAAAAAACGATATGTTCGTATGCACGCAGGGGCTTAGGGGGGAGGGGGCTCATGTCCGATCTCGGTGCCGACAACCGTTAACACCTCTGCGGCCCAGTAGAGAAAAGAGATCGTAAGGGAGCACATCCGAGTTGGTCAGAGGGGGAGGAAGTTCAGCGACCTAAGCGAGGAGAAAAACGCGACAAGCCCAGAAGTTGGCAACGACGACGATTCTTCCTGGGTAAAGGCTCCGAAAAACACGGGAGTTCCGACCTTGGTACTAAAGGGGGAGACCAAGGGGTTACCTCATCGGGCTGACGGAGGTCAGAAAAAGGCCTTCGAATGCGCGACAGTCGGAGCCCTTTGAGTGTGACATTGAGTCTAACGTCCGAGGAGAAGGGCGCGACTGTGCAGTCCTCCGTCTCAAAGAGGGGGGGGCGGGGCCGGCAAAGAAGAAACTTATAGACCTCTAAGCGTAACCGTTCCGTCGTGAAAATAAGGGACGTAACCCTTGCACGAAAAGAGTGGAAGACCTGAAGAGGACCTCGAAACCTAGTCACTACAGCGTTCGCTCATTACCAACGTAGAAAAATAGGCGCCCTAGACTGGGGGAGGGGAAGGGAGCGCGAGTACTGCACAAAACTGGGGCATACCAGGGCTCTTGGGTATTTAGGAATTAAAAAAAACTTCAAATAAGACAACGATGGCTACAAAAAGGACCCCTTCTTAGAGATCGAAGGGGACAATCATAACGGAGCCTTTTCGTCGCCCCAGAAGCGGGGGATAGTGTGTCAACTTGAATGAACAGCGAGGAGAATGGCTGAGGGGGTCACAGCGTGGTTTTCTCTAGGTCAGGGGAAAGGGGGAGCATCCAGGGGCTCATAGGAGGGCCACGGCTAGATCGGGCAGACGTCCATCGACATCTGGGGTTGCGGCCCGAGAGAGCAATGCTCGAGAAAGCATCGCAGTCGCGATGCTAGAGGGGCGGGAGGATGCACGGGCTGTCGAGGCCCGATTCTCAGGGCATGATCCAAAAAGGAGGAGGGAGCTCTGAGGCCGTTGTCATCCACAGGAAAAGGGAAAGAAGGTCGCGTCGTTGGAATATCCTATTGGGGGGAAACCTTCTCCGATCTCTAAAAAACAAAACGGAGAGAGAGAGGGGGAAGTGAACTCGTCCCGAGGGGACGCGAGGGCCAGGAGACCATAGAAGCTCCATCTTTTGAGAAAAAAGCGCAGTTGACACGAAAGATGCTTAGTGTGATCAAGGGGTCGGGCACTCTTGACCAGGCAGAAAAAGGGGAAAGACCAGATCGCGAAGATATCGCGACAGGCTGGGTTGAAAGGGGGGCAAAGAGTGTCCCGGACGTCTCGTGGAGCGATGTACGGGCGGTTCGCGCGCCAACCGAAGCGGGTGCCTGACCTGGAACCGGATCTCAAAAGAACATGAGCACCTGAAAACAGCGTGACAAGGCCTCAGATCCATCTTGGCCTCGTCTGAAAAAAGGAGGGACACTCGCCAAAAAAAGTCCACCGTGAGGTTAGAGGAAATGAAGGTTACGCTTTCGTACGGGCGCTCACTACCCAGAGTCCAATCGGGGCTATGGGAACTTCTAAAAAGCTTGGATTCGGTCACGAAATGGAGAGTAACGCGAGGGTACGACGACCCGTCCAAAAAGCGAAGGGGGAGATTTCTGTCAAAAGAGGGTCTCCTGGAAGCGGGAATCTGTGTAATTGCGAGGAGTCACGGGGTCGTCAGTCACCAATGAGGTCGTTAAAGGGGGCACTACTACGCGGCTAAAGAAACTGCACGAGGGGGTTCTTCTGACTCCTGGGATCCGAGAACGATTTTACCTGACATTGGAACTATGGGGCGAATAACGAGGGGACTCAAAATTTGTGAAACTCTGGATAAATAGCGAAGAAGACTTTTTAAGCTCGATCAAAGGATTAAATCGAACATGGTGAGGACGATGAGAGGGAATCTGCACTGGAGCAAGAAGCTAAAGTAAGTCATCCCTTCTAGAAAGGGGTCAATCGTCCCATAGGTGAACCACGGACGTCAGGGGCTTCAAGAAGGTTCAGGCCCACATGGACTAAATGATAAAGCGGTGGGCTGTCGAGAAGAGCGGGCTGGTGGCGGGGGTATAACTCGGCGAAGTGCTCTAGGAGGTCAAGGAAGCCGCGACAAGATAGACGGCTAAAGGGACATGTACTTCGTGAACGCGCTGCCAAAAGGGGGGGAAAGGTGGTGGACTCATACGTAGGCAAAAGGATCCAGACCGCCGAAAAGGACGAAGGGGTTGGGCCGAATATGCATACCGCTGAGAAAGGACGTCATCGACGACACAAAAGGGGACGAAGGGGGGGGCCATAGTTCGTCCAGCGCGGCCGGCGAAGCAAAGGAAGCACTCTCTCGCTGTCTCCTCCCGGAAAATTCGGTGAAGAGAATACTCGCGAACTTCAGTAACAGGTGGAAAGAAGAAAAAAAGGCAACTCTGCGTGAAAGAGCAGCCGCAACTATGCGAAAGTCGGAGAGTAGCCCACGAAAGGAATGCAGACAAGGTAAGTAAAGTGAGAAGCGAATGGCGTGGGGGGAGTAAAAGAAAGGTCAAATGATGACATTCTGAGATGGGCTCCGTCTGGGGAAAAGTAGAGCTACTCGGAGGGTGAGAGGGGTGGGAGATGAAGAGCATTCGCGACGCAGTAAGCCGCGGGGGTAAAAAAAGAATAGGAAATTCGATCTACTAAAAAAAAGAACGCAAGATCCAAATAAAAGAGGGGAAGCGGTGACGGCTGCCCTGGGAGTTTCACAGGGGGATAGAAAACTTTCGTGAAAGGTTCCGGTCGGGAGTTCGGTGAACGGGTCAGGGGCCAGACAAGTACTCTCAGAAGACTATCTCGAGGAAAGCACTGAGTAGCGTTCGCTTTAAGGAATCGACGGTTAGGGGGGAAAAGACAAGATCCAAACACAACGGGAGATGAAGGGGAAGACATCTAGAGACGGGAAGCGAACCGAGAAGAAACAACCAAAAAATTCAAGGCAGGAGAAAAGGGACGCCTGGCTCTACTCGGGTAATAGTGAAGAGAAGAGGGAAGGATAATCGGCGACGAAGGGGGAAGAGGGCGTCGTGAAGAACTTCCCCAGGAGGAAGATTTAGTCAACTATAAAAACAGTGCGGGTCTCTCTCTGCGGGGGGGAAAGTTGGAGAAAATTTAAAAGTAGCAAATGACAAAAGATTTTGGAACTCACGAGAAAAAAGATTCAAGGAGGACTCATCACGTCAAAAACTATGGAATAAAGAGCTTTCATTCGAAGCGCTTATTCCGGAGAATCCTCGATTCCAGTGGGCATAGCATCCGAGCTGTCATCAGCACGAAAAAAAAATTCGCTTTTGTAACGCTAGAAGGCAGTCAACTAAGGGGCGGCAGCATATATCAAAGAGCGTGCACAAGATAGTCAAGTACCAAGCGGCTGCGTGCGCAGGAACACGTCGGGAGGGAGTGGTTCTGAGGAAGAGGTTCGGCGAAAGGGAAAAGAGTTTTGAGTTCAAATACTAGCCGCGGCATGTAAAAGAGGAGAGAGCTTCGGATTCAGGGAGGCGAGCGAGGACGAGACTGCCAGTAGGACTCCGGGAGGGGCGGGGACATCTCGCCGGTTGCGAGTCCAGACGGCCCCATCCTGGGGAAGGCGCGTTGTAGATATCGTTGTTAAGACATGAAAAAAGGGCTGGTTGCGCCACGCCAGAAGGCAAGAGCTAAAACCTGCCTTCGCAATTTTTTGGGAAAAAGAGGGAGAAGTCATGCAAGACTTTGATCAAAAGCAGCGGTCAACGATTCAACGCTAACAAGCTAGTTGCAGCGAAAGACAGTGCATAATTCCAGGGGGAAAGCAAAGAAAATCCAGTAAGCGAACAAGGTGGAATCAATTTGGGCCGAATGATGTTTACGCAAAGAGTGGAAAATTAAGCGAGCGGCTATCTCGTCATAAAAACGACCATTGAGCTTTCCGTCCGATGCTCAACAAGGGAGATACCTCACAGGAAAGTATTGCGGACTTCTACTGTTGCACCAAAGGGCCGTAGGAGGAGCCGCGGGGAAAACACGGGAATCATAGGATCGTAGTCGAGAAGCGAAAGAGAACCTTTAAACAAGAAGTATGGGGACCTGAAAGGCGAATGTAGGGGCCAAAGGGCACGGAGTGGGGGTGACGACCGAGGACAGTCCAAGGGGACACGCCCCAAATGAGATGCTCATGAGCCGAAGAAAAAAAAATCTGACCTAAGCTGGAGGAGCTAGGGGACTGGATCGAAGGGGGGGCATACAAGCCCTGCTTTCCAGAGAACTTTACCTGATGCGGAAAGAGGAAAATGCTGACAAGAGCAACGAGAAAAAAAAGGGGTCCGGGCGGGGGGATAGCGACAGTGGGGAAAAGGGCATCATAATAGGGCCGAGTGGTCTCGGGAGTCCCATACCGGGAGGGGGAGTCATCCGTATAAGGGCAACACAAGGGTGCGGAGGGTGCGCCGTAACTTGGGGTCATGTGAAGCTCGTGAGGAGCGAACAGGGGGTCTCTTTAGTGAGGCTTTAGGTGGGAGGCTGAAGGAGAAAGAAAAAGCGGGTTTCAAGCGCCCATTAAAAAAGAAGAAAGTAGGAAGTTAAGTCTCCATAGAAGGCTGCTATGACTCCTCACAAGGTGGGGATCACCTGCAGCCGCGCAACTGCCCTCAAGAAGACTCAAAAAAAAAAAAGAATGCTATAACGTGCGGACATCCAACATATTAAGTAGCTGTTAGACAGCGGAAATAGGAAGAGTTCAAAATGCTAGATAGGTCTCAACAAAAAAAAAACACCGGACTTAGTAGAGTAAAGGGGTACTCCTCCGGTGCTCTACCCGTGTAATCTGAACTTGGTGTGATTCCCCTCAGGAAAAAAACGTTCTGAGGGCTCACTGTCTAACGAGGGGGAGGTTGGAGTAGAGGGCAAGCGGTGGAACGACGCCGACCCCGAAAAAAGGCTATAACTGTTCTCGGACAAAAAACTAGAATTTTAAATAGGGGACAGACTACTGTGTAGGGTTCCGGAGCAATGCGCCTCCAAAGACTGGGTGTACCTCCACACCGCGAAGCCAATGGAGCGAATAACGCAGCCCTTACAAGACACCTAAAAGCCACTTTTCAGGACTTCCCTTCAAATAAAAGGAAACCGTCACACGGTCCTGGGAGAGAAGAACAGGAAGGGGGTAAGGATAAACCTTCTTGCGTAACTATCTAAAAAAATAATCAAGAAGTCAGTCATCGCAGGTTAAATGAACGCAGGGAAATTGCATTAGGTCAATAAGCGTCCTGGGTTAGGCAAGCAGGCCTCCGAGCTAATGGAAAAAAAAACCCGCGCGAGGATCGATTCGGTGGATCCAGCCGGTCTCTTAAAAGAGGGAGGTCAAGGTACTCGTTTCACGGGAGAGGGGACAAAACGAGCATCGTCAACAGAAAGGGTCGGGGGCTGTTTACCAGTAGAGATTACGTAGAGTGACACATTCAAGTTCAGTCGTGAGGGAGGGAAGACGGTAAAGAAAAAGGATGTTTCCGTCCCCCCAAAGAAGGGGCAGGGGACCTCTGTCCTCGGTTCAACTAGTAAAAAGGGGGGCATCGACTGATCCAGGAGTAAGAAGGTTAGGGAGAGATCTACTGATCAGGCAAACATTAATCGCCCCTATCAAGGGGAATTGTCACAAGCAGAAAGTCGGGCCTTAGGGTCCACGGGGGAAGATTCCGAACCGGAGCTCCAAAGGGGGGGGGGGGAGAAATGGCTGGAGGAAAGTTTGGGTCGCTCACATCAATGGGTACCGAGGGAAGTTGACAAAGAAAATAACAGAAAAGAATAAAAACTCGCCGGCTGCGACTTGCAGTTTTACCACGAAGTGGACGGCGTGCCAAAAGGGGGGGACTAGAGGCACCCCTCTGGGAACCAGGAGACGTAAAACCGCACAGTTTTACCGGCCGGGAGTGGCATACGACCGGGAGCGACTAACAAGACGATCTTCGAGAAGATGATGTTATTACTAGAGGGCGGACGGATCGAGGAAGATAGAATCCTCCGGCCGAAAAGTCGCTTAGGGGACGTGCACTCAAACCAGCTACTCCTGATAGAGAAAATTAGTGTAACTACAACTATAGCCGTGCTCCCTCCATACCTATACGCCACCCTCTGGATGATGATGCATTCTATCTTTTCCATACGACTATCGGAAACTTAAAAGGTCCTGACATTCTAAGACTTGGAGGACGTACCTCTAACTCAATCCCGAGATTCTACATTAATGAATGAGTACTCTCATCAAAAGAAAAAAAACCTTGGTTGAAAACAAGCTCACTTCTCAGAACCGGATCTTTGGGGGAAGAGGAAGGCCGCGACGTCGTACATTGTAGGTAACCACTCAAAGGTGTTCCCGAAAGGATAGACTGTTCAAACACGAGCGAAAAAGAGAAGAAATACCTAATATCTAAAGGGTTTTGGAAGCTGGGATCCTGATCACGACGGAGGTTCGTTACATTAGGGGCGACGAGATAAGGGAAGATTGAAGGCGTCCCATGATGGTACAGGAGCTTCAGTCAAGTGACTCGAGGAAGCCGGCCGGTGGATTCGGGGGAAAGAGGAGGGGGTAGATTTGAGCTGTAATCACACCAAAGGGAAGAGAGAAGATTAATGCCTCAAATCGACCAAAGGGGGGGCTGTAAGGAAGAACCTAAAAGTCAGAGAAGGATGACCTCGGGGGGATGCGCCACTCTGAGGGGTAATAAGGGAAGTTCTCGAAGGAGTTAAAAGCAACCGTCAGACCGCGTAAACTCACGAAGGGGGTCTTAAATGGAGGGAAAACAGAGGCCGAGCAAAACGATAAGAAAGGAAAAAAAGGCAGACTCTTGTAGAGTGACGTGGGCAAACCCTTGGCTAATCTATGTGGACACAAAGGGAAGACGGGGCGACGGAAAAGGGAGCGAAAAAAAAGGAAAGGTGAAAAAACGTCTCTTTCTAGATCGAGGAGCAAAAATGGGAAAGCTGCGGCCTGACGGAGCGCAGTGCAGGGCGGGAATGCGCATAAAAAGTCGCCAGAAAAACTTCCCTGTAGTCAGGGGGAATGGGGGAGAAGAACAGCGCCGCTGCAGCGCAAAAAAACAAACAAACCTTTTCAGAAACGCGGCACAGATCGCCTGCGACGGACGAGGGGTTGACAACCGGGGAGATCGTTGTCGTCAGAACGGTCGGCGAAGCGGGGGGAGTGGGCAACGAATACGTCGCCTCCGGGCGCGGTCATAAGAAGTAAGGATGGGACTGCCATGCTCAGAATCAGGGTATACTAAAAAAGAGCTCTCGAGCGCTCTTTTCGGCAAAGGCGCAAGGGGGTGGGCTGTTATGATCAACAGGAAAAAGGCGGTGGAGGGGAAGTGCAGTTCGATCCGAGGCCACTACTAAGGAAAGGGCAGGGTCACGACGTAGCCCGAAAAAGGCGGCGGGTGTTGGGAAAACAGAGGGGGGCTAGTCGGTACCGGAAACAAAGGGAACTTGAAAACCTCGAGGTCCTATAAGGACAATGCTGAGCAGAGAAGGAGTTGAGAACGAATTATACTGGAGGAAATTGGATTCTCGACGAAACCCAATTCCGTGGTAAGATGGCCGCCTCTGTGGAAAAAACAATCGAATTGAGGGGGGGACAGGGCGAAGAAAGGAGGATTCGAAAAAAAGAAAAACAGTTGATCGGGGCCTCCTATTCTATGACGTCGGAACGTACAATGTCTATTAGCGAACAGAAGACATCTTCCAGGGTCCAGGCGGAAAAAATCTATCGGTTAAAAAGGGCCAACCAGCTATCCTATATCTTATTTCGAAGAGGGAGAAAAGTGGGGGTATTCCTTCGGACTGACGAGAGGGCTGGACCCCCGTGCAGACCGGGGGCGTCTCTTACAAGAGAGCGACACTCTAAAGAAAGAGTTCGGGATAAACATGAGGGCCACTCTCTAAAAAATGAGCATCGAGCGAGTAAGGTATCGTATTAAGAAATCGGAGTGTTCATCCAGTCAGGACTTCGGGGAACGGAAAAATGACGACCCTATACATGAAGGGAGGAGACTGACGCGGACTGCTGGTGGAATCAAAGGGGTGGACGAAGCTTTGTCAGAAGAAGGACAGGGATCAGGACGCCCAGGGGAGTGGAAGTGGGGGAGAGGGACTCAATCAAAAGGTGAACGGGGGAGCCAAGTGTACTAAATTAAGGCTCAGTCAATCTTGGTGAAACTCGGTCTCTGCTTTAAGAGGAAGGGTCACGTGCACCCAAGTAGGTGGAAAAAGCACGAGTAGCGGGAGTGGTCGCTGAAAAAAGCAAAAAATTCTCGGGGTTACCGACATTCCTCGCGGAAAAGTAGACTCTTGCAAAGGGAGGAGAGATCTGGGAATCCGAAACAAGCGGAAAAAATATCAAAATGGAAAAAATATCGACGCCTCGATCAACTAAAAACCAAAAATGAGCGAGGAGTAAATGGTAAAGGGTATCAAACCCCGATGCGAAAATGACACCAGAAGCCTCCCTACAAACAAGGAGGGGGGGGAAATGATAAAAAAAGGGGAAAGCTAATAGGGCATATGAAAAAACCATGCATGAAGCCCAGTGGGGTCAACCGGACTCTATGCCAAAACGATCATTGAGGAACAGTCCCGGGTGGGACCGGATTGGCGTGGGGAAAATAAGGCGATGACGCCCCATGGTCGGTCTAAATTCTATGAACTTGAAAAGTAAAAAGAGGGGTCGGATCAGGGGATGGAAGAAAAAAACGATTTCGGCTTCAGTGGACGACCTCACGAAGAGAATCTTGTCCCCACCGAGGACCAAAGAAAGGCTCCTCACGCGAATAAGTAACACCTAAAACAAGGGAAGGGCGCCTCAACACAAACTTCTTGGCAGGAACCAAGAGTCTCCAGGGAGAGACGACCACCACTTGAAAAGAGAAAGAGACAGGGTCAACGATGTTAATGAAGATGAGACCAAGAATCGACTTCAGGAGGCGGTTGGAATTCTCGGGTTCAATTACAGGAGGGAATTTGATCCAAGTACATTGCAGTCAAACAGGGGACAGCCCGAGAGCGTTCTAGGGGGGAATAATTCACATCGGGGCGTCTTAGACGAGGTATTTCACAAGAGTAGGCACACGGATAGGGGCCACTACAGCGGTTCAAGAAAGACTGGGGCAGAAAATCGATGGTCTGGACTCCGATATAATCTCGGGGGGGAGGGGGAAAAGAACAAGGAGGAAGAGTAATCGGGTGGAGAAAGCGAAGCATTAATCGCGCGAGACTGTGCACAAAACGACTGAGCACGGGGTCGAGCTCGAAGTCGCACAAGAAGCAGGGAGATAATCTAAGGAAGAAGGCAGGAACTAATTAGGGGAAAAGAGGTCAGCGCGATTGGCTTTTCAGAACATTCCCAATGAAGCCCTCGAAGGGAAGGGGGGAAACTGACTGGGGTCGAGAAGAAAAAATGACCAAGAGGAGTGCTGTAAGTTATGGGAGAGCGACAAACCATCGACGTTAGAAGGAGGGACGAGTACACGAGCCACAACGGGGGTTCAGGAAAGAGAGCAAAACAAAGTCGACCAAGGGGGAAGTAACGAACCGGGGGTCCAGGAAACGGGTGAAGAAAAGCAAGGCGAGGACTTCGCATAACACAAAGATTCGGTTGAGAGGAGAAAGGAGGACTAGAAAAGCAAACTAATAGTAGAAGATGCTGTATCCCGCTAGGGGCTTCGGGAATCTACAGAGCAAAAGAGGGAGAACTCTGGTTTCAGGAAAAAGGAAAAGGCCTAGGTTAGGACTTTGAACTCACCGCCCAACGCTACGGGTATTCCTGGAGGAACTGGGAGGCAGCTGTCAGACTTGTTGTATCAGCCAGAAATCAAAAGGGATAAACCTCTTACTTATACGGCGGGCCCTTCTTACTAAAGCTTTCTAATGACAACTCTGAAAGAAAAGGAAGATCGTTGGAATGCAAGACTTGAAGGGGGGAAAGGAAACCGGAGGATAGCCGCTTTAGGGACGTGGGGGAAAGGCAGAACAGGGATATCTACTTCAATCCACGTGGGACTAACAGACGAGAATCATAACGATCGAACTAAGCGGGGAACTCTGGACATCCAGGTGTAAGTGGGAAAATTCCGAACGAAGACTGGACCATTCGGGGAAGGGTAGAAGTTAGAGACGAGTGAACTGGAGGATTTGGCCCCAAAGTCTCGTCCAATGCTCAATCCGAGAATAAGGAAGGCGGGTGACTATTTCGAGGGAACTCGGAGGAGGGGAAACC
>Ga0179593_1404324_pt1 | contig 18442 bp, 30 predicted proteins | sample CZODoug2_1_08_16_FD_185931 | JGI IMG/M metagenome (GOLD analysis project Ga0179593, IMG submission 185931) | Vadose zone soil fungal communities from Angelo Coast Range Reserve, California, USA - CZODoug2_1_08_16fungal (PacBio error correction) | ecosystem: Environmental > Terrestrial > Soil >...
GGACGGCAGATAAAAAGAGGGGAACGGATTTCGGGGAAAGAAGTCGCGCCAATTCTTGAAGGGACTGCTGAGCGAGAAAGACCGTTTTCGGCAATTGGTTGGGGGCTCCGAGCAGCTTGTCAAGATGAAGAAAGTAAAAGGCCAGGGGCGAGCATGCAGTGACGCAGCCGGGGCAAAGAAATTTTCGATAAGGGATAAGGAGGGACCAAGAGGAGTGGCGAAAAGAGGGATTTGGCTTTGCGATAAAGGACAACATATCTAAGAGAGGGAATATGGGAAAGGGGGCCCAAAAAAAGGAAGAACGAGGAAAAAGAAATGACGGAGACTGAAGAGGTAATTTACTGTCAAAAAAGGGGCTTGGTGAGGAGACTATCGGTTTGAGGACACGACTGGAAGAACCGTGATGGGCGCTCTTAAAAGAGCAGCGCGAGAGGTTGAAAAAAAGGAAAAAGGTAGCAAAAAAGAGCTAATCAGATCCAACCATCAGGAACCATGGGAACGAAAAAGATAGTGAGGTAACAAATCCAGAGAGTTGAAGGGGGTGGGGGCTGGACGAACGGAATCGTCGGAAAAAAATGGAAAAAATAGTTCGGGGAAAAGGTCCTGTGCAGAACTTTGCACAAAGGGCATTGGAAGCACCCTAAATAAAAACGAATTTAGTCAGACGGAAATCAAACCTGAAGAGGGGAGAAGTAGAGTCGACGGGAAAGAGATCAGTTGGGGATATGGAAAGGTGCATCCGTAAATTACCGGCCTGAACTATACAAACAATGAAAATATCGCGCCAAGAAAAGAGGGGCCAAAAATGCTCAAACGGGGTGGGATGAGACGTCTAACACTATATAGGGGGAATTGAGCCAGGCTGCGAAGTCAAAAAAAAACCAGCGATAAGCGCAAAAGGGGGAGACGAAATCCTGAAGGCAGATATGGGAGAAAAAAGCTCTCTTAAGACCAACAGGAGTAGGGGTTATAGGATGGGGGGGAAACAAAAAAAATATGTATAGAATGTGCCAGCGACATTCCACGCCCTAGAGGGAGGAAAGCCTAATGGGAAGGGAGCGGGCGCCTCCCCGGGGAGCAAGGCCTTGATAGGGCGAGAGTATATAAACTTTGCCTGGAATGGCCGGGACAGCGCGATGGAATTTGCTTTGAAATAAAAGAACGAAAAAGTTCACGCATACACCCTGGACATGGAGAGGTCACACCATGTAGAAAGATGGCAGAGAGGGAGATCTTCGAACTCGGACGGAGGTATATTCACCTTTGACTGAGGCTAAAGTATGGGTGGACGAGGAGACGGAGGGTCGGCTGTGGGTCAACGTGACAAAAACGCCACGAAAAGTAAAAGACGCCAGGAGAGGCTGTACTTCGTCAGCACATGAAAGCGCCTGGAAGCAGCCATCGCGTAATTTCTGGTCATATTTGTGGATGGAAAGGGACATTTGCCTGGGCCCGGACGGAAGATGGGCATCCACCAGATCGGCAGAGAGGGAAGAAAGGCTGCGCCATAAAAAAGGGTTGGGAGGGAAAGCGAAGAAGATGGGACTCCGAATCAAAAAACGACCGAAACACGATCGCCTATAAAAATGAGAAAGGAGAGTCGAAGTCGGCCATTGGGAGAAGACTCCCCTAAACCGGAAAAAAAGGAATGCTATTGCTACGGAGAAAGTGTGCAAAAAATTGGTGGAGCCAATGGATAATAAAAAAAAGGCCACCATCGCCCGACGTGCTCAAGAGCGGAGCGAGAAAGGGAAGAGATTCTTGTCGGCTCACGGAAGCCCCTCTTAGTCCTCTCAGACAATCAGCGACAAAAAAAATCGTAAAGGACCTAAAAATTTCTTTAATAGGGGGGGGAGTCAGCAGGAGGGAACATCGCAAGGAAGGGAAGCACAGGCGAGTAGATTTCAAGAAGAAAGAGTCTATAATCTACAGTAAAACATAAAGAGAAAGAATTGAAAAGGGGGAACCTAGGTCGAGTGTGAGGCAAAAACGAAGATCAAAAGAAACAAAACGAACCACCTGGGAAAAAGAGGGAGAAAGAGGAACCCTCATCGCCAGAGCGGCTCAAAAATAAAGGTTCGGATTTTCTCTTAAGGGAAGAGAGAACTTTTGGAAAGTGAAAAAGAGGGAAGGAGACAGAAGCAAAACGGTCATACCCAACAGGCAGACGTTCAAAAAAAGAAAGAACTCAAAAGGGGATCCCTCGAAAGGAAGCTCATGACAAAAAAACGCTGCACAGCAAATACTAAGGGCTATCAACCAGGGTGGGCGCCGTCGAAGGGAAATGGGGAGAACATCGGGGACAACTAATCGAATCGGGTTAGAAGGAGTACTGACAAAGGAGACCGACTGACAGCATTGGGTTTCGGGAGTGCGAGAAAAGCGGGACCAACCAGTGGACCACGGAAAAAAAGAGGACTTATTGGAAAAATTTCTGGGTAGGGCAAATGGGTTTTATAACGGCCAGAAAGCTCGACCGCGAGAACGGTTGAAGGGAGGCATATGTTTTTGAAAGGGTTGAGAAAAACGTGGGGAAGAACAAAAAAACAATCCAACAAAAAAGATGAGAGAGATGTGGGGGCGAAGGGTGAGGAAAAAGGGACACTCCTAGGAGACTCATGGAAAAACCTCAGAGGGAAACTGCCAGACTAAATTAAAGTAGCCGAGAGGGCAGTTTCTTAAAGAAAAAAATACAGGTCACCTACACCGAAAAATCATCCGCGAAAAAAAGCTTGGTCTAAGGGGAAATGGGAGAGAAAGCGTCAACCGCTTCGACCTGCGACGAAATCAAAGAATGCGTCAGGATGTCAGCGTATATAAGTAAAACGAAAAAAGAAGGGGGGAAATCAAGAAAGGCAACATCCGCCAAGACGAGCACGGAGCAAAAAAAAAAAAGGTCAGTGACGGGGAAAGCCTGGGAGTAATCCCCTCTCTAATCCGATCGCATCCGAGGAGTCGTGGGGGGAGAAAGGGGTCTGACAATAGAGGGGCGATCGGTATTACCGATTAGTGGGGAGACGAAAATAAGGTAATGTCAAAGTGAGGAAAAGGGAAACTTCAGTAGGAAAAATCCTCAGGAAGGCAGGAAGGAGAAAAGATCTGGTATGGGATGAAGAAGGGAGAGAGTCTTCAGAGGGGGGGGCGGGCAGAGTGAAACGTTTTTGAGAACTCTCAAGCACAGAGTAGGAAAGAAGAAGGGTCGGGAAATGGGAAAATCATACCTTCTAGGGTGAAGGGGTAGCGCGCAACTGGGTAAACGATGGGTTGGGAGAAAGCATTAAATCGCTTCTGCGCGAGAAGGACCCTTAGACACGAAAGGGTATGGGAAGGGGTCGACAGGGCCCTGTCCGCGGGGGAGAGCGTCTCCCGACAGGGAGGGAAAAAGACGAAGAAGCAAAAAAACAGCAGCCAGCTAAACTATAATAGGAAGGGAGAGAGAGCGTGGGCTTTGGCGGAGACGAGAAAGGAACAAGATCATCAATTCTCGAGCTTTTAGAGGAAAAAAGGAGAGTAGTGGCCGGCGGGGGAGGGGGGGGAGGGAAAACATAAAAACAAGCCTACTGGTCGAAAAAGCGACGATTTAAAGATGAAGATAAGCTTTAGGGGGCGGGGGGGAAAGGAGGGGTGAAGGGTGACCGAGGAGCATCTGAGGAACGCGGGGAAGCGCAGGTAATCAATTGGATGGGAAATAAGCTCAGAGAAAACGCGAAAATCGCACATCAAAACCATCCTAAAACCATACAGAATAAGCAATGGCAGGGGAAGAGGTTAAATGTGGGGGATGGAAGAAACTATAAAGGTCTTGAAGATACATAGTGGTGGTCAAGTTTGCCCCCAAACGGCTTTGATCAAAAGAAAGAGAATTAACCAATCTCACATCAACAAAGGCGAAATGAAAAAACAAGGAAAAGGGGGAGCAGAGACTAATGAATATTTAAAAGGAACAGTTGTGAATTGAGAGACAATGGGGGAAATAGTGGAACGGGCGGCGGGACACGATCAAAAAAAACAAACATAGAGAAGGTAATCGGCCAATCGGATGAGGGGCTCTCGTTCACATTGGGGAAGAAGACGGTATGTCAGACCAGGTCGCAAGCATCCCCCAAAACAGGCACGAAATCAGGGGGAAAGGGGGGGGCTCGAAGGGCCCGACGAACCGGTTAAGTCAAGAGCTCAACCACACAAAGAGGAGGAAAAATGTGGAACAACCAAACCCCACCCACACAAAAATGAATGGGTCTTCCCCGCGCCCATGGCAAAAAAATGGGAAAGATTGGAAAGACTGATACGCGCAGGAGAAAAGACCATAGTAGATATACAAAGGGGAAAACGGTGTGAGCGGGGTCTTGTGGGCACGGAACTTTGCCTTGCAGGGGGAAGTAATCAAGAAAACGAAAGGGGGGGGGGGGGGGGGGGGGGGTGGGGACTGGGGGGGGGGCATTGGGGGGGATCACCAGGGCAGGGGACTCACCACCACTGTCCTTGCAGAAAGAGGGGCATCGGAGAGAGAGCACACTCTCAACGGAGGGGGGTATTTGAGCGTTGAATGAAGTGGGAAAGGTTCGGTGGCAAGGCGGCGGTTAGGGTCATGCCAATGCCGGGGGTGCTGCTGTCAGGTAGGGGGTTCCCTGATCGATCTGTGGTCAAACGCCAAAAAAAAAGCGCGCGTAAGAGAGAGAAAGTGTTTGCATACTTTTGGCGGGGTGGGGGAACGATTTTAGGAATGGTGGCAAATAGATGGAAAAATACATTTCAAGAGATTGAACTGGGCGTAAGCGGAAGAACGAGGGAAAAGACATTTCGAGTCGAAAACCGATGAAGGACGGGATAAACACACCAAAAGGCTGAGTACAGATGTAACTGCGAGGCGAAGGGGAGTGAACTGTATCCACAACCGCAAAAAAAGTAAGGCATTTATAAAGCTAGGAGGGAAAAAGGGGAACTTCTTGGGATAGGGAACAAAAAACAAAACATCATTAGCAACTTCGAAGGGAGGCAGAGTTCCAGGAAGCTTTAGTAAAGGAGGAGGATGGGCTGGACATCCCTGGAGGATCAAGAGAAAATGAAAAGCTCTGCGGAGAACCAAATACAGGGGGTGCTGAAGCGGTGTCATCGGAGAAAAAAAAAAAAAAGATCGCCGTCAACTGAGCAGGGGATCCCGAAAAAATGCTATAAATCTTTCCTCACATCAGGTAGTGGAATTTCCAACGAAGGAGGAGGGGGGGGCGAACAAAGGATAGAACGCCAAGCATCACAGCCGACAAACTGAGATAAGAAAACAATCGTACCAGGAGAGAAGCCTCAGAAGAAACGGTATTTCGTTGAAAGGGTAATAGAAGAACTTTTACAGGGAACAAAATAAGGGAACGAGGATGGCAAAATGTCATCCAGGGATTCTATCTCCTCTAAAAGCCCACGGATCATCAATTCTCTAGGATGAAAGAGAAGGGGAAACAAGCGAAGTAGGCTAAAATTAAAAAGAGGGCCTCGTGTTGAACTCACCGTCGTGGGCCAGGCAGAGGGCACTCGGGAAAGTCGATCCTTCTAGGTAATACTGCATCGTCTTCAGTCCGCTCATAGCCAGCAAAGGGGGGGTTCGGATTCAAGGCGAAAGGGGGGAGGGGACTCTTTTCGTCTCACATTTACTGGGAAAAGGGTTTCCGATGATTGAAGAAAATGTGGCAAACTTGTATTTAAAGGGGAATAAAACTCCCGCGACATCCGATTGTAAAAGGGGGAAATGACCTGAGGTTTGTCCAATGAGGGGAAAGAGAAGGAAAGCGGCATCTCTCTCAAAAAAAAGAAAAGGAGGAGGGGTTTGAGATTGAGCCAGCTCACCAGAAGAGTCGAAAAACGAAAAGACAAGGGAAGAAGGGAAACGAGGTGGGGGGAGAGAAGGAACGTCGCAGTGATGAGAAGGACCACTACACAAAAGGAAATCATAGGGGAGGAAAACCACTGGAGGAAAATAGAGAAAAAACCGCTTGAGAAAAAACCATGCAAAAAAAGAAAAAAATGGCCTATCATCGGCGAAGAGGTGAGCAGTCGAATTGGTAGCACGGCTAGAAGGTCCCTTCAGCTCAAGCGAACAAGAATTACAAGGCAACCGAGATAGTCGAAGTGGTTGGAAGGAGAGAGGGGCTCGCGCGTCCACCAGGCGAGGAAGATCCCGTGGAAGGTTGGGCTTTAATCAAGAACTGCGCCGGGGTGGATGGAAAGGGGGGGGAAAAATAAATCTAAAAAAGAATTGTCAAAGTGGAGTGCGATAAACTGGGACACAGAGAAAAGACTAACTGCAAAGACAAGAGAGGCAGCGAAGATGCGATTGGGGAAGATTATCGACGAGTTGAGAATGCAGGGCTGTTTGAGATTCGGTCAGAGGGGCAGGAGCAAACCTGAGATAAGAAGGTTCAAGGAAGGATATAGAAGGGAAGGGAAATCAGAATTTCGGAAAGAAAAAAGCCATGGGGCGTGGGGGCTAAGACACATTCTGGAGCAGGTCTGCTCTATAACTCACCAGAAGGGGGAACACCTACGGTTAAGGTTTCAGGCGAGAGGGGGTAAGGGGGGATCACGCTGGTAAAACCGGGAAGGGGACAGCAAATCGGCACGATAAGAGACGGCGAAGCACTAAGAGGAAGTTGAGAAAAAAAAGACGAGGGTGGGACTGCGGGAGAACCACGAGTCACCAAGCATCAAGAAGAAAAGGCGTGTATGGACAATCGCATATTTGGATCTTGTAGAGCAGAAACAGACTACTGTAGGAAAGAACCAGAGAGTTAGAGGGGTCCGCCGGAGGCTGGTGTTGTGGAAAGTCAAAGGGTTCGCCGGAGGGAAAGACTGAGCCAAAAGGCAGGACGCAACGCTCAATCAGAAAGAAATGAAAAGTTTCAAGACATCGGACGCAAGTGGGGAACAAACATGCTCGCACATCCAGAAGAAGAAAAAGAGCCCATATCGATTGACAAGGGGGGGAGTAAAATTTGGGGGGGTGATGAGCAGTGAGAAAAGATAGAAGGGGGCAAACTCGAAATTACACCACGATGACCCAATGCAGGGGGGAGAACGTTGGGAACAGAGGGAGTTAATCGAAAAAAAAACGAAGTTAGGAAAAAAAAAGAGGCAAGGTCAGCCATAAAAGAAGGAAATATCAAGAACGAAAGAGGGCGGAAAAAAAATTCGATGCCATTTTAAACAGTGGGTGGGGGATTGCTGCGGGAAAGAAAGGGGCGGCGGCAGGGACTAACTCAGGAAAAGGATCAATCGATGAACGGACGGAAATCGGAAATAGGATCAACGTGTTGACGGAAACGAGATGTAATGGCCGGGAGACTCGGGAGGCGATCAGCACCCATCCAATCAGGCGAAAGAAGAGGCGCGTTCGGGGAGAAGGAAAGGAAAGAAAGTTGAAGGGAAGGAAAGAAAGAAAACAAAAACGATGATGAAAAGAGAATGTAACATATAGGAGTCGAAATAAACCGAAGCCCAATTGAAACACGGAAGCATTTAGGGGGACGAGGAGGATCGACCCGGAGGCAGGAAATGGAGAATATAAAAACGTTAAAAAACGAAGGAGCCAGGTGCTAGTCCTGCGTAAAAAAGGGGGGGGAATGGGGTTATAGTAGGAAAAAGAAGACCAGGGATGCACACAAAGGGGGAAAAGTCACTCACCCCAACTGCTACCGAAAAAGGGAAGGAACTATCTAACCGGAACCGTCTAGCGCCTGAGAAGAAAAGCTATTGGGAAAGAGCAGGGGGGGAATGAAATAAAGTGGCGCTCAGGGGAAAAGGGGTGAAAAACACCGCCCTGATCGAGAAGGGAAAGTCAGCCACATTCAAATCGCGTCCGATCCTGAATGGGAAGGGATCAATGGGGGGCAGTTTAGGATGTGAATAAGGGCAAGAGACGCCCGGTGAAAGGAGAGATGAAACAAAGCTATGGGAAGAAAGCGTCGGAACGCTGCACAAAAAATAGCATGGAAGAAAAGATTAGACTCCGGAAGAAAAACCGCAAGCACAAGGGGGGGAGGGACTTAAGGAAAGTGAGAGACGCCTGCAAAGAATGGGGCCGGTCACAAAAGCGCCCACAAAGTAAGAAAGGGATATACTCGAGAATTTGCATCTGGGGGGGGAATGCTGCGATTCCGCAAAGGGACATCAGAACTTCCATTTGAGAAGCTTGAAACGCGCGGAATCGAAGGAGTAATGAAGCTACTTCAGAGGAACGAGGAAAAACGCTAAGAAAAGCGCGACAAAGAAGAGGGAGGGAAAACAGTAAAGCGAGACAGTTGGGTGAGGAAAAGAGGTTCTCGACCATCAAAAGCAAAATGGCGGAACTCGAAGAATTCACAAAGAACATGAGGGGAAGGCTTGAAAAGGGAAACGACCAGTCGAGAAACGGGTAGGGGGGGAGGCAGGGCATTTCACAGGCACTGCAGGTCAGAAAGGGGCCCAAAAGTACATCAAAAACCCAACAAAACAAAGAGGGGCAGGAACCGCCACCAATAGAGGCGCTCGGGAAATGAAGCTGGAGGGGAGAGTGAAAAGAGAAAAAAACGGGGAAACATTTAGCAATGATGGGAAAAGGAAAGAACTACAATAACATAATCCCGAAACTCCAAGTGCAGGGGGAGTCGAGACGAGACCTTCAACAAAGAAAATAACCTCATGCGCTAGGGACCGCGAGGGGGGGACAGCATATTAAGAGGATAAAACTTTGACGATTGGTGCAAAAATAATTAGGGGCAGGCGGGAATATAGTGAAATCGACTAAGTACGTCTTTTTAGAACAGAACGACCGACGCAGAGGACATAAACTGACAGCAGGGGGATTGTATTAGAGCAGTGGGAAACGAGTTGTTCAACCTTCCACAGCAAAAAGCCGGGTGAAGACGATGAGGGAAAAATCAGGTGTAGGGCAAATGGTGTATTTTAAGGAAATAAAAGGAACAAAAACGGGCGCTCCAGAACGTTTTAAGGTAAGCAGGATCGTTTCACCATGATGTGGGAGATACACTGGAGATGGGAGACAGATAGATATAGAAAAAAAAAACCTGAAGATGGGGAAGATTGAGCACAGCCCGAAAAACAACGTTCTAGCTTCAAACTCATAAACAAGACAGATCACTGCGCAAACGGGGGGAGAGCGCCGGAGGGAGTTCTTATAAATACAATGGGAAAAACAAAAAGAAGAAGAAAAGAGCGGATTGGAGCGGGGAGGAGGGACAGAAGAAAAGCGTTCGCCGGACGGACGAAGACACCGAAGAGCAATGAAGCGGCAAAGACGGAGAGACGAATTGACCGGAAGGGGGAAAAGAAACCCGAGGTGACCAGAGGACCCTGCACTAAGGATCGGAGCAAACGAAAAGTTGGAATTTTGCCGGAAAGAACGCTTTGAAGGCTCAGGAGGGAAGCCGATCTAAGAAGGGAACCGTGTTGGCTTAAGGGGTTCGGAAGAAAGACGAAGAGCAGGATTACGGGGAGTGGATCAGAGAATCTTAGTGAAGAGTGTGAAAAATTTATGAAAACTTCAGAGAAGCAAAGTCAGATAGGGAAAAATCTGATGTGGGAAAGGATTCGCACTCCGGGAAAGAGGGGGTGGTTAAAGGGGGTCAGTTTAACGATAATGACGGGAAAAAAAAAGAGAACCTGAAGAGGAAGGACAAAAGACATGCTCGGGGAACGGGTTATACAGGCTGGCGGGAGCGAAGGCTAGGGGAGGGTGTAATAAGAAAGAAGCAATTGGAAGCTGGCGCGAGGAACAAGACCGAGGGGGTGAAAATCGGTTGGGAATCATCGGGGGGGGGGAAAAAGATTGGGGGAATCGGCTCCTCAGGGAAAAATTAATCCAGCGAGACTCAGAGACAAAGGCTCGAGATACCACCTCGGAAAAAAGGAAAAATCATCGGTTGCTACGAAGACGAAGAGGGAGGGGAAAGGATCTCCTGTGGAAACCAGAAATTAATCGAAGTGAGAGAAAAGGACGGGAGGGAGACTTTGCCGGCTTGTAAGGAAAGAAACCCAAGCTCGGAAAGGAGACTAGAATTTCCAAGCCGAGGGGGCTGGCGGTTCGGATGGTACGAGACGGTTCAGCCTCTGCACCAAGAAGAGGGGGAAACCTTGCGAAAAGCTCATCTAGAAGGTTGGAAGGAAAGTTCCAGTCGAACTAAAACAGGCGCACAGGGAGGAGCCCACCTACCAAAAAAAAAAGGGACATGTATCCGAAAATACGCGGAGGAGAAAAATTGGATGTGGGTACAAAACAATAGGGAATCAAAGGCATTTACAACCACGCAATGGACCAAAGCCACCAAGGCAATTGGGGAAGAGGGGAACCGACAGAAAAAAAGAAGAAATTTTCTCAGACGTAAAGGAAAAATTCAAAGGAGAAAGGCGAATACTAACAAGGGGTAAGGCAGTGGGAGGGAAAGGGGGTGCGTGAAGCTTGGGCAAGGGAACAGAATATCAAAAATCTGAACCGAACTCCGGCCAATAAACAAGGTCAGATGCAACGTTTTAAGGGGCTTGTACTGGAATATCAAGCGGAGGGATGAAAAAACTAGTCCCAAGAAGGAAAAATGTGGCGCGGGACAATTGGGGGCTCCGAAGTAAAAAGAGAGGGCCAGTTTGAGGAGGAACATAGAGGGAAAAAAGAGGGAGGGGGGAAAGAGCGTGGTTAGCTCCCGGAGAAAAAGGGGAGAGGAACCGGCTCCACAGGGACACGCCCTCGTCGCCGATTTTGATGTGAAAAGGACAGCCGAACCCTGGAGGAATTCATTGAGGGGGGCGAGAAGGAAAAACGTTTGACGAGGTCGACTATTGGAAGGAAGGGGGGGAAGGGCTGGGGGAAATTGGGACTTAGTGACCGGAACGCAAAAAAAGCAAAACCAAAATTAATCAAAACACCTCCTTGAAGAAGAGAGCGTCTCGAAGTCCGGCGTGGATGGTCTGACTTGGGGAAGGGAGTGAAAAAGGCTGGTATGTAGAGGTCTATTCCCAATGCGAGGTTGGGCAACGTTGAAAAGAGCCCATATGGGGTAAAATGTAGAGCAATCTGGTAACGCAACAGTCAAGACCTGTCCAATCAAGGTAGGGGTCCTTGTCCATATGGCGTGGATGAGTGGGCAGAGACGAGGGAGGAAGTTGCCAGAAACTTTTTCAAGTTCCACCATTAAGCATCGCCTGAGGAGGGGACGCCACAGGATTGCGAGAGAACAGAGGGGGGAAGAAACAAAAAAGCCGGGGAATTAAAGAAACGGAAACTTCCGGAAGTAGGATCCCACGCAAAGGAAGGCACAAAAAAATGCGATTGAGGTAAGCAGGAAAATTGACTTGGTAACTAGGTAATAGATCGAAGCCCAGGGCAAACGAATCCGAAGGGGAGGAAACTTCCGAATGGAGCAAGAAAGCGGGACGAAGAATCTTTCTGGGGGAAGGCTACATTCCTTTCGGAGCCAAATCAGGAAAGGAGAGAAGCAACCCAAAAAAAAAGAGAGGAGTTGCCGTGTGATGAGCGCGCATCAAGCATGGGCTGCAGAACTGGAAAAACGAAGTCGGCGGATGAGGAAGAATGCGATAAATTTTCCGTCAAAAATCGAAGAAGAAGGGAGGGCAGTCTATCACCAAAAACCAGCAAGTCGAACGGGGAGAAAAGCATCGAAGAGGGCAAAACTCAAGACAAAGCCGAAGAGCGAAAAGAAAACATAAAAAAACCAGAAGGTTCCTAGGAGGGTGCCGGATCTCTTGAAAAAGGTTTACATCGCAGAAAGGTTGTGGACATGTCAAATGAAACGGATAAAAACTCAATAAAAGGCATCCAAAGGGAGGCGGGGTCTCGCGACAGGCAAAAAAGAGAAAGGGAGAAAGCGGCCAGTCGTGAGGAAAACGGGCGAGCGACAAAGAAATCTATTACAAAAACGGCGGTAACGAAGGAAAGGGAATGACTGGGGTTGCTCGGGAGAAGGGGGGAGAACTCGGGACGGCTCGCTCGGTTAAGGAGGTGGTCGGGAAGAGACGAACGTCGAGAACGGGTCGGACATGGGGAGGGTGTCGAAAGCGGTTTACGCCTCCGTCCAATGTTCCCAGAAAAAAGCCGGTTCGCGGAGGAAAAAGTCATTGGGGACAAAAGGGAGGGGTAAGAACGCCGCTCCAGCCGAAGAAGGGAAAAGGTAGGTGATCTTTGTGGGACATGAAGGGAAATAGCAAGGTGCACATAGCTTGAGAAAAATCCAGAAAAAAACCATCTCTACCAACACGGAGTAAAAAAGAGGGTGGCAGATATCAAAAAACCTAGCTTCTGAGAAAGAGGAAAAAAATCAAAAGGAAAACTTAAGTATTGGGAAAAAGGCATGAAATTTCGGTAGAAGGTTCAACCTAAATAGGACATCATCGCCAAGCTGCTGTGAAGCTGGAAGCGTCAAAATTCGGCCAAAGGCAGAAAAATCAACGAAAAAATGACCGGAAGGGGTAGGAAGAAGTAAGATTACTACTCAACGAAGGGTAAAGCGGAAGAGAAGAAAAGCACTCGCAGAGACCCACTACGAGACAAAGAGCAGGTCAGTTGAATTTGTAGCCGGAAATAGGGAGAGGGGGAAATAAGGTACTCCAAACAAAACATCTAAGGGGCTGTTCGAGGCACAAATCGAAGGCGCACGGGGTGAGAAGATATTATAAATTGGGAAAAGTTCGTGGGGGGCTAGAAAGGTTTTCAATAGTCAAACGGGAAAGAGGAAATCGAGCCAGCTCTGGGACGAAGGAAAAGGGAAGAGGCAAATCTCGTTTGCTCGTGGGGGCGGAGGGGGGCGCTTGGGGAGAAAGAGGACTCTTAAACGGGAGAAAACATTCATGAAGAAGGTCGGGGAGCAAGAACGGAAAAGATGTGACGAAGCGGGAAAAAAGGGAGAAAAAACGGCTCATGGGAGGGAATTAAGTCGCAGAAAGCATCAAGAAAAGGGAGAGGAGAAGACACAAGAGCAGAAGGAATCAGGGAGGGGGGGGTCTCCAAGAGGAGGTGTCGGTAGGACGGGAGCCCCAGGAGGAGACAAGAATACAGAGCAGCTTTCACGCAGTCGCGTGATAGTACTAAAAGATCATCGAAAGGGGGAACGAGGAGTCGATGGTGCGTTGCAGGCTAGACCGAGTTGGGCCACCAAAAAGAAAAAGAAGAAAGAGGGAATAGAGCAGTTGGGTGCCAGGGAGGGACGGGGAGGGGGGGGACCGCAATGCCCAAGAATAATGAAGGGGAAGAGCGATCGATTGTAATATAACAAAGGTGCGCGGGGGGATTCAAAGTCGGTGAGAAGAAAAAGTGGCGGCGCGCTTCATCGAACGGGGCTCAAAGAGGGGGGGGGTAAGTAAAGATTTCCAGAGAAAAGCAGAATCGTCGCACATAAAGAAACCAACAAAAGCCAACAAGGAGAAGAACGATGGAGGAGCAAGGTTGAATGTGTCTAAAAACAAGATCGGGCTCAATACGACAGAAAAACACCAGCTGTGACCCGGCAAGGTGCAGAGGGGGACCAACCATCATGAAGGAACTAACGAGATTTACACAAAAAGAGAAGGTTATATAATCCAACTGATCACAGAAGAGGTGCAAAAAGATAGCAGATGTTTAGAGAACAGGTGGTGTTGGAGATCCGGGCATTCGTGCACCATGGCGGCCAAAAGAGCAAAGAGCCTGAGCAAACTAGACGCATCGAGAAGAAAAAAGAAATCGGGGGCAAAGAAGGGAAGGGGTGACCGAGCGGCCTCTCCGCGACGGACTGCCCACATCCAATACGGCAGGAATGACGGGGTGAGCAATTGTCACCGGGAAAGAAAGCCAAATTTCACAGCGAGATCCAACAACAAAGAGGAAAATAGCGAGTTTGAATAACACCATACGCGGAAGGTGACAGCTCAACCAGCAACTCTATCTGCTTGATGGGGAAGGCGCTTGCGGAAGGGCCAGGACAAAGAGAGGGACGAGAGGAGACGGTTAGTAAAGATTGGCCGGCGGAAGCAAGGGAATTGGCTTGAGAGGAGGAAAGGAAAGCAACCATAAAGGAAAACCCAACAAGAAAAAAAAAAAAAAAGAAAAGTCTAGGTCAAAAGAGTAAACCCTCATCCGGCCGTGGGTAGTTCTCATTGGAGGGAGGAAAGTTACGGGGTTGGGTGAGAGTTTCAGTGGGGGGGGCAAAAAATGGCAAGGGTGGGTAAAGGGAAAAAGGGTCCAGCGTGGGTCAATGAGAAGGAAGGAAGCTCAGGTAAATCAAATAACCCCATTCGGGGGGAGATGGGAAGCACTCCTCGAGTAAGGGCCTATCATGGGAGGGGGAGTGGGATTGAGGTTAGGAAGATGAAGCCGGGTTTGTCTGAGGGAATCTTTTCAGGACCACCATCCGATGGACACGCGTCGGGACACTGACGGCCATTGCAAAAACAAGGAATCGAATCAACCCGCACACGCGGAGTCAGGAAGGGCAAGTCGAGCTTCCGACGTAGGAGGATACTTCACCAAAACGAACAAAAAAAAAAAAGAGGAAAATTGTAGAAAAGCGAGATTGTGTCTCAAGGAAGAGCAAGGGCCAACGACTTAGAGAAAAGGAAGAGGAAGGAGTAGGCGGGAAGAGGGAAGGGGACGTCAAGAAAAACTTCGTAAGATGCAGAAAAAAAAGGGGAAGGAAAAAAAAATCGCTGTACAATAGCGCAAAGGCGACACAAAAATCGATTAAGAAAAAGAGTCTTCTCGCGCCAGACGAATGAGAAGGACGAAGGAAGGAGAAACAATGAGCAGGGGGGCGACGCTAATCAGTGCAAACGAAAAGGTCGAGTGGAGGTGCAGGCACAAAAAGAGAAATGCGAGTGTGGCGCAAGGCAGAGGAGAAAAAACCAAAAAGGAAAACGGGGAAAAAAAGAGGGAAAGAGACTTCCGAAAAGACGCCAAGATTTAAGATTGCAGTTGGGCAGGGGAGACTCTGGAAAGTTTAATCGAAAGATTGACAAGGGAAATGATTGAGCGAGAACTCAATAAGAAGACCCGAGAGGGATCTCAGAAGGGGGGGAAAAACAGGGCCACGGGAGAACTAAAGAAAGAAGGGAGGAAAAAGAGACGGGCACAACCAACTATTCGACGTTTCACAGAGGGACTCGTGGCTCAAGGAGCAGCATTGGAAAAAAGAAAGGAAAGGTCTCGAGTTACCATTAGGGGTGAGAGTGGGTCGATTCTTCGCACGCTGACATCGCCGCGACGGGGTTCCGCATGGCGGCCCGCTTGGGGGAGGGGAGAAATTTGAAGAAAAAAGCGAAAAGTACGCAGTCAGGGAGGGGGAGGCAAAGTGAATAAAGAACTGCAACAAAAGAAGGACTCCATCAACAAAAAGAAGCCAATACTTGGAGGTAGCCCCCCTCAGTGAGGTGAAAAAGGGGGAGAAATGCAAAATGAAGGAAGGGGAGACAAATCTCTCTCAACACCAAGGAGAATGGGGGCGAGATTGAAATCAAAGGGCACAAAGTGCAAAGGAGAACATCTGGTACAAAGAGGAGCAGAACGGGCAGACTGAACTCCTCCATTAATACAATGACCCACAGAAAGGGACTCATCAGAAAAACTCGTTGAGAGTTAAGAAAAGTGGGGGGGGGGGGAAACTGCCTTCGTCAAAGAAAAAAGGCTGGGCCGCCATCGGAGAAGTGATGCATCGAAGGGGAGGAAAAAAGGTCGCATGTTAACGAGAAAAACCGGAACTCGACACGATAGCACGGCCAGAAGGTTTAGAGTCCGTTATAAGGGGAGGGAAAGCTTAGAGCGACATCAAACGCATTCATCCAGGGTAAAAAAGTTGGGACGTCGTAGAGAAAAAGGAAAGCAAGGGGTATGAAACTGTGATTGGCCTCAAAGAGGGATAATTGTCAAAGCTGGGGATTAACTGGCAAGAGAAAGAGAAAAAAACAGAAAAGGAAGCAACTCGCAGCGTTTCTCAGTGAAAGAAGGGGCGGGTGCGCTTGGCTTGTGAGAAGAGGAAAGAAAAACCTTAAGAAAGAAAAAAGGGGAAATGCCGGAGCAAAGTGACTCGAGTAAAAGTTATAAGAGAAGAAGGCTCATTGAGCGTTGAAATGAAGTGGGGAAGCCCCGCATCGGGGATCGAGGCTATACACCAAGGGGGTTGTCAAAAAAAGCTAAGGTGGTCGGCCGGAGATTGTCAGAGAAGGTGATACGCGCGGACAACTTACTCAGGCTTATAACACGAGGAAGGAGAGGACGTCCTATCATCAGGGAAAAAAGTGCAATAAGCGGGGGGAGGGGGGGCGTTTTTGCAAAGAAACGAATCAAAAAGACAAGAGACGGGGGTACTCAACGCATTTTGTGGTGCCCGAGGGGTGAAGGAGAACCGCATCAACAAGCCTAACTTAAAAGCAGAGAAGGAGAAATAAAGGGGCCAAAGCCCTGAGGGTGGTTTGGGATGGTCTCCGTAACGTGAAATACGCGATCCGGAGGAAGAAGGTCAGAGTGAGACAAAGAAAGGTGAATTGAAAAGACAACCTAAAAGGAAAAAAGCGAGCAGACAAGCAATAGACAGAAAAGGAGGAAGAAAGGGGAAAATACGATTGATGCGTGAACAACAGGCAGAGGGGAAGGTGGGTGAGCGATCAAGAAGCGAAGAAGAAATTTGTAAACCTGACAACCAGGTTGGACCACCCATGCATTAATCGAACCTAACAAATGAACAAATCAGAGAAAGGTTAAAGTAAAGGCGAAAATAAAAAAACGGGGAGGGACGAAGATAAAGAGAAAAAAACATGGGTTATAGGGGAAAAGGGGTGAGGGGGGGGATCCATGGGGGGGAAATGAAGTAATGGGCGGCGGCCAGAATACTCAGAAAAAAGTAGAGACAGAAGGAAATAATTCGGAGAAAGTCGGGAGAAACGTGTACTATACTAGATCCTTAATGAATCCCGGGAGCGAAGAAAAAAAACGAAGAGAAATAGGGGAAGGAGCAATCCAAGGGGGGGGCGCCGGGAATAAAAGCACCTATGGGAGGTAACACTCAAACAGGAGAAAGGATAGAGAGTTTCCAAAAGAAAGAGGGAAACGGCAGGTAACGGCAAAAACCATTGCATCGTGGAAACAGGGCACTGGATGGCCGCCACTGGATACCGGAGCAGAAATTAGGAGAGAGAAGTTAGAAAAACGGTGTAACGAAGGGGGGGGGCCCATTTTGTTAGGAGAGGGATTGGGGGAGGGGGTGAGATTAGTCAAGAAGCAGAAAGAAAAGCCAAAAAGGCATGAGCAAGCAAAAAACAAGATCAACTGCCGTCGAGCAGGAGGAAAGGAAAGATTCCGGGTGAGGGGAGAAGTTAACGGAGATACATTTAGAGAAAAAGGCCGACGATTGCACCTCAACGGGGAAGGAGGTCACAGGGGTCTCAAGAGTGGTGTGGAAGTAGACCGCCCTGATTCGAGAGTACACTGCGTCAACACGGCTCGGCAGGGAAAAAGGATAGGATTGAAATGCATGGGCAATGTGAGTGGGATTGAGGAAGAGGGAGCTGTGGAAAGGAAAAATGACTTTTGCAAGTCCACAAAGGAAGGTGGAAAAGACGCATTACTACGAACAAAAGGGGTGAAGGCGAAAAAAGACACGAGAACCCGCCACACAGGCGGGGACGAGAAAATGGTAACTGTACGCGACTGTGGCATAATATTGTTGGAGAGGGGAGCAACTCGTAACCGGCAACAGTAAAACGATGAGGATCGATACATTTGGGGGGGGGGGGAACGAAGTGCACGATCCGCAAAGAAAAGACGTTTACGAGGAAAAAGGAAAAATTGGGATCTTCACGCTACTAGCGAAATTGCAGGAAGAAATGCTGCTTGGAGGCAGGCTCGAAAAGGAAGGAGATCACAAAGAAAAAAAAGACGGGGTGACAAGAGACGGGGAAGACGATAAAAGAGAGGAAGGTGGGGAGTAAAAGGGAGCGGGAGAAGAGAGCAAGAGCTACTTGGGGAATTGAGACGAACAATGAAGATACCGCCAACCTTACTTTCCGTCAACATCGAACGGTGTCGGGGAAGTTTCAAGCGACAAGATTAGTGTGAGCCCGCCAGGCAAAGTATAAGATCAAAAGCCAAGCGAAAAAAAAGAAAAAAAGAGGAACGAGAAAACCCATAAAAGAAAGGAGCAAGAATTGTGCCGGGGGGCATTGTGATCTCAAAAAAAGTTACAATTAGATTCAGAACCTCAATCACAGTCAATCAAGAAACGGAGGAGAGAAATCAAACCCTTAGACTTCCACAAAGGGAAGAGAGACTGCTCTCGGTAGACAAGGAAGCGGGGGAACAGCACTCTATGCAGAAACGGGCAAAACTCTTGCCTTCGGGGAAAAGAGGAAGGAAAGCGGACCGTCTCGCTCGCTTTACCATCGGGGAGAGGATAAGATCGAGGCGCCGCTGGAAGGGGCCATA
>Ga0179593_1399123_pt1 | contig 18441 bp, 24 predicted proteins | sample CZODoug2_1_08_16_FD_185931 | JGI IMG/M metagenome (GOLD analysis project Ga0179593, IMG submission 185931) | Vadose zone soil fungal communities from Angelo Coast Range Reserve, California, USA - CZODoug2_1_08_16fungal (PacBio error correction) | ecosystem: Environmental > Terrestrial > Soil >...
GCATAGGAAGTGTCCAGGCCGGCCGGGTGAAGGGGATCATGTGCCTAACTTAATACCTGGGAAAAAAAAAAAACACCTGAGTGGGTGTTCAATACCCCTGGGAGGGCTTTGCCTGTGGTCGCAAAAAAAAGGTATGACCGTCCACGGGGTAAAAGGTCAAAGGAAACATACGAAGCGATAGTTCACAGGAGAGAAAACGATTTCAATCATAGACCAAAGAATTAATTGAAAAAGGAGCACAAGGGGGGGGGGGGAGATAGATGCCCCGAGATTGGGGATTTTGGCCAGGAGGCGGCGCGCGCGGTGGGTAACGGCAGGGGGGGAAAATCGGGAAGCTTTGGGAACAGAATCTCAACTGGTTGTGGTTGGCGTTCTGGGGAGAAAAAAAAAAAACTACAGGCGGCACCACGGAAACGCTAACGGAAAACAGACAGCGTCTTGCCGCAAAGAGTCAAAGGGGCTGTCACATGGAATCAGTAACCTGACGTCAAATATGGTGGGGACTCATCGTCTAGAGAAAAGGCGGACAGATGTGGCCATAAGAAGGGATAGGACAAGTGAAAAATTCTTGTCGCATTCTGGGGAAACGCCGCACTCGACCTGGGTGAGCGAAGAGTGGGGGGAATGAAAAAAAAAGACGCACTTCTCTCGTAGCAAACGGGCGAAGGGAGGAAATTTGTCAGCCTGCAAAACGGAGGAAGGAGGGTTCTTGAAGATGGGAGGGGTGAGCGAGCAAACTCCTCCGGATGGCTGTCCAGGGAGCATTAAAAAACCAGGAAAGGGAAATACTTTTGACAGGGGATTGACAATTTCCGCTGGTTCGGAGGGAGAGAGGCGGGAACGGCGGTGGAAATCCAGCGGTGCCTCGAAAACATCGGGAGTAGCATAGGGCAAAAAGTATCGGTATCTAGGAAGAGACGAAGGACGTGGGAAATAGAAAAACTTGGGGCAGGGATAAATTTTTTGGTCCTGGTATCTGCCTAAAGCAAAGCCAGCCGTTGGGGTGTATACTTTTGACGGTCAGAATCGAATTCAACGGGTGGAAAACCCGCGGAGGAGTTGGGGGCGATTAGGGCGGGAGGCGGCGGTCAACCTTACTTTTCTGGGAGCGGAAAACACTGAGGTAGAAAGACAGTTTGTATTGGGTCTTGAATGCGGAAACTGTCAGAGGAAGAAAGGCCCTGACTGCCATCCTCCAAGAGGAGCGGATGGGATGTGCGTAAAAACGACAATACCGTAAACCTAAAGTTATTGCAGCTGCGTAACGCCGGAAGGGAGACCAGGATAGGAACGGTCTCTTGAAGCAAGGCCGTGGGCACAGGCAAAGAGGCCAGGACAGAAATGTGCAACACAAAGGCGGCGTCTTCCAAACGCGCCGGAATGGGCTTTTAAAATAAAGTTCGGAAAGAGACGGAAGGAGAAGTTCCGGTAGGGGAATCCTTTTTTTCAGGAGCGCTGTAGATAGCGCTCTGCCGTCAACGGGGGTGGGACTAACCGCGGCAACGAACTAAGGGTCCATTCATCTTTTTCTGGCGACTCGCACGAAAATCCAAAATCAAACCATCAAGTCTTCGAGGAAGATCGTAACGGGCACCGTGGAAGAAAATTAAAAAGAAAAGGATGGCTTCTGTTTGAGGGATGCAATCGCTGGGCGCACGAGGGCTCGGGTATTTTCGGAAATCAACTTTTTGTGTAGCACGACTATGAAGACTGGGGCGGCTGCAGAGACGCTCAGCCGTTGGAAAAAGAAAGGACTGTCGCGTCATAGAGCCGCAAGGGAAAATTTTCCGCCAGTACACAACCTGTGAAACCCATCGGCGGATTGAAGTTCCGTGCAGTAAGGTAAGAGGGGGCGGGGGTAAAAAGCAAAGTCTGTTGAAAGATTGAGATGTGGCATGACGGGGGAAAGGAACCTGTGCGTGCCAAAAATGATTCACGCCCTACCTTTTCTCTTGTCAAAATTTAAATAACCGAATTAAAAAACTACAGAAGAAAGGGAAATTGTACTTAAAAAAACTATCAATTGGGAGCACCTGGAAGGGGGGGAAAAAGAAAAGGGGACTCCGAAGAGCAATCGCGCGGCAGGGGTTCCTTCTGGAGGCGGAAATGGGGGCACCCGTCACTCACAGGCTGGTGTGGTAAGTGGTGCATAACGACAGGGGGTGATTCCTGACTGGTCATTCCCTTTTATTTTGGGAATGATGGGGAAGGACGGTGGGGGGGGGCACTGATACGAGCTGGGGGCGAACCGGCGGAAGGAGGGGCGCCGGTTGTTTTCAAAGAAACCATTGAAATTTGCCTAGGTAGACTTCCACCTGAAAGGAGGGTGCCCCGGTGTTTGAGAGATCAAACAAAAACCGACTTCAGAGGAAGGAAAGAAGGAAAAAAAACGGGGAAAAAGGGGGGGGAATCGTTTTCGGCAACACGCCGGGGAAGTAAAGGACGGAGGCCGGCAAAGGCGGGAAATGTGAAACGTCCAGGGAAATAACCAAAAAACCTGTCAACAGCTCGGTAGACAAATCAACGTACTCCCATCAGTCAACAAGAGAAAAAGAGGCATGAACAGGGGAAGAAAAAACGTAAACGTCAACTGGGGGAAGGAATATCGTGAAGAAAAACAAAAAGCAGGTGATTTGAAAATAAACCAGGCAATGGACCGCCTAATGAACCTGGCTCTAAATGGTGGAGCGGCGAACGTTTTTCATTGACCCCCTTCAAAATGTGCGAACATTGATAGTTTAAGTGAAAATTTAGGAAGGAGCGAGGGGGGTTAGATCGGGTTATGGAATGGGGAATCAAAAGACAATTTCAGGGGGGAGGTGGAAAGGAACCGAACGTGGCCTAAGGGGCATACATTCGAGGTTCAAAAACTTCTTGCTGAAAAAAAGTCAAAGAGACTGAGGGGGGGGGCCAAAAAGGGATGAATTCAGCGACGTGGTTTATTACCAAAGGAGGGGGGAGGGGTACGTATGTGCCCCTGCATGGGTATTATTAAAATCTACCGTCCCTGGGAATTTGGAAAAGGCTCCTTGGGGGGGAGAGAACTTAGAAAGAAAGCCCAAGAGGCATGGATAAAAAAGGAGTTTCAAGAAAAGAACGATCTGATCTAACGAAATCGCCTGGAAGGGAAATAACCACTATCCTTCTTGAATGGGGGCCTCTTACTAACTAGGAAGTTTACGATGGGACCACGACTGAAGGACTGGTTTGAAAGGAGGGGGGCGAGGCGAACAGGCGAACCGACCTGTGGGCCATGTGAGGATTTTCCTCACATAAGGGTGGGGAACTACAGAAAATCTAAAGCGACGAAAGCCGAAAAAATGAGATGCACCGGGGAATACGGAGAAAGCCGTGAAGGAACCTTTATGAAGAAAGAAGTCTTCGCGTGGAATACGTCAACGCGTCGCAACCGCCCTTCTAGGGAACGTCTCCTGTGAAAAGGACTTGATTGAACAAATGTGAAACCGGCAGCTGCATGAAGCGGGGACTCGCTGGAAAAACTTAAAGAGGGCGTTCCGTTCCCGTCGTGTGCCGAACCTCCGCGTGCGGTCAGGCAGACTAGGGGACGGACGTCTATCGTCAGGAGGGCAGTTATACGAGGGGGGGACAGGGGGAAGCATTCCAATAAGCCACATCGGAAAGGTAACCTTACGGCCCGCCGAAGAACCTAAACGTCTGGTAAGTCGACGGCGGAGCAAACCCGCACCAACACAAATTCCTACGGGGGTTGTAAGGGGTTTCGGAGATTCAAACAGATACCAACAATCACAAGGACCGGCGTATGCTTGCTTGGACTTCAATACCGCGAGCCGAAAACAACCAGGGAACTAAAAGGGTTTGTAACAACGGATCGTCTCAGGGGGGGAGGAGAAAAGAGGGGGTTAAAATGAAGGATGCACCCCGCGTGCGCGGCCGTTATGAAAAAGTGCGAGGGAACGTACAAACGCCAACTAAAGACAGTTTGGCGCAAGACTATGAAAAATGATTTAAAACTGAAGATGGTTCAAGGGAAAAGCCCTGAAGGAACTGGGCGTCTAGGGGGAGAAAAACCCTCCTACAAAATGGGGTTGAGAACGAACCATAAGACTCAAGTTGGTACTGGGAGGATAAGGAAGCATCCGCAAAGTGAGCGACCGAATTTCCATGTCCTTGAGTTTGGGTTGGCAACACTCCCTCTCAACATTTCTGTCTTCTGGGGACAGCCAGAAACACCGGAAAAATTACGTGCAGATTCAGACAGGAGCATAGCGGGAGAAAACCAAAGAGGGACGGTTCGTTCTAAGGGGTGACTATTCTTGAATGGAACAGTCGCTGAAAAGAAAAAGGGTAGTTTCTCTTCTTCAAGGTGGAAACTGGTACTTGGCGGGTGTACAACGGCCCGAAAAAAAAAACGTGCAGGATCTCCAAACTTCTGGACGATGTGAACGCCAGCCAAAAAGCATATCGGCGATGGGGGAACAATGGACCAAAAATATACGTAGGGAATAGTTCGCAGACGGCAATGGGGGTCTGTGAATCAAGCATTTGATGAGTGAATCGTTGAACTCCGGGGGGAAATGGCGGAATTGGGAGGGGGGGGGAATCCTTATGGGACAGTTGAACATGTCCTTGGACCTTACTACAAACAGGGGAAAGAAATGATTTGGGGCATGGAGGGGGGGGACTTTAAAGGAGGCACATGGCACTGACCCTAACGGCCAACGGGGAAAAAGATAGATCTCAACCACAAACTGGGATAGAGCATTCAAAAATGGGGGAAGCCGGAGGTCAGGTGCGACATGTTCATACTGTAACATGTCCAAGCCATGCCATCATAGAGTCAATTCAACCTCGAGGGACCTGAAAAAAAAAACGGGTGACCCCACCCATTCAGAATTCCCTCAAGAACGAAACATCAAAAGTCAAAAGGATGCGCAAACCCGAGTCACTAGCTCAGGCCGGAAACATGCTCAGGGGGACAGAGATAAGTGTCCATATATGGGGTGGTAATGTTCCAACCGCGAAAGCGCGGTGGGGGTAAACGGCTGAATATCAGAAGAAGGGGGGGGGGGTGGAGAGAGGGGAACCGTTGTTGTTTGTAGGTTACTTCAAAGGCCCATTCGTCACCACGACCCAAAGAGAAAATCCAGCGACTGGAAACAGGAGGGCATCGTCCACCATGTTCACTAACGGGACGTAATTCTGGGTTGCGCAGTAAGGCAAAAGCGATTCCATGAGAGAGGTATACGGACGGTGGGGGGAACGGCCTTAGACATAGGGCCTGCCTGGGGTGGGGAAGGGAGGAATGAAAAACTCAAGACACGCCGCGCGATCTAAGGGGAGAAAGCAGGTTGTGTATCTAGCGGAAAATGCGGGGAGGGGGGGAGCAAAGGGAGAGTGGGGTACACAGCAAACGCCAAAATTTTGGGAGGGGACTCGGGGAACAAAGGAGGGAATTGCCGGGAGCGGCCGGAGTAGTCGTGACGAGACGGTGAATCGCGGGTTGAAAGCAAAAAAAGACAACAGCGGTAGCTCGTAATAAAACAGATAGGAGAAACAAGAGTCGCCGAGACGGGTGAAAGGTGGGAGCCACTTGTTCAGCAGGGGGGGGGACGGGGCGACGGATGACACGAAACAAAAGACCAGCCGGTGTGAGGGGGATGGAGCCGAAATCGGCCCAGGTTGCAACTCGGCCGGTGGGGGGCTAATGGGGAAGGGGGGACGGAAATCAGAGCAAAAATGAGTTAGTCAGGGGAGGAACTCAACTGGAGGTCAACCGAGGGTTGTCTGAAAGTAATGGGAAAATGTAAACGAAAGCAAAACGAACCAGATCCACAGGCATAAGAAGGGGAAGCGCAAAAGGGGGATGGATTTTAAGGCAGAAAGCCCGGAAGTTGTCATTCAACTCCACCCGCCGGGTAGGCCGCCCTCCTGTCAAATGCGCCAATTCCTGGGCCCAATCGAGGCGGTGGAAAAACAGCGGAATGGCCAAACGCGACGAAAAATGCGTTCAAAGTGGCAAGCTGGACTATAAAACAGTGCAAGCGTTGCATGAAGGGTACGGGCGCTGGATAGGCTACATTCCGGTGCGGCCGCGCACTTGCACACCGACGCGCCTGGGGTGTCTTGTGCGGGTTTTGCGTTGCGCGGGGCGAACACCGCACGTTAAACCACCGAGCGGTGCAGAAAAGAGAAGGGGAAGACCGTGGAAAGCGGCCCAATTACAGGTTCTGCGGGTGGGGGGGGATCATGGAGGGAAGGCAGCGTGAGTCAGCTCTTTATTTTGGAGGAAACTTTTGTGATAAAACTAGCCGAAGGGAAAAAAAGGGACAAGAGCCTTGGGTCAGGGGGACGGGAAGAGAATAATCCGGCAAGGAAATGAACAAGCCAAACAAGAACGTTGGTCATAAATCGGCTGAATTTCTAAACGGCAGAAGATGGATGTGCAAGGCATTCCTTACGGGGGGGGGAATCTGTTAGACAGGTGGCATGAGCGTCCGCCGGGTGCGTTTTCAAGTGAACGAAAAAAAGGGACAGGGGACTCTTATACCAAAGAAATAACCGTATCTAAAAGGGACTGGGGAAAAAGTTGAGGGTGTACTTAAAACAATCTGTGCGCACGAGGGGAAAAGAAAAGGGGGAAACATACAACACGGAAAAGGGAGGCGGTTTAGTCGGTCAAGGAGGGCAATGTGGGGCAGACGACGGAAATAACTTGCCTTTTTGGTCAGGTCAGAAAGTACTTCAGTGACGGACATTTGGTTACGGCAGGCTCTTGGGGGTATACTGTCAGGAAGGTGGCCTGAATACGAGCTGTTGTTAAAAGATTATTAAGCCGGGTGCCATTCCAGCAGTGGGGGGACCCGTCCGGAATTACGTGACCACAGTTTGCCGAAACGAAAGTATGAAACACATGGCCCAGGTTTATCTCCAATAAAACTAAAAGAAACACCGATGGGTGGATAATCAGGGGTCGGCAACCGCGGTGTAATTATGGTGTGGACCGTTAAAGGGAATGGATGATTGGAACAACGTGGTAAAGATCAAGCCCGGGGAAAAAGCTCCGAGCCGCAATGCCGACCTAAAGCAAAGAAGAAGTAGGAATAACAAGGGGAAAAGGAAAATTAAGTGTCGTGAAGAAAAAGAGTGATTGAAGGCAAGCAAACACCCATTGCCGCGAAAATAGTAACCTGAGAAGACACCGGGCGACCGGTGTTCCCACGAAAATGCCCAAAATGAGGGGGGAGTTACAACATGAAAAAGTCGGACGAGTTTTTAGGGACGTGAGTGAGGTTGTCCTAAAGAAATGGGTTCCCCCCCCCCACACCCAACCAACCAACCAAGGGCGTTAGAAGGGAAAAGGAAAGTTAAAGTAACAGTCCAAATGCTAAATTCAAGACGGCTTGGGGCTTGAAAGCACATCGAAAGGGGCCGGGGAAATGGAAAGACGGACGTGGGGGGGGGCAAGAATTTGTTGAGGGCGTCCTCAAGCGACCAGTATTGAGGGACCAAAGCAGAAGTGGGCGCCTAAAGAACGCCAAGAGGCATGGAGAAAAAATTACAAGAAATCAAAGACGGGGGCTGCGACGAACGAGAAGCCGCCTGATGCCCTCCGCCGGAACTCCTTGATGTGGGGGCCAGAACGGTCCACGGTCCAGTGTCGTAAAAAAATTAGAGCCCCCGGAAGCGGGGGGATAATTTTACGGAGGGCACGCCGAACCGCGCAAAAAAAAGAAGAGGCAAGTGCCTCGTCAGTGGCCCTATTCTACCACTGGAAAGGGGCAGAGAGAGATTCCAGCGCCCACGAACAAAGAATGCACCGCAGGAAGGCTCGTAGAGAAAGGCCTGAACTGGATAAGCAGGTCGGCGCCGTGGAAAGCCCAAGCTGTGTTGATCAAAGAAAGGAGGGGCCAAGGCAAGTGGGGAGGGGCCCGCCCAGGGGTCAAACAAAGGCAGGCTGGGCACTGAATGAGAGCGGCTGGGTGGACGGAGGGGCGAACCATCCATCCGCGGCGCCCTGATATGAATTGGAAAAAAAAGGGGGCGGAAAAAGGGAAGTGGAACGAGCCATGGACAGCGAATAAGAAAAAAGAGGTAGGTGGAAAGACCGGCAGTTTAGAATCCCGAGCAAAAAGTCATGCAGCGTGGACGCGATATCAAGCCGACAGGATTCAACGCCCGAAATGGGGGGCAGAACCATGGTTTGTCAAGAGGGGGGGTTCTCAACGGGGCCCAGCTCCAAATAACGGGAGGGAGTGAAGCCGGCAGGCGAATGACTAAATAGGAGCAGGGGGGACAAGTTGGGTTGGGGATGGCAAAAAGGAAGCGTCTCTGCGATATAGAACGGAGTTTTGAATGACGCCACGCGAAGGCGTTACTAATATGAAACTGAAGCAAAGTCAAACGCAATTAAACGGAAAACACGCCCGGGGAAGGACAAGACCTTCAAAGTTTTCCGGGACAGAATGGGAACGCGGAAAGCACCATGAGAGCCGTGAAACCCCTCCTAAGGTTGTGAATGACAACTCAACCAAGAAAAAAAATAAAAGGCAGAAAAAATATCCTGCGTGATACGAATGGAAGGGAGGCGGGAGGGGGTTGGAGACAAAAACTCGCCCGCTAACCAGGTCGGGGCGGGCGTTCTTATGCAACAAATATACAGCCTGATGTACAAAAAACATCGAAGAGATGGATCGCAAAAAAAGGTGGGAAAAAAGGGCACAAAGGGGAAAATTATGACATGTGACGAATTCTTGAATCGTCGCAATAACGAGTTTGCTGAATAGGAAGGGGGGACTACCTGCAGGTTAAAGGGATGGGCGAACAAGCAAGGACAAAAAAACAGGGGGAGAGCGACCAAAATTATAACGAGAGTGCCAAAAGAACGTCCAAACGCGCGCGACCAGAGGCAACCATTAAAAATAGAGGAAGGGGGGGATATGAGTCAAAAGGGGAAAGCGTGGCACAAGGCGGGTTGGGGGATAGGTGACCGCGGGGGGGAGTCGTAATTGCGGGGTATCCAAGGGGGAACGTGAAGGCAATGTAAGGGGGGAGAAAGACAGACGACAAAGTGATGCCCATGGGATGTGGGACTGGAAGATGAAATGTAAGGCAAGGACCAATCCTGCCAGACCACTTTACACGAACTAAATGCAAACAACAACGGAGGAGGGGAAAGTAGTATCAGTGAGTTCTTCAGTGGTAAAAGGCCGGCGGGCAGGTGGTCCTACTGAAGGAAACAGCCAAGGGGTTTGCGTCTGGTCTTGAATCAAAACCAAGGTGAGGACCCGTTCCACTTGGCAAAAGGCAAAGGACGGGAAATAAGCTCTCAATTCAAGCGAGCCAACGTCAAAACAGTCCAAAAAAAAAAATAAATCAAAGGGATGGCAAAGGCCAATTTTTTGGAGGGGGGGGGGGCCAAAGCAAGGGCAGAGGAGACAGTGGTGGTAAACGGGCTGGGTAAAAAAAGAAGTGGACGAGCGCACCGTGGTTGGGTGCGGGCAAAAAAGCAAAGGAAAAAGTCCCACACCGAGAAAGAAGCAGAAACAATCACAGATCACTCCCATTGCCAGATAGAACGGAAGGTCAAGGGGGTTGGGGCGCAGAAGGGGGGGAGAAGGGAAAAAAAGGGCTGCCATATGTCCCATAAAAAAGGTATAGTCTGACGGTGCAGTGCCAAGGACTTGAACGCCGCCCCGAGTTTGAGAGGGGGTTTGAATGAACAAAATGATAAGCAACGGAGACGAGGGCGATGAGGGGGTGTCCGGAAAAAAAGGGCGGTAGGGGGTCGGTATCAAAAGGGGGGAGGGGTTGTTAAAGCCAACCGTCCGCCTGATGGCAAAGTACGAGTTGGGAAAAACATGGAAAGGTTTTTGGAAGAGGTGAGACAGACTGTCCGGTGAGTTGGGAGGGAGAGAGAGATTCATCGCGGTGTCACAAAAAAGGGCCTCGCAAAACACGGGAACTTAAAAAGCATAAAATCGCTCAGTCAAGAGAGAAAGAGGGCACGGGGTTTGAAGAAAAAAACAGTGTTCCGGAGAAGGAGGTGTGTTGGAAGTGTAGGGGTACCGTGACCAGCCAAAGCCCGGTTTGAGTGGGGGCGGGCGGCAGGAGGAACAAGGTTTGGAAAGACACTGCGGGGTGCGGGTTGGATGAATTTAGGCGGAAGGGGAAACTTAACTTTAGTTCAGACAAACTGAGTGCACGAAGAGTGTGGAAGGACGGGGAAAAAGGATGAATGGCCCGGACTAGGCCCTGCGATACCGTCCCATGAGCAATAAATCAAGCGGATGGGGGGGTCAAGGAAACCGTCCTGAAACGCCCAAAGGTTGGGGGGCAAACGGAAGGGTCCGACGGACGGGCTATGAAAAGGGGAGAGGGCGAAGAACATTTTGCAGCATGATAAGGGTAAAGTCGCAGGGGGAGGGGAGTTAAGCACACGAGAAAAACGGTACGAGATAGTAAATTTCGAAATCGAAGAAATTCCTGTCGTGGAAATCCTTTTTCGGAGTTGGACTACAGAGGGAGGAGAGTGAAAGAGGGGGAATTTCCGGGGGGTGCGGAACTCGTGCGGCAAGTCACACCGGGAGAACAGGGCCTCCGTTTTTGCCGGGGGCGGATCGGAAAAAGCACGGAACCCAGCATGTGAGCGGGAGAAGCCCCGTGGACGCTGTCCCATAGAGGAGGCGGCGGGGGGGTGTTGAAAGGGGGAGAATAGGTCGAGCAGCGTAGGGTATTGCTGGAAAATCCTCTGGATCCAAGTGACGGTGGGGGGGGGCTTCTTAAAACCTATCAAATAAATTTGAAATCAAGACGGGTCTAAGGCAATAAGTCGGCAGGGAAAGTTAAAGAAATCGAAAAAGCGCAAACAGACCGGGGTAAATGAACCACGGCGATTCCTTACAAAAGGGATTGTGCGGTTAACAAAATGTGAGGGAAAGGTGGCAAATGAATGTTCAAGCGGGGAGTGGACCAAAGGGACAACCCTGCTTTGACGAAAAGGAGGGGAAAAAAATTAGAAAATGGGTCTAAAATGTCCGAGAGGGACTGTAACGTATAAAGAAAAAAAAGGGAAGGGTGACTACCATACCTCCGCAAGAACTGCGATGCAAGGGGGGACCGTAAAGTTGAGAGAGGAAAGGGGGGGGGCTGGCTTCAATCCGCTTTTGGTCTATTGCAGATAAATTAGGCGCAGTGTTGGGTTTCTTCCGCTTGGGGCCAGAGGATTGGTGTATGGTCGTCCTGAATACGATGGGGGGGTGCACGAGGTTATTGCCGGAAGGTGAAAGTCCGCCAAAGGGAGGGTGCCTCCGGAATTACTCCACAGCGGCAACGTAACCAGGTACATCTAATCAAACAACAACACGGATATGAAGAAGATAAACACCGGGGGGCCAATGTGGGTGAGAAGCGGGGGAGGACGGAAAAGCTGTGGAAATTAAGGACCGGGAAAAATGCAAAGGGGAGGATGAGAGGAAACAAACGGCGGGCAATAATCCCACCAATGCACAGCTCGTATTCAGATCGGGACCGAAACAGGGGAAAACAAGGTGCGTCATGAACAGAGGTGGAATACATGGAAGGAAATATGCGGGAGAAACCAAAAAAAAGTGGGTGAGTAAAGAACCCATTGTTAAGGAGAAGATAAACTGGAACCTCTACCTGAACGTCTGGGGATCACCGGGTGGATGTGCCGCACCGTCAGAAGGGGTGGAAGGAAAAGGCCAAGTCTGGGACTAAGGGTTGAGTATTAAGGGGGGGTTGAGGTTGCAGAAGGAAAAAAATGGAAGAGGGCGTGATTGTACGCAAAAGGGGGAATTACAAGTGATAAAAGACCACATGAGAAAGAAACGTAACAGTGAGGGGTGGAAAAAGGGAAAAAAGATAAAGGAGGGGTACCGTAGAGGAAATGGGAAGACAAAGTGGTTATGGACCAAAGGCGTTTGTGGCAGGAAAGACTTAAAATAGGGGAACGACCGTCCTTTATGGCGCCTGAGGGAAGGAAAGCGAGAAAACAATGATTCCTGGAGAAAAAGGAATTAGAATAAAAAGAACCCTGAGCTGCTCGAGAGAGAGAAAAAAGAAGGAATACCCGAAAGTCAGCACAAGATTGGACTGCTGAAACTGGCTTCAGGGAAGAAGGATATCAATAGCCGACTGCATGGGGGTTTAAGTGCGGGGCGCGTCGCCCCGGAAAAACGAGGCACTGCAGCGTGCGGTTTAATATCACAGTAAAATACAAAGGGTGGCCGTATAATAGAGAGGAGTCCAGCGCTCCATATTACAAAAGGAAAGGGTAATGAGAAATAAGGTTCCAACTTGATGGTCAAGACAATTAGGAGCGGGGGAGCGGCCGCGTGTTAGTGACCTCGAGCAACTGCGATTTAAACGGAATCAAGTTTGACAGGGCTTATTGACCTCTCCAGGGCAGGGAAAACGGAGAGGCCGCTTTAGCGAAGCTGGAAAAAACTAAGACAAGGGGGTATTTTCACGGCGGGTGCCGAACAAACGCGCCAGGTACTGGATGCGTCGTTTGGGGAAAAGGGGGGTTATGATTGGATCGGGGACAGGAGGCAAGTAGAAGGAGGAAAGGAGAAGGTAACATGACCACTAGGTGATTTTAGATTGTTGAGAGTACCAATCAGCCCTGAAAGTGAATGTCTGACGGAATCAAAGCCAGAAAAGCAAAGAACGAGTGCACAGGGGTGACAGGGGAGGGGGAAGATCCAGATCTCCAAAAAGCACAGATATGCCGGAGGGGGATTTGTGTCGGCGGGAATCAGCGAAAAAACCAGGCTTCGAACAGGGGGGGGTAAAAAACTGCAGACTTCCCTCGCGGGGAGGACGAGATTTTTTTTGAAAGGCCCCAGGAAAGGGTTGCGATGAACCCCTTGTAAACGAGAATGCAAAGGCTCTCTCAACGAAACGCCACGCCGAAAGTGGTGAAAGGGAAATCCCGGAGGGGTGACCGGTTCCATGGAATTGGTGGTGAACTCGGACAAAGGCCCATCATGCGATCGGAAAGAGTTGATAAAAAAACCCCGTCATACACCTTTGGGTGGAACGAACACTCATCGACATGGGAAGGAGAGAAGGAAGAGACGAAAGAGGGATCAAAAAAAAAAAGGCGACGTGGTCTGAGGGTTTGTGACCTCAGCAAAAAAGGGAGGGCGAAGTCCTAAAGGCCTGTAAGAAGGAATATACCGCGCATCTGGAAAGGAGAAGAAGGGAGGAGAAAAAATCATTTGACCGGTAACGGGAAGAGTGAACATGGTGGACATCTTTCTGTTCCGCAGCGATCTATGACGATCCTTTTGACGAAAGCGGGGCGACGAACAACGGCAAGCAAAAAAAACTGGGCGCGCGACCACTTAGGCAGGGATGGTCCCCATCCCGTGACAAAACGCGCGCAATGGGCAAATCACCGTTTCACAATTACCTAGTCTGGCAAATCTCGGAAACTGGAGCCGTTATCAGATTGGAAAAGGAGGGAAAATCGGGGGGGGGGAGCAGCCTGTTGAGGGGAGAGTCGTAGGCGGGAAAGGAGAGGGACAAGGGGGAACGTGTCCGTACAAAGATGGGGGAACAGAAAAAACAGGAGACGAAAGGAATTTTGTCAGGAGGTGGCGGGAACATTCGCTGACCCACGGACGGGAAAAACACTGGAAAAATGAGGCTCTCGAAAGTCACACACGGGGGGAGAAGAGAGAGATAATTAAGGGAGGGGCAGTCCGCGGTTCAGTATGAATGTGCTAAAACTTGACCAGTCGCCAGGGCAAAATCATTATCTTGCCGAAACCACGGAAGGAAACAAGGGGGAGGGTAACCGGAGAAAAGGAAACAGAATCCCAGAAAATAATCACTTACATTGCCCAGCGGAGCAAACCCGAAAGAAAATATAAAGAATTGAGGGAAATCTTCCACAATTGGACAGAGATGAATAGGGTCATGGGAGAGAAAAGCGAGACGTTTGAAACGGGGGATGGGTCCACAGTCGAAGAATGTGTGGAGGCGGCAAAAGTGTTTTTGGGAGTGCGGGACCAGCACGCGAAACAAGGAAAAAAAAGGCCGGAAGAGAACCGCCTAGTATTGGGGCGCGCAACAAAGTCAAGACGGACACAAGGACCGAAAAGGGGAACGGTCAAAGAGGGTGGAGCAAAATCCGCAAGATGAAAAAGGCAAAGGAACAGAAAGTGTTCCAAAAAAGAAATATTCAAACTGGGAGGGACCAAAGGAGAAAGAAACGCCGCCCCGACATGGGGAAGCGGGGGGGGTGGAAGGACACTCAAACCAGCGAAAAAGGGGAAAATCAGGCGATGAGGTTGTATCTCCGAAAAGGAGGGTCAGGGATCAAAAAGGGGAAAGGGGGGGGTGTGGATCAACGAGAACGCCGCGATGGCTGGAACAGACAAATTCCAAAGATGGAGAGGGAAATAATTGGGAAAAAGGTATTTCAAATTAAACGGGGAAAGTGACGGACGTGCCATCGGCGGGGTGGGAGAAGGGCAGGAAAGCGAAAACAAGCGGGGTCAGGGTAGGGCATCGTCCATATAAATCCTCTCGGACAGTAAAACCGAGTAAGGAAGTGGGGGGGAAGCGGAGGTAGGGAAAATAGTGTGGGAGTTCTCCCGAGTAGAAAACGCCAATAAAAGGCCGATACTTTGTGAAAGTTGGTTGGAGCTGGGAGCGAGAATCGAACCACGGGTAACACGGAAAGGGTTTAGGTTTCTATTGCTTGAAAGGTCTTCCAGTGACTTTGCGTCGCGAAAAAAAAAAAAAGGGGGGGGGAAAAGGCTCAAAAATAGGGTGGCGAGGTCTTGAATGCAGTGGCAATTTCCTCAATAACGGCCCTTACTATCATTCTGCACAAAACTTCATAGCAGCGAGCAAGAGTCAGGCAAAAAGCCTGAAAAGAAATGTAGAAGTTTTTCGAAAGGTGCGTCCATAAGAGAAGGGAGGGACGGTCACCAGAACGAAAAAAGCAAGCAAGGACTGGCACAGGAGACTAAGGGGTGGGAACGGGGGGCTACAACAGAGGGATAAAGAGAAGAGAGGGTGAAAGAAAGTTCGGTCAAGCTCGACGAACATTTCCGGCGGGGGCATCAATTTTGGGCAAAAAGGTGGAGAAAAAAAAAAGGAAAGCTCGTCCATGGGCCGTGTTTTAGGGGAGAAAATCCAACGAAGATCAGCCATTCTATTTTGGGGAAAGGGGGGGGAGAGGAGCACCGGAACGTTCAAACCAGCAAAAAATTACACGGCGGCGGCATAATGCGGAAAAGAAGCCCTACGCGACCAATTCAAATAAGGATGGAGCGTTGGAGGGATTCAAATGCTTGGACGAGCGTATACCAGAGGTGAAGTTTTGATGAAAAGTAATGTGTTCAAATGCCTCATGGGGGAAAGCTTTGGGGTATAAGATCCACGTATCCAGGGGAAAGCGGTCAGACAAAAAAGGGAAATGGAAGGCGACCTCAAAAAGCCTTGGTCATAACCAAGAGGGCCTGAAGGGGTGCAGAGGCAAACGAGAGGGTTCGGTCAAATAAAGGAATCTTTGAATCCTTAGGGCATGGCAATGCAACGCCAGGATTACGAAGAAGGGGGAGATGATGAAATTAAATAACGTAAGCTAAAAACTTACGAAAGACGGAAATGTGTAACGGAAAACATCTGGGGAAAAACCTACGGGTGACTAGCCAAAGGGCCGCGGCACACCGGTCGCGCTTGTCAGGGGGGGGGGAATTAGTGCCGGCGAGGTTGGGCATGCCTTCAAGAACCTGGCGGGTGGGGGAGAGTAAACAAAAGAGCGGAAAAAAAAAGCGCCAGGTTTTCTTGACAGAGGGACTGCCGGGAGGTGAGGTTTTGAATGAGGAGGCCGGGAAAGATCGGGGTTGGGGAACCGAGGGGGATGAAATTGCCGCCGATGTTGGTTCCAGGAAAAAAAACAGGGACTTCCGCGGAATTACTTCAACACCGATGGGAAATAACACTATTAGAAAAAACCTGGGACCAGGGGGGATCTCTCTCTAACAAACTTGAAGGAGAGAAAATAACAAGGGGGGAATGGTAGGTGGAAAGAGTTTCGGCAACACGGATTTGAACAGTAATGTCAGGGCAACGGGAAATGGAGGAATGAAAGACAAGGAAGGCAAGATCAAAAAAAAGGTGGAAAAACAGCTCAGTATGGAAAAGTGAAAGCGGTCAAATACCAATTCAAAGCGGAATTATAAAAAAACGGGGAGTCACTGGGAAAAGAGAAGCGGAGAAAATAGGTTGATTGAAGGAAGATGCCACCCATTGGAGATGGACGACAGAACCCGTACTCAAATTTGAACGTCTGGTCTTACCGGGGGGGGTAGGGAACCCCTTCATTTCTCAACATTGGCTGGGGGGTATAAAGGGAACAATTTCAATTCCTTAGGGTCTCGCGAAAGTGGAGGAGGTTGGGGTATTGAATTTTGCATCATCAGAAAGAGGCATTGAGGATCTGGGTGGACACGGAAACCATTAAGGGACGCCTGCCTTAAGATGACAAGAAGGAGTGACGAGTAAAACCGCACAATCTACCATTTCGTTGACCTATGAAGAACTAAGAAGCCTAAATGGGGGGAACCAGGCGGGGGGGGGGAATGAAAGGAAAAAATTTCGCCGGGGGATAGGGAAAGAGCCTTCCTTGAGCAAAAGGCTCCCTGTAGCCGTATTATTAAATAAACGAAAAGAGCATGGATCAGTCGAAAAGGGAGGGTAAAGGCCAAAATAAAGATATGCAGAGGAAGCGAAAGCCGGACCTGATCAAAGGGTAGCGGCCATAACTGGAATTGGGCCGAAGGGCTGAGTTACTATGATGCGAGGAAGGAAAGGCAAGGGGGGTAACGTGAAAAAAAGTCCGGGCGTCTCACGCGAACAAACCCCGGAGCTCGTCAGGGGTGGAAGGCGGTCAACGCACCAAGGAAAGGAAAGTAGAGATATCTCCTCGAGCCCAAGAAAAAAAGAGTTGACACGACTGAAGGGGAGAGGGTCCGGGGAGCCGGAATGGGGGAACGCCCAGTCAGGAGCGGGAAGACGCCGCTGTTAAAGAAAACGCTGAAACAGAGCTTGGGGAAGTGCTCTCCTGTGAAAAATTTCTTGGTGCCCGGCACCGCGGTCTGTACCGAAGACGTCACGGAGGGAAGAATAAATGGCTGAACTTCGTACTCTCCTTGGGCGTTTGGTGGCAAACCATCATACTCTGGAGAGGGACGAGGGAATGGGGCGGCATTCTGGATCGTCAGGGACAGGTTTTATGAAAGGATGCCAGGTTGCAATGAATAACACCGCGTCTTTGAAGAAAAGGCCCGAATACGAACTACAAAGGGAATGCGGACGCGAGACACCGACTCAGAAGCCAAAAAATCAAAACCGGCGGTCAACCGGGGGGTTAGGAGAGGACGCAAAGAGCCAACATCACCGGCGTGCGGTGACTGACGGCATCGCGGCTCATCCAAGAAACAACAAAGGCTCTAACAATTGGGGGGGGGGATTCACACCCCGGCAATCTTCCTAAATAGAAGAGACCGGGGATATGGGGGTTAGAAATGCAAACGAAAGAACGATGGTGCGCGCCCGCCGGAAAGGGGAAAACGCTGCTGAGACCACAAGAAAAAGCCCGGCCAGTGGCCTGAAAAACGGCAGAAATGGGGTTTCAGGGGCAATTGCTGGGGAATCGGACCCGCGGCGGACGTTTGCAAAATAGGTGAGAACTCCAGACAGGGGGGGGGGAATCAAGGAGACCCTCTAAGAAGGTTTGGAAAGAGGAAAGTTCCTCATCAAACGCGTGGGGGAAAAAAGCGACTTGGAGGGAGTGTTGAAGGAAAAAAAAACCCCGAACCGCAAAACCAGGTCGGGGCCGGCGGCATAAGAGGGAACCGGGTCACGAGGGAGAACCGGGCTCAGTAGGACATCGCAGCGGGGAAACAGGAGGGACGCAAAAACACACAATAAGTTTTTTGTGGGGGGGGGGGGGAAACAAACGGGAAGAAAAACCATGGGGGAAGATGAGAATCTTTTGCACGAAAGAAAGGGGGGTTACTCCGGCGGTTAGCGTTGGACGAAAATGTGCACTCCTGGGGAGGGGGAAAGAACACTCCCGCGAAAAAAAAAACTTGTTGCGCTCGACGCCAGGATGTCCGGGGTTACCAAGACCCTGGAAAAAAAAGCGCTGCTTGAACCAAGTACAAAGAATACGGGAGAGAGAGAGGTCAAACTTGAGCCGTAGAGGCAGTTTGGGTTGATAGTGATCAGTGAGCCAGCGAATGGGGGAGAAGTACTTATGAGGGAATTCTGAGGTACACGGTTTAACTGGGTCCGCTACGCCAAGGTACCAGACCGTGGGGTCACATACAGACGAAAAATGAGGGGGGGCGCGGGAATGACTGGGTTAAAATGGAACAATGTCTCAAAAAATGACAGCGTCCTTAAGCAATGTGG
>Ga0179593_1430304_pt1 | contig 18440 bp, 33 predicted proteins | sample CZODoug2_1_08_16_FD_185931 | JGI IMG/M metagenome (GOLD analysis project Ga0179593, IMG submission 185931) | Vadose zone soil fungal communities from Angelo Coast Range Reserve, California, USA - CZODoug2_1_08_16fungal (PacBio error correction) | ecosystem: Environmental > Terrestrial > Soil >...
GGGATCGCTGATTGCCGCAGATAACTGAAAGGGAGTATCAAAAAACAAGAACCGGGGAGATAGATCATTCAGAGGGGGGCACCTACCTGAAGAAATTGTAATGTTGGTTTGTGTCAAACGGCGAAGGGCCGGGAAAAAAGTCAAAATCCGCAATAAGGAAGTTATTGTGCAAAAGGGAATGGCAGAAAAGAAAACGATTAGTAAAAAAAAAAACAAAGGAGATTACTAGAATTGCGCGGAAGGCAGAAGGGGGACTAACAAAGGGGGTTAAAATGTCCCGAGTAATTCGCGGAATAAACAAAGGCTGGGGTACATCCGAGTCTCGGAAAAAAGTGAAAAAAAGGGGGTGTATAAAGGTAGGGCATTAAAAGGAGTCCCGTCACAATGAGAAAAAAATGCGGAGAATAATCAAAAAAGAAAAAAAGGGTGGTGCACATGAATAAAAACATGGAATTTGACCGTGAAATTGGATAAAACCCGGAAAACGAAGGAGAAAAAAAAAGAGGAACAAGAGAAAAAAAGGAGGCACGACGTGAGCGTCATGCACCTAAGGGCGATCGTTCTCCATAAGGAAACAGGAAAGCAGAAAAAGTGACCCTTTCAAAATGGGCACGGGGAGAAGGGAAGAAAACAATCGGGAATAGTGAGGAGAGGAGGGTCCGGGGGATGGGGGTGACAACGCGCTATCACGACACACACAGGGGGGGGGAAACCACAAGGACTCAAAGGAACGACCTACTCGGGGGGAAAGGAGGACCTACTTGGGAAAGTTTAAGAGTTATGGCGCGAAAAGCGCAGGTGGTGAGACGTGAGAAAACGACCAAGAACCCTTAAGAAAGGAGATTACCTTGAACGGGGGAAACCTAAGCACCGTACGTGTATAAGAAAGAGGAGCAAGGATCAGGGAAAGGGAATACAAACCGTTAAAAAGGCGGCGGAAAGGCCACGGATGGCAGAACAGCAAGCTTAAACCCACATGGAGAAAAGGGAACAGGGAAGAGTGGCAAAAGAATGCGGGCACGGACGATACTCAGGTACTCCTTACAGGGTGCAGTAATCGGAACGACGGCTGGTGGATTGGAAAACAAGGTCGAGATAATACAGGCTGGGGGGATAATAGAAAGTGGGGGGAAAGGGGGGGAAAAAAGGCGTGGTCATAACGCAGCCGGGATCGAGCTTGAATGGAATCTAGAGCCAGGACTACATCTTTTGAGACAACGGTCGAGAAACGAAGTAGAAGGATCGGCGAGGTAAGGGGGAACTCGCGGGGTGATACGACTGAGAAGGTCTCCTACGAATCGGGGGTCTCAAAAAAAACGGTTGGCAAACCGTATGGACATTAAAAAGTGGAAGAAAGAATTGCTGGTCAGCGGTAATCCCGAAGGCGGTGTCGAGCAATGGTATAGGGATGGAAAAAGGAAGGGAATGGGAACAAAAGGACAAGAACGCGTAAGATTAAGGGGAGGTATGCGTCCACAGAGACGCGAGGCCGCTATTGAGGCCACACGGACAGAAAGGGTGGCGGTCAAAAAAAAAACCTGGGGGTTTTGCAAAGAAAATTAGATTCGGCTGGAGTGCCCTTCTCAGGGGTCGGAAAAGACATGAAAGATACCGTTTACGGCAGGGTCGAACAGATAAAGGTAGAATATAAAAGGAGAGCTCGGGAGAGCGAAGTCTTACAGGGGAAAAAAACAACCTGTCCTTACCGATTGACGTCGAACAAAGAGAAGGTACCAGGGACGGGGCAATACAAGGAGGGGAACCTAAGTTAGAGGAAGAAACGAGCATTACAAGAAAAAAATCGATCTTACCGCCTCGCCGACTATATAGCGAAGTAGATCGCCGAAAAATGGAGGGTGAAAGCGACTGAGAGGATTTGAAAATCGGAAAAGAAGGGAGTGACGGTCGCATGCTTGTTCCTCTTGAAGGGAAGGCGTTTAAGGGGGGGATTGACCGTAAAGCCCGACAAACGGAACAAAAACCGAAGGCGCAAACAAGATTAAACGAAGAACCTAGAAAATTCATTCCTCTTGATGCACGAAGAACCCCGAACCTAGAGGGTTGACTTTCGGAGAAGGCCTTCAAGACGTCCATAGCAAGGGAGGTGGTCGTCAACGGGGCTAATCACAAGAAATAGGGCAAAGAACACTTCAGAAGAAAGGGAAAAAGAAGAAACGTGTTAAACCAGCCAGAAAGGGACCTCGAGAAAAAGGCGACGGGGAACTACAGAAGGCCTCATTGTGGGTAAGGCAGAGAATATCGAGGTGCCCTGAAACAACAAAAGGGGACTCAAAGGGTAAGAGATGGTAGTCTGGGCTCAACAATCCACAAAATGCCTGACACTTTAAGCAGGGGTCAAAAGGTTAAATTTGTGGGCAAATACTCTCCAACGGGACCCAGGTAAACATGGGGGGTACTTGGGCTGTTTAAAAAACGGTCACAACCAAAATACATTTAGGGGGGGAAGTCAAACCCAATCAAATACACGCGGGGTACGGGAAGGGGAAACAATACCATCGGGTTACAAACTTCTGAGAAAGGTTCACGAGAAAGGGGAAGTCCTAAAAACAACGACATTTTCAAGACAACGTCGTGGGTCAGGAATGCGCGGGGGCACAAAACGTGCGAAAAAGGGGGGAGAGAATGCTACGCCCTAAATAGGGCTTACATAAAAGGACAAAATTGTTTGACTTAGGGGGTTCCTAAATGGAAAGGGGAAGGGTGAACGGAAGGGTATGAAACAAAAAAAGATGAAAGGGGATAACGGGTTGGAAGGCCCCAAAAAAAGAATACGACTTAGGAAAAAACGGGGGGGCGGGAGTTTTGTTCAGAGACAAGGATCCGCTTTCAAAAAAAGGGTAAGAATCACTTTTAATAGGGCAAGGGGGAGGGGGGGAAGGAGAGAACAAGAAAATCAGTAGAAGAAAGACTTTAAAAGAAACAGGCAAGGCAGCTATTTGATCCCCACGACAAACGATTCTTTAAGAAGGGGGGTCGGGCCTTCTTTATTCGGGACAAGAGTGTCAGGAAAGAAACGAAAAGGGGGTCGAAATAGTAGAGACTGAATTTCCAGAAACACAAAAGAAAGAGAGAAGGAACGCCACTGCGCACGCAAAAAAAAAGCCTAACAGGCCGATTTACCGGGACACCCCGACAAACCCCGCTACGAGGGGGGGGAAAGCCCGGTACAATGCAAAACAAAAAAAGTACCATACAGGGATAAACTCGAGGGGGGGGGGACCTCCAAAGGAAAAAAAGCGCGTATTCCAGAAGTCAAAAGGAAAAGACGGCAATTGACCCTTCCGGATAAGGGAAACCTTTCCTGAGTATGCCAGCCAATTTAGGGGTCATAAGGGGGGGGGGAGAGAGAAAGAGGAGGGGGAATTGAGGTTGGGAAGGCCGGAATTCGAAAAAATCTACGGATGAACGTCAGCAAAGTGTACATGGGCGGAGACCTCAGGAAGTGCTGAAAGGCAGCAGAACAGAGAAACAAAGACCAAAAACAGTAGGAGGAAGAGAGATGGGGGCACTGACCGGGAGGCCAGGAAATTCTCCGACAAAAGTAATAACGTCTGCTTGAACGTGCAGGTCCAGGGAGAAGGTCCAACTGAAAACAAGAAACCGGGTAAACTCGAGGGGGGAAGTCCATCAATCCCCGGCTAAACAGATTGGCTTGGGTCATACCGACGGAATGGCTGAAAAAGACAATTACCGAAGCCGGCGTGGTCAAGATTTGGGGTCCGTGGAATGTAAGAAAGCTTAAAGTGGGAAAAATGGTGAGGGCAAAAACATCACGAAAGGGGGGAGATGGGGAAGTTGAGTTCGTTTCGTGAGGTACCGTTACCCAAGTGAGTAGGGGGAGAGGGGGAAACGAAAGAAAAGCGGATAGGGATGGGGACGAGTTGCGTGGGTGGACAGAAGGGGGGCTGATAAGAAAAAAAATAAGGGTTCCGTTTTGGGGACCCGGGAAAGAGTAGCTATATTGGGCCGAGTCACCAGGGGGAACTTCGTTCTGAGGGAGGAAAGAATATATGGAAAAATAACGAAAAGAATTACAAAAGGCATAAGAAAAATAGGGGGAGGTTGGATCAGCTCTGCAAAGGGACGTGTATGAAGGGAGAGTTAGAGAAAAGTGTGATGTTCGAGAAGTACAACGCCAAAATGCAAGAAAGAAGGGAAAAAGGGAATACCTGGGAGGTGTGCAACCCGCTCAGGGGGTCGAAAACAGCGAACCGATGGGGTTGGGACGCCGGTAGCAGAATAGGGGGGGTGAGTGGGGAATAATAACTTCATACAAAGGAAAGGTGCCTAGGGAAAAAGAAGGGGTCCAGGTAGGAAAAAGAAAAAAAAAAAATTTGTCATGACTTATTTGGGGACCGAGCGTGCCGCTAGATGCTGCTTCAAAGGAGGCAGGGGGGACAATCTCGCATTCCGACTCAAGGGGGCAGGGTGAAAATGGCGTGCTCATGATTCCCCATAGGATCAGTTAAACCGTTCCTCCGTGGGGATGAGAGGGGGGGTAAAGAGAAGGGGTAAGATCTGGAGGGGGGGAGGGGATGATAGGAAGAGTGAAAGGAAAATGGAAGGGGGGGAGGGGGGAGTGGCGAGAAGAGGGGGGGGGTGAGAAGTGGGGAGAAGGGAAGGGTGCGGGGGAATATGGACGGGGGTAAAGAGAAAAAAAAAGGGGGGTATGGTGCGGGGGGGAGAGGTGCGGGGTCAGAGAAGGGGGAGGAATGGGGGGCAAGACGAGTGGGGGGAGAATAGGGGAGGAAAAGTAAATGGGCAGGGAAAGGGGGCAGAAAGGTAGGGGGAGGGGGGGTGGTTGGGGGGGAGAGGGGGGGGGTGGGAGGGGTAGCAAAAAAGATACGGGGGGGAGAGATGTAGAACAGGGGGGAAGGAGATGTGGGGGAGGATGATGAAGGCAAGAAGGGTCAGGGGGGGGCGCTTTGTCAATTGGGTATTGGTAACCAACGAAACGGCACAGCGCGGTATGACAATGGTAAATGGTAAAGTGACCTCCATGGGGGGTGGCGGGGGTTGGAGGACCGTGCTGTACAGCACCGTAGAAAAAGAAACAGGGGACGGGGGCAGAGTATTGCCATTCACATTCACGACTGGAACCAGCTCAAATAGTCAACAGGCATGTTTAACTCGGGGGGAAGGCCCAAAAAAAAATCGATAAGGAGGTGCGTTAATGGAAGGGGCAGTCAGGGGCACCGCAGGAAATGATTTCTTGGCCCACCACGTCCCGCTCGAACTCGAGATCGGGGGGAGAACGCAAGGGAAGGGAACAAGGGTTCACAGCGAAAGGAGATATCAGGGGGGCAGAGATGTCGGTTGAAACACGAAACCGTGAAAGGAAAACATGAGCAGGGGAACTTCTTTTAGAAGTGGAAAAAAACGACAAGGAGGAGGTGCCGGGAGAAAGGAAACGAGAAAGGAGAAAAGAAAAGTAGAGACGTTACGGGTGGTTTGGAGGAAGAACCTCAGGGGGTTCAGTACGTAGCAGGGGTGGGGGGCAAGCCGGAACGACGTGGGGACCAAGCCGGGACACGACTGCAGAACGTACGCAAAGAGGGACGGCGAGCAAAATAGAGAAGCGGAGAAAAAAAGGAGAAAGAAGGTCCTGACTAGTGAACTCAAAGGGAGGAAATAGCTAGTTCCTCCAGGGATGGCTGACGTAGAAAGAGAAGACTTGTCACGCCCGGTAGGAGAACTGGCGCAAAAGAAAGAGAATGTTCGACTAAGTCGAGAAGGGGGGGTGTTGGGGGAGTCAGAATAAAAAAAGGAGTACGACTCCTATATCTCGGTATTTTAGCCAGATGAGAAGAGGGAGAAAACGACCGCCGGAACCGTGATAGGAAAGTTCAGAATAAAAACTAGAGGAATGCACAAGAATCGTAAGGCTGTGAAAAAAAAAACGGGGGGAGGGCTTCTTGGCCGAAACGACGAAGTCGGAGGAGTGCAAAGGGGGGAAATGGGTCAACATCTCAGCCGGCAGCGTCTGAGGTTGAGAATACATCAGACCTGTCTGCGTAGACGGCGAAGAATGTCTGCCGGGAATAACGGGAACGGTTGGGGACCAGGCAAAAGAAATGAAGAAAAGAAGACAGGAGCTACGAGATTCTTCGCAATGAATGGTCCCATAGGAAAACGGGAGTTCTAAGAGACCGAATTAACCAGGGCGGAGAAGGAGGTGAAAAAAAAAAAAAAAAAAGAGAGTCGGAAATAAGACTAAGAGGGGAAAGCTTGAAAATAATTGTATCCAAGAGTAGTCCATGAGAAAAGCGGGCCGTAAGCTCGAGGAAAGAGTGAACCGAGTACCACGCCATGGGGGGGGTCAAAAGGCAAAGGGGGGGTGAGAGAGGGGTCAGGGGGCCCTCCGGGAAAGAATCGGGATTCGCCAAAGGGGCAGAAACAGCAGGATGGGAAGGGAAAGTAAAAGTGTGTATTAAAAAGCGAGTATCGGTCCCTGGAAAGGACGAAAGGAGGAAATCTGACACTGTCAAGAGCTCAAAAGGGTTTTTGCTGCCGCAGCGCGGCTGAAATCACGCGAGAAAAACGGAACGCATAGGGGTCCAGGGGGGAATTCACTGCGACATTGAGCACGGTGTCGAAAACGATCGAAAAGCGGGGAGGGAGGACCGTCAAGGGCAGATAATTAAAGAAGAAGAAGAATTCTGGGGAACACGCTCCAAAAAAACTGGACGAGACAAATCGAGAACATCCGATTCGTAACGGGGGGGAAAGGAGGGTCCCTGAAAGGTCAAAAAGGCGGAAACGCCACCGGTGGGAGAAGGGGTGGATCTCTCGAAGGAAGCGGCAAAAAACCAAGAAAAACCAATCGGACGCAGAACGAGAACCAAACGTGTCTGGAACGGAGGGAGGAGGACCAGTTTGAAAGGGGCAGAAACCTGAAAGGAAGGAAGAGGAGGAAATGACGGGGACCCAAGAGCACAACCTAAGGTAGGTTTCTGTTTTTCATCTATGGGGTGTTAAGCTGGCAAAAAAGAAAGAGAGTAGGGGGGAGAGCAAAAGGGAACGGCAATTCATTGCTGAAGGGCAAAATGCAAAAAGAGAATTGGAGCGAAAAAAAGGTGAAAGGTAAGGAACAAAGACTGGCCTCCATTTACTCAACATTGGAAAGCTTTCCACTGGGAGAGAGAAGAGGGAACAGCCACGGGGGGGGGGGGGGGAATTAAAAAAACGAAAAAAAAAAAAAAAAACTTTTTGGGACAAACTGGGGATTTCTGGGGACCGTAGGGACAATTCACGTAACTCCGCGCTGTGACAGTTTGCTGAAAAATTTCGGGCAGGGCGCTAAATTGACTGAGAAAAAGGGTTGAAAAGGTGCAACGAAATATTCGGCGTCGGGGCAAGGGGTGTTGTGGGAAACCGTCCTTCGCCAACGGGAGTCCCCCCACAGCACATAGAGAGGACGGGGAGACAAGAAGACGGGAGCGGATATACAGGGGAGGTGGGGGGGCTTGGGTCCTTGCGACGGAAGAGAGGCAAACAAGAGTAGAAAAGAAAATCGCTCAAAAAACACACAAGGGGGAAAGGTCTTAAATATAGATGAGGGGGGCGAGAGGATAGAAAAGCTCTACGGAGGACAGAGAAGGAAACAACAAAAAAAAATAACAGAAATATCGGATCATCTCGGGGAGACCTGTAAGGGAAAAAGAAAGTGGGGGGGGGGGGGGTTGTAATCAGGAGAATAAAACAGCCCCTGAAAGGCACGAGAGTTCTGGGAAAAGAAGTGAAAACAGTGGCAGAAGCCGGAGAGGCCCTGCCCAATTAAAGGGTGGTCAGAACGGGAACGCAGGATTACGCGAATTACGCGGAAGAATGGGGTAAAGAAAAGAGAAAAAAGAGCAAAGGGGGTGGAAACATTGTCCGAGGAACGTAAAAGGGGCCCACATGCTTAATCGCACATGTGGGAAAATTGAGGGGGGAAGGCAAAGTAATAAGTTAGCGGCCCTTCGCACTGCAGAAAAATCGGTGGTCGAGAGACTCCGATCCGCCGGTTGATCAAGGGGGAAAAGGAAGAAAGGGGGGGGGCCTTCCCTTTGATAGAAACACGAAGAGAGGAAGAAGAAAAGGTAAAAAAGGAAAAAGAATCAAAAAGAACGGGAGAGTCTGCTCATGGGCTACGGCATCGTCATCAGTCCGGAGACAGGATTCAGGAGGAAAAGTTCAACATGGGCACGTGCGAAAAGAAAAAAGGAAAAGGGGAGTGGGAAAAGAGTTATGCGCGAGCAGGGGAATTGGCGGGGGGCCGAACGAAAGTCTCAAAAGGAAAACCGCCTCCAGTTGAGACTTTCAAGACCGAAAGGAAGGACCTCGGGAATACGACTCAGGAAAAGGGACACGCGATCGAAAAGTCCAGGGTGGGGAGAAGAGGGGCATCCCAAAATCGGCGTCCGCCCAAAGTATAATGACAGGAAGTACACAAAAAAAAAATGACCGCCTATCGGGGTGAGTACCAGAAGAAATGAAAAAAGAATGTCGCATTGAATGAAAAAGAACAACGGGGCCGGGAGAAAAGGGACAGAGTGAAATGGCAAGCAGCGAAAGTAAGAACAAAATTGCAGAAGTGGGAAGTGACGAATGGAACCATGTAAGCTTTTAGCGGGGAGAAGGGAAGCAGCGCTGGAATCACGAAGGGTCCTGAAAAACGACTGAAGGAGGTGATGGCAGGGAAAGCAGATTACAGCTCTCGGGATGTGAAAAAGGAAATACTACTGAAAGGGGAAAGGGAAGGGGTCATCAGAAAAGCTTGCATCGCTGGGAGTTCAAGGGCACGCTAGCAAGGGAATACATTTGGGGGAGAAAAACTGTCGAGAAAGAAGTAATAAACGATCGAGGAGAACGGGGGAGACATCTCGAGGTTCAGCAGGCTCCGTTAATCTGTAAGTAGGGCAAAAGACAACGTGTGCCTAAAAAAAAAGGGGACAGGAAAGGAGGAAGAAAAAAAAGCGTCAGGGACGGAGGAAGACGCTTCGGTGGCGTCCTTGCTCATTATTGCAAACCGGAACAGTAAGGCAAGTCCGCAGACGTCAATAAGGGATAAAAAGGGGAGGGGTATGCGTGGAGACAGCATGAAGTAGGCTTAAAGTAGAGGGTCTTGAAAGTCCCGAAAAAGTGGAGAAGGGTCTCCAAGAAAGCCGCAAGGTGGGAAAAAACAAGGGCGGAGGTCTCTTTCGTGCAAAGGCCGTTAAGGAAAAAACGAATCCGGTTGGGAGGAGCGTCAGGACGGAATCGTAGGATCGGAAGAGAAACCATATATGATCGAGGAAAAGCAGTTCTTACCTTCCTAACAAACAGAAAGGACTACAAGACTTCGGTCGAAAAAGGAAGAGGAAGGGGGGCAAGTTTAGGCGAACCGTCTTGACGGAATGGAGATTATACAAGGAAATTCAGAGAAAACGGGAACGATCTGGAAGGCCGAGGCCTACTATAGTACAGGAAAAGGCAGAGCCGCTTTCGTTAGCGGAGAGGAGCTGACTAAGGGTGGCAAAAACACGGACAAAATAACTTTGGCGGTTTACGTGACGCAGTCGTGGATTACAGGAGGTAGGAAGGTAGGGGAACTTAAACCGTCGGCCATCCTGACACCAAGGAAAGAAGGCAAAAAAAAAATTGGAGACCGACGCGTGAAAGGGAAGGTGCCTGCCTATTCTCTTTGGTTGTCCCAGTCAAAAACCGAGGAAGGGGAGTGTCTGCGCAAGGCTTGAAAGAATCCAGAGGGAGGGAGGGGGGGAGGTAAAACTTTTCGGGGAGGAAAAGAATGAGAATGGCTCAGATCGATAAATCGGAAATAAACTTGTTTCGCCGGGAAAGGGAAAGTTGAAGCAGGGGAAACGATCCCTCGAGCAGGGGAAAAGGAGGGGGAAGAAAGACATATTACGTTAAGAGGAAAAGGGAAAACTCGCAATGGAAGAAATTTAAGCTCGTATGTCGTACTGATTCGCACCGCCAGTGTACAATAATGCAGGAAAAGAGGAAAAGAGGGTAACGAGATGAAAGGGGGGAAGGGTCAACCGGCCCAGAAACATCGTTTAACTGTAGACGGGATTTTCCCACAGCAATGACCTAAACAAAGATAACAATTTCGGAAGAAAAATGAAAAAACCAAAAATAAATAAGAGGGAGGTCTAGGGGGGAAAACGTCAGATTGGGGTTACCACAAAAGGCGAGAACGAGTGGGCACGGGGAGACGCCTAAGGTCACTGCGCCAAACGAAAAATTTCAAAAGCCAAACAGTTTTTCAGGAAGTCGGGGGAAAAAACGGACGCAAAGGAAAAGAACATCGGCGGACAAGAGCGGAGACCCACAAAGAAATTGGGACTAAAACGGGGGTTAAGAAACAGGAGGGAAGTGAAGAAAGGGGAAGGGAACACCGCGGGAAAAGCGTCCGTGTAGACGGGTTATTTCCCCCACCACAACGCTCGGGGAGGAAAGAGCGAGGGGGGTCCGGCGCACAGCAAAAAAAAACGGAGGGAAAAAGAAGGGAATTGAACGTTGGAAAAAAAAGGAGAAGGTGGCGTGACGGCTCGAAAAGAAAGCAGTGCTCTAAAGGGATCTGCACAAAGGGAAGATGGGGCCCTAGTTGAGACCAAAAAAAAATCAAAAAAGGCAGGCAGGAAAAGGGATAGGGCCAGAGAGTCTTCCTATAGTAAGCCGTTCACGGATCGACGAAAACGGGGCACTCCAATGATGAGGAGCAAACCTGATGTCCAGGACACGAAAAAGGGAAGAGAGAGAACGAAAAACGAAAATGCTAAAAAAAACAAGAAGAGCTACTAGCCCGTTGAATTCATCGTTCCAAACTAGAAACCCGCCTACTAAAAAACGAAAAAAAAAAGGGGAAAAAAGAAGACCGGACCAGCCATGAAACAACCTGGGCGGTGGGGTAAAGAAAGGGGTCCCAAAACTCAGAGACATGCAAACGGACAACCTTGTCCACGCCGGCCAAATGACCGAAGGAGGAAGTAATTCCGTCTGTATGACCCCAGGAAAGTCTTTGGGAAAGGGGGGACACGGATATCAAAACGGGGGATCAGGGGCTTGTTTTACCAGGCGGAAACGTCGAAAGCCTTTCTGAACGGCAGCAGAAGGTTGTCCTGCGGGCTCTCGGTCAAGTGAAGAAAGCAGAGAACCCTCTCTCTAAAAAAAAAAAGGAAGTGATTCAAGATGGTATTCTGCGTGAAGGAAAGGAAGGGGTATCAACGACCAAAGGAATAAGGAGGGGAGGACGGGAGAAAAGTGATGGAGTTTCCCGCCTGGAAAACAAGGAAGCAAAATCGGATATCAGGCAAACCAAGGATCCAAAAACTTGAATGGGAAGGAACGAAGTTACTGAAAACAAGGTACGGCACTGGGGGCCGAGGACAGGGGGGTACAATTGCAGTAATAATCGATTCCTTGGCCAATTTGGGCGGGACAACCAACGAACTGAGTTTAAGCGGTTTTCCGTCGGTAGTTGCTTTCCTTGGGTTACCGGGGGGGAAACACGGGAGTGGCGTTTTCTCGGTTAACGAAGAAGCTGAGAGTAGTCTTGGATGGTGAGAACGGGGCTTGAAATAGAGAAGGAATGTTTATAGTGGGTTAAGGGGAAGCATTAGCGATATGTGCGAGAACCTGGTTCTTCTTAGGAAGGGTAAATTAAGGAAAAAAAGGAAGAAACCCTGGCCAAGGAAAGGAAGATCTAATGAAATCTTGTGAGGTGTGTGGCACTAGCTGGAAAGAGTAAGGGTTTCCTGTTTGGGGCAGAAGAGGGAGTACAACAGGAATGTTCGATCCGGAACACCCACAGGGACACTCCCCAGAAGGGAAGGACCTGATTGTTGAAGAGGTCAGTGGGAGGGAAGGACACCGGGCGAACCGGATTGTGGCCACGCGTAGAGGTGGGGGGGGGGAGGGGGGGGGGAAGGGAAGAACCAGGAACAAAAGGGTGATAAATGTAAGGGGGCACTGCCGTTTTAAAGGAGGGGGAACCAAATATAACAATGGGGTCTGAGCAACTGGGTGGTGGCCCCAAGTGAAGCCTATTGATTAGCTTCATCTTCGAAAAGGGGTTGAACCGCCGCATTCCTGAACAACGAGAAGTTGGAATTTGAAAAAAAATGGACGTTGAGAAAATGAAAAAAGGCGCTCACCGTGAAAAGGGAGAGGCCGGTTCGGCACAAAGAGGGGTTTGGAACCCGGAAGTACCGGGGACCCCCAAGTTGCGGAGGAGGTGATTTGGGGAAATGTCCGAAATGTATCGGGGGGAAAGGGGGAGGGGGGAAAAAACGCCACGAGAAAGGAAAACGGAAGGAGGATGTGGGACATGCACATTCACCGAATGTACCAAAGCTCAACCGCGTCCAGCAGTATGGAAAAAGGCGGGGGAGCCAACGAACGGAGAAGAAGGGAGGGAAAGGAGAGTGGTCAAGGTGGCCCGCCAGAATAACTGGAGGGCCCAAGAAAACTTGCAGCCTCGAGGATTCGAAGTCTCGAAGACCTGGGAGAGGGAAAGGAAACCGTTCTCCGGCGACCCGGATCGAGCTGGGCAGGAGGTCGGGTGGCATCCGAAACGGACAGACAACCTAAGGGGACGGGCCGGGACCTTGAAAGCAAGGAAAAACAAACTCCACAGGAGAGGGCAGGGAAAGCAAGATAATAACAGAGGGGCAGGAGCTCTGGGGAGAGGGGGGGGGGAGGCTGCCCGGTTTGTTCATTAGGAGTGGGTAAGGACTTGTCACGCATTAACTACGAAACGCCCAAAAAGTATAAACTACGGGAGCCAAAGAAGAACCAAGTCGTTTGCGAGTGCAGCAAAAAAGACGAAAAAGAAGCGAGACCAAAGAGGCGATCATAAGGGGGAAATCCGATAGGAAGTCATAGGCATAAAGAACGATTCTCATGAATCTAAAAACAAGTAACTACGATTCCTTTAAAAAGACGGGATGTGCTAAACAACACGGGACCTCTTCAGCTGGGCTACTAGAAGTGAGGATAAATTGGGGTGTGGCCCGGGAATGACAGCTGATCCGGATCATCTGTTATATGGAAAAGAGACGCGACTGAGTTCGTCAGAAAGAAAAAGGGATGGCGGCAGCGGGGACGAGAAAACACTAGACTTGCCAAAACAGAGAAAGAGCCGCTTTGAAAAAAAACTCTGAGAGGTAGGCCGAAAGGACGCCGGCGGCGGAACCATTGGGGGAAAGGGACATAGGCAACCCTGCATCTTCACATGACGTTGGGGACGCATACTCGACCTCTCATTGGGAGACGAGAATCATTTCGCAAAAAGGTGAAGGAAGGGAAAAAGTGGGGCCAGGACCAAATAGCAAGGATTCAAAACGCACTTCTTCAAACGATTCAAAGGGTCGGCAAGATGAATGAACATCGTAGAACGTGGTCGGGTGCGAAAATTCCAGATGTAACCAGTCCCGGCGAGGAAAAGAGAGGCGAAAAGGATACTCCGCAGAGGAACGAGGGAGAGAAATGGTGAAAAGTATGTAACAACCTGCGCAAAAAACTCGGGCTATGCACTAGGGGCCGAGACAACGACAAAAAGTGTCACATTCCCAGGTAAACTAGAGAGGGGAGAAACTAAGAAGGCTGAAGAGAGAGAACCTGGGCAATCAAAAACGTCTGAGTTGTATAACATGGGGTCCAGAGAGTAGAGGAGGACCGCTCCCAGGGCAGGGTGAAAAGAAAGGGAAAAGGGGAAAGCGCTCCCCTTGTATAAAAAGGGCAAAGCCACGACGCGGCATGCCAACGTGGGAGGTTGGAAAAGTTCACGGAACATTGAAATGCTTCGGAAAAGATCGAGCATGAGTCTTGAGGAAAAGTCATGTCATATACGAAGGCCGGGCTGACGAACGTATGGGGCATTCCGCTCCGCACCACCGACGTCTTCGTGGAGAAAGACAGAAGCAGTAACGGGTAAATGAGTCCTTCGACTGGAGAGAGGAAATGGAAGTCCTTTGGTAGCGAAGGAGAGGCAAAAGAAAACTACAACCGAAGAGGGGGCGCATAACTAGGTCAAAACGAACTACGGGACCGGATTTCCGAATGCCCATTGGAAAAAAAAGGGGGAATGACGGCGCCTGAAAACCAGGACGAGAAAAGTAAAGAGCCCAAGAGCAGACGATAAAAAAAGCTAGGAAGGTTTATGACTCAGGTGAGGGGGGTAAGCTGTGGGAAGGGATAAGTAGGGGGGGGGGTAATGGTGGTGTGGGGGGGGGGAAAGAAGAAGGTGGGGGGGGGGTGGAGGCATTGGGTATTTTGCACGTTTGTAGTGTTCTTTGTGGGGTCGGGGGGGGGGAAATGCGACCATATGGGCGGCAGGCTACTCGCTTAGGTGGGGCTAGACCATTTACCACTGCAAAGGACATGGCTTTAATTGTGCATGCAACCCCATTCGGAGTTGGGTCGGATGAGACACGCACTTGGACTGACCAGTGGCAAGTTACAAGGAGGGCGGGCCCCAGGAATAACACGGAAGGCACTTTCAAAAAGTTCCTAAGACTCCAGAACCAGCCGAGGATTACTCTAAGTAAAAGGAAAAATGTTGAAAACATGTCATGGGGGGTTAAATAAATAAACAAGCGTAATTCAGCGGAAAGACTCAGCTGTCCCTTTTTCTCAAACCTAATTTTGGCAGCGAGAACTCAGTCCAGAGGCCCACTGGGGGCAGAGGGAAAAAGGGAACTCCGGCTTTCTGCTGGGGGGGTTCAAAAAATATCCCGGAGCCAACCCCACATAAAAATTGTTAGGCGGAAAGCAAAAACGAGATTATCGAAATTCAGGTTATTGGTTTGCCTGGGGGCCTGATCGAAGGCAGAGCGGAATCGCGAAAAAAGAGAGAAACAAAAAAAACGCGGAGGAGTCAAAAAGAAGATGAAGAATACGCTTAAAGGAAAAGCTCTGCCGTTTCAAAGAAGGACCAAAAAAAGAAAAAAAGAAAGAAGAAATCGATAAGCTCGGAAAAGGAATATAAATGGGGATGGGTTGGAATCCAGGCGAGAATGGGAAAAAGGACAAGGCCCGCACGAAGAGTATGGTGAAAATTTTACAAAGAAGCCCGGAGGCGGACCCTACCGATTATTTGGGCAATCAAACAAGGAACAGCGCGGATTACTAGAATTTAGAGGGAAAAGGGTCAAAGAAAGGACTAAACTCACAGTGTTGTCAAGTGGTAAAGAATTACTCAAAAATCCACGAGGCGTATCGCCAAAAGGTGAAAAGCTTCAGGGTTGGAAAAAGGAAAATGGGAGGCAAGGAAGGGAGTACAAAGAGGAAGTGAGTAAAATGCTTGTCTAAACCGACAACCCGTGGGGGAAAAAAGGAAATTCATTAAATGCCCTTGGGGGGATAAAACAAGACGAGTATCACTGACATCTTACAAAAAAGAGACAAAGAAAAGAAAAAGCGAGGCGGTACACGTCATGAGCAAAACTGGGCTAAAGGAAAAAGAGAAAGCCGGGGCTTAGTTCGGACGAGAATGACCCCTTGAAAAAAGGGGACACGTTCGAACAAATCCGGGCACAAAGCTGCTGGGGAAGAGGGTTGCCCAGGCGGCAGGGGGAAATGGTAGTGAGGGTTCAGCCCCAAGAAAGAGCCGAAAAACCAACCAGGGGGAAAATCCCAAGGGGGAGCTTCAAAGGAACATGGAAGAAAGCATTGCACAGGGACGAACGTGAATGGACATCGTATAGGGGTAACAAGGTTGTGAGGAATAATAAAAACCAAACGGCTTCCTCCCGAAAATACGGATAGTGGAACATACGGTCCTCAAGACATGAAAGTGAAGAAGAGGGGGGAAATCAAGACTACGATGCCAATCGAGTGAATGACCAACCGGGCCAGAGAAAGGTCCGCTCGGGTAGGGGCATCAGCAATCTGGATAAACCACATGGGTAAAAAAGTAAACGGTAAGAGAGGGAAGTAGAGGGGGAGCGGAATCCGACGAGAAGAGAGGGAGAATACAGGTTCCTGAAATTCGGCCGGCGGATTAAATGGGGAGGAGAGAGGACAGCTACGGCGGGAAGAAACCTATATCTAACTTTTAATTCTCAAGGAGAAAAAATCGGCACGAGGCATCGAGGGGAGGGGACGGTACGCTACGCCATGTAGAAAAAAAAAGTTGGCTTACACGGTCGCATACTTCCAAAAACTAGCAGCGGAGGGGGACGGGGCATCACGAATAAAAAGACTACGAATGGGGGGGATTTACTTGGAAAAACGGACAGTTTGCTTCCATGACATTCAGCTTGCCGAAGAAAGGGGCGAGGAAATCCTCATGCTGGTGGTCATAATGGGAGATAGGCAGGACAAACCGGTCACCAGGGAAGAGCAATGAAATAAAAAAAAAAAAAAAAAAAAAAAAAAGACTCGCGAGCATCGTACGAGAAGACGAAAAGAGGGATGCAAGGCTGGTCATGCCACGGGAAGCCAAATGAGTCGTTCGGTCCCAAATGCAAAAAGCAGGGGGGTTTCAAAGCCGAAGGGTAATGCACGGATCAGGTGGAATGAAAGATGAGACGAAAAAAAATGTGGCCGGCTCGTAGTGGACGACCTCGTCGAGGAGGGGGAGAAATGATACCGGATCTCTAAGCGAAGTAGACGCTAAAAAAAAAGGGGGAGGACTTCGACAAAGCGGAGTAAAGTTTACGGTGAGAACATAAAGGGGGCGGGGGAAAGGAATTTAGAGGGGGTAAAGGGGGGAAATGCAGAGAACGCGATCTTACCACTCTGCAGGACATATTCCACGCTTCGCGGAGGGCGTTGAAGACTCTTCTTAGGTCTTGAGTTTGGGAGACGCAAAGCGGAAGGAAAGGGCGTGAACGGAAAGGGTCGTGGGATCCAGAGGGCAGGAAAGGGGAAGTTCGTTGAAAAAAAGGGACGGAAAAAAAATAACCAAACCGTCAGTCGCAAACACGATACCGAAAAGGAATCGATTCATCGATTGTCAGGACAGAAAGGCACATATGACGTGGAAGGTGGCGGGGAGGAAAGGCTTCAAACGTCCAGAGCATTTCTGGGGGGGAGGGAACAAGTTCAGAGGCAACCCGACCGAGGGCCAATAAAGACAATCGGAAAGAACTTTTCCCTGCAAAGGGAAATCAGCGAGAAAGAGACGGTCCTCGAGAGGGCGATGGGGAACTCAATACTAGGGACACGGAGCCAATGGAAAAAAAAAAAAAAAAAAAAAAAAAAAAAAAAAAAAACACAACGCGCAGTTAAAGAAGGAAGCTCCTATCGAAAACACCGAAAGGGTCAAAGAGGAACGGACTGGTATCTGGGGTGCACAAGATCGTGAAGGGGGTGGCAAAAGACTGAAACACAAAGTTTACTGTATCACCGTGGAAAGGTTAACAAAATGCAAGGGGGGAAAACCCAGAGACAATGTCGGATGAAAGTCAAAACAGAGCAGAAACTAGGGTTCAGGTAACGAGGGTCCCAATAAAAAGTGTAACACGACCAGGCGGAGAAACGAGGGAGGAGAAAATGGAGTGAAATGCGCAAACGACATTTGCAAGACCAATGCGGTGTTTCAGATTAGGGGGCAAAACCGTGACGACAAGAAAGCAGAATCAATTTCGGAGGCAACTCGCGACCATCAGTCAGTCTAAAAAAGGGGGGAGGGGAGGGGGGTCCTACCAGTAAACGGCAGGCACGGAAGTGGATACCAAAAACGCGTGAATGTGGGAGTGTTAGTCAGTACCACCACTCACCAAGAGAGCTCGGAAAAAAAGCGGTCTGTCGTTGGGGGGGCTGGAGAAAGGAAAAAGCAAATAAAGGTACTAACGTTTGCCTGGGGAGGAGTGAAAACAGGTTTGAGGGGGGAGGATCCTAACACAAATGGCTCAGCCCGAAACGGAAAAGGCCATGCAAGATTTGGGGGATCCCCAAAAAAAAAAACGTTCCTTTCGAGCGGAGTGAATGAGGGAGTCGGGTATTCTGGAAAAAGTCAGGCACTTCCACGGAACGAAGACAGGGAAGTCAAACTATTAGCGAAAGGTGACAGAAACAACACGATAAAGGACAGGAGCTCAAGAAACGAGGAAACACGAAAGCAAGACTCACAATCCGAGAATTCGGTGACAAAAAAAAAGCCTACGCCGTTTTCCCGGGAAAGGCACTAAACGAAACGACAGTAAACATGCAACTCAGACGAAAAAGAACAATAGGGCCAATGAGCGCTGATGACATTCACGACAACATTCACAAAGAATGCAGGAAAACCCGCGGGAGGCAGGAACTACGGTCGGTATGAAAACCCCACCAGGGAAGGGGAAAAGGGGGTGCAGATGGCGATTCGGGGATCAATGGAGGGTTCACAGGCGGAAAGTAAGTACAGCGAAGTAGGAACAACAAGCAGAAGTTGATAACTGGGAGGAAGAAGATGGCCGGCAGGGAACAGCACTGAAGGCATCAAGGGC
>Ga0179593_1809798_pt1 | contig 18440 bp, 31 predicted proteins | sample CZODoug2_1_08_16_FD_185931 | JGI IMG/M metagenome (GOLD analysis project Ga0179593, IMG submission 185931) | Vadose zone soil fungal communities from Angelo Coast Range Reserve, California, USA - CZODoug2_1_08_16fungal (PacBio error correction) | ecosystem: Environmental > Terrestrial > Soil >...
ACCTTTTCTCATCAGCTCATAATTGAAACAGGGGCTGCGAAAGGGAAAAAAAAAAGGCAACCCTTGGAGGCAAAAAAAAAAGAGGTAAGCGACTTAAAAAAGAAAAAGGCGTTTCTTGAAAAAAGGGACGCAAAAGCAGCAGACAAGACGAGCAGCTGGGTGGAAAAATTTTAGAAGCAAATCTCCTCAAAGGAGAACCATGTGGAGGGAAAGCAAACCGGTCGAGAATCTCACAAAAAAGAAGGATTAGCAACCATCATAAAATCAGCTGGAGCGGAGAGCTAGTCGGGAGCCGATTGTTTTAATGTCGGGGTTTTTCCCATTGCAAGGAAGGGCTAGAACTTCCTAGGGGGGCAATGCAGTGATGTGTATACGCCTTTCAGACACCTAACTGATTTGAGGGGGGAAGGCCAACTAGCATGCGAGAAAAGGTTTGAAAAAAAACAGCCCCCCGCTAAAAAAAGCAGCTCCAGAAGGGGCTGGGTAAAAAAGCTGAAACCACAGTTGAAGAGGGGTGGTGTCGGGAAATTTTCAGGGCGGGCACCCCGGAAAGAAACAAGATTCGGAAGATCTGAATCCTGGTGCAAAAAAAAAACATCTTATAGTGTGGGTGGGGACTTAAACTCTTACCGAATGCCTTTCAGCCATCATCCGTTGGAGGGAAGAGAGGCAAATGGAGCAATGAAGCGTGACGAGGGGATGCACCTTCCTGAACAGGGCGAACGAACGAAAGGCCAGTCTAAAAAACTGGCGGGGGAGAAATAGGGACAGCAAACTTGCGCGAGGAGGCAGAAGATGGTCATCTGTTGGTCCCGATGTGAAATTGGACCTCGAGAAGGAATGAACGAGGAGGAATATGGGGGTAACGTGGAGGTGAGATTAAAGGGCTATACCTTTAAGCTTCCCGGACGTGTTGCCGTGATAAAGACCAAACCGGATCCTGAAAAGGGGTCAGGGCTGAAAAGGCAACCGAGGGTAATATGGAAATAAATCAAGGGGTCCGTGGCGGCGGACACTTGGGGTCAGGAATCCTCCGCAAAACCGGAAGAAACTCCAAGTACGCTTCTTCCATGGGGGGCTGCGTTTGGCAACCTGGGGGAAGGGGTAGGGACTTCGGTTGGTGCACACCACAATCCTCTACGGGGGGAGCACTAAAAAAGGGCTCCCGCGCAGGGAATATGCTGCTAAAAACATGACTTTGAACACGCTCGGAGATGGCGCGGTGAATTGCCGAGCCTAATGTGGAAGTGGTAAGGAGGAAGATTGGCGAAATACCGTGTTGTGAAAAAGAAAAAAAAAAAAAAAAAAAATTCCAAGGTTTCGGGGTGAGCGTAAGAAAAGCACAAAGCAGCTAAAGAACGTAAAGGGGGGCCAGAAAACAAACTCAGCCAGAAGTGAAGTGGGGCCACTTAAACGTAAAAATCAGGCGCTGATGCCTGACAAAACCAAGTTTGGGGGCCCGCGAAAACGCGGTATCTGAGTGGCCGAGCTCCTGTTACCGTCCGGGGGAGAAAAATTGGGGGGGACCTGAAAGTGGTAAACGCAAAAACAACGAATACCACAGAAGGCCGTGCATGCCCTGCAATTGGACCTATCCCTGAAGGGTGCCGCGATTAAAGAAAATAAAAATAGCGCGCGGAGAACGGACGAATGGGGTGGAACGCACGATGTTCTGGTAGGAGCCCCGAGAAAGACAAGTGGGGGGGGAAAAAGAAAGCAGCCTGGGTTGGCCAAAACATAGATGGGATTAGGCGTGATGGGGGGAAGGACTGGAAAAGAAAGCCCCAGTTCATTGGAGGAGGTAAGGTCGTTAGTCAAGGAGATAACCAACGAACAGTCCACCAAGACTAACAGGAAAATGAAGGTCAAGCTTCAGGGCTCGGTTCGGATAAAAAGACCTTGAAGTGACTAAAAAGGACCTCTAAAAAGGGCAGGGCTGAGAAATGTTAGCTTTGTGCACTCTACCTCCGCTCAGGGGAAGGAAGAATCGGGGGGTACCCCTCGGTGAAAATTCATTGAACGTAAGAGGATGTGGAAGGGGGGGATTGAAATCAAGCACAAAAGGGGGGAAAAAAGGGCGGGGAGCGGACGGGTAAATAATGAGAGTACGAAAAGACACTAAGATCAAAACCGAAAATGGAAAGCATCTTGAAAGGGCCCCTAGCACAAGCCATGTTCAAAAGGAAAAAAGGGAAAAGGATCCGACTTTTCAAATAGCGCAAAGTCGACGCCTCTGGCAAAACGGGGAAATCAATGGGTGGATGGGCCTTGGAAACTGACGGGTGGAAAAAACCAAACGCCCTCCTGGGGGGAGCAAAGGTGCACTGGCAAGGGCTTTGAGGTTCCACACTTGTTTTCTAGGTCTCCATCTTATCATGCGTCCGCCACACACCGGAACTGACGAAAAACATTTGACATCAAAGGAGAAAGTGGCGATGGGGGGTAAGATGCACCGAGGGAAAACCAGGAGGTGAAAAACTACACCCGGGAAGGTCGGGAGGAAATAAAAACGAAAGATCTAGACGCTTTCGGGTGTATACAGTCCATTGGCGCTCGAACTCAAGGAAGAAGAGAAAAAAATCTTAGGGGGTAACACCGGTTTGACAGGCTACTTCAACTTTGCCGCCATTGGGGGGGGGAGGGGAGTTCAGGATTTGGTGGAAAAAAAGAGAGACAAAAGGGGTGAGGGGATCTCACAGCACTAAAAAAACAGCATTGAAGTTTCCGGGGGGGGGCCAGAAGTTCGGGGACGGGCTGAAACCCTAAGTTGGTAGCACACACTCACAACTCCACCTTAAAAAAAAAAAACAGTGGAAAAAAAAACTCAACGTCTATTTTGTATTGTTGGAAAAGTCGGGTATACCAAAGAAACAAAAGTTTGGGCCAGAAACCTTTTGGAAAAAGCTCCGAAGGGGATCAGAAAACGAGGAGCGTAAGTGCTGGGGGACTTTAGGACGATGGATCACGGGGCAGTTGGGAACCCATCCTCGAAAAAAAAACTGGTTTTAAAGGGAAGCGTCCCAATCGAGAGTCCCGGGAAATGACCCCTTCCTAAGGTGGGCACCTCCAACAGAAGGGAGACCACCCCCGCGGGCCAACGAGAACCTCAAGGTTGCGGAAGGAAAGACCCGGGTTTAGGCGCGTTGGTACGGCCATTTCCAACATAGCAATACCGGGCCCAGACAGTTGACCGTAAAAAGGACCTGGGGGGAAGGGGGTAACCGCTTTGGTGGGGGGGGGGGACATTTGAAAACGTGGGGGGGGGACTTCTACACTGTACCTGAAAGCTGTAAGCGGAGGGGTGGGAGTGCGTGGACACCAGGTAACCCTCATCATCCTCGGTAAGCCATAGAAAATAAGAAAGAAAACATATAGGGATGAAAAAATTATATGCCACAAGTCTGGTCCCCAGGGGAACACGCGCGGGGCGGATTAGCTTCAGAACTCGACCGCCCGGTTAGGGACATGCTGATAAAGTGGCCATGGCGGTCCGTCGGGACCGTATTACAGTTGATGCGAAGAGAAAAAACAAGCGAAGTCGTCAAAAAAAAGGGACAAGGGAGGAAACCGGGGACCCGGCCTTCCGGAAAAGAGCCCTGGTGAGTGATAGCAAACCGGGCCAATAGAATGCGGAGCGGGCAATGAAGGTGAACGAGAGAGTTGGCAAAAAAGGTTTTGCGCCACTTGGCGTTCTTAGCTTCAAAAAAGGTGGGGGTTCAGAACAGAAACCTATGAAGGCCATTCACGGAACCGGACAAAGCTCCATGGAAAAACTGAGAGGCCGTATTAAAATCAAAAGCCAACGGAAATTTAGAGTTCAGGGGGTCACAAGGAATGAAAAAAGGAAGCGGAGATCAGGGAGAAAAATCGCGTCTTATGGGGGTGTGGGCCGAAGTTAAGGAAAACCCAACGATAAACTTCCGCAAAAAATGTACCCGTGGAGGGGATCTGGGAAGCATCCGGCTGGGCAGAGCGACCACTTGAAAAAAAAGGGAACGCCTTAGGGGCCGAGCACAAGAGGGCATCAAGGGGGGGGTGTGAACCTTGACCGGCGGTTGCGCCCCAACAGGGGAAGCTCGCACGGCCGGTGGAACATGAGGTCTGACAAGGAAAAGGTAGTAAGCGCAAGGACAGTATCTCAACCACCCACTTAAAGAAGTGTGAAAAAAAAAATCGACAAAATCAAGGTCCGGTCGAGGTCAGAAGCGTTGGGAACAGATGCAAATCGCGTCAAAATCTGACTTATCAGGGGACGCCGGGGGCCTAGTGGAAGGGGTCCGGGGGACGCAGTGGGTTGTCGACAGTTCACGATTCACAGTTCGTCATCACAATTATCCAGAAAAATGTATAAACGTAACCGTTTGGAGGGGGGCTGAAAAGGGAAAAGGAGGGTACGTTCTAGAGAGTCAACCAAAAAGTGTTTTTGGATACCAGCGGCGGCCATCGGAGGGCATGTGGGAAAAAACTTACCGAAAAAGAGCAGGGGTAGACGAACAAGACCCCCAAAATAGGTGGTTTTCAGAGTTGGACCACAAGAAAGCTGTCCGCTGGAGCCCACTTCTCGGTGCGGAGAGGCGGGAAAGCGTAGAAGGGTCCTCATTGCCTCAGGGGACAGGGTTTAGGAAAATTGGGCGATAAGAAACTTCCATTTTCAAACGATGAAACTGGAAGGGGGGGAAAGAACGCAGGAAGTCGACGGATGGAAAAACCAACAAGCAAACAGAAGGAGGCAAAATGCAAAGAATTCAGGCGTCACTGCGCAGGAAAGATGATCCCAGACGGATGAGTTTCCCAGGCGGGTTTATATTCCAACACTCCGGGGTTGAAGGCAGCGGGGGGCAGATGGCGTGCTTTGACCTCACAGCTTGCCGTCTCGGATCAGCTGAGCGTTCAAAGCCCGGAGGTTCGTGGAAGTGCTCTAACTAGGCTGGGGTTGTTTTTCCATCTTTGGGGCCCCAATTCTCCGACCTGGTGAAAAAAGGTTAGCTGGGGGGACTTAAAAATGGGAAAAGAGATATAAAAAACAATGGAGAAGCAATATGAAACTCCCGGTGTTAAAAAGCTGGCAAACCTTGAGTTATCCCATCAAAAGTATCGAAAGAAATCTGAAAAAAAGATGCGGTTCAAAGGAACTTTACGCAAAAAAAAGAGTCCTTATTCCGAGACGAGACAGAAACTTTGGTGGTAGAAGCACGCTTCAGGACCCGTCTAAACCAGGAAGGAAACTTCCGGGTCGCACAAGCCGATGGGAGAATACCCGATTTAAGATCATCCATGGGCAAAAAAGAATTAAGCTAGAAGACGGGGGGAACTCGGTTGGGAAGAAGGGGCCAAGTCGCGATAACGGTTCAAGTCCCTACCGTGCTCAGGGGGGGGAGGAGCCTTCCCTACAAGAACAAAAGGAAACGAGGGGCCACTGAGAAAATTCTAGAAAAGTTGTTGAAAAAGCAGAATAATGTAGATACAGCTCTTCGGGCATTTTTAAATCTCTAAAGGTTCTTGAAGGGTTGTGTCTGTTCCAGGGTAGTAAACACCTGTAACACCTTCTGGTCTGTCATGAAACCTTCACATCAGAATCTAATGACCTATTCAAGTCCAAATAGAGGGGGGGGTTGGGAACTCTTATACCGTTAAGTCTTCCAGGTACAGCCAGAAAAAAATGCAATGCTGATAGCACCCTGTGTCCGCACGAAAGGGGATGCACTGCTGAAGGCGTGCCCGACGTTGCGCCCGTCCTGTAAAGAAAAAGAGCGATAACCCGGCAGGATCAAGCGGGGGGTTCCGTCAGGAAAGGGAGCGGTCAGGCTGGGCGCCAAAATTCAGAAATGGGCAACGCGGGACCAAACGTAGGGGGCCCGACGTAGGGAGAAAGGAAGAAGGGTGACAACCCTTGCACCCGTGGGTGCGTGGTGAAGCCTTCGATTGAAGCGGACCAGGGGGGGGGGCTTGGGGGAATGAAGCCTATAAAGACCGGGACAGAAGGGAAATGTTTCGAGAGGGGTTCGGGGAGGGGGTGCAACCCGATCGGGCACATCACAGGTGAGCGTGGCTAGAGGAAAGGCAATGGGCACCCTGGAGACGTCCCAAAGCCAGAAGGAAGGATTTCCACGGGGCGATTCGAATGGGGAAGGCTTGCAAGAAGTGTCGAATCTGGGGCAAACACCTAAGAAGAAGAATTGGGGTGGAAGGGCAAGGAGGCAAGGGCTGAAAGGACGTGGAACTGCACTGCTCGAAAGTTTTTGGATATAATTCCTGAAAGCGCTGGAATTTTAGGGGGGGGAGGGGGATTAGGGATTGACCTTTTTGGGGAAAGCGGTAAGGGAAGTCGGGATGTGTGTGATAAAGTAAGAAACGCCGCCCAGGAGACTGCAGCTCCCCCGAGCTCAAAACTAAAACTAACAATTGGAAACACACTCGCCTGGGGCAATTGAAAAGAAAGAGAAAAATCTCAAAAACCCAGGAGGCCAATGGAAATGCGAAATAAAATAAATAACGAGGCCGACTGCCGATCCGTGTGGACAGAAGCTAGGGGTAACTACAAAGAGGTGTCGAGGATCGAAGAGAATCCCGGAAATACTGCCGATTCAAGGGGCCGTGGGCCGCGATACCCTCAAACCGAATATTGAAAAAAAGTCTGAAGGCCGTATAACCGGACCTCCTTTGGGGGCATAAAAGCGGTAAGGAGGGTAATAAAAAGGTACTAGAAAAGGGCAAGAAGAGGAATTGGTTCTATGGGGATGATTGAGCGGTTATGAGGGAAAAAAAGAAAAGAATTGGGGGGCCTTAGGTAGAGTGAAGTATCGAAACCGTCAACTGGCAAAAACGAGGAGATCGGGAAGTTGAAGCAAGAGAGAGGGCTCTCAGGTCGTACCACCAGCTATGGGGGGAAATGAAAAGAGGGCAAAGCCCGGCAAGGGCCAAGTCTTCAAATATAGACGGGACGTGGGGCGGGTTTCAACTAAGGGGGCCGGATGAAGGCATTTGTTGGAAAGACAAACCACCACACAACTGGGGGTTTTTTTTGGGCGCGTTTTTGTGGTTTTTTTTGTTTTATTTTGGGGGGTTTTTTTGGTTGGGTTTTTTTTTTGGGTTTTTGTTTGCCCCCCAAACCTTTCAAACCAACAAACCAACACCCCCCCCCGAATTATTAAGGCGGAAGAGGATTTCCCAAGAAAGAGAGCGCGTGAAGCTAAAAAAAAAAAAAAAAGGGTTTGGTAGGTCTCGGGGTCGCGGGGGACGGTCAACTAAAGTTAGGAAAAAGGCGAAAAACGAATCACCACCATAACGAGTCAAAAGAGTTCTTCAACCAGGTCCCAAAGGGGGGGGGGGGGAGCAGGGGAACTGATGGAAAGATTGGGTGATCGTACTGTGACTTCAAAAAAAGTCAATCAAAGGAGGAACGCTCCGATTGACTGGGGCGGGGGGCAGAGGTGTGGGGTGGGGCTTTACATTCGGGTTAAGAGACCGTAAAAGAGGGAAATGGAAGCGAGCAGAGAAAGGGGAAGCTAGAGTGGGGCTTGGTGCCCTATAACTTTGTTTCACTAGGGAAGTCAAAAAAGGGCGTGACTCAGACAAATCTCCCCGCTGAACCACCCAAACGTGGGGAGAAGGATCAAAGAATGGAGCGAGAAAAGGGTATTAAAAAAAGACAGAAGAGAAAGATTTCGAGCCAGGAGGGGGGCTTTTGAAGAAAAAACAAGAGAAAAACAACAAGAGGAGGAAAATAAAGGGGAGAACCTGGGGTGTGGTAACAGTTAACCAAAATGGGGCAAAAGATCAGGAGTACTTGGGTATCACGGATCTCTCAATCTAAGGAAAAAGAACGTGTAAAAAAAAAAAAAAGAAAAAGGGGGGAGTGTCAGGGACGGGTGTGCGGTTTTCTACGAGACTAGAAACAAATTCGGGCAATAAAAGAAACGCGCCCGCGGGAGAGGGGGGAATTGGGAAGAAAGTTCGATTTGGGGAGGTCTCAAAAAAATGATCAAGCACAAAAGAAAAAACTACCTAATCTAGGCAGGGGAAGAAAAAGAGTAGAGAGAAGTGAGGTTTTGAAGGTTTAAAAAAACCAAAGCTTTGCCGACAGCTTTTGAAATCGCCGAGGGAAAAAAATAAAAATAAAAAATGAGGGAAATCGGACGGGGGCTTAGTGTCTAGTTAAGAAGGGAGGGGAAAAAGGGGGCATTTAAAGAAGCAAAAGGGCCCTGCAAAGTTTGTTGTTCGCTGGAAAGAATCCAGGCTAACAGGACATTAATCGTCGTGCCTCTAAGGTTTTCCTGACAAAAAGGTGGGGCAGGGGCTTCAGACAATTCTTTGGTCCACATAACTCCGTCATTTCGTGAAGTCCGGAAGGGGGGAAGAATAAAATTCGGGATCAACCCATACTGGAGAACCGAACGGGCACCAGAAGATTTGACCGTAAAGAAGCCCGAATAAGCGGGGGGGGAAAAGGGGTGTTTGGGGGGGGTGGGAGATTCGCAGAGAAGCAATACTGGGGAAGCTTCGGGTTTGGCAGGTGTCCGTCACCAGGGGAACCTAATCGAGAGACTAGGGAAGCCGGCTGCCAAAGCAATCAAAAATCGATGAGGAGTTACCAGAAAAAATTCCCGAAGTAGAAGGTCCGGTCTCAAAATAAAAGTTTGGGACATATGCAGGCTCAGACCAAAAGACCGGTATCGGTGCAAAGCGATTAAGGGCCAAGGGGCAGGGTAGGGGCCGTATCACGTGGGGAAAAGAACTCTACCACCGATTGAGCTGATTAAATGACTGGAAAAAAGATAAGGAGGAAAGGTAGAAAAGAACGGATCGTATGGACTGTGAGAGAATTGGCCTTTCAGGAGGGGAGTTCGAGAGGGGAGAGGGGGGGTTAGGAAGTCTAGGGAAAAAGGGGACAGGTTTGAGAAAAGGAGACCCGGGAGTGGACGTGGCAAGGGGGGAGTTCTTTCAAAAAGGGTCTTCCGATCAACACAACCCTAGGTAGGAAGCCGATTACAAAACAAATATAAAGACCCTCCAGCAACAGGGCGCGGAAGGGGTTCAAATCAGCAGCCAACTTCTCTAGGTAAGGGGGTTCCCAAGGGAAAAATCAGGGATATTCGGATAAAAATTAGTGCTCCAAAATCGATGCTCCTGGGGGGGTGCGAGGCAAGAGATGCAAAGGGGACGCATAGACTTCAAGTTCTCAGCGTCCGGGGGAAGAATCCGGATGGGCAGAAGGGAAAAAGGAAAGACAAGGAATTGAAAAAGGGGCCTTGCTATGCATCAGGTGATGGTTAAGGGAAGAGGAAAAGCGAACCAGAAACAAACCTTAAAAGGGCAGGAAAGGGAGGGCAATATAGGAAAACACGGGGGAGGCCATACAATCTCCGGATCTCAAACTCCACGGATCGGGTTTAAGGGATGAGGGGGGGGTTGTGGACCCCTCGATTCTACCAGAGGAAAAGGGTCCAAGTCAATCGTTGAAGGCATGGGGGAGGGGGCGGGAAACGGAGAGAACGGAAGGAACCGAGGGTTGATAGTAAGAGGCCGTGGTTCGTGGGTCACTAAATTACAAAATGGGTCAAGAGGTCCAAAAGAGGGAGAAGAAGGGGCGGGGATTCGGCCGGAAGTAAAACTTTATTCCGAGCTCCTGCCAAAGTGGGAGGGTGGCAAAGGGAAAAGAAGAAAAAAAAGGGGGGGCGAGAAAGGGTTGTTGATAAAAGCATCGTAGAAAAGGGGGGGAGAGGGATTAAAAAGAAGAAGCAAGGGAGAAGGGTGGCAACTGAAGAATAAACCAAAAGGAGAATTTAAGTGTATCCCAGGACCAAACCCTCAAGAAAAGGGAGCAGAGGGGAGCGAAAGGGAGTAAACAAAAAGAACGGGGCCTCACAGGGAGATCATTTGCCGAATTCTGTGGTAGAAATCGGAGTCCAAGAAGAAAATTGCAGGGAAAGAAAATATGGAAAGGTAGGCCTACTTGAACTGAGACACCCTAAAAAAGGAACAATACGGCGGAATATAAGAGAAGAACTACGCCAAGTGGAAACCGGCGTATGTTGAGGAAACGGGCGTTAGCGGGTTAGAATCGCGCAGGGAAGGGTTAAGGGACGGGGGGAGTGGAAGGAGTGCTTTCTAATTAAAAAAAGGGCAGCGTCTCGCTAGAAGCTGAGTTTGCGGAAGGTTGAGCCCGGGGGGGGGAGGGAGAAAGAGAGGGGAGGGTGGGACCCTCTGGGGGGGGGTGTCCCATCACGGGGGGGATAAGCTTATGAGAAAGGTAGAAAACTCCAGAAACACAAAAGAAGGGGATGATGGAAAGAAAAAAAAATCACCGAAGGAAAGGAGGGCGGGGGGTGGGAAAAAGCTGGGGGAAAAAAAAACCTGGAAGGAAAGACCCAGCCTCTATGTAAACTTCGGATGCCAAAACAATGAAGAGGTAGGAACCTTTAAAGAAAACATAGACGAAGATGGGTGGTTTGAGGGGTGGGGAAAATCAAAGCGAAGCGAAGAACCCAGAATTGGTGGCGGGTTAAACGTAACCGTAAGGAGGGCCGAGAAGAGAGAAAAGAGGGAGAAAAAAAAGCAGCCCCGATGTGGAAATAGAAAAGGGCTAAAGGAGAATGGGCCATTCTAGGATAAGTATTGTGTACAGTACCAGGGGGGGGGGGGAAAAAAACAAACCCCAGAAGGGGCAGAGGCGAGTCCCGTGAAACACTATCCGTGCTCGGGAAATGGCAGTGATGTCGAGCCTGAAAGCCATGAAACTACACAGAAATGGGGAGGGGCACACGGCTTGCGCGAGGTTGTAAACCAAAGCACACCTAGATTTGGCCGCTCAAGAGAAGCTCGGAGGGGGCGGGGGGAAAGAGGAAAAAAGGGAAGGGGAAAATTTTGGGGTGGGCTGGGACTCACGGGGGGACAGTCTTTCCCGAGAACGTGCCTGTAAAAGGTCAGAGGGAGACACCGGGAAAAAAGGGAGAGAAAGAGGGGGGAAAAAAAAGCTTAAATCGGGGGGGGGGGGGAAAAACTCACTCAACCTAAAATAGTCCCTATGAAATCTAAAAAGGGGCATGGTAGGAGAAGCAAAGGGGGGGTAAGGTCAAGGTCTTAGAAATGACAGGTTCCGAGGGGTCCTGCACATTGACACTTAAAAAAAAGTAAGAACGAATCCGTATCAAAAGGAGGGTCGTCATGGAAAAAAAAGGGCAGGAGTGACATCGCTTCAGAGATGCAGAATGGGGGGGGCAAAAAGGGGGGACAAAGACGAGGGAAAGAAGGAGGATAAAAATGAGGGTGGGGAAAATGATCAGTGGGGGAATCTCGGCTGGTCCTTGGATCTTAAAAAAAAAGTCCTTGGACCTCGACCGTCAAGATGAGGGGGGCGCGTTGGTAAGCTGGGAGGACCCCGGGTCATCGGGAGACTAAGGAAAAGGGGTGAAAAACAGCAAATTGAAGGGCAGGTCCCACGGCCATATTTGTCAGACTTAAGTAAAGAAAAAAAAAGGAGCCTGAAAAGGCGATTCGAAACGGGAAATGGGGAGGGAAGGGGAACGAGTCGGGACGAAAAAAAAACGAGAATGGGGCGCTAATGAGCAAGGAAACAGGGGGGCTCAGGGGACACCTGCAACGCGCAGCAAGGAGAGATTGGATCTGAGGGAAACAATGCAGAAGGAGGGGGGGAAGTCGGGGGGTGTATTGGGAAGACAGTTGGTAATGTGGGAATTAAAGTGGGTGTGTGATCGAGCACCTCAGGGAAAAGCGGAGAAAGAAAAGGGCAAGTGAAAAGGGAACAAAGATCACCCACGAGGAAAGGCGCTCAGACCAGGAATCACTTTCATGCCAAGGGGGGACTTAGAAAAAGAGAGGGGGAAAGATTGAAAAGTGGCAGAAAGGGCACGAAATTGGGGGACAGGAAAAATGGGAAGAAAAGAGATTTTGGAAGAGCATAAAAAAAAGCGGCCAGGGGACAGCACTTAAGGGGACAGTTTAATCCGAGGGGAACCGCCTACCAATGGGTTCTCGAGGAGGAAGAAGAGATGCAAAGGAGGGAAAAAAAAAGGGGGGAAAGTTGGGGGGGGACAGCATTCTGTGAAGTGCGGGGTAGAAATCTCCTACTCGATTGAGGGTCGTGAAGAAAGGAGGGGTCAGGGGGGGTGATTGGGGTAGAGGGTGGGACCGGCAAACTAATACTCTGTGGAAGGGGATTGGGAGGGGAATCCGGAAAGAATAAAAAAAAACAGGCACATGGAACGCTCCCGTCGTGCGTCTTAACGGGGTCATACAAAAGGGAGAGCAAAGACTAGGGAGAATGACCGAAAGACAAAACCCCGGGGTATGAAAAAGGAACGAAAAAGAGGTTAAAAGTCAAAAAGAAGCCTGGGGCAAGTGGAAATCCCAAGAAGATGGCGGGAGGCCACTCGATTCAAGGCAGAAGAACCCCAAGGAGCGAAACGGGGGCCCCGCTTTGACAGCGAAACAACTGTGTTGTTCGGGAGGGCGGGGAGCGGAAAGGGTTTAAAAACGGGCCCGCTGTGAGATCCATAAAAGCCTTACCTAAAGACACAAGAGGACAAACAAGGGGGGGAAAAGATCATGTTGAGCAAAGGGCCCAAGCGGGAGGCCGTTAAAAAGCTCGGCACAGAGGAAGGGGAGTGAGGGAACTATGGAAAAAAAGGTAAAAAAAGGAGAAGATAGGCGGACACTGGGGGGAGAAAAAGTTTGTGATGTGGGTGCGGGATCAAAAGGAAGGTAAGAGGGAACGGAAAAGAGGGTTCAAAAAAAAAGCATGAAGGGGGGAGGATTGCCCCGATTGTTTCTGGGCTCTCGTACAAAAAACCCGGGATACCCCCCGTGGGGCGGACAAAAGCGAAAAGGAGGGCACGATCCTTGAAGAAAACAGATTTCAGAAGAAAAGAATATGAAAGAAGGGCGCCAACACTGTGATCAAAAGACCCGAGCCCCAAACCCCCAAAAAGAGGGGACCAGTATCAGAGAGGACTAGGGTTGGTGTATCAGATTCAACAGGGAGTGCGCTAGAATCGGGAGAAGAGAGGAAGACTGTGGCGTGAAAAAAAATGGGGGAGTTGGAACTGGGATTTGGGGGGGGACTCAAGAGAGACTAGCAAGTTAGGGGGCAATAGACGAACCAAAGGGCCTGGGAACTCTTCCATGGTCTGGGGGAACCTTGCTACGTCACCCCTAATTTAATCAAGAAAGAAAACGAAAAAAATAGAAACCAGTGAAACAGAAGAGTAGGAGGGGAGAGTTGGGAGGGGGGGTTTGTTGAAAGAGGTTTGATCCCCAAAAAAAAAAACCAAAGAAGAAAAAAAGGCTTTGCAAAAAGGTTTACCATGCCCAGGTAAAAAGAGGAAGGAGGAAACGGTGTGGATGTTTCAGGAAGGTGGGGCGGTATGGATCTCAAAGTGCCATTTTTAACAACCGTCCGAGGCGCAAGGGGTGGGGATGAAAGGACTGGGAAATGCAAGGCGCAACAAGAATCGGTCTGCCTTCCTAAGGTGAAAACAAAAAGGGTGTGAGTCTTCGCCAAAGGAAAATTTCGCTTTAAAAGGGGGAAAAAAAAAGGGGGGGTGGGGGGGGGGGGGGGGGGGGGGGGGGGGGGGGGTGGGGGGGGGGGGGGGGGGGGGTTGTGGTGGGGGGGGGGGGGGTTGGTGGGGAAAAAAAAAAACTATGCTACCAAGAAAAAGGGCGATAAAAGGGGGTGAAAAAAGGAATGTTTGGAAGTCAGCAGGTAAACCCAGATGATACCGACAGGGACCCTCATGCAGAGGGTACCGGGAGAAAAGCAGAAAGGGGAAATTGGCAAGGAAGGTATTGGGGGGTATACACGAATAAACTACTAATAAAAGTTGAAATATGGAGGGGAAGAAACGATCATCATCTCGCAAAGAAAAGAATGCGTCTTGGCACAGCTCAATGGGAGAATAGAGAGGGGACCAGGAAAAGACAAGCCACAAAAGGAATTGATCAGCGAGGGGGGTGGAGGTCCGGTCGGAGACGTAGTAACCTCCTATCGGGAAATCGATTAGAAGGAAGAATCAGATTCGGTGGGGGGGGCGAGACTAATAGGGAAGGGAAAAATTTCCGGAAGCAAAAAAGGGGGTGCCCCCCTTCAAAACCGGATGAAGGAAGAAGATAAAAGAAGAGGAAATTCTGGGAGAAAAGGGGCCTGGGGGGGTTGAAGGAGAGGGAGGGGAATTTTACTGTCTAACGTGGTGAAAAAAAAAATATTGTTGAAGGGGGGGGAAAAACTTGAAAAGGTCTGGGAAGAAGAAGCTGGAGGCGAGTTCGGCAAAGAGTACAACCCTACCTGTAAGACCCGAAAGATTACAACCGTAGACAATCAAGATAAAACGAAGAAAACCCTCAGAAAGGAAAGTAAATCCCAATGAGAGGGAGCGTGCGTGGTTCCAAGGAAAAAAGGGGCAGCATATTGAAGATTGCGGCCGGGAGAAATGTGTGCGCCAAAACCTGGGGGGGGGCGAAAGGGAGAGCCCACCCAGATAAAAAGGGACATAAAAACAACTTCCGCAAAAAAAAGACCTAAGACGATGTCGAATCGCCCGGGGGGAAAGAGCGCTGGACTGAGGAAGTAGAGGAAAAAGCTTGAAAAGGGGGAAAAAGGAAGGAAGGCTCGGGGGCCACGAATTGGTGGGGTGAAAGTGCCCTTTACCTAAGGGGGCCGAAAAAAAAAAAGACACCGCTCGCAAAAAAAAGGGACGCCAAGGGCCTATGAGGAAAGTCATCACGAAAGCGGCCGTCTCGACACCACGCAACACGGAGACAAGGGGGAAAAAAAAAAGGTATCTTGGAAGGGGACGGGAGTTCCGAGTCCGCTCGTTTAAAATATTAAGAGACGGCTTCAAGCTCTTTAGCTCCCTTATAAGGAAGTGAAAACACGCCAGGGGAAGGGGGACTTGGGGGGAAGTGAGAGTACCGAAGGGGGGTTACAGGGGGGAATCAAATGGAAAACTTTCCTTCATTTGGGAGTCATGACAAGGCTGACAGGAAAGGGGCCAGGTGAAGGGAATAAATTTGGAGAAGAAAAAAAAAGGGGACAAAGGTGAAACGGGTCGAAGAAGTCCAACAAGAGATAAGAAAGGGGAAGTACCAGCGCATCGTGAGGGCATCGTCTGGTTGCATGGACTCGGGAAGAGGAAATCTGGCCCAGGGAAAAAAGGGATAAACCCAACAAATAGGAAAAAGTTTGTGGCAGGAAACCAAAATCCGAAAAGAGAGGAAAGGAACGGAAAAAAGGAATCGCGGCGAATAAAAACAGACGCGCCTGAGGAATAACTCCTCATTGATCAGTTACGGGGGAAAAAGGAGAGTACTCGAGAGGGGGCCTTTCAAAAAAAGGGAGATGAGCTAAGGGACTGGGAGGCAAAAAAAAAATTAAAACATCAGGATAAAAAGTGTCCAGAGAAAAACTCCGGGAAAGAGCTTATAACCAAGAGGGATAAAGGGGGCGTTAAAGGGGGAGATGTACATAAAGCCGTTAATGTTGAAACGTGGGGCCGCACAATTCTGGGAGAAGGAAGAAAAGGGGGACGGGAGGAGAAAAAAAAAGTCGGAGAAAGAGTCAAAAGGAGGGGGGGGGGGAGTAGTTTAAAAAAAGCGTGGAGGGGGGAAGGATCTACATATAGGCTTGAGAAAGGTGTGGACAACTTTTTTCAACCAATGAAAAAAAAAAGTTTCCGGGGGGGGGGGGGAGGTGAGAAAAAAAAAACAAGGGGGGAAAGCTAAACCACCCTTAGGGCAAAACTGAGGAAAAACGGGAAAGGGGAAAACAGATGGGGCAAAAAAAAGGTCTTCATCACCAGCCTATAGAAAAAAAGAGAGGAAGAAAAAAGGAGGCGTTTCTTGGGAAAAGTTACGCAAACTACAGCGCGGAGAAAGAAAGAAAAGCTGTGGGTTGCGAAAAGTTTAGAGAGCACTCTCAGGACGCAACTTAAAAGCGGAATGAGGAAACATGCCTGGAGGGAGAGACAACCAGCAAAAGCAGAGTAGCTCAAAAAACTAGGAGGAAGACAGCGATGCTCAGACTGATTCTAGGCTCTAGGGAAGGAGTGTGGGGGGGGGGTCAGGGTGAAAATGTAGGAAGGGAACGTCTTCCCAAGACCGGGGCGTAGGGGGGCAAAGTTATGTGGTCCTCCGCCTTCAAGAAAGAACGGGGGGAAGGAAAGGGATGAGGGGGGTAACGGAGAAAAAGGGGGGCCAAGTGTGCACAAGAGAGGACAACAAAAGGGGAGGCAAGAGGACATCTCGTCTAGGGCGGACCTGAAAAAAGGGGGAAAAATTTGGGGGGGACTTGCGTAGAGGGGGGGGGACAGAGGAAAAGGATAGAGGGGAGGTAGAGGAAGGAAAACCAAGAACAGGAAAAACGACGGGGAGAGGGAGCAAAAAACATCTTATAGAGTTTTTTTTGACTTACTCTGACTTCGTAAAAAAGCGGAAAGTCAGCAAGAAGAAGGGGAGAGAGAAGCAGGGGTGATGTAAAAGAGAAAATGAATAAGAGGAACGTACTTGGATCACATTCCAAGGGAAGGGAGGACGAGAAAAAAACGAGGTCAAGGGAAAAAGGGTTCGGTTTACGGATGTAAAGGAAAGGTCAGAGCTTGACGCGGGGGGCGATTCAGATTCATGGAAAAAGGGGTCCAAAAAGGGAGAAGGGAAAATCGAAGGGAAACAGACCCGGAGGAGAATCTACCGTTTGAAAACTGGTGGCGGGGTGGTGAGAACGGCTATGGGGGTCCTTGAAAGGCCGGCCGTGGTTGAAGACCTCATGAACCGGCACTACGAAGGTGCGAGAGGGTCGGGGTGGGGGAAAAGGTCATCAGTTGGGGGGGGGAAAAAACCAGGAAAAGTGCTATCCAGGAAAGGGAATTGGGGGACCAAGATTGTCGATACGTCTCTCAGCAAGCCGGGGTCTTGGAAAACAGGCGATGGGAGGAAATAATGGAAAAGTGTGAACCGGGGGGGGGGGAGCGGGGGTCTAAAATACGAGGAAAACACCCCTAGGAGGACGATTGTGGAGAAAATTCTGCATCCAAGTATTCGGAAGGGACGGGCCAAGGAACGAAAGAAAAGGAGGGGGGATCGGAGAAAGAGCCGCTCTGATTGAAGTTTTACGTAGGGGGGATGGAATTGGGAGAAAAAAAGGGTGTAATAAGGGATTTCCGGAGGGAAAAAAAAGCGAAGAAAAGGATTATCTACACAGAGAATCCATGGGAAAAAAACAGAGAGGGGAACACGAGAGACGTAAGGAACGCTCCCCGCGCAGAAATGAACGCCTTGCAAGGGCAAAGGGGATGGAGAAAGAAATACAAAGAGGGATCTGTCGAAGAATTAATTAACCGTTTCCAGCTATCTTGGGTACAGGAAAGGAATCTCAAGGAAGGGGGGGGAGAAGTCTCAAGAAAATAGAAGAAAGAAGGAGTCATGGCCAGTGGTAAGAAAAAAACGAACCGGGGTGTTCGAGTGCCGATATTCAAAAGGGGCGCGGAGAACTCCGGACCAAGTTTGTGGCAGCAAGGGGAGTGGGTCTGGAAAGGGAGGAAACTATAGCCGGGAGAAGACACAACGAGGATTTTCTATGGGGGATAAAAGATGGATTGGAGTTCTTAGGGGAAGACCTGCAACACGAAGACCGGGCGGGGAGTGGGGAATAGAAGGGGCGGAAAAACGGGACCACAAGACTGTCAAAAAACGGGGGGGGCTTCTTTACGGGACATCTGGCAGATGGGCAGAGGTGACGGTGCCAAGAAGGGGTAAACGCCGAAAAAACATTAAGAAAAAAGGGACAGAGGAGAAAAACACTACTACGTGGGCGGGGTGCACGAAAAAGAAAGAGGGGGGGGGAGAAGTGGGAGGGGAAAAGCTGAGGAGGAAAATAGTGAAAAAAGCCCCAGAGAAGGACTGGTGAGACGAGCAGTGGGAAACGGGGGGAAAAAAAGGGGGAGGGGGACAGGTGCGAGGGAAAGGGGGGGAAAGAACATCTTTGAGATAACTAAAGCCTTACCTAAAGACAATAGAAAGAAAAAGGAAAGAAGTGGGGGCACGAAGCCCAAGCGTTAATTTAAAAAGCTTCTGCAAAGATTGGTTAGAGTCTTTGGATAAAGATGTAAAAAAAAGGGAAAAAGAAGGGGAGAAAGAAAAAAGGGAGGCTAAAAAGGGCTGAATGAGTGGTGTGGTTCTTGCTAAAGGGGGTTTTCTTAGGAGACGCCTTAAAGAAATGGGGCGGCAAAAACAGAAGGTCACGAGGGGGGGGCAGGGTACGGGGAAAGGGGCCCCAATGGTGGTAGGTAGAGAGGGGAAAAACAAAAAACGGAACGAAGAAACCCCGTTGAGAGGACTCAAAAAGTAGGGGGATCGATACGTGAGGGAAAAATATGAAATATAAAGGAAGGGAGCAAAAGCGTTGGAAATGGGAAACAGGGGGGGTAACGGGG
>Ga0179593_1338797_pt1 | contig 18437 bp, 23 predicted proteins | sample CZODoug2_1_08_16_FD_185931 | JGI IMG/M metagenome (GOLD analysis project Ga0179593, IMG submission 185931) | Vadose zone soil fungal communities from Angelo Coast Range Reserve, California, USA - CZODoug2_1_08_16fungal (PacBio error correction) | ecosystem: Environmental > Terrestrial > Soil >...
GGAAAAAGAAGACCAAGAGAAGATTTTTTGTACCGGGGAATGGTACCCTCTAAATCCGGAAATTTGACCGTAAGTAGGCGAGCGGGGAGCCCGGGATGAAGGGAAAAATTGCAACGGAAAGGTGAGGCCGGAAGGGATGTGGGGAAAGGAGCGAGCCATGATTCTTGGGGGATAAGGGAGAAGGATGAACGATCGAGAAGTGGAAGGAGGCATAAGGAAGCTGATTTAGGGAAGGACGGGTTAGCAGGAAGTGGAACTGCTGTAGAGGCAAGGGTATGAAACGGAGAGGCACAAGAGAGAACACTGTGTTCGGAAAAAATATAGGGTCAAGAAAGGACGCAGAGTCTCTCGCGGGAAAAAGGATCGTAAGGAAGAAGGATAGATCGCGAGAAAAAAAAGACTTAGATAGGCAGAGAGAAGCATACAGAATCGGAAATTGTCTGGTTAAAGGGGGAATTGTCGAAAACTGAGACCACCAGAGGTGAAATTGTTCAGGCTGCAAAAAGAAGGTGGCTAGTCAACGATCCCCCGGGGGTTTCTGAGCTCCCTCCACACAAGAAATTGTCTTAAATAGGTGAAGCAGCGAGACTCGAAAAGAACTGACGAAGGAGGCCGAGGGAAGGACCTAAAGGACAAACCCATGGTTAAGAACGCTTGCACATTCTATAGGGGGGGCTTTGCGTAGAACGGATCTAAGTTGAAAGGAAGAACCCCCGAGCCAGACCAACTTTAAAAAAAAAAAACACATTAAGACACTAAACGCACTCAAAAAACCCGATTATCCTCCGGCAGCCCGAGGCCCCCACCAGCGCCGCTTCCCAGCCACCGCCGGTGCCTCAAAAAGAATACACACTTGCAGGGGATGGTGGACTCCGGAAAAGTAAGTCCGGTTAAGCATAGCCGGTACCGGAAAGAGGCGGGGTAACGAGTAGAGAAAATTCACCGAAAGAAAAGAGACCCATTTTGGGGTCACCGCTGTCTTAAGATTGTGTGCACGACATCGAGGCGGCCTACTGAGGGAGAATTAGCGATACACGTAGCCCTCGCAGAGGGGAAGGCCGCATATGGATGACGAAAGGGAAAGCCAATTGGGGTTTGTTGTTTTAAGAAAGGAAAAAAAGCCTCAAACTAGGGAACAGCAGCGGTCTGTGCGCTGACGAGTATTGGCGAAGAAGATCACTAAAACCCGCCGAGTCCAGACACAGAAGCGCCGAACCATAGAAAAATTTTCTTAAAATACGAGAGCACACAAACAACAAATGTAGATTCGAAAATCATGAGAGTTCTATAACGTGAGCGAGATGGTTAGGAGACGGACGGGGTCTCAGTGGCGGGCTTGAGAAGATTCGTCAGCAAATAGAGGAGTAGAACACTGCGGGAAAAACTCAATAGATGGGAAAAAAAAACGGGAAGGAGTGAAAGGTTTGACACAAACTCGAAGCGAATGGACTTGTACTCAAGGTCGGAAGGGGTGCATTCACATACGAGAAGGCTAATGAGACGATACGGAGAAATGATGAAAGACAGAGGGAGAAAAAAGAATCTGTAATCTCAGACAGATCGCTAAACGTCGTGCTCAGGGTGAGATCTGGAGAAGAGGCTCCAAAGCCGAGAGGAGCTGACTTGCAGATTCCACAAATGCCGTGCTGATATAGGGGGGGACTGGGGACGGAAAAAGATCAACGCAAGTATTAAGACAATCTCTCTCGTAACTGCGGGGAAAAATAAGAGAGCAGTGAACCGAAAAGGGGCGTTAGGAGGAGATCGGAGGGAACGCGGAGGGGGCAGGGACTTGAGAGAGAGAAAGAGTGCCTCCTGGTAGGCGTGCAATTGGGGGGATCTTTCTAGGAGGAACAGCACGACCCAGCGGGAAGGAAGAACAATAGGACGGTCAAAGAAAAAGGAGATAAAAGGGGCAGCAAGGACTTAGAAAGGAAGGAAACAGCAAAGACAATCAGTGCATACTGTTTGCTTTATCGGGGAAAAGAAAGGGCAAAATCTTGAGAGAAGGGATCAAAAAATTAGTTTCTGAAAGAAAAAGACGGACGGATCATACCTAAGGGACGAAAAGGACTGGACAAAAACGCGGAAACTAATGGCGAGACAGGGAGCATCTGAAATGGGGGGGGGGAAAAGCCGTGAAGACAGGAAAAGGAGATAAGCCTTAGGTTAAAAGTCGTGCTTCAAAGGTTCCTCCTCAAAAAATCAGAATCGGATGTCGAACCACTCCGCCGCAACAAGGGATCGGAAGAAAAATGAAGGAAGGAAGAAATTTCTATCATCTGCAAGGGGGAAAGAGTAAATGAAGTGAGGCCACGAGGAAAGCAGAGGAGATAAGACCGAGGGAATTATCACAAAAGAGGAAAAAAAGAAGAGATACCGTGGCTTAACTAAAAAAGTCGAGATAATACAGACTCACGTGGCGGAGAATGCAGTAGCGTGAATGAGATCATTGGTTGATAAAAGTCAGAAAGAAAATTTACCTCCACCGCTGCATAGAAAACTTGGTTGATGGGAACGCACTCCAGGGGGGAAAGGAAGGGGGGTCAAAACGGCCTTCATCGACCGACCTAAAGAACGCAGGCAAAGGTTGGTAGAAAAAGAGAGTTACCTTCAACAGACAGAGGAAAGAGCTTAGAGCATCAAGCCAAGAGAGGAGCGAGAATTCACAAGGGGAGGGGCCTAATAGAGAGCAAGGAGAGGGGGAAAAGAGACAGGGAGCAGCAGACGAAAAGGTCACTGGAAGGGGGGCGCTTTACTTAATTACTATCTGAGAAGGGAAAATGCCAGAAATATCTATCCTATAGAAAAAGAATAAAAACGGATGGATATGAAAATAGTCGACGGGAGGGAAATTATATCACAAGCGGCAGAGAAAACAAAGAAAGGCCAAGAAGGCGCGGTTCAGACGTGCACGAGGCGGGTGCTAGAGCGATGATTGCCCTCAACCTTCACGCGGAAGGGAAGGGGAGGTCGAATGTGCAGATTGATAATAAAGAAGGTAATCTCTTGAGAAACGATGGCATTTGAAAAGGCCAGGGGGAACGGGGGGGGCAGTGTCGTGTGGGAGAAAATAAGGCGTGGAAAATGGGAGACGCCCGCGAGTGGGCACCGGGATCGTCAAGACAGATTGGTGGGCAGAAACAGGCTAGCATCTGGGTCCAAAGTAGTGCGGCAATGATCACCCATGAAAGAAGGGGCCGGAGAGGCACGCCCTGGAGGAAGCCATCCACAGGTCGCGGACGATGTAAGGGAACGGTTCAGGGAAAGCAAGAGGAGAGTTTTGTTAACTTCCCAATTGCCCGAGGGGACATCTAGGAGTCTTCTAAGAGGGGCCGGAGTGCCAAAACGGGAGGGGCGGCACGGAGGGAAAATTGCCGACGAGCTAGCTATTCTTCCGTCATGAATTGAGAAGGGGGGGGGACAACATATGAAAAGGAAGGGTTCGAGGGATAATCGAAGCGGGAATTGACTACCGAATGACCGCCGAAGAAAATGGCGGCAGGAAGTAGCGGAAACAGGTAAGGAGGGGGGCCGAAAGGGAGGGAAAGACTAAAAAAGATTGTCAGATGTAAGGAAAGGCAGGCATGACCATGAAAGGTCACCATTTGTGGGGGGCTATAGCGAGAATATACTCCCTTCATAGATATCCTCAAGGGCAAAAAAAGCGGGAAACGAAAGGCAATCAAAGCTCGGAAAAGAGGGGAGGTCGATTACAAGATGTCGAAGTCAAAGGGGAAAGAGCCATGGTTGTCTCACGAAAAGTTGATTGTTCTAGCGAACCAAAAAAAAAAGGGTGCGTGAGCACGACTCGAAAGGAGACAATTCGTCAGAGGCCACATAGGAGGAGTCGGGAACAGAAAGAAAGGACCGCGAGGAAAAGAATCTTAACTCCACGTGTGGAAAAACATAAAGGTGGGCAGATCTGGACTGCGCCTACAAGAGAGAGGCGTACGAAGAAAGCCTGCAGGGGAGCGGGGAAAGAAAGGACCACGGGAAACAGGGGGGGGTTTTTTTGTTTTCTTTGGAAAGAAGCAAAACGTGCGCCCGCAGGGAAACGGCAAAGAGTTGGGGGAAAAAAGTCTGAACAAGGGGCACCCCCGCTTTCTCGCCTGGTAGGGTCTCCAGCTTTGCTATCATGCGAAAAAGGGCTGACGAATTCTAAGAAGCACGCAGCCGTCCCTGTTAACAGGGCCGCAGAGAGGGGGGCGAGGAAGACATAAGGGGGGGGGGGAGGAGAAGAACAAAAAAGGCCGACCCCTCAACCGGACGTGCAAAAAATAGAGGGGGTTCGTTAACTGTGACAGTATTGGCAGAAGAAAAAAGAGAAGAAACCTGAAGGAAGTCGGAACGCAGAGAAGAAAGGAGAGGGGGTAATTTGTATGGCAGCGGGCTCTCGAAAAAACCAACTTATTAGGTAGAGGGATGTAGGAGGGGGCAGAAGATCGGAAGCGGTCGGACTGCATTTCGTGAGTGGAGATATCTGAGAAAGATCGGCGTACAATTAAAAAGCGCGCAGGGGGGAGACGGGTGAAGGAGGGGGCTGATTAAGAAGAGGACACAGCGGGAGCCTCTCCAGGAATATGCGGCATGCAGAGACAAGGAAGAAGCATTACTGACCTCGTCAGAACCGCGCTGGCAGAGAAATCGAGGGGAAGATGGAATAAGGCCTATCCCGGCGGTTTAAACATCATGCCGGCCAAAAAAGGGTTGGGAGGTACTAGGAGGCGTCACGAGGGAATGAAGTACTTGTGCAACCCAGCTAAAAGGAGCAATAGGCGAAAAGGGCGGAACGAAGGGGGAGGAAAAACAAGCTCGTACATTTGAGCGACGATCAAAGGGACATTGCGGTCAAAGGAAATCGAGGAATGAGGTCGGTCGGAATTCTAGCTGACAAAATCAATAATATGACGACTAATTGAGAAAGATCGGTACAGACGGCGGGGAATCATAACGAAAAACGAAAAGTGAGGGGAGAGAGGAGTCTGGAAGAACATATCACTCATAAGCAGAAAGAATCTGAACTGAAAATCAAACAAGATCATCATGCCCTGGGAGGATCAATTAGACCACGGGGGAAGGGAGAAGATTGGGAGAGATAAAGGGCAGTGGAGGAGGTATCTAGTAGAGAAATGCGCGAAAGGGAATGACGGAACGAAGACCGTAGGAGAGTAAAGAATACTAACGGATACGACGTTCGGATAGAAAAAGGAAAAAGAATCACACACGCCCCAAACATAGAAAAGTCTCATATAGTAATGAGTGGGGGGGGCCGCCAATAGCAGATCGAAGGAAAAGGATACGAGAGAAGGAAAGCTCGGGGATACAAGCCATAAGTATAAAAAAACTTGAGTCGGGGGAACGTTCAATACCGGCGCCTCGGAAGGGGCGGTGCCACCGAGAGTCAAAAAAGAGCTAAAGAAGAATCTAGAGGAGAAAGGGAAAAAAAAAAACACACTCCGTCTAAAACAGACACGGCAGCGAATAGAAAATTAGGAAAAAAAAGAGGGGGAGGTCAAAGGGGAGTCATTGGGGGGATCAAAAAAAAGGAGAAACTGATAACCAAAAACCATGTCTATGCGTCATTCCCAATGCCCCCAGTTTGTAGTTTGGGGTGTTGTTGCACATGGGTTCAGGTTGGGGGGGATTGTTGCCCACACCCCGAAGCAGTCGAAAAGAAAGAACCCTCAAGGAACCGTGCGGGTAAGAAAAAAAAGAAATCTGAGAAATCAAACCCCACCTAAGAAGAAAGGCACAACGAAAGATCTAAAAGAACTGGGAGGGGGAAAAAAAAAAAAGAAAAGGACGGAGTCGAAAACATGCAGACAGCACTCTGACGTACTCAACGTGCTGTACTGAGGGTCCGGTAACATGGGGGGGGGGGCAAAGATAGAGGAAAGCAAGAAGAAGGGGGGCACGAGACAGAGACGCAAGAGCTTCGAAAAAATCTCAGTCGCCCCCCCCAAACTTTAAATTGAAGAAGACAAATAGGAAGAAGGAGAAGACAGTCGCGGAAGCTAAGGGGAGGAAAAAGGTAAAAAGAAAGATATATTCGATTGGAAAGCAGTACGCGTCGGAGGACGACTCCGCAGAAGACTGAGACATACGGGTCGAGAAAAAGCGACTGGGGGGAAGGGGGGGAGATAGAAAGAAAAGGACATTGAAGGAAAGCGAGATATCGGACAATGGTAAGAATCTCCTCCTCTTCTGATATGTGAGGTCCAGGGACGGGGGGTCAGGGCGTGTCGGTCGAAAGATGAAGGGCGGGGAAGGCCCGGGGAGGAAAAAGTGAGTAATAGGGCGATAGTTGGGGGGGGGGTACATGCCGCTAAAAAGAGTCCAGCTAATTTCGGGATCAAAACCAATGAAAATAGCAGGAGCGCACGGAAAAGTAACGCATGACACCCCTGGGTAGAAAAAAAGTGAAGGAGGAGCAACAAGAAAGGTTTGGGTCCCAATGTTAAGAAGAGAAAGACGATATATCTCTTATGGACTCTGTGGTGTACATAGTGTGCGAACAGGGGAAAGAGGAATAAACTGGGGACAACGACTGATGGGAAGGGAGTGCAGGCGGTGGGTTTCCGTGCAATAAAAGGGATAGCTGAAATACGTCCCGTAGAGGAAGACGCCCACAGACACACAAAAAAGCGGTGACGACTGCCTAGTAGTTTGTTTTGGTGGGTCTTCGAGGGGAACTAATCCGGATTTCGTCATGCGCCGTAGGGCGGACCAGACTTATAACAGCGGGCCATCTCTCTGGATCATCTGCAGGAAAAAATGACGGGGCGAGGAAAGGTCCAGTATAGTCCCCGAGGTCAAAACAAAATTAAGAGGGGAAAGTAATAGCAAATAACCGGCCGGAGACGCGGCTGGATCCTAGGCCTAAGGGAATAAAGGCAGCATACAGCAAGCAGGAGTGAGGTGAGGGACACGGGGTATGGCCCATCCATGCGTGATGAGCCTTAAACCTGTGACAGGGGAGAAGCGTTTTCTAGCGCATCCGATTAGGGGCTGCGCCGCCGGGAAACCGCGAACAATTGGTCTGACACATAGGAGGAATCAGGGAGAGAGGGAAAGGGGAACGCCTCCCCTCATAGAGATCGGACAACCCGGAGTTCTCGGCCTGTAAAAGCGAGCTTGGATTGAAGACGCCGGGAGAAGGAGGGAAGCACTAGAGAAGAATTGAGAGGGGGAAGGGGGGGGTACACGCCAGACTTCAGCCGAAATGGTTAAGACGTTTACCGGGCAAAACTGGAAGCCAGGCTGGAGCGTTCACCGCCGGTGCGAGAGAGGGAGGAGAAAGGGGAGAAATCGTGGGCGCGGGAGAGAGGCGGAAGGAAGAATGGAGGGGGAAGATGCACTCAGCAAAAATTTAAAGGAGGAGTTTTATTTCAGTAATCAAAGGGTTATTCAGGACTTCAGAAAACTCTACAAAAGTCGGTTCAAGAAAGGGCGGGGTAGGGTTCCGGGACGAAGGGGGGATAGGGGGGGGAAAAAGAGCTCCCCCGAAATCCACGCCGCTCCGAAACCCTCAGAAGAAAAAATTTTCCAACATCTACAAATAAAGAGGGAGGAAAGGGAAAAAAAAAGAGAGAGGTCGAAGAAATTGCCGCCGAGATGGGGAGGGGAGCTGCGTTAGGGAAGGAAGTTGAGATCTTTCGACAATATAGCGTAAAATTCACTAAACCCGCCGGAACAGATGGGGGTGGGGGGGGCGGAAAGGAGTATCCGGGAATAAATACAATCCACACCCCCCAAATAACCCCCCCAAAAAGGCAAGTGGGTTCTCTGGTAATCTCAGAAAATATGCAGCTACTACTCGGATAGAGAGTGAGGACTCGTCGGCCGCAAGAGAGCGAGAAAAAGGAGGGGGGGAGCCATTTAGAATAAGAGGGAGAGATTCGGAGGACATGGCGTACAGAGGTACCAACGACTAAAAGAAGTCATTGGAGGGGGAGCGTCAACTACATGACTTGGAAGGAAGGGACGAGAAAAGAAAGAAGGGACTAGGAAACTTCATCTCTTATAAAAAGACGTTGGTTCCATTACGCCTAATACCTGGGAGTTCTAAGGGAGATAGCGTGTCCGCTTGAGCGTGAAGGCCGAGCCGGCGAGGAACAGAAGAGGGGGGACTGTCAGGAATGCGAGGGGCTTCTTCAATAAAAAAAGGGCTATCGCCTGGATTTTCAGAAACTAAAAAAAAACAGAAAGAGCACCAGGAAGAGGGAAAAAGGGCCGTGAAGAAGGGGAAAGAAAACACACAGAAAGGAGCTTTAAAGATCCGGGTTATCTCTTCCCGGAATAAAACGAGGGGGCTGTCAACTGCAGGTCCATATCCAGCGAGAGGGACGCGTGACGAAGGGGGACGATGAAAAGTCGCAAAGGGATTTCTATACGCTGATAAACAGATCCTGGTGCGGAGAAGAGTGAACTGCGCTAATAGGGTGAGGGAAGGAAGAATAATGAGGGAGTAAATGCAAGACACCCATAGGTTCTCTCTCTCCATCGTAAAAGAACCGGGAGGGCTCCGGGGCCGGAAAACAATGACAGGCAGGAAAGAGGAGGAGAGGGGGAACGCCAGTTGCCCGAGTAGCCCTTCTCTCAAGAAAGGGGACCCGAGGGAAGAATATCTAATATCAATGAATGATAACCCGTTCAAAAAAAAATCGTCTAAAGAGAGGGAAAAGGGCCTAAAGGAACCGGACACGGGCAAACCTTAACGACTTTTCTGTCAACTACTTCATTTGGGGAAGAAAAAACTGACGATCAACAGGCGTTAAGCAAAACAGGGGAGTGTGAAAGCCACGTCAAGGCAAAAGAAGGGGGAAATCAATTGGCTCCACCTCAGGAGGGGGGAAAAAATGCCGAGGAATTATCTACCAGAAAGTACACTGACCTTCAAAAAAATCCCGCGATCAAGAGGGAAAATCAGAATACAAGCGAAGGGACGATGGCGCCGTAAAGTTAGGGGCCTAATCGAGGATCAAGCTCTAATTGACTTAAAGAACGCGAGCGGAAAGAGAGTGGGACGCACTAGATGGACTAACTGAACGAAGTACTAGCCAGGTACTAGGAGATCTAGAGTAAACACAAAAAAAAAAGTGGAATGTGAGGAACGGGGATCAGGATTAGCTCGCGAAAACGTCTCGCCTGGAGCTCAGGGAGGAAAAAGCAAAAGTAGAGAAGAAGAGGGGAAGCGTAATGGGAAGAGAAGAGAGAGAGAAAAGGAAGGGGAAGGAAGGCTCAGAAGTATTTTTGGTCCAGGGGGGTAGGAGAGAACGTTTTGAGAGCGGGGGAAATGAAGGAGGGAAAAACCCTGGAGAGAAAGCTTGCCGGAAGGGGAGGAAAAAGACCAGTTGCAGGACGAAAGGGCAATTTTCAAAAACAAAGATTTCAGAAGTTATCACCAAGATCGAACGGAAGAACGTCGGTCTCAGCGTCGCGTCAACTGAGTCCGGGTGAGGAAAACAGAAGAAATTGGTTTGCACGGGAAGCCACGAAAGAGCTCGGCTACCATCGGTGGTCAAAGGGTTCGGGGATCAAAAGGTGTTAAGTGAAAGGGGAATTTCGAGAAGATCGAGGGAATTACGTCCTTAAGGAGGTAGGAAGGAAAGCTGTTGGCGGAGGAAGGTTATGGGTCTGATCGAAGCTATCGCTATGGTGGTTATGCCCTCCTAAAAGGGTAGAAGCAGGAAATGAATCGGGAATCAGCACGCAGACATCAGAGCTTATCAGCAGCCGCCATGGGGGAAGAATAATCCATAGGAAAAGAGCCGGAACAGTGTCTCTCGTGATCGGAAAAAAAACCCCCCAGGCAGGGAGAATAGACAGCCCAAGAGGGAGCTCGTGCCTCTATAAGAAGCTTCGTGAAGGTCCGACGCAAGGGAAAAGTACATGGCGAAGGAAGGGGAAGGTTTGAGGGGAAAGACGGGGTGAAAAAAAAGGAAGAGAGCCCGTATTGTTGGATTGACTTAACCCGGGGCACCGCGAGCTTTTACCGTCAGACAATAAATTCGCGAGAGAACGGGAACACTCAGCGGCCGAGATCTCATAGGAAAGAAAGGAAATTGAAAGAGGGAGTCAAAGGGAAAAGAACACCCACATCAGTGCTGAATACAGGAGAAAAAGAAGTACTCAACTTAGGTGGTTCGGGGGACATTCAAAGCAGAAAAAGGCGTGTGACGAGCAGAAGGAAGGAAAGATTGGGGAATCTTCGCAAACATTTCACCTGTAAACCGTAAAGCGCTGTGAGAGGGGTGGGGCGCGAGGAGGAAGACAGCGAATGATAGAGAAGTAGCCGGCTCAGGAAGTGGAGGGAAGAGAGAAGTGAATGGGGCATATGAAATATTTAGTAGATACTTAACCAGGAAACAAAGCGTTCCAAAATTCTTTGAGGAACGGGTGAAGCCTGATATGTAAAAGAAGGACCCACAAAAAAAAGAAGAGAAAAAAAACCCACACAACAAACAAAAAACAAAATACAAAAACTCCAAAAAAAAAAAAAAATAGGCACAACAGGCAAAGAGCAGAAGAAAGGTCTTACTAAAGTAATTTTGGGTGTAGAAGCGATCGGGGTGGAGAGAGACACGCTGCTGACCTGGAGGTGAAGCAACGTCTGCTTAAGGACCATAAGAGTCGGGAGGTACGACTAAGACCTTGGTGGGGGAGATGCAGGGCGGGTGGCCGATGGGGATATTTTATTCGGGCGTGGGGAGAGGGGTGGTCTGGGTGGCAGTCACGTTTGTAGAGGGGGCGGGGATCAGTGGGGGGAAAGGCGCATGTAAGAGTATGAACAAGTGCCCAGAATGAGGATCGGCATCGCTCAGCAAAAGAAACGGGGGATTGCGGGCAGGTGAATCAAAAACTCGCGACAGAGAGGAGCCGGCTGAGCTAGGGAAAGGTACCAGGTGTGAATGTGGGGGGTAGTTGGCGTTGGGGTGGTGGGGTAGGGGGGTGGTACGGCTTCCAGACGGGGGGCAGGGGCAATGAACAGTCCGTGTGTAAGGGGCTGGTAAGCTGAGAGGGAAAGGTGACGAGACGGTAGACCGGGCAACAGGGGTTGCGGCGGGGAGGGGAGCGGAGGGGAGGAAAGGGTTGGGAGAGGGGGTCAGGGAAGGTATACGAGGGGAGCCGAACACTAGCTAGGGAGACGAAGGGACGTGGCTCTGGACAACAGAGTATCGAGGCAAAGGTGGTCGTCACGACGGGGGGGTTAAAGAGAGGAGCGAGAGAAGCAGGACACGGGAGGGTAGGGAGTGTGGAATGTGCGGAGAGACGTAGTTATAAAATTGAGTTAGAGGGGGACGTGGGCAATAAGGACAGGTTGGGGTGACAGAGGCATAGGGAGAGAAACGGAACAAAGCGCGAGATGGGGGGAGAGGGGGGGAACGTAGCGAGGGTAAAGAAGAAGGCGAGAGGTGGGGGGGGGGGAGGGAGAGGGACCGGGAGGGGTGGGGGAGGAAAGAGGGGGCCGGAGAGTCGGGAGGCGGGAACGAGGGGAAGAGGAGGGGTCAGCATGACGGGGCCGGGGGGGCTTGACGGGGGCAGGGCGGGTGCGCATTGCCGGAGCGGGGGTGTGAGGGGAGGGAGGGGCGGGGAGAGACGACAGAGAAGGGGAGAGGGAGGAGGGGGCAAGACACGATGGGGGGGGAACTGGTTCAGGGGCCAATCGGAATGGGGGGGAGGGGGGAATGGAAGGCTAATTGCCAGAGGGAAGGGAGAGGTCGTGAAGGGGAGTTGGCAGCTTGTGTAGGGGAAGGTGGTATGATTAGTCCCGGGGGGGGAGGGTGAAGTGGGGGGGGGTGTATTGGAGGGGAGGGGGGGGTGGGGGGGGGAGGGAAGGGAGGGGGTGAAGGGGGAAGATGATGGGGTAGGGTAGGGGGAGGGGGAGGTGGATCGAGCGGGGGGGGGGACGGATGGGAAAGGGGGAGGGGAAGAAGTACGGGGAGGGGAGTTAGCTCGGGGGAGTACCTGACGAAGAGGCGGGGGAGAGTCGAACTAGAGGGGGAAGGTGCCCGGGTGCGGGGGTGAAGGGGGAGAATAAAGGGATGGTTAGAGGGACGGGGGAAACCAAAGCGGAAACGATAGGGAGGGTAAGGGGAGTAGTTCGTGGGGGACAGGGAGGGGGAGGCCGGGAAGGGGGAGAAAAGAAAGAGAAAAGGGGTGGGCTGGGTGTCGATAAAAAGGGGGAGGGAACAGGGAAGAAGGGGATTTGGGGGCAGGTTGCCTCTGGGGCAGGGGTTGTGCGGGGGGGCTAGGATCGAGGTGGGGAGCGGAGGGTGAAGGGAGGAAAGGGCGGGGGGGGGAAGGGAGGGTTTCGTAAAGGAACGGGATCGGGCAAACGGCGGGAGCGAGGCAGCGGGTGTTGGGGGGTGATAGGGAAAGGAGGGTATGGGGTGACCGGGGGTCGCTAGGGGGGAGAGGGGGGGTGGTAGAGGAGGGATGAAAGGGGGGAGAGGGGCGTGGAAAAGTGGTGGAAAGGGGAAGCCCGGGGAGGCTACGGAGGGGGAGAGAATACGAAAGGGGGGCAGTGGGGAGCGTACGAAAGGGGTGGTGAGAGGAGAGTGGGGGAAAAGGGGGGTATCGAAGAAGAGGGTCTTACTAGTGGGTGGGGGGAGACGGAGTGTGGGGGGGGTCGACGGGAGATACGGGGCGGGGGGGGGGGGAGGGTGATGGGGAGGGTGAAGGAGCGGAGGGGATGAAGGGGGAGGAGTAAGACAGGCGTGCGTGCAGTGGGGGGGAGGAGGACAACGAGGAGAAAGACCAAAGGTAGGGGAGTGGGTAGGTGGAGGCGTCGGGGGACTAGGCTGGGGCGAAGAAGGGAAAGGAGGAAAGGGGCCAGTCATGTGCAGGGTGGGTTGAGGGCGAGATGGCAAGGTGGGGTCCAACGAAAGCAAAGGAATCGGGTGACAAAAATTGGGTGGGGGATGAGGGAGCAGGGGGAGGATAAGGAGGAAGTGGGGGGGGAAAGGGAGAGGGTGAGGGGGGAAGGGGTGCGTATAAGCACTGGGGGGTGATAGGTGGAGGGGAGTGGAGATCAGGAATGAGAAAATGCGAGGGGAACAATGGTTTCCCTGAGGTGCCGGGAGGGTTGTTCAAGCGTAGGGGGGGTCCAGCTGCGCGGGGGACGGAGAGGGGGGAGGGGGACAGGTGGAGAACGTGGGAGATGAGAGGAAAGAGGGAGGTGTAAAAATAGGAGATAAGAAAGGGGGGGGAACGGGGGGGTGAGGGGGGGTCGAGCGAGGACGAAGGAGAGAAGGAGGGGTAAGTACGAGAGGTGAAGGAGGGCAAAAGAGAGGGAAGGGGGGCGGAGGCGGAAGTTAGAGAGGGTGGGAGCGGGGGGGGCAGGGGTGGGGGGGGGGGGGAGGGAGGGTGGGGGAAGAGACAAGCGATTGAGCTGGAACAGGGAAGGGGGTTAGTCGGGGGGGGACAGTGTATAGGGAAAGCGGGTAGAGGGGTGCTACGTCGAGGGGTAAGAGTTTCGCAAGGGGGGGGGCGTTAGAGAGCTCTCTGTACAACGTGATGGGAAATCAGCGAAGACCATACGGGCGGGAGAGGAAATGAAAACGGAGTCACGAAAACATGCACAGCGACCATGTACAGTAGACGACCCGGGAAATAAACAAAAGCTCCGAGCGAGAGTTATCGAGTAACGAATCAGAAGGACTTTGACAGAAATAGTTCTTGAGTGAACTCATAGGCAGGAAGGGGAGACCGGGAGTTGGCGAGGACTGACGTCAGCAAAAGTGGAAACGGGGGGAGAAGAGATGGGAAAAGACGTGCGGCGAAACACCTGAGGATAACTAACTAAGGCATGCGGAGCCATGAACCGAAACAACCTCGCGAGCAAGGCGACAAAAAACACGAGCAGAAAGGCTAACCTGGCAAAGGCAGTAAATAATCGGGCGATACGGGATTTAACCGATCAAAAATGCTCTCGCAGAGGAACCAGGATCATAAGAATCGAGGGAGCAACGGGGGGGGGGGAAAAAAAAAATACTCACCTACTGGACGAGAGCCAGGACACGGACAAGCGACCGCCACGTGCGGATGCATAAAAAGTGCGCTACTGAGAAATGGGTGAAACTTGAGAAAGCGGAACAAACAATAAAGGTCCTAAATCAGGACAAGGGAAAAAGGTTGGGCGCGGAACAGGGGCGAAGTTGGTTATGAAAACGTAACCTGGAAGTCGAGACACCGCACGCAAGGCCACTACAACACTTGACCTTCGAATTCCTAAGAAGCAGGAAAAGAAGAGAGAAAGTCACGGCAGATGCCCTATAGCGCAGAGACTAACAGGAGGGGTCCTACTTCCAGGCACGCTTCGTCACCTCCGCCATGCATGCGAAAAGCTGGCAGGTCAAAGCGCTGGAGGAAGACATGAGAAAATCAATACTCCTAGGAAACAGATTGGGAAATAAGAGATAAACGGTGTTTTGGGGGTTTCCAGGGTGACGCGCTCAGAGCGCTCGCCGCCGACGGGAGACGCAGGGGCTCGTGAAGCTGGCTCTAAGAAAGTGGAGGCAAGACACCTTCCCTTAGGTTCGCAGGGGCCGCACCCATATTGTGGAAAAGGGTTAGAGCAGGAGAGAAGAGACTGCTGTGGGTCCGGAGTAGAGACGTGTCCTGATTTCTCACGAAGGACGGCGGGACAAGTGAGGAGAAGGAGTGACGGAAAAGAGTGCAAAGACCAGATGGGGGGGCTCGACGGGCAAAGGGACTGGTTCACAGAGCGTCGAGAACGGTGTAACGTCGCACGCAAAAAAACAACGCGCTTCGAGGAGGGGTAAGGTGGGGTCAGAAAAAAAAAGCAGAAAGGAGAGAGGTTTACAGGTGGGTAATGCCGCGGATATAGCTGCTTCTGCCCTAGGGAAATACGGTCAAGCGAGGAATTGTCCATCACTAAAAAGGAAGTACGTGAATTCTTTGTTCGGGGCAGAGCCCGGCGGGCGGCATTGGGAAAACAAAGAGCTGAACGATCGCGAGGTTGGGGGGCAAAGCTCGGGGGAGACTTCCAGAGCAGAAAAGCAAAGGGGGAAAAGATTTAGCCGCAAGTTCTTTCATGAAAATGATCGCGGGAAGCCAGTAGAAGAACGCCGCAAAAACCCATGGCGGGTCAAGAATTAAACTCGGGTCTGATCGATAGGGGACATACTCAGCGCTTGATCATACACCAGAGAGGAATGTAGTGTTCCCAGCGAATGACATGGGGAACCTCTGGGCGAAAAGTCAAAGAAACCTTGGTAACGCGAAAGCACGTAGGGGGATGCTGGCTTACAGGCCCACGAGGAGCATGGGGCTCCACAGGGCATCAGAATAAAGAGGCCGCATCTACGAGAAGGAAGGAAAGAAAGGGATGTTCATCGGTGCACAGTGGGACTTGGCTTACGCCAGACTAATATAATGTTCGGAAAGGCCAGAAGCATTGACGCTCAAGCCTGAAACGGCAAAGGGCGTTGGAAAAAAACTGCACCAGCTGTTCACAGCTTGGATACGCTGAGGGAGTGCGCAGAAAAAGCGAGGGGAGACGTACAGAAGATAAAGTACCCTTCTCCCGTCATGACGCCGGCAGTTGAGGGTCAGAAAATGAGGGTTTAATAGAAAATCAAAACACTAAACCACCTCTTGTCCGGAAAGATCGGGTGCAGGGGAAGAAGGATAGGGCGAGGAGATCTCAGCCTTCGAAAATAAAAAAAAAACGAAACAGGTCACATTTTTCTATCGACACAACACACAAGAGGAGAGATTTAAAGAAAAGGAACGAAGAGGGGTCGAAAAAGAGAGGTTGGCGGGCTGAAGAGGAGGCTTAGCAATTTCTCAAAGGGAAAGGAAGAATGCAACTCAAAATTGAGGGGGGTCGGAGCACGCAGAAAATCCATCCAGGGAAACGAATCGCCCAAATATGAAAACGGCCTGAAATGAGGCGAAGGGCGACATAAGATCATAAAAGTCTCGGTCATCGCTGCGGCCAAACGCCGCCTAACTGGGTCGTCAAAGAGTCGGGACAGTACATGGAGCAGAAGCAGGAAAAAAACGAAGAGTGCCGTAACGGCTGCCGAAACTTTGTTTCGAAAAACACGATCACAAAAGTGACGAGAGAAGAAAACGCGAAACGTCTATCCGAAGACGCCAAGGGATATGAAAAATCACGGGCGAGTAAGACTAAAACTGGACGTCCTTTCGAAAAAAAGAGGGAAAAAATTAAGGCTAAGTGTGGGAAAAAGTCTTCAGATAGGGAGCTTCAGCAGCAAAAAAAACTACGAGGGCGAATAGAAAAGGCTTTCAACAAAAAAGCACAAGGAGCCATGGACTGTATTGGGACTGAAAAAATCACCGGAAAGAGGGAACGAGCTGGATGCCTGGGGTAAAGCGAGATCAACGAGGGCGCTTCAGTCATGACTTCATCGATCACGAAGAATGAGAATTAAGGAGAAAAAGAGCACCTAATGTCTCGGGAGGCAGCGGAAAAGACGACGGGCAGGAGAAGGGCAGGTCACAGCTGCGGCCTTAAAGTCAAAGGACCAGAAAAAACAACGCGATGAGCGGGGATGACGATAACAAAAAGCCAGAGGGAGAGGCCTGCACAAGACGAGGGGGCTCCGTCACTGTCTGGTATGAAAGTGGTTTCCGCAAAAACAGCCTAAGATTACGAGAGGGGGGAAGGAATAAGACGTATACGAGGTCATTATCCGGAAAAAAACAGAAGATACGTCGGGCCTTACAAGAAAAAAAAAAGGGACACGGGCGACGCAAGATAAAAAGAGTGCGGCGCGTGGTCGGTGAAAAGTAAAAGCGAGAACAGCCATTTAGACTTCGCAAGGGAAAAAGCTGGGTCTTTAAACACACGATACGGCCTTACCGGGGGAGAAAAGAAGGGGGGAAAAGCCTTCATCGTCAACCAAAGGGGGGAACACCAAGAGGAAAGAGGATTTCCCTTAAACACAAGAGGTCGGAGATCCCTTAACTTCACAGGACGACAGACGTCACGCGGCGAAAGGAAATCGCAGAAGGCAACGCAGGGCCGATAGCTGATACCGGCAAAAAGTGGGTCAAACGTCGAAAAAGCGCAGTCAAGTACCGGATAAGCCAACGGCGAGATAGGAGGCGCCGCGCACGTGAAAGGCATCCTTAGAACGTGAAGACGAACACAACGGGATAGAGATATTCTAGATTTAAAAAGGAATACCGACGCCCGCGACTACCACGAGCGGAAAAAAAAAAAACGGTTAAAAGCAGAAGCGCTGCGCGAAAGCCCTAAACTCTGTGCAGAGACGCACAGCAAGTTGAATCAAAGGCTCCGCGTGAAGGATGGCAGTGGGAGGGAAGTGATTGGTAAAGGGAATGGGAGGTCGGTAAGGTGAAAAGAAGAGGGGTAAACCTGCTTGGAATTGAAAGGAATTGAGGTAACCAGGGGAACACGGGCGGTGACACGCTGAAACAAAATGAAAGAATGATCGAAGAGCGACAAACGTCGTAAAACCAGCCCGTCCGCGGGGAGCTGCCGTGTCCTGGACACGCAATCTTTTGGCCTGGGTAATAAACTAAAAAGAAGATCGAGCCAGGAGGGGATCTAGGACGGAAAATTGCCTACGAATAAGACGAATTCGGGAAGCAGTCATTGAAAAGGCGACCACGTGGCGAGTAAAAGGATCAAACAGCGGGGAGGGTTGGGGGGTGATGACGGCAGGGCCGAAAAGGACTGGCAAAAGCGAGGTGCCAGAAAGTCACGCAACTGTAGTGGAAATCGGGATTAGAAGCGAAAGGAACGGTGCGGGAATAAGAACCGACAGTGTAAAATCGGCCTCAGGGCTCTCTATGAAGATGAAATCGGCTCAAAGCGCTGAGCAATCAAGGCAGAAGCTCTTCAGGGCATGTCTTCTTTCAGGGGAAGTTCAAGTAAATGGAGGGAAAATCTCCTTGTGCTCTTTTCGGGGAGCCTTTTCTAAGGACGATCCCCGATTTGCCCCCCCCCAAAACAAAAAAGGGTGCGTGTCTGCGCCGAGTAAAGAAAGGGTACCGTCCACACTAGGTGGAATCGCTCCGAGAACGCGAAAGTCTATCCTAGAAAGAAATTTAAGATCGAGGGACACGGGAGAGGGGGCTAGACGCGCGCAAACGGTCCTAATACCTTAGGCAGGGGAAAAGTCGATTATCCGTCGGTTCGTAAAAGGGGAGGGCCAGGGCAACCATACGCACGCGACAGGCTGGGAGATAGGCAAAGTTTGCTACATCGAGGAGTGAAAAGACGGTCATAATTATCGGTAGTCCAGTGCCCTGCCAGTAAGGGGACGGCCGCGATATTGGGATGCGAAGTAAAAAAAAGGATGTAACTAAGACCACAAAAACCAGTCATTACCCAGAGGGAGGGAAAAAAAAAGAATTTTGACTAGAGAGTAAAAGCAGACCGAATAAAAACGACCAACTAATGGTCAGAGGGA
>Ga0179593_1359514_pt1 | contig 18437 bp, 24 predicted proteins | sample CZODoug2_1_08_16_FD_185931 | JGI IMG/M metagenome (GOLD analysis project Ga0179593, IMG submission 185931) | Vadose zone soil fungal communities from Angelo Coast Range Reserve, California, USA - CZODoug2_1_08_16fungal (PacBio error correction) | ecosystem: Environmental > Terrestrial > Soil >...
ATCGTAAAAAAGGAAGGTCCGCAACCAGGGGGGGGAAAAAAGACTTCATTGAAGAGAGGGTGGGCTTAGGTTGGGAAGGGGGGTGGGGAACCAACAAAACAAGAGAATTCTCCAACACCCTGGCCAGGACGTTGCGGGCATAAAGAAGGCAGATATCGGAACCACTCAGAAGGTAATACACAGGGTAAATTCCAAAACTAACCCGAGATGAGAGGAAGAGAGGAAACGAATAGGGAAAAGAAAAAAGTCCAGCCCAATTGAGGGAGGCACTGACTAGGGGAGTCTGTACACGCGGTCGTGTGCAAAAAATCAAGGGGGGGGGAAGCGGTTTGTCCTACTGAACATGCCACCCAGAAGAACCAAGCCGCAGGCCAAAATGGGTTCAAAAAAAGTTTAAAAGATCCCACAGGGGAAAAGGAAAATACACAGTGAGGGGGGAGGGAGTTTTGGGGGGAAAAAAGACGGGGAAGCGGACCAAAGTTTGGATGTAGTGGGGCATATGGAAACAAAAAACTCACATTTACACCCTGGTCGTGTTGGACGGGAAGTCTCAAGGAAAAGAAGAAATCGGTGGAAATCCATTCAACGACCGCCATCAGCCCCAAAAAAACGCAAAGGAGGGGGGAAAAATTCGTAGTGAGCAGAATTCGTTGAAGCGTCCAACGACGACAACGACAAAAAACGAACCAGAAACGGGAAGCCCCAAAAACGAAAAGGATCGAAGCACCTTGGAAAAAAAAGAAAAAAACGCCCAAAAACACGGGGCGGGGGCAGGGTTGGGAGATCGGACAAAACCGACCCGCAAGAAGGCCGGGAAAAGTGTGTTGGGGACGTGGGCAGGGACAACGCAGCGAAAAGCACGGTCCATAAAGAATGGTCATGAAAGGGCCAGCGGTGGCTTTGGTGCACAGAAGGACCATATGGGGGGACGAGTAACGGAGGGAGGACTTGACCCACAGAGAACGCGATCTAAAAAGGGGGGGAAGCGGTGGGGGGGGGTTGGGGAAGGTCACTCTGGACGTTCGAACCTCAACTGAAGTCACAAACACACGAAAGGGGTCCCGGCGTTAAAGAAAAATCCGCCCAGGGCGGGATGGAGAAGAACCAACATTTGGAAGGAAAAAGAAACGCATGGGTCGCACTAACCTTGAGTGTGAAGGAGGCCGGACCAGCATCGTTTAATCAAGACAAAGAGAAAAAATGAGAGGAAGGGGGGTCCACTGGAAACTGGAAAGGTGTTTTGTAATAGGGGTCACAGGTAAAGGGATTTTTGGGGTCCAAAGTTCAAAAATTGTCCTCCTTAAAACGCCTGCCCGGATTGACACGTGTTCTAACAAGGAAGGAAGTGGAAGGAAATAAAACCAACAATGCAGTTTTTGGTAGTGGATCTACCCACCACGTCAGTTGAAAAAGAAGAGAGTTGGGGCAAGGGAAAGGTTTTGAAAACAAAAGACGAAGAGTGAAACTAAACACCTTTTGTCGAAGGAGAGGAGTGGGGGCTGAGAATCAAAAGGGTGTTCCGAAGCAAAACGAAGCTTTCCACAGGGGGGGTTTTGACATGGGGGGAAACTTTTGGGCCTCCCAAAGGGGGGAACGAACTGGAGAAAAGAAGGCACCAAAAAATGCCTAGGTGGGTAAGGACATGTGAAGGGAGAAGTTTAGACGATAACTACAAGGACGCGGAGCTAGGTAGACAAGCAGGCCTGGGGATTAAAGGGGGCCGGAACAACACCAACACCGGCTAACCTCTTACCAACTGAAATTGGGAAAGGATGACCTAAAAAGGGAAAAAAACCATAAAAAAAAGAACCTACCCAAACAGAGCAACGACGAGAAAGGGATCCGACCTAAAAACCAAATAAGCAAGAAGCTAAGGGGAATCTCTTTTAAAGTCACAATCCGTGTCAAGGAGGGGGGGAATGTTAACGATAGTATTTAAGGCGGCAGGCAGAAAAGAGAAAATATTCAAAAACAAACATGGCGGCACAACACGCGTGCACCGAACATAACAAACGCCCACAGGGAGGGGGGTTGGGCAACAACCCTTCTCCTTGGTCTCACCCACAAAGCAAACAAAAAGGGGGGGTGCGCGAACAACACTCCTCACCAAAAATCATCAAGAACACACAACCCCTCACGACCCCAACCTGGCGTCCACAACAACAGTCCACATCTACTCAATATCCACCCAACACCGCGGACCCCCCTGGCGTCGTAAAAACGAACGGCCACACGCAAAAGACTCCAATGCTGACCGGGGGCAAAACAAACATCCCTTGCTTGGCTGGGGCCTGGAGGGGAAGAGGTGAGGAAAAACATTGCCACTCGGGCAAGGGGGGCAACGGGAGGGGACAAAAAGCCTATAATGACAGAACAAAAAACCCCCGAATGATGGAAGTGAAATATCCTTTAAGTTTGAACAAAAATTGCGTCGGGGGGGAAAAAAAAAAAGAAACCCGGGGGAGGAAACAGGGAAGAAACAGGGAAAACCACAGCAAGCCATCCGGAAAAACCACCCACATCACAAAACAACAAAAAGGTGACAGACGTGTACCGAACTTCCACTGCGAACGCACCCCGTCACAAAAATGAAAAGCTGAAACAAAATTTACCAACAACACACCCACTACTAACTCCCACTCTGTCCCATCCCCACCGCACCACAGACCCAGACTTAAGCCCACAGGGAACTGCGGGGAAGACGCGAAAAGGGGAGTGAAGAAAGGGGAGAAAAGGTAAGGAAAAAGAGTGGGGGGGTAGTAAAACCATACTCTACGAAAATAATGAAGGCACCAAACCAACACCCACGTACATCACAGGGAAAATAACAAGTAGACTGAAGAAACACAACAGAGGGGGATCATGAAACACTCAACGATCAACATGAAGAAAAGAAGGGGAGGGGAAATCTCAACCCCCATCCAGCAAAAGAATAGAAAAAAAAATATCAAAAAAAGAAAACTAGGGAAAAAAAAAGAAACAACAAAAACACCAAAAAAACACAAACAACCAAGCAAACGGACAAAAACAAAGAAAAAACACCAACAAGCTCACAGGAGGAAAACAAAAAAAAACAAAAAAAACAACCACAAACCCCCACAAAAACCCCAAAACCAAAAAACCAAAAAAAACAACCAAACAACACCAAAACCAACTCAGCACGAACCCACAAAAGAAATTGGCAGGAAAAAACGGTCCGTGAGTCGTCGAGATTGCCGTACGTGAAAATGACGAACCAAAAATACCCACACAACTACACCCAGGTCCCATCCACAAAACTCTCAACCAAGCAGCAGAGGAAAGACCACACACCCGGACATACCAAAAACACCAAAACAATGTAAATCCTCCCTATGGAAAAGCACAACCTAAAGGAAGGGGGTACCCGAACTCACCAACTCCACAACAAAAAAACCACACCCCCCACAGCCAACCAAAAACCCTGACATCGTAGGCGGGGCCCGGGAACACATGCTCAAAACCACGATATTAAACAAGGGGACCAAAGACAAAAAAGACTTCGAAAATGCACCAGGGGGGGACCCTCACTGTGTGAACAAACCAAAAGGGCGGACAACACAAATAAGACCAAAAAAAACAAAGGCAGCGAAACCCCAGAAACACCTCAAGAGGGTCCCCAAACCACAAAAACACCACCCACCCCCAACAATACCAGAAATCAAAACGACGAAGCCCACCCCCACCAACCCTCCCGCCCAAAACCCACAACCCAGGGGTCCTTTTTTTTGCTGTCCACTCTTCTCAAAAGGAGACTCTCTCCTCTCCTGTCTTTCTCTCTCAGCAAAAACGCAGAGCACTCACTCCTCTCTTTCGCCACGTGTTCGTGGGCGTGGCGTCTCTGCTGCTGTGACTCTCTCACTCCTTATAACTCACTCTCCCCTAAACCATCCTAACCTCGTCTGTTTTGAAACTCTCCCTTTTTATGACTTTTGAGGGGGGGGAGTCTATATCCGGGGGGGGGGAGGGCTTATAGCGAAGAACAGAGGTTTGTAGTGAAGTAAGAGAGGCGGAAACCAGACGAAAAGACAAGAAAGGACTACCCACCAGTAAAAACGAAAAAAGGGGAGGGAACAACGGGTGAGGCAAACGAATCAAGTCCGGGGGGGGCCGAAATCTGTGAAACTAGGAAAAAGGAGGGACCGGAGAGAAATTAGGACGCCCAACTGGAATCTCACAACCAAAGGGGGGAGGGGGTAACAGGGATGTAAGGGGACTCTAAAATCAAAAAGAAAGAGACAAAAAAAAGAAAAAAAAAAAAAAAAAAAATCGGGTAGTGGGCAAGGGGCGTAAAAAGTCAAGAAAAAGGGGGGAACAAAAACCGTAGAGCTGGCAAAAAGGACAGAAGAGAAAGAAATCAGAAAAAAGAAAGAAGGAGGAGGACGAAAGATCGGTTTAGAAGTTCCGCTCCCAGGTGGGTCGGTGGTGGGAACCTGGGAGGGAGGTCTTCCGTGTCCCAGAGGGAAGGGCGTACGGGTGAAAAAGGGGTGTTGGAGATGGAGGGGGGGGGGTGACCCAGCATGGGGGGGAATTCCGGTCGGGGCAGGGGCCAGATTCGCGTTAGGGGGACACAGAGTCTAGAACCTGCACCATACCACCGGGACTAATTAGGGAAGAGGGGGGGGTAGAGAGTCGGGCGTAAAGCAAAAATGAAGGGGATAGAAAGCCGTCAACAGCCGAACTGAGGCTGGATTGCAGTTAACTGTGAAGAAAAGGAACAATGAACGGTAAACCATCTGCATTAAAGTGGTGGGGCAAGGGGAAAGCCGAAAGGGAAGAGGAATAAAAGCAGAAGGGGGAACGGGGGACGGGCGACCGCGCAACCGGAAAATCTAAAATCCAAGAAGGCGTGGAATTAGGAAGGAAGGAGTAATGGGGGAGGGGTATGAGGGCAAAACAAAAAAAAAACGCCAAAAGCAAAGGACTTTCCAAGCGAAAAGGAAGGGGGGGCGGAAACAAACTCCTAGAACTCACTTCATTCCCTGAGGGGGAAGCGGGGCAAGGGGGGGTGTGAGGTGAGGTCGATGGAGGGTGGGGGGGGGCTGGGTGATTGAACGGACCCGTAAAATACACACTCGGAAAGTTGAAAACTAATGACAACCAACGGAGGGGTGTTGGGGGGGGAGTAACCACTGAACCGGGAAGTTGGGTGTGAAAAACGCCACAAAACAACAGAGGGGGTTTCATGAAAAAAAAAACGCCGCGGCCAAACATGGTGGTGGAGTTCACAACTAAACAACGTATTCTGAAAAGATAAGCAAGCTGAAGGGATATGGAGGGACGTGACGTGTTGACTGACCGGTCGGGGCAGTGGGAGTAAAGGAAAGGAAGGCGGGAGTGTAGCTTTTGATGCTAACGGACTCGGAGTTGTAACTGGTCAAAAGAAAAAGACTTCACGTAAGGGGGCAATGCGGGGGGGGAAAAAAAAGACACCTGGGGGGTCACAGCCCAGAGGAAAGATCGTTAAAAGCTGAGGTTAATTACACAAAGTAGCTGGGAGCAAAACCTGAGAAAAAAGTAAAAGAAAAGGAGGGAAACGCCTACACGTTAACCTATTCAGGTTGGGGTAAAACCTTCGGGGGAAAGTAACGCCAAACAATGGGAGAAGCACTGGGTGGGATCTGTTACAGAAGCAAGTCAACAACAGACAAGAAGGGGACTGGGGATTCAGAAAACGGGAGGTGGGTTAAAAAAAAGAGGGGGGGAAGCATTAGTGGAGGAAGGGGAAGCTGGAAATCAGCCCACACGGTGGGGGGGACACTAAAGGAGAAAAAAAAACCGAATTTCCAAACAGGGAGGAAAAACGCAAAGGGGACAGAAAGTATTCGTTACAAAACTTCCGCGTGAGAAGACCGGTCCTCGTCCCATAACCGAAGGGAAAAAAAAACGAGGAAAGAAATTGCAAGGCAAACTAAAAGAAGGAAGAAACAGGAGCAAATGGTGGCCCGGAATTTTGGTTGCCAGTGGGGCTGACGGGGGGAACTAGAAAACGGGGTCGATGATGGTGGACGGTGGGGGTGCATGGCCTCGTCCTAAGAGAAAGGGGAATCCCAATAAAAAGGAGGCCAGTAAATGGGAAAAAAGGGGAGGGTTTTGCACGGTTGGCGGGACTCCTAACCAAATCTCAAGGGCGCAGAAAAGTGAAACGCGACCAAAAATGGGGGGTGCCAGTTAATGTAGGCGTTAAGAAAAGAAGAAGGGCAAGGACAGACGCCTGGAAGTTCGTCAGCAAGCAACAGAGGCGTGAGAAAACATCAATGCAAGTCCGGGAACAAAAAGGGGTTTGGGGGGTATTTGCCAAGGGTTCAGTCCTAAAAAGAAAGGAAGAAACACGACAAGAGGGAAGACCATAAAGGGGAAAACCCTTCGCCCGCAGCAACATGGGTGGGACAAGAGGGTGGGTATCTAAAGGGGGAAGAACCATAAAAAGAAGCGAACTGAACCGAAATTAGTGGGAAGGAAGGGGGAAAGATGATCGGGAGGGGTTTGTCTAGGGAGTCCTCGTAACCAAATGTTCAGGGGGACGTGCATTTGATGGGTACTCCGCGGCAAAGAGGTCAGAGGCGAAGCACGACAAATCAAAAGAAGGAACAAAGAAAAAACGGTTGATGATAAAATGCATCGCGGGCCTTACACTTTGAAAAATCCGGGACGAACAAGCGAAAAACCAAACTGTGTAGAAGAGGCTCCCCACCAAGTAAATCGGTGTGAAAGACAAGAAGGGGAGGAGGGTGGTAAAGGGGGTGGGTAGACCGGTGATCCAACAGGTCACCCTGACGGTTGACTGTGGGGGTGCAAAACAGCGGGTGTTTAGCCTGGAAGAGGGCCGGTTTGCAGAGGAAAACCTTGAGCGCGAACTGAAGGAGAACACAAGTCGGTGCTAATTCTGTCACGGGAAAGAAAAGGGGACGTGTGGGCGATCAAAAAAAAAAAAAAAAAAGTTGGATTTGGGGCAGGGGAGGTGGCTGGGAAAGAAGGGTTGGCGGCCCGAGGCAATTTATTTAAACAACGAATGAAACAAAGGGGACATCGGTGCGGAAAGTTGGGTCTCGAGGGGGTAATGCAGAAAAAAGGAAAAGGGGTTTGAAGGAGGGGGTCCTCACAGTCAAATCAAAGAAAAAACAGAACGGGGAACGGAGGAGAGTTAAAAGGGAAAAGTGTCTTTGTTCAGAGGGGGGAAAAGGGGGGATGGGGTTCGGGGCCAAATCCCAACACCACTTTCAGGGAAAGGAGTGAAAGGGGGAAGGGACCATAGGAAAAGAGGTGGGGGGGGAGTAATAGTGAGTCGTGAGGGGGTGGGATGAGGAAGTGAGGACGGGCGAAGAAGTAAGGGGGTTATCTTAGACATGGGTAAGAAGAGGGTTTGGGGGGAGTGTGGTAGAAGTAGGTGGGAGATGGAGTAATGTGGGGGGGATGAGGGAAGGGGGTTCGGAGAAGAGCGGTTGGTGAAGAGAGTGAGGAAAGGGGGGTGGAAATTAAGCGGAAGGAAGAATAGAGGCTGGGGTGCGGCGTGGGGGTGAGGGGGATCGGGTGGGTTGGGGAGCGGGTGAGGGAGGGGATAGGGTTAGGTGGGGAGAAAGCTGTTGAAGGGGGTGAGCTGGGAGGAAAAGGGTGGAAAAGGGGTCAAAAGGTGGGGGTAGTTGGCTTACCCATAAATTTGGTCAGAAGGTGGGGAATTGTGAAAGACACGGAATGACACCCCCGGCAATTTAAACCAGAAAAAAAAGAAAGGGGCCAGAAAAACCGAAAAAAAACACTAGCCGCCTGTCTTTCGGAAAAGTGTGACACGGGTCAAAGGGAGAGACATGTAATAGGGGAAGGTGGAAGAAGAGGTTCGCTAGGCAGGGGGGAAAAATGGAATTATCTAGTATGCAAACACAACTGAGGGAAGGTAAACAGGGTTTCAGGGAAGTGAAAAAAAAAAGAAGGGAGGATTTTTTAAAATTTACTTATAGGGAATAAGGCCAATTGAAAGAAAGAGGGGGTCGGCAGGGGGGCAAAGTCTCAATCGAAACACGAAGTGTTCAAATGCCCTGGGGGAAGAGCAAGACAAGACCCAAACCAACACCCCATTATTTTAGAACTTACAGCAATTGTGGTGTGGGGAGGGGGAAGGGGAGCAGACAGGGCGCGGGGCAACAGGAACGAAAGGGGCTGGGCGTGCCATTAAGGTAAGGGGAAGGGAAACAGGCTGAAGTATGGAGCGTTTCTTTAAATCAGGGGGGAGAAGGGAAGTCATAACAAATCACGGGGGCACTTGTGTGAAAAGAACGGTAAAGGCCATTAGGGAGGTGGGTTTTGGTTGGTCAAAAACGGTACAGGTAACGGAACTGTAGGGTTCGCGCCGCAAACTAGGAAGTCGGGACCGGAAGGGGGTTGTTGTAGCTGTTTCGGTGGGGGCGGGGGGTACGCAGCGGAAAATGGGGCAGAGACCGGCTTGAAAGGCTGGGTGGGTTCGAGACGAAGGGTGGCAGCCAAAGGGGGGAAGCGGGGGTGTGCGACAAGGAAATGCAGAACATAGCAGGGGATCACTAAAAAAACCAACCAAAAAGTGGGGATCAACAAGAAGTCAGAAGGGGGGCCGAACCGGCCAATGAACAAGTGGTTGAAACAAAAGAGGCCGGACACGGAAATTTTGGACCCGAAATCCGAGACGCAAGCAACGGGGGGAAAACTCGCGCCGTGTGGTCTGCAAAACCAGAGGGAAAACCAAATACGAGCAAACTAACGATGGCAACTTGAACCCGGAATAGAGGACAAGCAACTGAGGGGGGGGGGGGCAATCAAAAATTGCCATGTGGGTGAGGGACCGGGCAAGAGGGGGAAAGGCCTGGCAAGGAGAATTCCAAGGGGGGTGGCGAAATTGAACATCAGGACAGGGACCCAGGGACATTAAACGCATTGGGGAAGAGTGTCAAGGGGAAAGAACACCAACCCCGGCTAGGAGGGTGAAAAAGTAAAGAGGCAGAGAGCTATTAGGAACCGGGGGGAGGCTAAACACGAAAGGGAGTTCATCCCGCCTGGTTGAGAAGGGTTGGCACGGGCAAAAAGAAACTGGGGAGGTGGGAAAAGGTTGGCACGGAAACAGTCGGAAGAAAGTATGGAGCCGGACTAGCTGGAAAAAAACACATACCTGATGAGTAACGGCGGTTGTAAAAGGAAAAAAGCCCGGCAAAGAGAAAAAGAAAAAGGGGGCAATAGAATATCACCCGACTGAACGAACCAAAAGGTAGGGACTAGGGTGGCGAAGGGGAGGGGAACACCAAAACACTAAAAATCACGGAACTGTCCCGGGGACTGTAAACAGAGAACAGGGGAAACTGAAACGGTGGAGGGGGTTTGCCGTGAGGAAAAAAATGGCACTCGATGACTTTCGGTGGGCCGGAAAGGGGGGAAGGGTGAGGGGAAAGGGCCGCCCAGAGGACACATAAAAATAGTCCCGACTGAAGTCCAATCAACGCGCAAGGGGGGGGCTTAGGTTGTTAGGAAACACTAGGAGATTGAGGAAAAAGGCAAAGGACTGACCACGACCGGCCAACTTTGCAATGTGCATGCCAGAGTAATACACTACCGAAAAGGGAAACGCGGTAAAAAAAGATCTTCCCCACGAGTCAAACAGCACGACCCGACCGGGGGGTGGGGGGGGAAAAGGCAAACGGGCGATAACCGGCAAGAAGGTTGAAGAAGAACGGGAGAATCCCGTGGTCATTCTGGCGGAAACCTTGGCATCTAAGGAGGCCACAACACAAAAAATTAAAGAGAAGTATCGGTAAGGGGGAGCCCAGCAAGTACTGTAGCTGGCCGGGAGACGTTTGAGGGGACAAAGGGGAACCGAGATCGGTTTCTGGTTGTCCAGAAACACCAGGAAAGGGACTGAGGAGGGGGGAAGTATCATCGATTTTTCCTACAAAAAACCGAGGGGCAACAGGGGGTGGCAGGGGAAGTTCATAACCGCAATGGGTACAAAAAGGATCTCCGAAAACACGAATGAGAAGTATCTGTGTCCCTCGGGGCGTCTTTTGGTGACCGTTATAGAGAAGAAAAAAACAACGTATGGGTAACTAGGGACAAGAAACGATTCACGCAGCAGTAACCGCCTGGTGATCATCGGGGGGGTTGGGGCAGGGGATCGATGTGTCTACCGTGGCAAAGGGAGTAACGGCCTTCCGCCACAAAAAGGAAGGGGTGGACTATGGAGTAAGGCCGCCAACCGCCCGAATTCCTTGCAGACTGGGGGTGAGACTGACCAAAGATGATCTGAGGGGCAAAAAAGGAAAACGATCAGGGCAAAAGCTTTCCAAACCCATTAGCAGGAAAATCCAAAGAAAAAGTTTGTGACGATAGTGCAATCGGTGGAAGAGGCTACCGTGCTGGTGCCGAAAGAAAGAAAGTTGCAAAGGCAGGGCCCCGCAGAAACCTCAAGGCCATGTTGGGACCAGTATCCTAAGAGTCGCACAGTTCACACACCGGTCACAGGGCCAAACGGTTCGGCCTGGGATAACTGGACCCCGCAAGCCAAGAAGTGTTGGGGAAAAGGGGGGGCAAATTGTTCAGTAATTAACCTCTTGAACTGGCATGGGGGGGTCAGGGTCAAAAAGAGGAAACCTTCAGATCAATCAGTGTGCCCTCCAGTAACCGCAGAAAGCAGCCCGAGAGTGGATGGGAATGAAAACGGTTCCGGGGGACGCGAAAAGGGCAACACCAAACAACAACCGTTAAAAGAACCAACCAACGACAGTGGAAAAATGCCATGCCCAAAAAAGTGGCCGACGGCCAAACCACGGGAAAAGGTGAGAACCTGTTGTGATCGGATTGTGCCAGAGAAAAGGTCCAGAAGGCGGTATTTTAGTGGTCGGTGGAAAGCGTGCGGGAAAGGAAAAAAACTCAGCAAAAACACAACCAAGAAGGGGTCCATTGCAAAAGGAGGGGAGGGGTTTCAGTAGAAGCCCAAGGGAATGATGTCGATGGGGGGGAAACGGCGGCGGTCGGCAAAAAAATCTGCGAAAAAGTCAAAGCCGGGTAGCGTGAAAGTGGAAAATGTTAAACGGAGAACGGAAGGGATCGAAGGGTAAATCGCCGACGGAAAAAAAAAAAAGGGAAAAAAGAAGAGAAACCTTGCCCAGAAAACAACGTAGAACATCGACGAAAAAACAGGTCGGGAGAAAGGGGAAGTGGCGAAATGTTATAGAAACCCGACAAGAGGTGACGTTGGGGGGGAAAGCGCAGGGGGAAAGTGATTACGACCGCAGACACTCCTGGCACCCATGGGATGAATAATATGCCACCGCCTCTGACCGGGAAAGGGGAAGGATTTTCAGAACCGAACGAAAAGGTGGGAAATGACTCCTTCCAAAATGGAAAAAGGTGGAAGGGGTCGAAACGGAGGAATTCCTCACTAGAACAAAGGAGTCAGTTGGGGAAAGGGAGTGTTCTATCCTTGGACAGAACAAAAAAAAAAAATCGGGTTACCAGCGGTGTGGGGGGGAAGGTAAGTTGAAAGGAAATCACAGCAGCGAATGTACTCACGGGGGGAGACCCCAAGAGGGACATGACTAAATCAGGTTGTACCGGGGTGCCCTCAGAGACATCGGGAACGACGGACATGGGGGGCGGGCGTGGGGGTCCGGTGACAAGAAGGACGAGGTAAAAAAAAAGACGGGGGGAAATGGGTGGCGTGTTTTGTCTGGACGGGGCTGAAGTGTTGAGAGGTGAGGGAATCCGGAAAAAACGGCCGACCATTGAAGTGAATTTCGGGGGGGGGGGCGCCGACAAAACACGCGGCCGGGGGCCGGGCGAAGCGGAGGGCGCGCGTATAAATGGACACAAACAAGGTGAAACTGCCGAATCCCGCAATACAGTAAACACGACACAAGAAAAGGAAGGAGGGAACCGTCTGGCCAGGGGTGGGGGTGAACCAAAACTACCACTGCACCTCGTCGAAGAAGGGAGCGGGGGGAAGATCGGGCATCCTGACTGGGGACCAAAACAACAAAGACAGTACATTTTGGGATGCCGAAGCCGAGGTGAACGACTGCGACGATCAAAGAAGAATTCCCGAGAAAAAAGACCTCACAACAACGGCCCTAGCTTGGAGAACCCAACGCATCGTAGAAGTGCAGACGCAGGGGCCGTTTGCAAACCACATGGAAGGCAGGACCCCTAAATGGTCAGTCACGCCACAACTCACACAGGACTTGCAAAGAATGCCGGCAGTCAATCCAAGGGGTGGTTTGTTGCAGCACGGGGGGGGTGGGGTTGGAAGGGCCCAACCCAAAGGAAATTGCCGGTTGACGGAGGGGAAACGACCGTTGACCAGAAAGGATGGCAAATGGAAGAAGAAGAAAAACGTAAAGTTACCAATAGGTGGGCACTCAAACGTGATCGGGTGATAGGTGGGGGAGGGGAAAAAGGTGGTAAAAAAAAAAGAAATAGGATAATGTCCCAGTGTAACTGCCTACGAAACAAGGAGGGAAAGAAAGAAAAAACTTTTTCGTTTAGATACACGCAACAAATCAAGCCCGACAGTCGAGCAACAGGCCAGGAAACGCCCCTTGGAGGTGTCAGTCAGTACCAGCCAAGAGCCGCCGTGGGGGGGGGGGGAAGTCGAAGGAAGGAAAAAGGAACGTTTAAAAACCTCGTGGGGGGAAAGCAACAGAGAATGGTCGGCCTGCATCACACCCCGGCCAGGGAATCGAACAGAAACCAAATCGACGAAAAAGCCAAAAAAAGGGGAAAAAAAATTGGGGAAACTTCCTTTGGAAATCCAGGCGTCGGGGGAGAAGTGCAAAAATAAAAAAAACAGTTGAAAAATGGTCCGCAATCAACAGGCGAGAGCCAAATCCGATGAGGGGAATGGGGAATCATCTGAAGGGAAATACCACCTCATGAGGGAACATGGGAAGAAAAAAAACAAACAAACAGTTGACCAGGCCAAAGCCCAACCATAAAGGAGGGAAAGAAAAGGAAGGGGGTCAATTCACAAACGATAAGTAGTCGTCGGGGGTGGGGGCTCACCGCTGAAAGAAACTTACAGGAAAAGGGGGTGGCGTTGGGGAAAAAAAACGGCCGGGTGAAGGTTCAATTCAAAGACGGGGGGGAGAAAAGGTGAGGGGGTTGTGGGGATCACGGGCAGAAGCCAACCAAAAATCAAAACCGTGTACAACTCGGGGGTCCTCTCCTGATGGAGGGGGGGGAAGAGGGCACGATATCCCAACAGGTTGGTGCCGGAATCGGAGGGTAGGGCGCCGGGAGGGTTGACAAAGATGTCAAAAGCGCAAAATTGGGGCAGGAGAACAAAAAAACGGGGGTGGAGGGGCGTAAAGAAAAGGGGGCTCTCGTCAACTCCTGAAGGCGCACGGCAACGTTACGGCACCAAGGCATGAACAGGAAAGAAAGAGAAAAAAAAGAGTCCCAAGGACTTAATTCAAGAAAAAGGGCCCACGTCAGTTTGAAACCTCGCGTTTACTGGAGCAACACTTTCGATCAGTGAGGTAAAACCGATGGCGTCGGGCGAAAAGGGGTGAGGGGACAAGGAGAGGGGGGGGGGGCGAAAATCCTTTGTGGGCAAAAGAAGGTCCGGTGGACGAAGAACCAGAAACCCCAAAAAAACAATGTACAAAAAGTTGAAGGAAGGAGTTCCGCGGCAGGGGGGGTATACGCCCTCAGGGAAGGGAAGAAATCAGCGGGACAAAGTGAAAGATGGCAAGGATGGATTACAAAGAAGAACATGGTAAAAATCAACAGAGGAACCAGGGCGCGTAAATCGGCAAAACGGCAACCACCCGGGAACTACGGAGAAGGGAAACACTAAAAAAAAAGCCCCGGAAAAATGCCTTAACGAATGCGGGGACTGAGGGAGGGTAGGGTGGGCGGCAAAACAAAACTAACCAGACAGACCCGTGGAAGCAAAGAGGAAGAAAAGGGGGCCACTCTACTGAACGCAAACCAGAAATTCCGGGTATCAATTTTGGGCCAAAAGGGGTAAGGCGGTGTGGGGAAACGGGGCGAGACTGTTGGAGACACGCGAAGTGTGGAACGAAAAGGCAAGACACGGCAGGTCAAACATGAGGTTGTAATAAAGGGCAAAAAGTTCGGGGGGGGGGGGGGTAATATCGAAAAGCACAAACAATGGGTGAGGGAATTTGAACACGAAACCATCAATCAAAAAGATAGCCGAGCTTAGGCATGAAAAACAGAAAAACAGGGAGGGGGGCAAGAGCAATGAAGGAAGTTGTTAGGCTTGGTGTCGAAAATGTTCGAGAGGGGGGACCTAATTGGTATGCAAAGTACTCTGTCGGCGGGGAAGGGTCACGGGCTGGGGGGACTGGACAACCTACAAATCTGAGGGTCACGGAAAATGATGGCGGCCATCGAAAGAAGAAAAACAACAAGGGATATTAAAAAAGAGAGGGCAACCGCCAAAAAGCATAGGTAAAAGCGTCGAGGTGTGTTAGGCAGAAGAACGGACTGGTACCGGCACCAACGAAGCCGGTTGACATATTGGGAAGAGGCAGAGCACTAATCCGACGCTTGACGAAAAGGGGGGGGTCGGGCAAGAGAAAGTGGGGGTCTTGTTACAAAAGAAAAAATCGAAGCTCGGACCAAGGATATTGCGGCGAGGCCGTGAAGAACCCAAAACCTTTGGTTTGCAGAAGGTATGAACAAACACAAAGAGTTGCCAAAAAAACAGGTGGAAAAAAAGTAAGGGGGGGAATTCGTAAAACTGCAACGCGTGTGTAGAAAAAAAAAAAACGGGAAAAAAAAAATACGTAAATCCAATTTCCACCCCAGAAATGGGCCAAACAAGCCCGCTCACCAAAGGGACCGACAGGTGGAGCCCGAAGGCTGTTGACAGCTTGCAAGGAACGGTCAAGGAGCAGGGGCGGGGGAGGGGGAGGTTTGTGTGGGGAACTGGACAGCAGGGGTCATGGGGGCAAACCGCCCGGGAAGTTCAATTTTGCGGAACAGGGTGTTGTCCCGGGGTTTAGCCGGAGGGACGGACGGCGAGAGAAAGGAAACATCTCAACTTGTAATCAGCTGGGGGTGTGAAAAAAGGAAGGTATGACGGAAAAAAAGAGGTAAAATCCGGGAAAGGGTGACTGGGGCTTCATCACGCAAACGGAGGGTAATCATAGAAAAAAAAAAACCCCACCAGCCGCGAAAAAGGGCCTCAACGGGGGTGGGAGGGGGCAAGGGAAATGGAAGCTTTTTTTTTACGTACCTCCCCGGCCACGGGCAACAATCGAAAAAACGGAGAAAAAGCCCAAAGTGAAACCGACTGAAGAGAAAGTAAAAGAACGCAAAAAAGAGGGAACTAACGGGAGGGAGGGGGGAAGGAGAAGGACTTCCCCGTCTTGTCTGGTCCTTGGTGACCTTCGTCATGTGGTTGGAAGGGACCGAATAAAGACCGCGGAACTCCAGGAGGGGCGAGAGAAAAACAAGATGCGCCCAACAGTAGGTGTGAGACCTGCAGCCGGCCCGTGGAAGGGAAGAACTGGGGACCCATCATCTTGGACCAAGGGGAAGAGGGGGAACGCTAAAAATTAGGGGGGGAAGAACGAAAAAAAAAAACGTGGGTCGAATTGGTTGAAAAAAAAGTGGGAAGGAAGGTTTAAAAAAACTCGGTGGAGGTGACAGGGTGGGAGGGGGGAGGTGGTAGGCCCTCTTGTCGCATGAGGGACGTGAAATCTTCATCAAAACAGGGGAGTGGAAGGGGGGCGTGGACAAGAACCATAGGATACTCGCCTTGGGGTAACAAACTTGGAAGGGTCCAAGGGGGGAGGAATGATGGGGCTTGGGAAAAAAGGGGAAATGGCAAGAAATGGTCCTGAACGGAAAGAAGGGTTTGTACAAAGGAAACACGAATGCAAACTTAGAAGGCAGAGAGACGATGAACAACAGACAGGAAACGGGTGGGGGGACGGAAAAGACTCACCTGACCATAGGAAGGTGGGACCACGTGGGGGGTTGTGGTGTGTGTGGTGTCGGCAGAGGAAAAACCGCTGAGGCGGTCACGGAACGGGACCGGGACGAAAACACAATCACTTGAAAGTTTCTGCGCAACCTGTGGGAAGGGCCCGGTGATGGCTCAGTGGGGAAGACCAAGCTTAACCTGCTGGCCAAAGAAGCACGTTCGCCTAAAGGAAGGAAGCTGGAAGAACTTTGGGGCAGGTGGCGGGTTGTCATCAATCACCATTGGGGAGGGGAAGTTGAAACGAACCTGGGTTTCGGAGGATTCCAATTTGGGAGGCCAAGGATTGGGGGAAAAGGGCGGGGGACACAATGGGGGGTACTGCGCAAGATCCACCAATAGTTGTATTTTACGAATTTAAAGAGGCATTGGCAAGAGAAAGGGGCAAGGGGGGGGGGGGGTCCATAGATCATTCTATTCTCAAGAAAGAAAACCACGGGCCCAGGAAAAAGCAAAAGGGGGGGGGGCTAAACTCGCAAAGCGGAAAGGCCCAGGAGGGAAAAGGAGGAATGACCAAGCCCCCTGTGTGTGGAAAAACCAGGTGGAAAGCAAACGAAAGAGGGTGGAAGATGTCAAGGGGAACTACCCCACTGGGGAATTGGGGGGTCTGGGGTTGTGTCATGACAGAATGGGGGGGTGGGGCAGAAAAGGGTCCCGGAAAAAGTTTTTGCAAACGCCATAAAGGGGGATCGCTAACCTCCAAGGGACTGCGGTACAATCCCGGGGACCTGAGCATTTGGGTTGTCACCGTAGAGGGAGCATCGCTGAAGCTGTATGGGATCTCTGAAGCGGACAGAAGAGGAATACGAAAGTCCTTTGTTTGGGTAGGGGTGGGGCATGTTTTGGTTTCTGTGGCTGGGATGAGGAAGGCAGGGTGCAGGGCAATGACCCCGGGACCGAACATTCGAAGGGGCCACCTGGGGGGGGGTGTTGGGGGTCCAAAAGGTCAGCTTGCAGAACTTTGACCACGAGTGTTGCTAGAGTCAAAGACATCCCGCATGCACGTCACATCCCTCCGCAGGCAATTTTCTGAGACGTCTCCGCATGGGCCGACGGAAAGGGAACCGTGGGGGAATAACGACCGGAGGGAGAGGAAAAACGTTCGCACCATCAGCTCGACGGCACGGTAATTAAACTAAAAGCCAAAAGGTTTAAAGAACCGGAAACAGCCACCAATCCGTCCTGGAAAAAACGAGGGGGGGGGGAGAAAACCACGGAGCAGATGAGACCGGACGCAAACTTGAGTGGTGGAGGCGACGGCATCGTTTTCGACCCATACAGGGGAAAAAAGCGGGCGAAAAGTAAAAAAGTTTAGGCCGATGAAAAAACAGTGCCAGCGAGGGACAAAAGGGTATCCGCAGGGGGGAAGGGGAGGGCTATAATTCCCAGGACGGGCCGTCGCCGCGGGGGGTTCACCCAACCTAGGAAGGAGAAAGTAAGGAGAAAGGAAAAACATGCTCCACCGGGGGTGGGATTCTCACCGAAATGCGATCATACCGCGGTTTTTGGGAAAAGGGGGGGAGGGCCTCGTCTCAGGGGTAAATGTGACAGGGGGGGGGGGGAAGGGAAAGCGAGAAAATGGGTCTAAGGGGATCCGGCAAACGCTACCTGGATGAGTGGGGGGTTAGCCCAATGGGGAGAAAAGGAAAGGAAATAGGAAAAGAAAAGGTTCAAATCAAGCCGGACGCGAAACGTGACAGTGAATTTTTGAGGGGAGGAATGTGTCGGGCCCGAAAAACGAAAAAAAAAGGGAACTCCCTGCCTGATCCTGGGGCCAATCCTGAACAAAAACGGCCAAGAACCCGACGTGGGCCCTATACATGTGGGTGCAATGGCAAAAAACGATTGTCCTGGAGGGGGGCGTCGTGGGTGGCTGGGGAAGCCACCGTAAACCAAATCGCCTCCCGCTTAACCGCGACGCTGACGGACGGTAAAAGGGAAGGGAAAGAAGAGGCATTGAGTGAAAGTCCGAGACGGAGACACTAACCTGGACCCATTCAAATTGAGGGAGGAAACAAACTACAAAGCGGCAACATAGGAACGGCCGAGTCACAAGTCAAACGGCCGCCGGGGGAGTGCTGGGAAGAATTGAATTGTCGGGCCGATGTGTCCTGCAGAGCAAAAGCGGGCAAAGCGTATGTCAAATGCTCCCGCGCAAAGGGGACCAGAGTTACAGGCCGATCGGAAATCGACACGCTGAAGGGGCTGGGAAGCCGGGCCAAGGGGGGGAATAGGAAAAGATCGTGTGGGGGGGGTCGAGACGAATATAAACGGGTCTGGAACCACATACAACACCAAACCTGAACTGAAAACTGAGGCCGGGCAATGCCCGATTATGTCACAGGAAACGCGCCGTGGGAAGGGAAACGTTCACGAACCCGCCCCGGGAAAAAGAGGAAGAAGGAAAGGAGTCAAAAAAGAAACCTCGCAAAAAAAAGGAGTGTGAAAG
>Ga0179593_1312607_pt1 | contig 18436 bp, 31 predicted proteins | sample CZODoug2_1_08_16_FD_185931 | JGI IMG/M metagenome (GOLD analysis project Ga0179593, IMG submission 185931) | Vadose zone soil fungal communities from Angelo Coast Range Reserve, California, USA - CZODoug2_1_08_16fungal (PacBio error correction) | ecosystem: Environmental > Terrestrial > Soil >...
TGCAAGACAAAAACTGTTTTCTTGTTAGGGGAGACAGGTGTTAGACCACCTTGCTCCAACCAAAGGAAAAGAAGCACAGAGGGGGGGTATCCGAGGGCAGGGGGAAGAGACCACCGCTAGCAATCGCACATAATTACACCGCTCTAAAACAAATCCTGAGACCCACCCTGAGGATCTATAGCTCCACATGAAACCAAAAGACAGAGAAATAGGGGGAAAGAGGTCATTACGAACAGCCTCACTTTGTGAAAGGGGAATCCCAGGAGGGAATCCCCCACAGAAAAGTGAATAAAAGGGAAAGGGCTACAAAATTCACCTGCCGGGCGGTGGGTCCATAAATTGAGGGGAAGGGACCTCACCGACCCAGACAAAAGACGCTTACTAAAGGGAGACACACCCAAAAAAACGTAAGAACGGCGCCACCCCGCTCAAGAGGGCGCACTTCACACCTCGTGCATCTCTCCTAGGACAGAAAACGTTATCAACAACCTTCTCAAAACCACAGGATGGGCACTTTGCAGAAAGGACAGGGAAAGAAAACTGCGAGGCGCCCCAGGCAGCCAGGGAGCAAAAAAAAAATCATAAAACTACTCATGAACGCCAACTTGCCATGACCGTTACACAACTGCGCTACCGCCTTGAAAAGGGGGGTCACTCAAATTGTAATCTCCCACTGCTTCTACTCACAAAGGAAAGGGGGGGGGGGAGTTCACCACAGGGAAGGGAAAGAACGGCAGGATACAAAGGGAGGTTACAAACGTTTAATTGAAGTGTGTCCCAGACATGACAAAGAGCGCTTTCAGAAACGTCCACCACGAACCGAAGTGGAGGGCACAGAAACAGGCTTTCTCTCTGGGGAGGATAAAGAAAAAACAACCAAACACCAAGCGCCCAAACTCAGTTCACACCGCGAAAAGAGGGAAATAACTGGTCCGAGAGAAAGTCTCTCTACGGTCGACTAACAAAAGGAAAAAAGTTAGGGGGGGGGCCGGGAAACCCAAAAAAAAAAAGCCCAAGAGACTCCCTTCATGCGCATCTCTAGTCACACAAAGGGATAGTAACACAGTTTTTGAAAAGGTGAAATGAACCAGCTGGGACAAATCTGTTCCCAACACAATGGACAGAGGGGTTAGGACTCCTCCCCCAAAGTAAAAGACAGGCACACAAAAGGTGTCACGCTATGGATATAACAGTACATTCCAAAGTAGCCGATAACTGTAAAGTAGGGGCACCTCACATCGAGTAAAGTCACAAGAGGGGGGAGGGGGATCCAAGGTGAGGGGGCAAACAAAAGACCGATCAAATTGGGAAAAAAGACACTACACCACCCTGCAACGCTGGAAATCTATAAATACGCAAAGGAAGAGGCTGGCGCGCGGTCAAACTGGACGAGAGCGACAAAAGCCAAATGAAAGCCACCCCAAAGGAGGGAATGGGAAAAGGATGTGCGAAACCCCCATACAGCTGAATGTCCCAACTGAGCAAGTTGACACACCATGCGCATGTAAAAAAAAAAAAATGCAGTCCCAAAAGGCGGAGCGCACGGGGCCGTTGCAATAATTGAGTCAGAGCAGCGGTAGAAAGATTCTTTCAAAAAAACACCCCAATTGAGGGAAAGAACTTGAAGAGGGAGGGGGCACGAAAAAAAGAAAAAAGTGGGGTCAATCAAAAAGGGCGCCAAAGAAAGAGTCGCTCCTAACGGACAGGAGTAATAGACGGAGGAAAGGGCATCGTAACCTATGGAGGGTCTCCCTAAGAAAAAGTCTAGGGAACCAGAAAGCACAGTATACAAAAAAAGTGCCCAGAAGAGAGAAATACCCAAGGTCAACTGAGCGTGCACCGGGCTGGTAAAACAAGATCATGCAAGGGCAATTTTTTACTGAAGCGAATTGAAAAAGGGGCGGAATAAGGCAACCATACCATGAACAGGCCAAATGGAACGGAGGAAACAAAAAATTCGGTGGGGGCCCTCTCGTGCACATCTTTCAGACGGAAGAGCACTAAGAGGGGGGAAGGGGGTGGTACGAAGGAAAAAGATCTAGCGGCCACGGTCCCCTATCAATAAACCTTAAATAGGCTTTAGGGGTCGTTAAGCCCCCCGTTGAGAGACTAAAATCACGACGGGATCGTGAGATAAGCAATTCGGCCTCCAATCCGGAAATGAAGTCCATGAGAACAAGGCGTCGAGCATGGAAAAGGGGAGCATAGGGGTGTGCCTGCACGGGTGGGAAAAAAGAAAATATTCTGACTAAACTTAGGAAGGTCCAGAGCAGGAAACAAGGTCGACGCAGTCCCTAGCGCGCAGCTATCATTTGCTTCAGAGATCTACTCTGCAATAGAAAAGACCTATCTCATCCTTGAAAGGAAAACCGATCAACCGTTAAAAAAGAGGTGGGCCTGAGAAGGGGGACCTCGGAACACTTGGATGGCAAGAGCCTTGGGGGGAACGCAGGGGGGAAGACAAAAGCATGGACCATGTCTTGAAGGTATACACGCAGAAGTGGGTGGGGGGAAAACAAGGTGGTCACAAACAGATAAAAAGGGGAAGCAAGCAGAAAGAATTGGCGGGCTGCCACGCGCCAACACTAAGGTGCCGAGGGTGTTAATGCTAATGGTCACATTCAGATACAAGGCCACGAGGAGAGGGACCCGGGTTGGAATGGCTGGGCTAAGGGGTTACAAAGAAAAAAAAACACAAAACGAACCGCCCTGCTTAAAACGGAACTTAGAAGGAGACAAAAACCTCGTAAAGGCTCACACTGTAAGCTGCGGGGGGTGGGGATCACGGAATGGAAAAACAGGGCGGGGAAGGAAAAAAGAAAAAATAAGCCCTCCAGGAAGAGCCCGGAGCTGTCGGCCTTGATATAGCAATCCCCAGGGGGAGGGGGGGGGGGCGTGACAAATGGTCTATTCGGGTGCGACTAAAAATCGCCTTTGCCAGTCAAAAACTACACAAAAATACAAACGAGATGACAAACGACATCGAACCGAATTGACCAGAACGGGGGGCCACAGACATCACAGAACAAAAAATAATATTCTTAGCACACACAAATGACCTAGGGTAGGAACGGGCCAAAGACCCATCGAAAAAGCGTAGAAACACTCCACTCGTTGGGAAAAGGAGAGGAACGGGGACACCCAATCTTCAGGTTAACCATGGGGGTGGGGGGAGAGCCCGCCACTCTTACGTATAAGGCTGATCACACTAATTCACTGAATTCAATAGGGGAGGAAAGGGGGACCCGAGGGAATCTTTGACAAGGACGTAAAAAGAAGGGACATGACTCGGAAACTTGCACTCAAAAGCGGTCCTAGAAAACCACAAAAAAAACGAAGGCAGAACTCATCCCAGATGGCGGTGGTTCATCATTCACCTACAAAAAGCTCCTAGTCCGGAATAAAAACTGACGGCCGGACAAACACAAAGGTCACTCGCATAGCGGTTGCAAAAACGGGGAGACCGAATCCTGCGTACTTCGAGGAGCAAGTCACAACAGGAAACCCTAACGAACCCGACGCTTTCAGACAAGCGCCGACGGAAGACGTGGTCTAAGCGAAGGGGTTGGTTTCTAGACAGGTGGAAAATTGTGCCAGGCAGTCAAAGGGCAAAAAATCCCCCCCTAAAAAAGGGAAAAAGCAATTACGGGGTGGGGGCATCCCGTAGGGAACACCACGAAATCGCAAAAAAAAAAAAAAAAAAAAAAAAAATACCATTGTGGGAGGTTTCACTAGAGACCATGAGAAGGTGTGGCTGAGTCCAATCAATAAACGGGATGAATGGTGTCAGGCCGGGGAGAACCACCAAGAAGAGAATCAATATGGGGGAGGAAGCTGTAATCTTGGGGGGACAAGGAGTGGGGGAGCCTTCAAGTGCTTGTGGGACGGACGGGACTCACAAGGGGGGGGGTTGGTAGGAAAAACGGCGGCCTGACTGAGGGTAAAAAGAAAACGTGTCGACCGCAGACTGGGGACGCCTATTTTGGGGAAAAACTGGGTGCAAAAACAACAGGGTCGGAAAAATCCACAACAACGGTGCGAGGTTTTCCTGGGAGGCCCGAAAAAGGGGGGGGGGAGAGAAGAACGCAATGAAAGACTCAAGGGAGGGAGTCTCTTAGGCGGGAAAAAAAAAGTGGTCCAAAAACGAAAACCAAAACTGACAGAAAAATACCCTGGAGGGGGGGGGGGGGGGGGTGTCAACGGGATCCGATCCTCGCGCAATTTCCTACTTAAAAAGAAAAAGAGCCCATAAACCGTGAAAGGGTTTGGGATGTCCGAAGCATTGAAGGCCATATCTTCACGTGATGCCCCACGGGGGTTTAACTTGCAATTGCAAGTGGAAACAGGCGCACAAAAAACGTTTGTGTTTCCCGGGAATACGTCAAAAGGAAAAGACTGGTCGAAAGACCGTTAAAATCCCGAGACCAACTCGGGCGTAAGTTTTGGTCAAAAAAAGAAAACCGCACCAGCAGAAAAATCCGATCAACAACACTAGGGATGGAGAGGGATGGCACAGACACGGGGCACAGAGGAAGAGGGGTAAAGAGCAGGACCTGGATTGAGAAGACTTGGAACCCCCACCCAGCTGGAGGTACAGGAGGGGGGAACCAGAAGAACGGAGAAACGAAAAAACAGGGGACAGCTCAACCGAAATCCCAGACACCCCGAAAGACCAGGTCCCCATTAGAAAGGGTCCATCGGCTGGGATTACATAGCCCAGAAACAAAAAAGAAGTCTATTGGGGGGGGCATGGGGGGGGGGGCCGGAGAAGGGCGGGGGGGCACACTCAAAAAAAAAGCGTCAACTACCCACAACGCACAGTGGGAGACGTAACCAAAATTAGATCTGATCCCATACGGGAAGAACAATCTTCACCAGGTGGGGGGGGGAAGGAACACAAATTAAGTGGGTTTAAACCAAGTTTGGGGGGAAAAACACCCGAGCCGAACGGGCCCAATTTTCCAAAAGAAAAGGGGAAAGGTAACAGGGAACGCAGCAACCGAGGGGACGCACTCCCAAAAGAAAAGCACCGGCAAACATACAGAAAAAGGACTCACGAAGACAGGGCGACACTCTAAAAACTGAAAGCCGAGGGGTGGCGAAGGGCCCATCGTGCAACCCAGGGACCTGAATAAGGGGGAAAGTATCTATGAAAAGAAAAAAAGAAAAGGGGATACCTATTATTACGCCCAAACCAGAAAAGGAGATCCCAAATAACCCTGGGGAGGGAAATGCCGTGGACTGCGGTCGAAGGCACGAAGCCACGGGAAAGCTCAACTAAGGGGGGCTTGTGGAATCCTCGACTCCTTTGACGCGTCGGAAACACGAGCATCCTTCAACGCTTGTTGGTTTGGTACCCCGTCTCGCAAGCAAAGAGACGGCGGAAAGAACCCGCCGGGGGGAAAACATTGTGACACATCTACCCGTCTAAGTGCCGTTTCGGGTGAAAAAAAAAAAAAACATGGACCGGACGGGCCGTACACAACTTTCAGACGAGGAAGGGGGGAACCTCTGAAAAAAAAACCGCCTGCAACTAAAAGAAATGGCCTGTCTTGGGGGGTTACGCAAATGTGTTCCAGGGGGCATCTGAAAAGGTAGCGGCCCCCTGCGATCAAAACCCTGGGGGGGGAAAGTGTGCAAAATCTGGGTCGTAGGGGACAAGAGGTCACCGAAAAAGCCATACGGTCCGCCCCGTTCCCCGAAGAACCACCACCCGGAGGGGAAGGCAGGCCAAGAGGGATTGCTCGGCGCCAAGACCATCCTTCGTTGGGCAGGTAAACAAAACCTGAAAAAAAACATATAAAAAAGGGGCAAAACTGAATAAGGGTCTGGGGAAAAAAAAGAAATGGAAAAAACAAGAAAAAGCAAAGTGGGGGGGGAGGCACAAATTTTTAAAACGGAGAATCAGGAAGGTGACTCGAAGTCTTTGAAAAAAGGGGAAACTTAGGACAAAGATTGCTTAAAGCCCCTTCACAAAAAAAAAAAAAAAAAAGAAAAAAAAAAAAAAAAAAAAAAAAAAAAAAAAAAAAAAAAAAAAAAAAAAAAAAAAAAAAAAAAAAAAAAAAAAAACAAAAAAAAAAAAAAAAAAAAAAAAAAAAAAAAAAAAAAAAAAAAAAAAAAAAAAAAAAAAAAAAAAAAAAAAAAAAAAAAAAAAACACAAAAAAAAAAAAAAAAAAAAAAAAACAACAACAAAAAAAAAAAAAAAAAAAAAAAAAAAAAAAAAAAAAAAAAAAAAAAAAACAAAAAAAACCCACACACAAAAAAAAAAAAAGAAAAAAAGAGAAAAAAAAAAAACCCAAAAAAAAAGAAAAACCAACCACCAAAAAAACCCCACAAACAAAAAAACCAAAAAAAAAAAAACGACGAGGTTCCAGGGAGGTTTCCTAACCGAGCCGTTCCAAAGCTTTCAAGCCCGGTACCAGTGCCGCAGTTCAGCACTCCCCAACTAGTCTTCGAAAAATCCTGCTCCAGCTGAAAATACGCGAACAAAGAGAGGGATTTCCTTTAAAAAGACTAAAAAAAATCGATTGACACTACTTACTTTAAAGTACCCCCCCCGAGCATGCCCTTCAAAGGGTGGCGTCACGCCAATGGTTCAAAAGGAACACCGCGTAGTATGGGGTACAGTACCGTTCACATGGTCAAAAAAAAGGACAGAAGTCAGGGGGAAGACCGGAAAAAAAACGTTGTCGGGAAGAGTTCGAAAAGGGTGTCGGGGGGGGAGACTTGGGTCGCGAAAACGAAAGGGAACTCCTCCAGACCTTCTTACAGGGCTGGGGGTAAGCCGTGGTTTTCCAGGGCAGTGGGTCGGCCACAAGAGGGTCCACCCACCGAAAACAAAAATCGAACCCTGTTTCAATCCGAAAGGGGAAGGTCCGCAGGGGAACGGGGGGGAGGTTTGTAGTCATAAAACCCGGGTTTACTGGGGGGGGGGGGGGGGGGGGCCCCCAGCTGGGGGTTTGAAAATTCACCAGGAAAATTATTCACGAAGAGCCGTAAAGGGGGGGGTACCCAGCAAAGGGGGGCTGCCTCAATCTCAAGGGGGGCGTTAAGGGAACTCATGGAAAAAACGAAATTCACTTTGGCGGGAGCACGGGGTTGACGCCCATAGAGAACGGTGGGCTAAAAAGGGACATAGGGGAGGCACGAACTAACGGGAAAACTCAGAAAACCGGGGTGCGGGGATCCTGGCGGGCACAAAAATCAGCGCTGGGTGCGCAGATTTCAGGGGGGAAAAAAAGCAGGGGATGGCGGTCACACTGAAAGGGGGGGGGGAGGTCCTCACCGGGAAGCCGCACGTCCCTAAGGGGGAGAGAGTAAATTCCTGCCCTCCGCAAAAAAGGGACCTGTGGGGAAAAAAAAATGGGACCCATGCCTCTGGGAAAATCCCGTATAGGTTACCAACTCTCCCAAAGGGAACGGACCACCAAGGCCCCTGAACCAAGGAAGGATGGAAAGGAGGGTGTGCACAGCGAACGTCTTGGGGGAAAAGGGCAAGGGGTGTGGGGTGAGACGCGGCTGGCGTCCTTCCCTTCGATGTGATAGGGCACAGAGACAAAAGACTCCAAGAGGAATTATCCTGGAGGGGGAGGGTCAAGAGAAAAAAAAAAGCCTCGAGGGAGGGCGAAAAAACCTAACAGGGGGGGGAATTAATTCTTGGTCTGTCCGGAAAACGCCATCACATCGAAGAAACGGGGCAGTGGACCCGTAAGGAGCCTTCTAAAACTGGCCGTCCTAACAGGGAACAAAAGGAAAGAGTGGAACACCCCATTGACTGCTGTATGAACGAGAAAGGAATCAAGGTCCTCAAGTCAGGTCCAGGGGGCAAAGGGGAGGAGGGGCGAGCCACGAACCAAAAATACCATCAAACAAGGGAAGAAAAGGGAAAGGGTGACCAAAACCGCCTACCAGAAAGTGGTGGGAAAAAAAAGAAAACGGCCATTGGAAGAAGCTCAAACAACACCTAAGGATGAAAAATGAAAAGAACTTTCACGGGGTGGTGCAACGTCATGGGCGGGACACCTCGGGGAGAGACTGAAAGAATTGTTTGGGGGGGGGAATGTCAGGGGGGGTGTATAAGGGGGGAGAGGAAACCACAGAAAAAAAACAGAAAAGCCCGGTCTACCGGAAAAAAGGAAAAATGTCACATAAACTCCCCAAGAAAGCAGGGGGGTGGCCAAGATAAAAGACCGGTGAGTTATGTCCCGCATGGACCCTTGAGGAACCAAGATTTATTCGAAGTCAGTCACAACATTTGAAAATTTGATGGGGGAAGGAAGACTACACAAAAAAAAAAAACAAAAAAAAACAACCAGGGAACCCCTCAACTGGGAAAACCAGAGGGGGACAAACGGAATAAAAACATTTATGTACCTCTCAAACGGTCATTACTAAGAAGGTCAGGGTGCATCGAAGCGATCAGGTCAAGTTAAAGATCCTAAGACGGACCCATGTGTTCTTAATGAGGGAAAGCAGAAGGGAAGGCAGGGGAAAGAACCGATTATGAAAAAAACACCGAGGAGAACGCGTCCGAAAAAGGGGAAATGTTCCCCCGGTGCCGTAGATTACAAAGGAAAAAACTGGTGGGGGAAGGTTCCGGTGGATGATTTGGAAAGGGAACCAAACAGGTATTGGCCACTTGTTCAGGACGAACTTGAAAAGTTGGTCAAAAAGGACGGGGTCAATGAGGTGGTTATCGAACCAGATCAGGACTTGTCAAAGGTTTGAGGGAAAAAGAACCCGGAAGAATCGTACTACCACACGAGCCTAAAGAGCACTCCCAGCTTGGATAAAAAAAAATCAAGGAGGGAAAGCCTCACGCACCTTGTTGGGGAAAAAAGCGGAACCGGCGATGGAAACGAAAAAAAAAATATGGAGGGCGGGGAACTTTAGCCGGAAAAAAAGGAAAACATCTAAAACCGCGCCTGTTCACTCCAAGGGTAAATACCGTTCGGTACCAGGAGAAGGGGGAAGCGGGAAACCAATATAAAAAAGGAGGGGTGAGGTGGGATACCCCGGAATCAAAACAAAAAAAAAAATACCCTGGTGTGTCAGACACGGAGCGCAACCGACAAAAACAGGCTGGAGGAAAAAATAATCCGTATTAAAGGTTGTCTACACCAAGGGATGGGGAAAGAGGTGGTTTTTGAAAACATTTAGTAAAACAGGGGGGGGCCAAAATTGAAAAGACCTGGGGAGGAACGGAATCTTGATGGTGAGGGGGAAAAACGACCAGAGAACAAGAGGAGTCCTTCGCTCCGCAAAAGGAAAAGACAAAAGAAAAGTACGCTGAAAAAAATCGGTCAAAGGTTCTCAAGGTTGTTCCAGGGAGAGGTCTCGTAGATAATCTGTGAGCATAAAGGGGTTGCGGACCCTGCAAAGCAGGAGGGAAAGACGGGATTGTTAAACACAGGGAACAGAAGAACGAACTCTCCAGGGGAAAGCGGGGACGAAAACCAAAAAAACCACGGAAAACCTGCCCGAAAAAACGGCTTGGCTGGGGGACGGAGGGAAGCCGGGGAGGGAAAAAAAGACAAACCGGCAAAAAAAAGTGGCCGCCACAGGGGAAAAGGGGGCCGGCATGGTGGGGGGGACGAGCCAAAGAAAAGACGGATAAACCATCCGGAAAAGGGGGGGGGCAGGCTTCGGGCTTAATGCGGGGGAATTCAGGACGGAAAAGAAAGCGGGGGAAAGATGGTGAACTGGTTAGAAGACTGGTGTAACAGGCCAAAGTTGTTTCACATAGGGGAGAAGACTCCCTGGGGGGGAAAAAAGAGGGAGGGTTACTAGGGGTTTGTCCAGGAGTGGGGGGACAGAAAACTAAGGCAAGGTTGGTCGGGTTAGGATGGGGCGGACGGGAGGAGACCCCACTGAAAACGCCACAAGGGAGCGGGTGGAGCAAGGAAGAGGACGGGCTAAGAAAAAGCGGGTTTTTTCGCAAGGGGGATAGGGGAAAAAAAAAGCTGGCACGGCCGAAGGGCAAACGGGGGGGAAAGACGGGGGGAAAAATCGCGCTCACGAAGGGGTTGTGACCTGGGGGGTCGGAGGCCTGTCCAGGTAAGACTAAACATCTGGGAAACAAGGGGGAAAAGTTTCAAGGGGCAGAGAGGACTTGCAGAAATGTCCGGATCAAGCGACAATAAGAGAGGGAAAGGCGGACCCCCCAGGAAAAATCGGTTCAATGTGGGGGGGGGGTGACCAAACAGGAGGGGTCAAAGGAACAAAGGGAGAGGCGGAAGGGGCGTATAAAAGTTCGGGGGAAAAAAAACCGGAAGTGCCCGCCACACCAACGTCATTTGCTTGACTTGGTTGAAAAATCCCCACCAACGAAGGACGAGACCCCCGGGTCATGTTCCCCAAAAAATCCTGTCAGGAAAGGGGGGTGCTCAAAAAGGAAACGAGGAAGAGTCTCCCTTAGAGAAAACCTCCCGCCAACTGCAGTAAACATCAGGCCTTGGCTCCTGGGAAGAAAACTCCGACCGCCCTGGGTGCAATCCACACGAAGTTGAGGGTTGTTGTCTCTGCCAAGTCCCGACGGGGGGGAACCATGAGCCTCAGTCAAGCTCCACATAGCATGGGGAGTCGTCAGTAACACAAAAACAACAATTTGGAAAGGAAGGGTCCGCATTTCCCGGTCCCGCCAAAAAGAAAAGTGAAGTCTCGACTTAAAGGGACCAAGGGGTCTAGAGTCGCAGGGGAACCTGGCTTGGGGGGAAAGGAGGAAGGTGGCGGGGGCGTGCAACTCAAAGGGGGAAGGTTCTGGCTTCTTGTTACGGTAAAAATGGAGAGGGAATGGTCCAATCGCTAGGGACCTCCCAGAAGAAAATTAAGGGTGCCACAAAAATGGTGGTTCAAACCATTGGGTCATAAGGAAAAGGCAAAAGGGGGGTGTACGAGGTTAGGACCAGATGGGGGATTCTCAAAGGTTTGGAGATAAGACGGGGACATTAAGAACCAACGTTAGTTCGGGGACGAACCAAGAGTCGGGGCAATAGGAGTGGTAAAGGGGGGGTCACCAAGAAGGCGCCTTAACATCAATACACTTGATTGACATACCAACTCGAACAAAAGTCTGACTAAAAAACTTGGGAGGCGTGTCGGAAAAAGTGAGGGGAAAAACGGAAAAAAAGATCGGAGGGGGGAAGAAGTCCCTGAAAAAGTGAGAAGCTTATGGTGGGGACTCTAAAAAACGGAAACCAAGTGGGGAACGCCAATTGTGGCCAAGGGCAAGAAACCCCACGCAAGAAGAGGTGACGCCGAATCAACCGGGCAAAACCCCCTCCGACACCCGAAAAAGGGTTCAAGTCAGGGAGTGCTTACCCTCATCAATCCTCCAAAAAAAAGGGAGGGGGAGAAAAGGGGTGGAGGGGGGTATATAAAAGATTCATTCAGAAAAAAGGGGGGGGAAAGGAAAGGGAGGGGGGTCAGAGGGCAACAAGGGTGCCGTTCCGACCAAAATAAAAAAAAAAGGAAACGGGCGGAAACAAGGGAAAAACCAAACGAGAGAACAAACTCAAACTTGGTCCGCAACGAAAGAGGAAGGGAAACCTCCACCTAGACGAACCCAGACACTAAAAAAAAAAAACCACCTGTTTATCAATGTCGAAACTGCCGAGGCATCAGGAGAAATTGTAACCCAAAGACAAGGTATATCCGGGCCTGAAAGAGGTTAAAAAAAACCCGTGAACCAACTCAAAAACTAAAAACTTGTGCCCGAAGAATGCGAAAAAAACAGCGGACGCTACGCACAAAGACGGTAACAATTGGGGAGGAGGCAAAGCCTCTCGAAAAGGGGGGTGATGGGAGACAACAAAAGGGGGGCCCGCTTGGGCACAAACCATTTTACACCCGGAAAAAAAGAGGGCCGAAGCTTGCCAGGGTCTTATCAGAAGGCCGGCGGAAAGGCTCAAAAACAAAAAAAAAAAAAAGAAACCGGAGAAGGGGTCGACCAGAACAAGAACCGGGCGCAAAAAAGTAAGTGGAAACGTGAAGAACCTCGATCAGGGAATGGGGAAAAGAAGAGGCACTCCCGGGGAGGGAGGGGGCCCAGGGAAAGCGGACAGCCCAAACCAAACGGGAAACGATGGAAGAAGGAAAAAAAGAAGATATACGAAAAAAAAGCGACCCAAACGCCCACAAGTCGGACAAGGCTGGACTACGATGACAAAATTCATCGAGTTGTGCAACTAAGAGCGAGGTAACCAGAGGGGGAACGAAAGAAAAGGGTCCTAGCAAAAAAGGAAACGGGACATCCTGTAAGGACCTGGGGGGGGTTAACACTGAAAAAGGGGGGGGGGGAGTGAAAGCACTTCTCAACGGCTTCCGAGAAAAACGTTTCACGATCTCGGGGAAGGCAAAAAACCCTCGCAACTAGACCGGTTGCGGATCCGGAACAAGGTGAAAAAAGGAGCGTGGCCAAACAATTGTCAAAGAGGAAAGGGGAGATTTGTAGCGCAACAAAGGGAAAAAAAACCTCCATGATGGGGGAAAATGACAGGGAAAAGCCAAGGGGGTGGTCAAAAAGGGGTTTTCTCGCACACTCTTCCCACAACGCCAAACAAGACCCACGGCAAGCCAGTGTAGACATCGAGAAAGAAAAAACCGCTTAAAAAAAAAAAACCGCAGAAAAAAAACGCCGCCCATAGTAACATCTCACAAGCAAAAAAGAAAAACAAACCAAAAAATCGTTAGGGGAGACCGGCAAAGAGGGGCCTTGCCGGACCATCAATTCCGGGGGAAAGGGTCGGGGAAAAGGCCACGTCGCAAGATCAGCCAAAGGGGAAACCTTGTCCTAGAGGGAAATCCTCACTACCATGTCAACCCCCACACAAGGGAGTGGGTTGACTCACCGACAGGTTCACGTACCAGACAAGGCCTTGGACGCGTCAGGGATACGCTTGACAATGGAAACAGGAAGGAGGGTGTCTCTCGAAAAAAGAAAAGGGAGCAAATACCCCCAACTAAATAAAAAGGATTGGGATTAAAAAACGCCTTGCGAACCACCAGAGGGGGGGGGGGGGGGGAAGCACACGGGGGGGGACTCAAGTAAGTCGAAAGGGGAGACAGCCCGAGGGGATTACTCAAAGAAAAACCCAAAAGAAAGCAGTGGCATGGCCCGGGGACTTGCCCTGGAGCAAACATGGAAAATCAAAGGGACCGCTGGTAAATTGCCAAGGGAAAACGCTCCTGGTGGTTCTCTAATGGGGGAAAAGGGACACTCTCAAGCCATCTATGCTAAAAGGGAAAGCTCCCGGACTTCACTTCCCAAAAAAAACCGGGGGGGGAAGAGGTGTACGCTGGGAAAACACAGTTCATTAGTTCAAGAAAAGGGTATGACAGCGTTTGCTGGGGGGAAGAAAAAACCACCACCCGCGCCGCACTTGAAAATTCCTGGTGGTCTGGGGTAAAGAACGGGGGGTCCCCTGTGGGGGGCAGGTGCGTGAGAAAACACCGGAACAGGGGAAAAAACCACGCAACAAGGGGTGTAGGGGTAAAAGGGGAAACAAACGAACAAAAAACGGGGGCTTGGGAGGTTTGATCTCGAAAAACACAATCAGGGCGGATGTGAGGTGGGGGGGGGACATCCTGGAGAAGGTTGTTGAACCTTCCCCCTCTTCGGGGGGGTGCATTCCGACCCCGGACCTTGAAAACAGCGATTGAGCCTCAAGATCGGACCTGGGAGTGCAAAACGGGCCGCTTTCAAGTTGGAGAAAAGAGTAAAACTTTAAACACAGTGAAAAAAAAAAAACGACAGCCGGTTCAAGACAGGGAAAAGCAAGGACGCCAACGAAGGGAAACCAAAAAATCTGTACCAAACGGTTGCAGGGAAAAAAGGGAACTCAGTTGCCGGGAAAGACCCCAAAGGGAAACTTTCCCAAATGGGGGCTTCCAAAGGAGTGGAGGGGGGGGGGAGGGGGGGGGGCGCGAACAAAAAACGGACTGTGGATTCACCGGAGAAACGAAACAGCCCGGAAAATCGGTGGAAGGGAGAAACCTCACCACCCCGTGGGCAAGAAAAAATTGGACCAAACCTGGTCCCCGAACCACTTGTGACGAACCCTCCAGTTTTCAAAAGAAAAAGGGGTGGTCACTTTTACAAGCATTCCAACCGCCTGAAGCGGTCCACCGAAGAAAAAGGGGAGAACGAAAGGGGGCAAAGGCAGAGGAAAAAGTCTTTAAGGCAAAGGTGGGGGGGGGAGACAGCTGGAGACTCGGGGGAAAAGGGAGTTCCGAGGATAATGACAAAGGGAAGACTCAGGGCCTGTTCACAGCCTATCGACGACCAAATGGGCAAAGAGAAGCTAACGGGCAACCTGGGGGTTAAGTTACGGTTAGCCAAAAAAGGGACTCGATGCATCTCAGAAAAACCTGGAGGGGGGGAACAGCCAAACAGCGTGGGGGGTAACCAGGCCGCTGGCAAACCAAATCACTCGGGACAAAAAAACATGCTGAATTGAGAAAGCTTGAAGGGCTGGGCCAGTTGTCCCAAGACTTCTCAGAACGGGAGACATGGTCTTCCAGACGAAAAAAAATGAAACATAAACAATATGACCCAACCTCAAGGACCCATTTTAAAAACCAAGAAATCTTGAAAGAAAAAAAAAGTTCAACAACAAAAACAAACTATAAAAGGGATCAGAAGAGGGGGGGTTGTTCACCGGAAGGAGGGGAAACCTGGGAAAAAAGGAGGACATCAGGGGGTTAATTTCTGTGGCTAGGGTCTGACAAACAGGATGACAGCGGGGAAAAGAAAATACCCTACAAGTGGAAAAGAAACCACTGGGGACACAACGCCGCAATCAAGCAGGGGGGGAACACTAGGGAGTCAGAAAACTGTTGGTCAGGGTCCAAAAAAACCAAAAAGAAATAAAAACAAACCTGGGCAGGGAAGGGAGGACCAAAAACGAAGGGGGGCGGAGTATGAAGGAAGGGGGGGTATGCCCCAACTTCCGACAATCCTTACGCCAAAAAATCTCCTCCCAAGAAGCGGGGGGGAGGCGTTGGAATGGGCGCAGACAAGAAGAAGACAGAATGGGGGGGGAACACCGGAGCGAATCTGGATGGGGGACCATTAATAAAGGGCCTGACAAGAAGTCGAACCAACAAAATCCTTCCAACGGGGACCAGAAAAGAAGACTTCCCGCAAAGGGGGAAAGCGAAAGAAGTTACCAAGGGGGTTGCGTTGGAATGGAGAGGGGAAAGAACTTGAAAAAACGGGGAAGAGCAGAAAACAGGTCAAACCCGGTAAAGGAAATGTGAAAACGATTGGACAGGGGGGGGTTGAAGTAGACTACCCAAAAAAAGAAAGACAAGGGAGGGGCGGAGAAGTTGAAAGCCAAAAAAAACGCAGCGCAAGGAGCAGGGGGGGGAAAAAGTCTGCACTAACGTATATAAAGAAACGCACGGCAAAAAACCTGTGGGGGGGCTTGGCAACATGTCTCCTTGAGGGACAAACAACGAAGAGAAGGGGTCCGAGGCTATTTAAAATACAATGACAAAAACAAAAGGGTTTAACCCGCTAACAAGAGAACTCACGAAAACCAAAAATAAAATCCGGAAGAGGGAACGGGGAAAAGGGGATGCGCGGGGGAAAAGGGGGAAGCAAAACCGAATGTGTGTGAATGGGGAAAAAAAGCCAGCCCAGGACCCAAAAAAAAAAAAAACAAATCGCAAGGGCGCGAAAGAAAACAGAAAAACGCCAAGAGGGGGAAAGAGTAATAAGCTGGGAGGAAACAGGGGGTACAAAGTTGGTTTGCCACGGAACTGAGGGTGTCTTAAACTTAACCAAGGTTTCTTACACCGGAAACAGGGACATGTTACCTCATGTCAAAGAAGGAAGTCCTTGAAAAGGGGACCGAAACCCAGAAAAGGGAACAAAGAGAGATAAAAAAAGGGTCTATCCTAACGGGTCTATTAGACCGGGGAAAAAGGAGGAATCATGGAAAAAAAAAAAAACGGTCCGAATGAGGAGAGACGCTTCCGTTCAAGAAAGAGAATCGCCTTAGCAGAACAGGGGAAAAAACAGGACCCCTTCAGGCAATCCTAAAAAGGGTTGGTGAACTTTTTGAAACAAAATAGCCAAACCGGTTCCAACAGAGATGAGAAGAAAAATCCACCGAAAAAAAAAGGCGGGAGGAACGGCTGACCAGGGGGGGAAGGGAGAATTGGTGACAGCCTCCTCTGACAAAAAGGAAGAAACACAGGGGAGCAGAAATGGTCGCCCGGGGACTAAAAAGATTGGACGAATTCGCCATCGTTCCGGACCATAACAGGAAGGGATACCATGGGAAAGGATGCCCGGGCAAGGTTCAGATACTGACAAAAAAAAAAAAGACGGTGTGGGGACAGAGGCATCAAAAAGACTTTTAAGGACGCCAGGCAAAGTGAGGCAGTGAAAAAAAAAGACGTCGGGGGATCCCACAAAGGCAGGGCAACTCGGGGGGGGAACAGGTAGTGGGAAACCACAGGGAAAATGCCCAGGAATATGGGGCAAAGTACGTGGGTCTGATAAGGCACACTGAATCACGTGGCGTTGGGGAGGGGCGAATGGGACGAGGAAGGAATTGCCTAAAAAGGAAAATACCGAGGGGTGCGGGGAAAACGCCTGGAGATTGGGAGCCTGGGAAGGACCGGACGCAAAAAACGCAAGGGTGGAGAAAAAAGCGCTGCTCACGGTGGAGTTGTCAAAGTGGGGGGAGGGCCACTTAACGGGGGGAAAAAAGAGAAACCAAGACAGAATTCAAAAAAAAAAACCAACTTTCGTTCATGCCACCTTTGGGATTGGGGCCTCGTGGAAACCGAAGGGGGGGACTTCTACCCACCCGAACGTTGAAAGGTGAAAGGAAAAACAAACAGACACAAAGTTTGGGGTTGGTGGTGAACCAGAGGAAAAATCCCAGTCACGGCTCAGAAAAAAAAAGAAAAAAGTGGCAAAGTTTTGAAACAACGTAGGGACGTCCGCATTGAGTGCTGGATTTGGGGACAGGAGGGGGGGAAGCATTTCCGGGAAGTTGAAAAAACCCCTCGCAAAAAAGCGCAAATCGGAAAACCTTAAGACCGCGGACCCCAACAGACGGGGCCACCAAAAAGGAGGGGACACTTTAAAAAAAAATTGGGAAAATCGCAAGGAAAATGACGCACCACCCTCAGGACGGAAAAAAACGGAGGTGGGGGGGCTTAACGCGGGATACGGATCGAAAAAATGAAGACTTCAGAACGGAGAAAAAAGAAAAAGGGGCCATAATGGAGGTTCACTTTCCTGAGGGAAAACCCCATCGAAAGTAGAGGAAAGGAACAGAATTGGTAATTGCTGGGGAGAAGGGGACAAAGTCTTGGGATGGTACAGGGGGAAAAAGGGGAAATACAATGAGACCTTAACTGAGGTCAGAAGGGCTTACCCGTTCCCAGCTTGGCCGACGGAAGAGGAGATGGGGGAAAAAAACTGTTTCACTAACCGGGAAAGGGTGGGGGGGGGGAAGTATCAAAGCCAACGTGGGAAGGTTTCCCCGAGGTTAGGGGGAAAAACTCAACACGACGAACAAGGTTGAAAGGCTACTAAACTGAACAGGAAAAGGGAAAAATACTAACTCCACGGTAGGGAAAGTAGGGGTCGGGGTGGGGGAAAAAGGGGTGAAAACATCCTTCCTTAGAAGACTCACACCAAGAAGAAGAGGGGTGGGGGAACCTGACTCCTAAAAGAAGTCTCTGCAAAATCCACCGAGGCCGTGTAGGGGTCCGGAAGCGGGGAATGAATCTCTACAAAGGGGGAGCAGTTACCCCTTTGGATGGGTTCAGAAAAGGCAAAGGGGGTGGGGAAAACAATGAAAAAACACCGGAAGCAACCGAAAACCTGCAAGTGGGGGCCACCGGGGAGAGGGGAAAGACAGGATGTCTGACGCAACGGGGGAAAAAAAAGCAGTTCCTGACGAAAAGGAACGATAAAATTCGAAAAAAGAATAAGGCTCTAGAAAAAAAAAAAATATTAGGGGAGATGGTGGATTGCGGGAGGCAAAAGAGCCTAGCTGGCCAGAAGTTCCTCGGCGGGGGGGGTAAGAATAGGGGAAAAAAGAGTTCTTGGCACCGGTTATGCACGGCCCACAAAATCGAAAAAAGGGGATGGGGCAGGGGACTATGGGGACCCCTTATCATGGCTACAGCAGGGAAAACAGAGACAACGCCAGATATAAGGGGAACCCACCGACCCTTCCAGGTAACCAGGAAAAGGGAATTAGTGAGGCTCGTCATTTTAAAACAGCAAAGGGCCTGAAGCTTTTAAACCCAAGGTTAAAAACCAAAAAGCAAAGGAAAAAGGGCGCACGAGAGGGAGTCGTAAAATCTAAGGGGTTTAAAGGACGAAAAAGATCGAACCTCAAAAAAAACGGGGAGGATCACCAGGGAAGGGTGGCCACCAAGGGGGGGTTTACAAACCCCTAGACTA
>Ga0179593_1322661_pt1 | contig 18436 bp, 25 predicted proteins | sample CZODoug2_1_08_16_FD_185931 | JGI IMG/M metagenome (GOLD analysis project Ga0179593, IMG submission 185931) | Vadose zone soil fungal communities from Angelo Coast Range Reserve, California, USA - CZODoug2_1_08_16fungal (PacBio error correction) | ecosystem: Environmental > Terrestrial > Soil >...
AGGGCCGGGAAAGGAAGCGCTTCGCTCAACCACATAAAAAGGGAGAGGGGGCAGCAGGGCAAATGAAAAGAGAAATAAAGAACGTCGGGGCAAAGACGTGCCTCTAGAGACGCTACCGTTACCGGGGGGGACCACGGAAAACCTCAGTCTGAGAAAAACATCCTACAGAAGGGAAAACAACCGAACAGGAAACAGTGACCCTGATTCACTGCCCAACACAGAAACGGAAAAAAGACGAACCGCCAAGGAAAGAAAACCAAACAAACGAGTAAAAAAGGTAACTATCGCTGCCAATGACAGGACGGTCAGACAAAGACGTTGACGCAAGGCCAGAGGGTCAGGAAGGGGGAGGGAATCATTCGAGAAGACGGGAAAGGGGAGGAAAACGCGGAGAACAAGAAAGACAGTACTGAGTAGGAAGAGAAGAAGGTTAAAAAAAAAAAATAAAAAAGAAACACCAGAAAAAAGAGACAAGGAAAAATAGAGAAGAGAAAGAAGAAAAAAGGGACGGGAACATGGTTTTCAAGGGAGGTGGGGAGGAATCATTTGTCTCTGTGGCGATGTGGGACCAGAAAAACGTGAGTTTGGAGACCTCGCGGGCAAAGGAAGGGAGGACCGGTAACGAAATACCAAAGAACTGTCGGCCGAAGGAAGGTCCGGGAAGCAGGGTGGAGTGCCAAAAAGTCGTGGTGGACGACAAAAGGGGGGGAAAAAAAAACCTCTCCCAAAAAGGGGAAGACGGCAGTGGCCCGAAAAAAGGCACAACGGCTTTCGATGAACGAGGAACGTGATAGAAGAAAATCGAGAGGTTGACGGGAGAAAAAAAAAAAGACATTTCTGTATGAAAAAAAAAAAAAACAGACACACAAAAACACAAGGGGAACGATACAACGGCTTGGACTAGGGGGGTTTAAAAAGAGGGGGGGGAGACACACAGCACCTGATCGGTCAGAAAAAAGGGAAAGGAAAAAAAAAAAAAAATAACAAATGAAATGTCACAAGCGGGAATGGAAGGGGGAAAAGACGGCGTCGGCCAATAGCACAGGCAAAAAGCACTGAAATTGCATCGCCCAAGAAGATGAAAACTTGAGGGAGAGGGGGGGGGGGGACCGTGCAAAAAAACGAAAGAAAAGAAAAGCCACCCAAAAAAAACACCAGAAAGGAAGGCCGTGTTGGAACGCGAGTTTAGAGCGAGAAGCTCCCTCTGGGAAAAAAAAAACTTTAAAAATGGCCGGTGGGAAACGTTTCAGGTAAAGGCCAATACCCCAGCTAATGCAAGGCCCCCACGAGGTACAAAGGAAACCGTCGCAGATCAAAAAAGAAAAAACCCAACAAAAAAAGAATGTCATTCAAGAAAAAGATAAGGGTCCTCGGTTCGAAAAGAAACAAACAAGGGGGGGGGGAAGGGCGGTAGGGGGGGAAAACTTCCATGTTCCTCCGGGATTTTGAACAGTAAAAGAGGACCCCACAACTCGAACACCCATAAAGGGGAAGACTTTCAGAAGTTTTAAAAAAAAAAGGGCAATGGAAAAGGGACGTGTGGCCAAACACCTGGGGTGAAAAAAACAACCGGTGCAGGGGGAGGAAAAGGGACCTTACACGGAACGCTCCAAAAAAAGGGGGGAAAAGGTCCAGAGGGCAAGAAGAAAAAAAACAGGAAGGGCATCTGTTGTCATTCATTGGAGAGGTTTTCTATCCGGGATAGAGGGGGAGAAAAAAAGCCAGTTAAAAGAAAAACCACAAGCTAGGATGACCAAAAGTGAAAGGGGCCGAAAAAAGTCAAACTCCGCAAGGGGGGTTAGAAAGCGGGCAAGGGAAACCGCGTAAAACAAAAAAAAAAAAAAAGGAAGCCAGCAAAAGAAGGCGATATGGAGACTCGGGGGGGAAGACCTGGAAGGGAACTGAAACCTAGTAAAAAAGGCGAAGGAATCAAAAAAAAGTCCTAACAAAAAGGGGAAAAGATTCCGGGGCCTGCAAGGAAGGGGAGAGTCTGATTCCGTGGCAAAAAAGGGGTAAGGGAAGAAAGACGACAAGTCACTGAAAGAGAAGGGGTTGTAAAAACGAAAAACTGCAGAACACGATATGGGAGGGGGAAACTCTGAACAGGGGAAAAAAAGGGGGTGTTCTCGGAAAATACAGTCTGGGGAGCGGGAGGAAGAAAAACCTGGCGTAAGCAGGGGGAAATAAAAAACGGAGGGGAACCGACAGGCTCGCGGAAGAAATCAGACAACTGGGAGTGCGATCCGCGCAGAAAGTGAAGGGAATGTCAGATTGTGGAAACGAACGTGAATAAAGGGGAAGTTGCAATCAAAATAACGAAGGGAACCAAACCACAGGGGGCTTGAGAAAAACAAAAAGCCACATGCAACTCGCGGAAAAAAAAGAAAAGGAAAAGGAACAGGGGGGCAAGTGCAAGGCAATGGACACAGTGAAAGAAGAAAATTTGACTAATGTTGTAAAAGTTTCACGCGACCAGAAGGCCCCGGGCCGGCGGGTGCTATAAGTGGAAAAGGAAAAAGGAGATCGCGGCACTGAGCATACGGGAGAGAAGAGAAATGGAATAGGGTTCGCCGGGAAGGGGGAAAAAAAAAGGAGAGTAGTGTGTAACAGAAGAGTTAAGAAAAAAAGACCAAAAAAGGAATGCAAGAGAATTGAGCACTAAGTCAGGGTAGTTAAAAGGGGGTAAATGTCTGAAACCAACAAGGGGGGGGGGGGGGTGCAAGCAGCCCTGACAAAGTAATCGAAGAAAAAGCGTCCCGGCGTTTTGGAAGAAAATGCCTCAAGGAAAAAATTAACTGAGACGAAAAGAACAAAAAAGCTGTCCAGGAGGTCAAAAACACAAGGCGTGAGATGTGAAAGGAAGTGAAAAAATCTAAGAAAACTGAGAAACTCTCTCCAAACACACAAAGTTAGAGAAAAAGAAGAAGGAAGGAAGGAAAAGAAAACCACTGCGCGAAAATCTTCAAAGCGAAAAAAAAAAAAAAAAAGCACTCGCGTCCTGCGACCTTTGGAAGGGGGAAAAAAAAAACAGCCAACGGTGGGAAAAAAAGGCGAAAAAGGGCCGCTTCCAAACGCCGGAGGGAGGGGGTTAAACGATGGATTCATAACTTTGGAAGACGTGAACGGCGGGGAACCGAAAAGGGAGGGGGCAGAAACTTAATACCCGCTAAAAAACAGAACTATTGTAGCCGGGGGCAAAAAAGAACAGGTCAAGTTTGTCGTGGAGAAAGGCCTCAATAACAATGTCCAAAACTCCAAAAATTTCCCGGCAGAAGGGTGGAGGGGAAAAGAAAAAAGGTCAAATCAAGTGAGGAACAGCCGAGGCTCAGTTGCCGCGATGAAGGCGAGAGGGAAAGGTCCAGTGAAGAAACACAATACCACACGCTGTCCTTCGAAGGAACGGTGAAACCAACCAATAATTCAGGAAAGAAAAGGGGGGGAAAGCGTGGGATTTGCCCTTGCCTGGAAAAGGGGAACTCCCTTCCAGTGTCAAAAAAGGGGGTGGGGGACACCCTCTAAGGGCAGGTTTCTAAAAACAACGGGGGTCTATTTTGAGGAAAAAAAAGGACGGTTGGGTTTCACGTTGATTCCAAAGGGGTTAAAACACACCATGTTTCGGACTCTTACGGTTCACAGCGTACAACAAAAAGGGAAGGTACTTCCAATCCGACGAGGGAAAAAGAACAAGCAAGGGTTTTGCATAGGGAAAAGTCTCCAGATCGGCTGGGAAGGGGGGGGAAAAAAAAAAACAACAACCGTCTGTGGGGTGGGACCAACTGCCAAGAAAGGCGGGAGGAACTGCCAGGAAGGAAAAAAAGGGATGTAACACGAGTAAAAGATTGCGAATCCAAAAGAAAAAGTCGTACAAAAATCCGAGGTACAACAAAGAGGGGGAAAAAGGTAAAAAAACTTCAACTCCCCAAAGGGAAAGAGGGAAGGAAGACGGCCCACAACAAGCGTACCTACCGTCATCAACGAACCTTACCCTAGGGGAAGCTTGGGGTAGGATGAAAAAGGGGAGAAAACAACCGGCCTCAAAACCAGGGGGCCAATGGAGGGGAGGATAAAGATCGTAGAGTAGAACCCCCCTCCCGGAAAGGATGTCGATGTCCGTACGAGGGGGAAATTGGAAAAAAAATTTCATCAAAAAGAGGAAGGGTGTTGAGGTTGGACCTTTCATTTGTGAATAAAAGAAAGAGGTAAAAGGACGAAATCCGAACAAAAAAAAAGAAAAGGCTACATCCAACCAGAAGCCAAAAAAGAGCCCCAAAAAGGAAGACTGGGCAAAATCGGAAGGTCTGCGGAGGGAAAAACTGTCCCTCTGTCCGAAGGGTCCTACTGAAGCAAACTCTCAGGTGGAAATCGCCCAAAACTTCACAAAGAAAGGGGGGGTCAACACGGACGCATGAAAGAGGGGAAACCTTCGATAACTAAGCTTAGGTTGGTGCGTCGAAGGGGGGGGGGGGAGGCGGCCCCCGGGGGGGGAGGGGGAACCAAAAGAAAAAAAAACTGCAGGAAACCTGAAAACGCCGGGGACAAGGGTTGGGGGGCCTCTAGACACGAAAAACTAAAAGATGGGGTGAAGATGGCTTGTGTTCCAATTGGGGAAGGGCGGCCGTGGTTATCGGCGAAAGGTGGGCGGGGGACAAGTGGGCCGCATCGGGGACCAACGGGGAAGGGGACCGCCTAAAAAGTCATCCGCCTCACAAAAGTCGGGGAAAAAAAAGGGGAACAAGTCAGTAGAAAAAGCGAGAAGGAAGACATTGAAACTAAAGGAGAAAAAAAAGAGTGCATTGTGTGACAGGAGAGGGGATTGGGCGCAACCGTCCCGTGCCCAGCACACCCGCCCGACGGGGCCAGGGGGAATCCAAGGTAAAAATTTGTTACTTGAAGGGAAAAGACCTTTTCCTAAGATGAGGAAACGCCACACACGCAGGGGGGGAAAGAGAAAGTTTCTTCGGGGCGGTACTTTCAGAAAGCAAGGGTAAATGTGGGAGACAAAAAAGAAAAAGAAGAAAAAAGTACAAAGCCAGTTTGGGAAAAGAACGGGCAAGGGAGGGGGGGGCGTGGTCTTGGGTGGTGGGAGGTGGAGAGCGAAACTACAAAAACAAGTAAAAGGACCAGGAGTCAGGCAAACAAAATTCGGAAAGGTGAGACTAAAAGGCAAGGGGACTCGGCGACAATCAACCGGGCAAAGAAGGGAAAGGAACTGTAGTCCGTGGTCGCTCCCTTCTGTGGATATGGACCTTTTAAAACCGGGAAACGATCCAGCCCACGGAAGGGCAGCACGAATTCCACCTCCAAGAAAATGGCTCCCCTCAACTAAAAATATAAAATTCAAAAAAACAAAAAATGGCATCCACTACTAAAAAAAGTCCGTAGGGAGGGGAAAATAAGGCAAAAAAGATGTAGACGAAGCACGTCCAAGGAAAAAGAAAAAACCGGAGAAACGAGAGAGGGGGGTTGGTGGGAAAACCTAAAAAGTAAAAAGGGTTCTAATCCCTCTCGGACTTTAGGCCATACTTGGTGAGATGTGTAGGAACCTTGGTGGTTAACAGTCAGTCTTCGGCACTTGCGCCAAGTGCAAAAGGGGAATGGAGCCACGACGTCAAGTACCAACGTGCCAGGTATAAAGGAGGAGGAAAAGGTGGAAACGGCCTGACCAGAACCAAAAAAAAGGAGGGATAAAGGAAGCGTCGAATCGACGTTACAAAAATCAGGGTACTTGTGAAAAAGGAGGGGGGACCCAAAACGTCGTTCGAAGTGTACATGGGGGGGGGAAAGTCTCAAACGGCCACGTGAAAAGGGGGTAACATCCCGTCAACGGAATTTACTTTTGAGGGAGGGGAGAAACTTGAGGACGCGGTCGCGCCCGGACGAGAAAAAAAACCATAGAGAAAGCCCAAAAGTTGAGAAAACTTCAGACGTCCTTTTAAAAAATGGGGGGAAAGGGACTACCCAGTCCGGTGATCTGAAAGAAAAGATAACGCGCCATCTAATAAAAAAAAAAAACGAAAGGGGGGGAAAAGATAGAGATCCCACTGCAAAGGGGGACTAAATTCAGGTATCACACAAGGAAAGAGGGTGGAGCCGTGGCAAGAAAGGGGAAGAAAAAGGCGGTTCTCTCAGGGGACTCGGTCGACTTACGAGGAAAGGAAAAGTTTTGTCAAAAACCGTCGCACTGCAAGACAAAGAAAGAAAGGAAGAAGTACGGGGGCGTACGGACGTGCTGGGCGGGAGGAACATAGAAGGAAAAAAACTTGCACAAGAACGGCTTAGGGAGCACCGAACGCGGTTCCACAAAGGAAAGAACGGTGTGAACGCGGCAGGCGACAAGGAGAAAGGGAAAAAATTTGGGTCCGGGAAAGGAGTAAAAGGACCAGGGAGAGAAGGACATTGGGGGGGCACGGACGCCGTCAACATCCGAACGTACACGCACTTGGGGGGAAGTAGTAAGAGAAAGTTTTAACCACAGAAAAAAAAAAAGAAAAAGACAAGAAGAGAGGGAGAAAGACTGGGGGGAGTAAAAAAATCTGGCAGTCTGGTCCTTAACTGTGACCAACCGACTTTGGCACGATGAGGGGGGGGGGGACTATGCTGGGTCAAGTTCTTTTGGGGGGGGGAATACATCGCGGGTTCAAGATCCAGGTGCTAGAGTGGAAGGACCCTCACTGGGGGAGGGGGAACAAAAGAGCAAAAAAGGAGGGGTGCCTGTTTGGGGGAAAGAGTACGGGTCCACGTGGAGAAAAAAAAAAGGAAGTGTCAAAGTTTTTCTACTGACGGAGGGAAAAACAGCCTTCGCACGAAAGGGACTGGAAAACACCAACATCACCGGCCGGGAACTTCGAGAAGAACGAATAGGCGCATAACGACGAGATGGGGGACGGCTCAGGGGTACCCTTGAAAGAAATTAAAAAAACCCAAGAAAAAAAGGAAAAAAACGATTACCAACCGGCTTTGTAAACGCGGGAAATAGGGGGGGGGGGGGGTAGGCTCAAAGCACCTGATTCGGTCACATGCAACATCCAAAGACAGGGGACTTTTCAAAGCCGGGGGGGGAGGAAATAGAGCGTCCGGTGCACCAAAACGGGCCAGCTTCAACAGGAAAAAGGACCCGGCCATGAAAAACAGGGGAAACAAGATGAACCTTCAGCACAGCGGACCCAAAAAAAAAAAAAATCACCCCCAGATGCCAGCGTTTAAACGGACTAAGGAGGACAGGTCATGCAACCTATTTTGGGGGACCCCTTCAAAGAAAAGGGGAGGGAAGATGACCCTATGTTTCAGAAAAAAAAAGGGGACCAAGAAGGGAGGGGCCCACGCGTAAGAAAAAAAAGTAACCCTAAATCACAAAGCAAGCACAAAGCAAAAAAACAAAAAAAAGCACCACCCACCACACATAGAGCAAGGAGGTGTACTCGGGGAACCCAAGAAACAAAAGGATAAAGGCGGTCCAGGAGGGGGAACAGGTAGCCTCAGGACCGAAAAAAAGAAACCAGGAAAAAAAATTGAGAACGACATTTAGAAGTTACGCGGAAGAATTGGGAAAGGGAAAAAAAATGCGTCCGTGTGGCCACCCCGGGGGAAAAAGCCGTTTGCAGAAAAAAGAGGACGCAAATGAGAGAATGGAAAAAAAGGCAAGAAAGAAAGAGGAAAAACCAGGCAACTTTTCCTATGTAAACCTTCGGGGATGGGGCAGAGGGTGTTTCGCCTCTGAGAAAGAGGAAGGAAGGGGTGGACCACAGGCCGAACCGGAAAGGAGAAAAAGGAACTGTCCCTCTCGACCAAAGGTGGGAGGGCATTTATACATCTGGAAAAAAAAGAGGAACAGACTAAGCCTATCTTTGGAGGAAGAGAAGGAACGAGGAACGCCGAACACAGTGGTAACAAAAGGGGGGGTCGGGAAAGGAGGCCACCGCAAATTGACGGAAGAAAATCGGGACCCCTTGCCTGTTTTCTGAAAAAAGGAAGAAAGGGGGGAAGGCCAGCATCGCTTAAGAAGCAAAGAGGGAGACTTTTCCACCTCGACCTCTGGCCAATGAACGTACCTCCAGATACGGGTTAACGAAAACTCCGGAGCGAAAAGACTAAAAACTGTTTGGTTCTCGGTGAAAGAAAGGGAAATATAGGTGAAAAGGTAATCCTCCAAAGGGAAAAAAAGTGGAAGACCTGGGGGGGGGGTCAGAAAAAAAATCCAAACCACAACAGCGCAACTGGCAATTGAAAGCGGCTTTCGAGGGGAGAAAGGAGGTTGACTCTGTTGGAACGACGTGCAGAAACCAGAGGTAAGAGACGACGGAAAAAAACACACCCAGGGTGGGAAAATTTCGAAACATCGACTTTAGCCAAGCGGTGTCACAAAAAAAAAAAAAAGACGCCGCGCGGGAAGGAAGGGAAAAAACTAATTTAAAATGTAAGGAAAGGGAAGGAAAAAAACTGGCTGCGTGGGGTGGTGAAAAGAGGAATGTAAATTGAAGGAGATCTCGGCAACTGAAAACAAAGCGGCGCCAGGCATTTAACTTAAAAAAATTAAGAGAACGGAGCCGGAAAGAATCGTGGGGTAAAAAAAAAAAAGCTTATTCGAAAAAGAAGGGTAAGCAAGCTGCCGACAAAAGGGCAACGACGAAAAAAGGAAAAAGAATGGAAGCGGAAGTGGCCCAATTAAAAAAAGGGAGCCAGAATTGGAGGGACAAGGGAAGCAAAGCCGTCAACAGGTTTTGGAAGCGAAAAGGGGAAAAAAAAAAAACTTACTAAGAGAAAAGGGCAAAGGGAACGCAAAAAGGGAAAAAGGAGTAGGTGCTGGACAAGTTGGAAGAAGGTGTTCCAAAAGGTGGGTGTTACGAAGTCGGAAAACGGATCTCTCTCACAAAAAAAAGAAATCGAGATCAGGCATAACCAGGAAAAAAAGAATCGGAAAAAGCTTCACCGCAACCCAAGAACATCCAGCAGAAGGGAGGATGAGGGGAGGGGAATTGCTTCGTCTGGGAAGGGGGGGGCAAGGAACGGCCATGAAAAAAGGACCAACCTGGAAGGTCACACCAACAAACCAAAAAAAAAAAAAAAGGTTACGAGAGGGGAGGACCATTTGGAAAACCCACTCTTACATAAAAGGGAGGGGGGAAAAAAAAGACACTTTACCCGCCTACGCTATTGGGGGACAGTCAAAAACCAAGCGCCAAGTCCGGGCCGGGCCAAAACGGTCTCCGCGATACCCGTTTACAACTGGGGGGGAGAACACTAACGTATCTTTTCAAAAGCCAACCTTCGAATACTTAAAAATCAATTGCTGGATCGGAGCCGGACCTAGGGAAAGGAAAAGATCCAGTTCAAGGGAAGGAAACGGGGTCAGAACCGTCACCACCCGCGCACAAATGGTCGGGCGAAAGGGAAAACCTGTGTAAAAAAAACACTGAAAATGTGAAACTTGTATTGGGGGGGGGGTGCACTTCCAAGCGCCAAAAGATGGCAGTTTTGGTGCCGCGAGTGGGAAAAAAGACGAAGTCGATGTTCCCCAGAAACCAGATTGGGGTGCAATCCGTCGGTAAAACCAAAGGGGTCAAACGAAAAGGGAAAGGAAAAACAGAGCCAAACGGGAAGGATAACCAATCAAAACGCTAGAAAAGAGAAAGGCAAGTTTGCCGGGCAGGAAAGTAAAGGAGCCTGAGGGGGCAAATGTGGCGCCACCAAATTTGAGGGACAAAAAAGAAACCTGCGGGAGGAAAACGCTACCCAATTTTGAGCACCGAGAAAGAAAACAACAGCCGCGCGCAACGCCCTTTAGAAAAAAAAAAAGAGGGACGCGCCGAGCGTCAAGGGGGAAGCAAAAAAAAACCTGGGAAGTGGTCGGAGAATACGTGCCACGCACCACTAGGTAAAACTGACGACCGGCACGACCTTTATTCAGTAAATCGGGGGAAAGAGCTTCCCGCTCCCAAGAAAAAGTGGGAAAACCAGGTGCGGCTCGTGTCGATCAGATTGGGGGCGGAAAAAAAGAAAGTCGCCGATGGAAAGAAGGGGGAATCGGGGTGTAACCACTTAAATCCAGTTGCGCCACAAGGTGGGGGTATAAAAAGTTTTGTTAACCATGGTGGGGGGGGGAATACAAGCATGAAGAGGAAAGGACAAAAAAAGAAAAAGGATACAATAGAAAAAAAGAGCAGCAAAGAAGGCAAAAGAAAAGTGGGGGTCCTGTGGGAAGGTCGTTTTCCTTCTCTGCCCGACAAAGAAAAAAGACTTGGAAAACCTGGAACCCTGCAGAAGGAAAATGACTCCTGGCAGGATCGCCAGGCAAACAGGGGAAGGGGGGGGTAACACACCGCATGATGCCTGGTAAAAAGGAGGGGGAAAAGGCCCCCTACAAGAAAAAGAAGTAGACTGCTTGTCTGCGGACGGGTTCGGGGGGGGGGAAAAAAATCCTGGGGTGAACTGACCGGTTCAACAGAGGGAAGGTACGACGGTGGGCAAAAAAAAAGGAAGAGAACGGGTACTAGAAAAAGAGGAGGCAGGGGTGGGTTGATTCAGGCGGGGGTGAGCGGCGAAACTGGGTTAGGGGGAAAAAAAGAGGGGGGCACGCAAAGGTTTTCTTGGTTGGGTACGGCGCCTCCTGATCGGGGTCCGGCCGCCAGCAACCGACGGGGCAATAAAAGTCAAGAATCCACGAAGATGACTCCCGAACAGAGGAAATCTGGGGGGTGTGAAACAACAAAAGGTCTTTCAGGAAGTCTTTGCCGGGCAAGAAAAAACAAGAAAAAATTGTTGGTCGAGGCCAGGGGAACTGGAGGTTGGGTCCGAGGGGGCACAAAAACGGGGTTGCCATACCTAACGTGGCCTAGTAGAAAAGTCCAACGGCTTGTGAATGGAAGGGGCTGGGCAAAGAGTACTAAGCGATCGGGTTCTTGGCTGGTGATCGTCAAAAAGAGCCAAAGAAAAATACGTTGGGGAAAAGCACAGGGAGGGGTTGGCAATGGGCGGTTGGGGCAGGGGGGGGGGGCGCTTCATCCAGAAAGAAAAAAAGACCTAGCACGTCAAAGGAGCGCACCGTGAGGGCGCCTGAAAAGGTGAAAGAATCATCTACAAAAGAAAAGTTCACTTGGGTGGGCGGGCAACGGGGCACGTCCAAGGTCGAGAAATGGGCAAAGGGGGGGAGTAAAAAAGAATGGAGAAAAAAGGTGAAAACAGGAAAAATAAAAAAAAAAAATTCCTCAACTATAGAAACACCAGACAAAACTAAGGAGAGGCAAATAACCAGATGTCATGATTAGACCCCAGGGGGAAGAAATCAAATAAACCTACAGATAAAATCTGACAAAGAGGGGCGCACAAGAAAAACCACAATAAAAAAAAAAAAACGACATAACAGGGGGGTTCACCTTTAACAACAAAAAAAGAAAAGGGTTGAAAAAACGTCTAAAGATCTCTGGAGGTAAGGCCAGAAAAAAAAAGGGAGCTGTTGTCGGAAAAAGGAAAGACGTCAGAGTTTACTACGTTACGCAACAGAAGGGGGGGGGGGGGGGTACAAAACCGTGAAACGCTGAGGGAGGCCCGACCCGTCAGGGAAAAAGGAAAATGAAGCGAACGAAAGGAAAAACAGAAGAAACAACCATCGCGGCGACTGAAAGATTCAGTCGCCCTAAGGCCGGGACAAAAAGGAAGGGAACTGAACGTGGTGGAAGCGTGAGGGGGGGTGAAGAGCAAGGAATTCTAAGCAGGTAGTGTGGGAAAATCCCCACACGGAGAATAACGGGTGAATCACCAAGTTCCGCGGCCTCTGGGTCTGGAAAAGTCTACTGAGGGGAAGCGTGTCGCGCCCCAAAAAAGAAAGAAGCGACGAGGTAGATGACGAGCAAAGGTAACCAAGGACTTTAACCCCTGAGAAAGGTACCAGTGACCCCGCTGCAACCAACTCTTGGTTCCGGGGGAAAAGAACAAAAAGCAGGCTGGGGAGCCACAGACTCCAACAACAAAAAACCCTAGAGAAGGAAAAGAGGGGAGGGGTCAAAACGTCGAAGCTGCAGCTTGCGATCCACAAACGGAAAGGAACTGGGGAATGATTCCAAAAGGACTAAAAGGTATGGGAAAGAAAAGTTCATACCCGCGAGGGGAAGGTAGAAAGTTCACGACTTTGCTCTGGACTATGGGGAGACTGAACAAGAAAGCCTCGCTGACTTACAAAGGGAAGAAAAAAAAGAGAAACTCCTAACCTGGCAAAAAGAAGACGGTGCATACTTGCCCCAAACACGACAAGAAGATTCGATTCCGGGCTGACGGCCAAGAAGGGTTAAAAAAAAAGGTACCATGAGCGCACGTTGAAACTAGGTGGGGAGGGAAGACAGGCCGTTCAAAAAAAGGGAGCTGGGGCGGGGGACAAGGAGTTGCCGAGCGGCGAAAGGTTCAAACTACCGTACCTGGCGATAAAAAGACCGAAAGGGCAACGCTTGGCAAAAAAGGGAATACGAGAAAAAAAAACTTTAACAAAGGGGAAGAAACAGACCAAAAAGACCAAGAAGATGGAAAATACTGGTTGTTACAAAGAAAGAGGGGGAGGTGGGGAGGGCGCTGGTTTCTCGTTGACCGAGGGGGGGGGGGAACTCTTCTGCCCAGGAGTGGTGGGATCATCGCGTATACGATGGGGGATGCAAGGGGGGGGTTTGCGAAATGACCAACAGAAAAAGGGTAGGGCCTAAACTGAAAAACTTCGGCTGTTTGGGTGTAATCAAAGGGGGAGGGGGACGGTCGTGGGTGACGGCCGGTCAAACGTGTCCGAAGGCCTTCAAACAGCAGGACTCAGGGGGAAGCTCGTGGGGGGGCAACGACCAGAACGGCCGTCTGGGGAATGGAAAGAAGGGAATGGGGAACGCCTACACAAAAAAATCGTGTGACGGCTCCATTGTCGGACGGGAACGGAAAGCGGAACCAGCCACAACAAAAACTTAAAAAAAAGACCAACGGCTTGAAAATTAAAAAGGGATATCAACCTCAAATGATCAGGTCAGAAAAAAAAAAAGTACCAAAACAGGAAAGGTAAGCGGGGAGGGAGGAGACGCAGCGGAAAAAAAAAGAGGAACCAAAAAAAGAATCGTCACCTGAAAAAACCCCGGCCATGATTAAGAAGGGGGAGGGATGGGGGCCCCAGGCCAAAAACAGCCGCGCGAGAGCACCCAGAATGCAGCCTTGACGGCGAATTCTGAAGATGAGGAAACGACGGGATGGCCAAGGCACGAGTTTAAGAACATCATTAAAAAGGGGAGGAAAAAGGCCCCAATGCGGAAAAAAAAACACCTGGAAGGAGAAAAAACGGATCCAGGGAACCAACGCCGGCCAACCCAAAAGGAAATGGATTACCAGTAAAAGAAGACGTGTCAACTGACGTGAACCAAGATAAAGGCAAAAATCGGGTCTTTCGAAGGGGGGAAATCCTGGATGGGGGAACCCCCACGAAAAAAAAAAAAAAAAGGCGAACGAACAAAGCCGATTGTAAGAACTGTCGAAGTTTCAGCCAGAAGGGAGGGTAAGGGGGGGGCCAAACCGGACGTGCCAAATACAAAGTAAGACGAAAAAAATATTGAGGAGGAAAATGCATAGAAGAAAAGAACGAGGGAAAAGTCTAGTTACTTTCTTGCACTCAAACTCAAAGGGGGAAGGATGGAAATACGAAACCGAGTGGTTTCCTCGCAAGAGTAAAAATAACTGTTCCAAAACAAAAAAAGGAAAAGGCGCCAGGAGGAAACAGGGCGTGAAAGGGAAAGCAACGAAGGATCGGTAAAAAATAGAACATAGGGTAAAGAAAAAGCTCAACAGGGGACAAAAAAGAATCAACGAACCTCCACCAGAGTTCGAGAAGGTCAAAGAACAGTAAAAAAACAAGACCTTCCGGCGTGCACGTGCGACAAAAGAAATCTGAAACACCTCCAAGCAGGGCAGTTGGACCACCACAACAGAAAAAAAAAAATGCCCAAAAAAAAAAGCGTACCCTTCAGAGTTCAAAAATGTTACAACTCGGCAGCGACGATAGAGGGGGGGGGTTAGCATTGAATACATCTGGGCCCGGGAACGGACCAGGGGACTAGCAGGGGGAAAAGGAAACCGGGGGGCGCACCTCCAAAGAGACAATCGGCCGACTGACGCCCTAAATTGTTAAGGGGAAACACGAAACAGCAAAAGGAGGGGGACCCCAGGCAGGGTTGTCGCTTTAAAGGAGGAAAAGAAAATTTGGTTGGAAGTTGCACATCGACAGAACGTGAACAAAAAAAAAATGCGGGCGAACATAGACTTGTACCCCCAAGGGAAAAACCCTCGCGGGCACAAAAAAATAAGAAAATCAAAAAGGAGGGGGGCAAAATGAAAAGGGCAAGGCAATCCACGTTACAATAGTAATGGGGGTCCTGTTTCACGGCCGCAAGGACGGCCGCGGTTGGGGGGAAAGGGGACGAAAAAAAGCTGAATAGGCTCACTTATCAGAGTCGCTGAATCCGCATTTGGGAAAAGAGAGGAGACCTGAAACGAAAAAGTTTGAAGGTGAAAGGGGCGTGGGAGAGGAGGAGGGAGAGGGAGTACGGAAGGGGAAGACAAGCAAAAATGGGACGAAGGATAAGTGATAAGAGGGTGACAGAGGGGAGGGAAGGGGAATGGCGGGGTGGGAGAGGGAACTAAGTGGGAGGGGAGGATGGAGAGGGAGGGAAGGATAAGGGGTGAAGGAGAGGGGGGGCAAAAGAGGGTAGGAGACGGCGTAGGACGGGGAGAAGCCGCGGGGAGGTGACGACGAGTTGGGAGGTGGAAGGGAGAGGGGGGGGGAAAGGTAGGAGAGGCGAGGATGAAGTCGGTCGGGAGGGTAAAGGGGGTGGGAGCGGGAATAGGGTTAAGATGAATCGGGGAGAGAAGTGGGGGCCGGGAGGGAGGGAATCAGGAGAAAAAGGGGGAAGGGCAGGGGGGAAGGGGGGAGGAGAGGTAGGAGATGAGAGGTAGATGGGGGGGGGGGATGGAGAGGGGAGGGAGGAAAGGAGAGGGGGAAAAGAACGGTTGAGGGGAGAGAGGGGGGAGTGGGAGGTAAAAACGAAAGGAACGAGAGGACGAGGAGGGAGAAGGGAGGAGTAACAAGAAAGAAAGGCAGAGGAAGAGGAAAGGGGGGAGGTGGAGGGGGTAAGGGAGGGAGGAGTGAGTGGAGGGGGGAGACGTTTATTTGGGGTTACAGAGCGTAGGCGGATCCAACCGACAAATGTAAGCAAGTGCTGGCCGGCATTTCGGAGGCAAAAGGGAATATGAGTTATGTTAAGAGGGAGACCTCCATGTGGAGTTCGACCCAAGGGCAGTGCCAGTAATCTATCCGACCAAGAAACGGGAACCGAGTCGGCTTGTAAAGCGCAATGTCAAGTCCAGAAGAAGGGGAAAAGACAAAATTACATGCCAATTTCAAGACGGAAGCTGAGTTCTTGGTTCAAGATGGGGGGGTCAAGAACAGGGTAATCTGGTGGACGCTTGTCCGGAAAGGGAACTCGTCTTAAAAACAAAACAAAACAAACCGTATGTCATTGGGACACGAAAAGCCCGACAGCGGAAAAATATTCCAGCTGCCAGAACTCAACACTTCCGCTCATGCGAACCGGGTAAGAAAATGGCGGACATCAGGATCGACGGGGGGACAGGAGGGTGAAAAAATTTTCCAACTCCGGGATGGGGGAAAACGCCTTTGTCCCGGGCCCCTGAATAAAAGTGGTACAGTTGGAAAGCCATCGGCGAACTCCACGGAAAACAATTAACCAGACGCACGATTCGCTGCGAAAAAGGAAAAAAAGAAAGCCTCTGCAAAATTAAATGGGGGGGGCCTTGAGATCGGACATAAAACGCTGGCGGTGGGGCATCAACCACGTCTGTTCCCGCTACCGCGGAACTACGCAAGTTTGAATGCCACAGGATAGCCGAACCGATCTCAGGAACTCGAAGGGACTCCTTTCCATTTACGGCCATGCGCGTGTCCCCAAACCCGCGTGCCCAACCGGCGGGCCGAGGGGGAGAAAAAAGTGGAAAACCTAACAATTACGCAAGTCACTGAATGCGGGGAGCCTGGCCTACACGCCCAGCAGTCCGGGGGGTTTGAAAAGGAGAAAGTGGGCGGTGGTCACTCGAATGTTCGCAAAAAAAAACGCGGTGGGTGTGGAAGGTCGTCCGAATGAAAGAAAAAATGTTGGGAGGAAAGGTTAAAAAAAAGCGGGAACAAAACTTGAGGCCAATCGGAAGAAAAAGAGGACAAAGTCACAAGTTGGAGAAAAAAAGGCGAGTCCGCCTATCTGAAGGGGGGTCGGAAAAACCTGGGTCAAAAGAAAAGAAAAACGAGGGGTTTACCTGCAACCATCCATATGTGAAGGAAACGAAACCAACAAAAAAGAAAAAGTCGCGGGAGGAAAAAGCAACAAACTAGGGGGGGGGATAAAAAAAAAACAGAAAGCGGGGGGAGCGCAGGAAAACAGGCGGTCAGAGGTGTAAACGCTCCCACGCTGGGAGGGTGGAAAGGAAATGGGATTCAAGAAGGAAAAAACCAGCAAGGGAATACACGGGGGAAAACAGACAAGACTTTCAGGCTACGGTTGCTTGAAGGAAGATGAAGCTCCGGGCTCACCTGTGTCCCAGCAGGGGAGCGAGATGTGATATCGAAGAAAAAAGAATTCCAAATTCCTGGAGGGTGTAGTAACGACCGGGTCACCCAGGGACAAGCATGACGCCAGGCTTGGGGGAGAAAAAAAAACAGTGGGTGGAAACAGGAAAAGAATCTGGACCAGAGTAAAGAAGGACGAAAAAAAAAGAACTAGCAGAAGAAGGTCACGAAGTCGGTTTCAGGGAGGTTCGCGCTCGGTCAAAAAGGGGGGGGGGGAAAATCCTGTGAACTCTTTGAAAGAGGGAGGGTGTAAAAGCCAGGCAGGATCCGACACACCGACAACGGGGCCACCGGACAGAACCCAAATGATTGGCAAGTTAACCCTGAAAAAATAACAACCTCAGGACGGGGGTACAGGGAAGCAGGTGAAAGTTGGGCGGCCCGGGTGTCGGGTTGTCCCACATAAGAGGACGGAAAAGTGTCAAGGAAACATCCGGGATCGGGGGCCGGACAAAAAAAAGAATGGGAAAAAATGCTTGAAGGGAATGGCCTTGATGGGGGAAAGGGGAAACGGGGTGCGGAAACAGGTGAACTAGTGGGCCGGGCTGAGCGGGGCATGCGGGTCACCGGACAAATGAGGAAAAAAGAAGCAGACAAATAGAGAAAAAAAAAAAAACGCCGCACAGCGGGATCAGGTCTGAAAAATCTTAGGTGTGAGGAACCTACTGCCTTCCAGCAGCGTTGGGGGTCTAAGGGAAGGGGGGGGAAAAAAGAAGGGGTGCAGCTGGGGACCTGTTAAGGAACTGGGAAAGGACAACTTCCAAAATCACGCGTGTGAAAACCTGGTACTGTGGAGGGCGAGTCCTGAGGACTCTATCGTGTCTGTGTGGATAAAAAAAGGGAGCGGGAACAATAGAAGTTTAATGAAAAAAAAAGGGGGGGGATTCATGGTGGGGCTGTGTTTTCACTCACATGCAAAATCTTAGTCAAGTAAACAGATCGGAAAACCACAGGGGGAGAGAAAAATCACGGTGAAATAGAGAATCGCCAAAGCACGGGAACTCGCCGTGGGCGGCAAACGAAAAGTCAGAGAGGCTGGAAGGCGCGAAAACGGTGTTGGAAAAAAAAAAGGAAACCACGACCGGACCAAGAAGGGAAAAAAAACCGTCACGCTTGAAGGGTAAGTCGGACCAAGGAGGCGGCCATTCGAAATGCAACCCAGTAGCATCTGCCGCAACAGCGATGAGGACAAACCAAAAGTGACTATTTAACAAAAGAAAAAATAAAGACACAGAACAGAGTTCCCACAGGAGTGGCAGACTCTCTCTTCTTGGGGTCAAAAAGGGGGGATGGGGGCTGCCTGGTGTTAACGGAACTTGAAATCAAGAAAACAAAGGAGGCCCAAGCTGGCCGTGGGTCGTCAAAGCCGCACACGTCCGTAGTGCCTGACCCTGAAGGAGAAACGGGCAAAAAGACAAAAAGAACGACCGCACGGGAAAAACCCATTGAAGAACGGGATTGGAAGCGACCGTGGTAGATCACAGGTATCAGGAATGAGGGGAAGAAGAGTCAAGCAGGGGGGGGGGGAAAGGTACATGTTAGTTGGGACCAAAAAAAAAAGTCAGGGCGCCCCCCCGGTCGTGAAAGACCGTCTGGGGAGGGAGAACGACGAAAAAAAGGAACTCTTGTCGCGCCAAAACAGGAAGAATTACGCCCGAGCGGGAAAAAAGGAAGCGACCGCCGAATTAAAACAGGAAAACCATGTCCGTGGGGCAAAAAAAAGAAAAAAAAAAACCGGTCTCCCTGGGAAGTTTGATCCGACCCAACAGCAAACAGAAAGAATCCCGGCAA
>Ga0179593_1582415_pt1 | contig 18435 bp, 10 predicted proteins | sample CZODoug2_1_08_16_FD_185931 | JGI IMG/M metagenome (GOLD analysis project Ga0179593, IMG submission 185931) | Vadose zone soil fungal communities from Angelo Coast Range Reserve, California, USA - CZODoug2_1_08_16fungal (PacBio error correction) | ecosystem: Environmental > Terrestrial > Soil >...
GGCCTAAGGGATCTATTACGCGGGTCTAAAGACGCCACCGCTGAAGGGGATGGAAAGAGGGAACGATCCAAAACTGGACCGGAAGGAAAAAGCGATCGATACGCGAGAGGGGCCGTGCCCGGAGACAAGTTACCCTCAGACCTTTCCTCCCGAAAATCGATGGGAGTACCAAAGGAGATCAGGGAGCAGCGGGAATAGTCGACTGTTGACGGAGAGAAAAGGGCTAATCCCAAAAAGGGAATACGGCGATACCGATGCTAGTGCAGGGGGAGAGCCCTCAATTGTATTAAACTTCCTGGGGTCGCCATAGGAAAAAGATCAAGGCGGAAAGTAGACTAGAAAAAGGGAGACAAAGTGTCCCTATATAAGAGACGAGGAAGGATATTACACTGGGAAACGAAAAGGCCATTCCAGCGCGAAAACCCGGACCGCTCGCTGCAGAGAATACGAACCCGGAATGTCCTGAAACACAAGAGGAGGAAAGAACTTGGGAAAGGCGACAACCGAGTGCAATTTGGCACTGACGAAAAAAACTGATAGAGGAAGGATCTTGGAAAGTCGACCTTCCAAGTTTCCAGGGGAAACCTCAAAGAAAAAGTGGGAGCAGGGTAAAGGGGATCAGGAGGGGGGAAAAAGAGAGTCAGCACCGTTCTCCACGACTGGGAGAAGGAGCATCTCTTTCGAAATGCCGAGGAAGACAGTAATCAAGCCGGTCATGGAAAAATGGAAAAAAAAGCTCTCATGTGCATTAAAAAAGGGTACAGGGCGGGGGGGGGAGAACAACCTACAGGTAAAAAAAAACGGCAACCCAAAGGAGAGGTGGGGGGGCTCTACTTGACAGCGGAGTTACATCGCCGGGCAACTGCAGGTAAGGATGCGACGGAGGAAAAAAAACAAGATGGCCCACAAAATCTCACTTAGAAAGAATAGTGAATCTCGGACAGAGAAAATTAACGGGGGGGGGGGGACAGGACAGCAAGGACGGAGGAAGGGAGAATGCAAGCAATCCTGTCGCTAATGGCGAAGGCACAGGAAGTCATATTGGGGGCATCGCCTCCCATGACGGGGGGGGGAAGACCCCTTGGAGTCCAGAATACCAGAGGAGTGAAGGGAAGGGGGGGGAAAGAACCGCTGGCAGGCGGGCGGTACCGATACCACTAAACGAAAAACAATAAAAAATACTACAGAGTCTTGGAGCTTATACGGACTGGGCAGGCGGATTCACTAAGAGGGCGCAAGAAAAGCTTACTTATCTGTGGAACATTTGCCCAAGAGAGAGCATGGAACCAAGCATTTCTTCCAAGCCAGGAAGATCTCATACAACACGGGTGTCGAAAGGGGACTGACTGTAAACGGAGAGGAAGGATACTCACTAAGAGTGACCTACTCGCATAGCTCGAAAAAAAGGGAGGGCGGTGTTCGGCCTGGGGGAGACCGACATGAGAAGGAAAAAGAAAAGAATTAATAATTAAAGAGAAACACTCACTAAAAAAAATAAATTTTTGGTTTTTTTTAAGAGGAACCCCCAGCAAGCAACATCGGCAGCTTAAAACACAACGTCACGCGGACTAAAAGAGGGGGGGGGGCAAGAAAAGGACGCGGCATCAAGAGGAAAGAAAACGCCGTGCTGGGGCGAGAGGACCTGAAGAACTTGGGCGAGTACCTCCTAGGGGGGAAAGAAAGAAAAGACGGTCGGACGCCAAAAAAGATACTGAACCGGAAAATGAGGGTACGCCGTTATGCTCCGCACTAGTCTCCCGTTAACAACCAACACAAGCGAAAGACAGAAAGAAGTGCCACTCTTACTTCGAAGAAGGGACTTTTGGAAACGACTGGCCCGATTCAGGTGCGAACAAACCTCCAGGATCGAAGATGGAGGTCTTAAATCTCAGGAAGGAAACGAAAGCTCAGAGAGGAAAGTTGAAAGAGGTCTAGACCCAGAAAGATGAAGGGAACGGAAAAGAAATAAATGCCAACAAGGAACACCGAAGGCTCTTGGGGAGGAGAAGAAACTACTCCCAGCGGTAAAACTGAGCTAAGTTGCGTCAAAATAGGCGAAAGACTACACACCTACCTTACCTGGGGATGATCTCGAAGGAATGGCGACATTCCGCGCTCCATAGGGAGATCAGTCGAACGAACTAAGTCCCATAGGGAGAGAGTACGCAAACATTAGAGCGTACTAGGAAGAGGGATACCAGGAGAAAGAAGAATTGGCGGGGTCACCGAGGCCTCAAGTCCTCACGACTGGTAACGGTTTTTTAAAGAGAAGTATTATTCCTATCCCCGGGAGAGCGGCGAAATACGAAAAACGCCTAGAACCAGGGGAAGTAACATACTGTTTCAACCTAGGCTCCTAAGCAGGGTAAGGGCAGAATATAATAAACCGAAAGAACCAAAAAACGTACGTCTGGTAAAAGGGAAAAAACCGCTGGAAATGGATTCGAAAAGAATTACCAACCGACACACGGAACCACGAAACACTTTGGATCCCGTATCTCAAACTCATAAAGTTATAAGGAAGGGGGTCAAACATAAAAAGATCGGAGGAAAACTGGGTAGATTCAGGAAGAAGGGGCAAGGAGGGGACTTAAGATTATCCTACAACAAAAACTAATTATAAAATATATATAGTACACCATTTAGAAAGGAAAAGATCAACCGTCAGTGACCACGATCGCGTACCCAAGTCAGCTCTCATTCAAAAAACATTAAGAAAAAAAGGATTTTAGGAAAAAAACTTTGGGCAAAGAAAGGAATTGTACTCTTATGAAGGTGAGGGTTCGGTTATCATGAGGCTGCAGAAAGGAGAAGAACAGCTACCGTGGTTGGGGAGCTTCTTGCTGGTATTGATAGGAGGGGGAAGGATTACTAACGGATCTCTAATAATTGGGCCCCCCTCAAAGAGGGTTCCGCGGGGAACGAAGCGTAGCACTCTCGGGTTACTAAGCTCGAACAAAACTTACTAAAGATTCTTTCTCGGAAATAAATCTTATGGACTTTCCCTGATTTGACGCGTAAAAGGGATTAAAGAGGCGAGTTGATTAGTCCGGCAAGGTGCGACCGTCCGACGAGGTAACGAAGTCAGGAGAGAGATGAATACCTCACATTGGGTCCAACCACTGAAAAGCAAGGGTGGGGGGAGGGTCAAGGGAGCTAACCGCATGGAGATCCCGATCTTCACACACATAATCATTGGTCAAGTCAGGGTGATAAGCTGGGATGTATCTAAGAGTAGGCTGAAACATGATGGCAACGTGGAGGCACTCGCTGCAGTAGAATTATAAAATACACCTAGAATCAGAGGGGGAGGGGGCAAGTGATTTTCAAAAACAAAGTCGGGGAAAAGGGGGAAGGCCTAGACGTACTGCTTTGAAAGGGGATCGTGGAAGGAGCCTCTGTGTTCAGGTTAAGTAGTCAAAGATAAGGTAAGAACCTACATATGGTTCCAGGTAAAACTGAGGGAGAAGCGGGTTGGGAATCTTCAACCAAATTCGAGTCGCCTCTTGGGCATGGAGACATCCTTTGATGTAGCGAAAAAACGGTTAGGGAGGGAAACATCGATACCGTCAGCAAAAGGAAGGCAGATAACCGGGGTCAAGCCTTTGAGGATCGGATCGTGGGAGTTTGAGTTTAGAAGTCGAGATTATTTTCTGTCCCGAAGTAGCCGGTCGCATGAAATATGGGTGGTCGGCTCCTCCTAAGAGCTCACAGAAGGAGGAGAAGAAGATCCTCCGCAAACGACAAACGTTGAACGATGCGACAATGGGCCAATTACTTTTTTAAACGCTTCTTACTTACGATCCAGGTCCAAAATAAAGGAAAATTTTTAAAAAACAGGGCAGAGGAGGATAACGGGGGGTCCGCTCAGCTCGGGCCCAAGAGGGGGTGCCTGGGACGGAGGGGGGTTACCCAAGTTCCCAAAAAATAACTACGTCCCTTGTACAGGGAGAAAGAAGAGGCCTCCGGGCCTTCACCGACACTGTATCGAAAACCGCTCATGTATGAGTTATCTGGCATTGGGGTTGCGGGAGAGGAAAGGAGCCTGTTTATTCCGCCCTACCTGGGACAACCCAACATGAGTAGGATCCCTCGGGGGAAAAAGGTTCATGCCTAAGGGTTCAAAGCGGAGAAGGGAAAAAGTTCGGACGGGGGGGCCAGGGCCTCTGGGGGGTTTCACGGAAGAGGAATAATATATACCGATCTACCTGCATAAGGGTCAGTAGGGAGGTTGACAACTTACTACAGCGACTGTCCTATTGAGGACCACTCGCGGAGCGATGGTGGGCCCCATCAGGTCAGTTTTGTAATCAGATGAGGGGAAACTAAACTCAATTCAGTACATGGGGGCTAAACGGGATACCGCAGATTATCCTCGCCGACTCGTTGCAATTCAAGCTGCTTAGTCGTCCTCCGTGAGATTAGAGCAAACGGGGGGGGAGGGGGACACCTCTCCGTCAAGGTCAGGGGAAAGGGAATTGGGGGTTTTTATCATGGAAAACAAGGGAAAAGAAGACTGCTTTACAGAAGGAAGAAGACATGTCTCAGGTGGGCAAGGGGTCATTCTAATGAGCTTGACCAGGTCAACGCGGTGCGCCACAGGAATTTCTCGTTTTGAATCAACCTCCGCAGTTAAGAGAATAGGGAACCGTCCAAAGCGCGAGCTAAAAAACGGGACTCTCAGACGGGGGGCGCACAAAGAGGGAGGCTGAAAGGGATCAGTTGATGTTGCTAGATCATTGCCATCCTTCTCCATTCGCACGGGCGAACCAGCCCCGGTCAATAAGCGCCGGATGGGCAGGAAAAAAGGGATGTAGTCTGCCCATCTAGCAGGTCAGGGTTAAGTAAGTGGGAGGGCGAATAGACAGGAATCTGACTCACGCGGGGAAGATAGACAGAGTAGCCAGGCCATGCCGAGGTACCCAAAACCTCCGAAGATAGGGTATAGAACAAGCAGGTCCCCCACCAACCTTGATGAAAACGACCTACCCCCTGTTCAGGACCACTTCTCAAAAACTTTGTGGAACTAATGAAGTTCAGAATTTCTTCTCATTCAAAAAGGTACGCAACGGAGGGACGAAGATCTATTTAGGAGTACTAGAAACGAGCTGCTTAGGAGACGGTCCTCCATATTAGACTCAGGGGTCGGCGACAAGTCAACTGCTAATCAGTCAGATCGGCAGAGGCCCGCGGGAAGCGAGATCGAACGAATAGGGGCGGGGGACTGAGGACTTCATCCCTCCTTCAATCGCCGAGAAGCGGAAACAACAACCACTAGGTATGAAAAATATATATTATACGAAGGGATCGTACTCTTAGCAAAAAAAGCCGGAAAAACTCCGAGAAAATCGGAGACAAGTCCTGCCGGGAAGGCTAGCCTATCGAGAAGCGACGGAAAGGGAGACTACCGAGCAAAAACCTCTAGGACCTTTCCTCACGTACAGAAGAAGAGAGGTTCGGGTCCTACTTCAAGGTACGTGAGAGGAGAAAGGGGGGGGGTCGGAAGGGGAAGGAATACAACACCACCTAACGGAGAGACACGAGAGGGAGGGGAGGAATGGGGGTAGGATCCAAAGAAAAGGTGGGGGTAACCGTGGCGTCAGACTAAGGAAGGGGGGACTTGCCTTCATCCTCAGCCAAGCAGGGGGAAATCTTTAGAGAAATCATCAAAAGGCAATCTTCTCTGGCATCCGCCATCAGAAAGAAAGTAACCCTAAAGGCATATAATCCGAAATACAAGCGCCCGCTACGGGACCGAAGAAGCAATGTGGGCTAACGCTCACTACGGTCTACATTGACACTGCTACGCAACCAAAAGGACAGCGAGATTTGGGGAAGCAACGATTAAAGGTTTAGGACAGAAGCTAGCCGGCCGAACAATTTAAGGGATTAATACAGGCGCGGCTGGGTCGGAGAGAGCAGCCCTAACCGTTGTCACAACCTATTCTACGCGCAGCCCTTTGACTTCGGACTCGGACAGCCAGGACATGGGGACGTTAGACTTTAAACTCAGAAAATTTTAACGGAACTATGGGATATAGGCCAGTAAGAATCTCGAAGGGAAAGGGGCCAGAAGAGACGTTGAAAAAAAGGGAACGGGACATCTTTCGTGAGAAAAGAAAGAGGTCTGTTAAAGTACATAAGCTGAGGAATGCGAAAACAATCGAAAAGGGAACAATATTTCCCCGAGTTGAAGGAACACATCTCTTGGAAAGCCAGCTTAATCGGCAAAATTGATAGGGGAAAAACAGTACGAAGCGCAGTAGTGACGGGCGGTCTTAAGAAGTGAAAAATAGATAAAACCACAGGGGAACGGCCAGAAGAGTTGTTTCATGTCACTCAAAAGACCTTGTCGTTTCAAACATGAAGGCAAAGGTGAGGAGCTCTATTTCCAAGGTTTCCAACACCAACTCAGACGGGAGGGAAACAAAAGCGACAGAGCCGACCCACCAAACTCAGGCCCCTAAGAAGTCTCTTAGTTGGAGCCATACGGAAGTGAGAGAGAATTAAAGGCCTATTATTGCTCCCTAAAGGACGCTGAGGACGGGGGTTAACAAATGGGACTGAGGATTGTCAGGCCACGAGGGGAACAGTCGGCCCTTCCGTCCGTCAAGAAGCAGTAGAAAGAGTTACGGACCTGTGCTACTGAGTCTTGTGACCGACGACTGACAAAAGGAATTCTTCCTCGAAACTCGCAACTGGGTTTCTTGCAAAAGCCCTATTTAGAACGGAGATCTCGGAGGGTAGAGAACAAAAGAGCGGAAACAGTCTATCTTCAACTTGAGCAACAAAGCATCTGAGATGACTCCAACAAAAAGTCGTACATCTGATCCAAGCTTTCCAGAGGATTTAAGCGGAAAACTGGAGGGGGAGTGGAGGGGACCTAAGCTTCAATCCACACTGCCTTGCTGGGGGGTCCGCGGCTAAAAGGGACTTAAAAGGAACATGGCCGACTTTCCCGAAACAACGCTGCGGGTCCTAATCGTCTACGGGACACCGGGGGTCTTTCATTGGAGGTCGAGTCCTTTATTTACGATTTCTCGACCAACCTGTACAACCCCCTTCATCAGCCCCTACACCGAAGCCCACCTCAAAAATAGAGGATATGCACCGGTTTGCCCCCGACGTGGGAATACTTCTTATGACAAAGCCCGGGGACTTCTCTGAGACTCTACAATTCACCGCAAAGACCATTGAACACAACGAGACGCAGCGGGGGATAGGAAAAAAGGGGCTAAACCTAGAGAACATCCCTACTCCCCGAACCGAGAAGGACACGGACGGATGTAAAAAAATGAGGGAAAGAGAGGGACGTCGGAGGTTGAACACCTACTCTCCACAGAGAAAGGAAAAGGGCCTGGGGGGTGTTGTAGTAACCTGCCCGCAGAATGGTCACCGCAGCATCGATCACGGGGAGAAATCAATCGACTGCTCGCAGACAGACTAAGGAAAAGGACGTGAAAGCTCCGCGACCAGTATGACGGTCTTTCCTCGTAGGCACCGGAAAGGATCCTACTGCAGGCAGAAAAAAAGAATCAAACTGGGACGCTGAGAGAAAATCCCACTAACCCGCCTGGAGTGTTAACCTTGGGTTCCGTATCAGTCATTCAAACAGGTAGGGAAAGAAAGCGAGCCACCGATCACACACAGGACGTGCTTCAACATCTTATCTCACGACATCAACCATAGATCGGCGACACAAAGGGGCACCGGACCCTGGGGGGAGTTGCCCTGAGATCAACACTCATCCTTTTCTGAAATTAGGGGTGTGGGAAATACAGCTAAGCGAGGCGGCAGCTTTGTAATAGGTATGGGAAAGGAACCTGAAGGGGGAGGGGCGCCAGTGGGGGGAAAGAAAGCCAACACAACTATGGGTAAGAGAAGAAAATAAAGGCTCAGTCACGCCCTCAGACCACGGTGAGGAGGGAAGTCGACACTAGGCCGGAGGAAAGGGAAAACACCAAATAATCTCAAGTATTAAGTGCTCGAACTGACTTTCCCTCACACCCATGTGTCGGGGCTGGGAAAGGGGGGCGGTGTTTATAACACTGCCAATGGCGAAGAAAGCGGGGGTACTTTGGGATCGTTCGGTTGACGTCTGCATGGGGGAAGACCTGCCTTCGGAAAATCGATCGGGCCCACTGACCAAATACTCTTTGTCGTTACCGATCCAGGAGAGGGAAGGGTTATAGGAAGGATAGTAGCAGAAAAAAAAGTCAAGGCTTCTGAAACTCGCGGTGAAAGGCCACTACAAATGAGGAAAGTGATGATCCGGCTTTAGCGTCCGAAGGGTAAAGTCCGTCGGGCAGAAGGACTCTATTCACTCTGCACATAAAGACTCGCAGGAAGAAGGAGGTCAAACGTCGACCAAAATTGCACGGCATGAAAAGCTTAGGAGGATTTAGATAGTCAAAGCTAACGTGGGAAACGCATGTAGACGATCCAGTCATTAGGCCAACCACAATATCACGCATTTTCTTAGAGGGGAGGAAGAGTCGGGAACAAGACTCGTTCAGGGGGGCCTACGGAGGGAACCAGAGGGGGAAGGGCCGTCCCTCTGTGCTGCTCCTTTAATAATCGAAAGCGCCGATTAGGGGGCTTTGGTCAGTTCAACGCCAAACTTCAGGGACCAAAAGGCAAATTCAGTGGAGCGGTCTTTGCAGTCGGAGCTGGTGGCGGAGACATCAGTTAGATTTTTGTCAGTTTTTCGGCCCCATAACGTCCAGAAGAAGAGTGCACACCGGCAACGCTGGAAGAGGGCGGGTGGGGAAGAGGGGAGGAACACGCCTAAGGAGTGAAGCTCACCAACCTGGGCAGTCGCTCGTGTCGCAATGGAAAGCGAGACTCTTAATTGGAAGAGGAAAGTAAACCTGTCAAAGAGTCTCGCAAGCGGCCACGACGGGGCGGAAGCAGTTCTTTTTTGCATCGGTCGAAGGTCAAAGGCGGGGGTGCTATGGGCCCGTGCTTGCTTCTGGATAGAGTAGCGATAGCCGAGAAGTAGGGAGGTCATTTCGGAAAGAGAAAAGAAAGGACGAACAAATGGACAAGGAACTGCGAAGGGCGGGAAGGGGGGTAAACTCGGCGGGGAAGAGAGAATGTAGTAAATCAAAAAGCCTCACTGAAAGCCGGCAGGGGCAATAACGGCAACCGCGTGGCCTCCGAGCATAGATAAAACTCCAGTTCAACTGTACGCCCTTCTCTTTGCGGAGGGCAAGACCTTCACGCGACGGACACGCGACGGAGAGGAGAAAACGGAGAGGGATCAGTTCTCATTGGGGGCGTCTCGGAGAGAGAGTCCAGCTTCAGAGCATCCGGGAAAATGAGGATTCGAAAGCTTAACCGGTTCTTACTGAGTGACGAGGCGAGTACTTAGGAGTGGTAGGGCAGAGGGGAAAAGGCTGTCGCTCGGGGATAGTTTCTTAACCTCGCGTAGGGAGTTAGGAGAGTCAATGCAACGGCCACTGGAAAGCGCCCCCCCCCCACCCCCCCCCAGGCTGCTGGGTCTTTATCGGATTAAGGTTTGGGCCCCATCAAAGGGTAAAGGGTTGATTCCGAGTCAGGATTCATTACACCCGTGAGGACATGGCAATCTCGGAAATAAGGGACCGGAACAGAAACGAGCACGTTATGGGGATCCGGGCTCGGAGTCTGAGAGAGCAGAGACTTTTCATTGTCGCTCTCCGCAGGAGTGTCAGATGGACGAATCTAACTGTTTGCAGGGATAAATCTCAACAATGCCGGATGTAGCAGAACATAAGGGACTCGTGTCTTCATGGCGAAAAGGGGGGAGAGGTAAAGGGGAAGACCGCAGCGAGGATACTTTATCTCCTTCCCGTCCGCGGAGGAGGCGCAACCGGGAAGGAGCAACGATAGAGAGCGCTGGCCGAGCCGGTTTAGGGGGCTTAGAGGGGAAACAAGCAATCGCCAAAACAGGAACCGTCAGATCGACGGTAGGCCTGGTTCCACGGGTAGTTCGAGAAAGATAACGGTTGACCGGGATGGAGAGGGCGGGGAAAGAGGCAGCTATCCCGAATGTAGACGACAAGCGATCTCACTGCCTTGCTAGACGGAAGGTAAAAACAGACGCCGAGAGGGAGTGCTCACAACGACCACCACCTGAGTTGGTAGAAACCAGTCGCGGTCTCTTTAAAGAAGACCTGCTAAAGGGGGGGCTCGAGTCTAAAGGGGGGAGTCTTCAGGGCGCCCGTCAACCTTAGCCGGGTACGAGTGGGATGCGAATAGTAATCTTTCCGTGAGAAAAGGGTGGAGAAGTGAAAAAAAGTCTTACAGGACAGGAGAATAGCGAAATCGAGAACGCCTCCGTCCGTCCCGGGATCTAGAAGACGGACGTCGAATTGGAGGGAGGTAGAAAGCGACAGGTTATCTAGATAGGGTCAAACTAGTAGAGGTAAATATAGGAGGAGTGATCGTTAATCTAGGTTAAGAAAAGCGGGATGGCGTCAGTTCACGAACTGAGGGTAGTTAAAGAGTACGCTTCCTTCGAGAGAAGCTAGAACCGTACAGGACGGAGAAGGAAAATTAATCCCGCGAGGTCTCAAGAAGCTCTAGGGGAGATTAACGGGGGCCCTAACACGATCAGTAGAAGTCCTTTAGGACGGTGGAAAGGCGGAACTCAAGAGTCGCCGAGTAGATGAATCGCATTAGGCCCGGGTCACGAAGGTGGAGTGTACGAGGGGTCCAGGAGAGGAACCATCGCCCCCTGTCTTGGAACCACTGGTTCACCCCTAATCTCAATCAGCGGGCCAAGATAGACAAGAAGGGGAGCTTAAACTGCGCCCGTCAGCCAAAAAATTAACAAAACAGACTAGTCAGAGCTACATCAAGGGGAAAAATGAAGAAACCGCCTATGTCATGGAAGGGACAAACTTATTTCGAAAGGCAAGTAGGAGCCGAGTGGGCAAAAGGCCGACAACAGCAACATGCAGTATGCCAGCGCTCTGGCGAGGGCAAGGGGGATTCCCTTTGCACTGAAGGGGCGCAGAAGGATATCGCGTCTTTTGTAGGGGAAACTAGGGGGAAAAATCAGGAAAGGGCGGACCCGCTAGGACTCGTAGACTGGGGTAGGGGAGACGGGACAAAAAAAACTTCGTAGAAGATTGCCCTTACATCAAGCACACTCCTTTTCCGGAAAGGAACGGGGAAAGAGCAGAAAATCCCGGGAGAAACAAGGGGAAAAGAAGAGGAAAGCGCAGCCTTGCAAGACACGTGTTCTCCGGTCCACTTCGGGGCACGACGATGAGCCATTTTTCTTGCAAACGAAGTCGGAAGAAACACCTGCAAACTGGAGTCTTCAGTCTCTCACACATGGGACTCCTCTGCGCGTCGCTAGGCACGGACGATAACCGAAAGAAGAGAGGAAGGTCGACGCCAGGTCTGAAGGAATCATTACAACCGACTAGCTAATTCAACAATGCCTCGTCCCCGCCCTGAAAATTGGGACCATTACACCGGGGACGAAAAATGTGGAGCGAGGAGAGGGAAAAAGACGGATTCCCGTTTCCCTCAAGAGAACTCTGGAGACCTCATACTTCGCCCTCGTGAGAGCACAACAACTGGAAAAGGAAAAAACGAGAAAGTTATCTCTTTTTTCTCGAGGAAGGAGGCGGGCATCGACAGAGAGGCAACGACAACGGACGGCACTAACTTTTTAACGGTCGGTGGCAGAGCGAGCAAGGAAACAAAGAGTGGGAACCGGAGGACACGGCCCGTCATAATAGATTGACAGGTTGGTACTTCCTTATCGTGGACCTAAGCGGGGAAAAAGGTAAATTGGAGTAAATCTTATCCCAAAGAGGGTCCCATGGGGGTGTGGGTAGGAAGTATTGCTAGAAGATTAGACTATTATTGGGCATGGTCGATAACTCTCGCTTGAATAGGCGTTCGAGTCTGAGAAGAAGCAAACTGGACCTCTTGCTGAGGAAAAAAAGAACACGATCACGCGATAAAGCCGGGGAAGCTTGGATAGGCGGAGGAAGCTCAAAAGGAAATAAGGACACGAAGGGAGGGGTTTCGCACCTGGGGGCTTCTGGGGACTCTCGGGAACGCTAAGGCAGAGACTAGCGGGCTTCGTTACAAAAAAACCACAAAAAACACACAAACACAAAACAAAACCACAAAACACCCACACAAAAAAAAAAAAGAAAAAAAACACAACAACAAAAAAACACATACACCACCAGAGAAAAAAAAACACCAAAAAAGAAGAGAAAAAAAAAAAGAAAACACAAAAACCCCAAACCAAAAAACCCGAACCAACACCAAAAACAACCAACCCGGGGGATAGAAGGTCCGTGGAAAAGGCTGGATACTATTACGAGCTATCTGGCACCAACCAAAATAAGTAGAGGATAAAACGCATCCGATAGACTTAAATCAAGTAACTAGAAGACCTCTGGTCAAGAAATTGGGGGAGTAATCGTTGAGACCCAATCGTCGTTTCCTCTTCTCCTAAGCCTAAAAAAAGAAAAAGGATTGTTCACACTTTATAGATGGAGGGTTGGCTAGCCTCGGCGGAAAAGAAAGATTGTGCGAAAAAACCTTCTCCCAAGCCCTTACTTCCGCGTTGGGGGGAAGACATGACGATCCATCTTGCTATCTCGGACCGGAGAAAAACCTGACCGTCCTACTCAGTTCCCTGGGAATGCTTTTATCGACAGAACTGAAACAGGTAACTCCTCACGCGCACTAGACTCTCGGATAAGCGCACTCGCCCTGGCTAAATACGTACCCGAAAGACGGTCGGAAAAGAGGTCCGTAGACCGGGCGGTCCGGGAATCGGAGACACAGGCGGAGGAGCAGCGCTGGACGGGGTGGAGAGGACGAGATCATCGATCAACCGCGGACGGGGGAGGGGGAAAGAGCCCATCATTTTAAACTGGAGGGCGCGAAGGGGGGGGACTAGCTGAACATAAAGGTCTAAGCCGTCATCCGATCACCAGACAAGAACAAAGGAGGAATCGGGTTCAGCTGTACTGGGAGACAGTTCATCCTCCTCTCTCAACACCTAACCACCTCCAGGCAAACTCGCACCTGGTAAGTGGCACCGACCGTAAAAATCAAGGTAGGGGACCTGTGGGGGTCTCGCTAAGGGTCGAGGGAATCCTACCAGTTGATGCCGAAGGGGTTGAAATAACTGGAGGTGAATCTAATCAAAACAAAAATGAAGGATAACACGCCCAAAGGGGCAAAAAACCCCAAAAAAACGCCCTACGTCTATAAAACTTTTACCGCAGGGAGAAGAAGCCCCCAGCGCCCCGGAGAGTTGCGCTCTAGGGGGGCGGGGACCACTCAACACCTGGTCTCTGCAATTGGTGGTTTTGTCGTTTCTCGCGGAGCGAGGAACGAGGCCTCGTGGTTCAGTCGTTCAAGCAGACCTTGGTTGGGGTAACGTCTTTCAATTGAGACCGTCGAAGGCTTCCTCCCTGCTAGGGAGATGTCGCAACTCCATTGACGAAGGAGGGGGGACTACCGGGGTTCCGCGGGCCTGGAATCTAATAATCGCGGCTCGAACGTAAAAGAGGAGGCCTATTGAAACTCAAGCGGAGGAATGGGTAGAGCTCGCTAGCCCCGGGGGCGAGGTTCGCCGTCTGCGCAGACAGGGACCCGCGAGGAAGATCTAGTCGGAGAGCGTATGGACATGTCCGCAGGAAGGATAGAACGGCCAAGAATCCCATCACAATGCTGGCGTCCAGGGCAGAGTGAGGTTGGATCAAATGTCAGAGAGGAACTAAATAGACGCTTAGGTCGGCTCCCAAACCGCCCTCGTAAGGGTCGAATGGGTGAGTCCGGCGTCATGACTCAAGCAAATAGAGGGGGTTCCAGATAGCGCAGCTGGCTGACGTGTGGAAGAGGATCCTACCAGTTATTCTCTTCGATAACCAAGCTCTATTCAGTTAGGGGTTCCATATAAAGAGTGTCACAACTTGAAAAACGAATCCTTCTAATCTCTGGTCGCTATAGCTGGCGGGCCTCTTGCTCTTGTTCCTTACGTCCAGATAGCCGTACACTAAATTATAGAATGTCCCCCATGGACGTACGAGCTGGGGGGGTACGACCCCCGCAGCGAGTGGTTCGGGAAAGCAAGGAGGTATTCGGTACAGAGAGAAGTTCGCCTCAGCATCGGGAGTGTCGGGATGCCGATGAAAATGACGAAGCCTGACAACTATATCAACTAGTTCCCAGCTTTATGAGTCAGATGATCGTGGGTAGTACTAGGCGTTTCGCTGCCAAAGGGCCGAGCGAATTTCGCTCGGTAGATTGATGTATTCACCCAGAGGAATGAGAGCCAAGTCCGCTCCTTTCAAAGACAAAGTCCAACGACGATTCCCGTGGTCCGGGAGAGGGGCCGCTGAGCAATTTGACTTGGGTGACCGGGGAGTACTCTAGCAGAAGAACAGCCCTGGGTAAAGCCTTCGAAGAAAATTAAGGGCCGCAGCTCGGGGAAAAGGGCCGGAAGACTCTCTCTTGAACCGTTACAAACGTATACCGCGTGTCCGGTGCGGCGCACCTAATTTAGGGGAGGAAGAGCCACTGAGAATAGAACAGCGAGATGGAGAGGGGGCTCGTGTTTTAGGATAGAGGGCCTTGGTAGAGGGGTCAATCCCGCAGGAAAGGGATGAGCCTTGCGTTCCAGGCTCCTCTCCACAGAAAGGCTACCGGAGGGTCTCGCTCTGAAATGGAAAAATCGTCGTGTTTCCACTGTCACGGGGTTTAAATCTCCTTACAGTCGTTACTTCTATGGAATCCCTGCGCGCTTGATGCCTATTGTAAACAAGAGAAGAAAAGGTAAGAGGTCCTGATTCCCCCAGTTCATCGGGTAATAGGTTGTTTCAAAATCAAGTGTCATTTATGGTCCCATCAAGGACAAAGTGTACAGGGAGAAATAACGGGACCATCTCTAAAAAGTTGCTTGAAACGTATATGCGGGAAAAAAGGGGACAGAACTCAGTAGCATTAGTCCTGCTTGCAGCCGAGGACATTTTTCTGACAAAGAATGGGAGGTGGAGGGTTGGACAGAAAGGCTAAGAATGCTTGGAAAAAAGGGCGACTCCGACCTCGAGCTTCTAAGTAATAAGTGGGCAACGGTGGGAAGGCCTCTTCCTAAAGCCCGAGATGGAAGATAGAATCAAGAGGCAGAGGCCTAAATCGCTATCCAAACCCACTCCACAAATCAAAGAGAGTGGCCGTCAGGAATTTTTATGGTAGAGCCTTTATGAGCTCACTGCTTCTGACCCCAGGAACCATCCTTCAATCGACGATAGCTTCGAGGGAATCCCGTATGTTCACATTTCAGTGTGGGGGAAACGTGCCTGGGGAAGGGAAAGGGAGCAGTACCTACGGCTCGCGTTCAGATAGACCGAGTCAACCGGGATTCTTCCTCGTGTACAGGAACCCGAAAAGATTTCCCAAACCGTGGAAGCGAAACGGAAACCTCCACCCCCTAGGGAAAAACGCATTCCCAATCTTCGCATAAATCACGGGGGCGAGTAGAACTCCTTTCGTAGGGGGCGAGATAAAAATTCCACAGCTCCCTAAGGTCATTAAGGGAGGAGGGAAAAACGAGAATAGAGAGCTGGTCCTTATTTACGGGAGTCGAGCGTTTAGACTGCGAACAGCCGGAAGATCGGAATCTAAGCTATACGGCATGAAGGCAGTCCGAAGCGGGGCGTCCCGTTTAATCGGGGATTGCGCCTCGGTCACCTCTAATTGAGAAGAAGAGCTCAGAAAAAAAACTTATTTAAAGATAGGATAGAACTCAACTGCGTACCCGTCTGGCGAAGAGGAGCATCAAAAGAATCATATTCCTCTTCTAAAGCTTTCTAAGGTATATCGAAAGAATCTCTAAGCCAATATATAAAACATAGACACCGCGAGAGTTCACAGATTCTAAAGGACGAGAGCACGGGACAATTTGACAGTAGGCATAAGGAGAGGTCTAGAGGAGAGACCGAGCAAAAAAGGGCCATTGAGGCACGAGCGCGTGGGGAGGGGCAGATTCTATAAAACAGAAGGTGTTGGAGGGTCCCTGAAGGGGGGGGCTCATGTAAGCGCATCTTCTGAGGGGGTGGGAAAAAAAGGGTCCCTATCCCATCCGGGCTACCTCGCTGGTAGAAGTCTGCGCGACTCCTGGCTCGGCTTCCAATGAGGGGAATACATACGTGGCCCCATGCTCTAGTCATAGGAAGACTAAAGAGAAGAAACTCACGGGATCGGTGACCTGGTTGTTTTAGAAGCAGCAGGCTGCGATCAAAAACTGCAGAACATAACTCAGCGGACAGCAAAGGGTCGAGGGGCTACCTTAAGGGAAAGCCTTTGGTCCTCGCGCTGTCAGCCGGGAGAAGGGACATTGTATAGTCTGTCTGTGTAAAAGGGAAAGGAAAACCACAGGGAAAAATAGAAACGCTCGAGGACGTGATTCCTCTTCAGAAGGCATTAGTTCCAAAGGCCCTGCAACTTGGTTCTTAATTCCGGGGAGAACCGAAAAGATCAGCTAGGGGGCGAGGAGCTTAAGAAAAAAAGGTTCAAGAACTATTACCTGTCCCGCGTCAGGGGGGATCGACGAGGACGAAGGGCCCGGGGGAAAAGTACTTCGAAGTAAGAAAAAAAAGAACCTGCACACCCGTCAGGGGTTCCAGCTCCGTCCAGGGACGACCATCGGGCTACCTTAGGGAGCAAGGGGGGGACAAGATCCACCGCAAAGCGCGGGGATAGTTTGCAGCCTCATCCTGAAAGCGAAGGAGAGGGCAAAACGCAAGAATACTTGGCAGGAGAAGGGCGCTACAGTTCCGTTAAGTAATGTTCTATAGGTCTCTATCCAGCCAAGGGGGGGCCAAAAATGTACCGGGAATGAGTAGGACACAACGAAGGAGGGGGAAGAAATCAAACACCAACTGCAACCCAATACCTCTCTCTGACCTTAGACGGTTCGTGAAGAAGGCGCAGGGGAAGAGACGGATAAACAGACTCTTCTTAAGGGTTTGGGAACCGGCGTGGTCCCCGAAGGGGAGTTACTTTGAAAAAGGGAGATCAGGGGGCCCCTGTCCAATCTTCCTCAGAGAGAAGAGGGACAAGGACGAAAAGTCTTTTAAAGACCCTGTCTAAAAAAAAAGTATGGGGAGCCCCCGCGAATAAGCGACTCTTGGCAACTGTATAGGGGAGGCGTACTTAAAAACAAAGGAAAAGAGTAAGTATAAGTTCCTTAAAAGGCTGGGAAGAGAGCAACCATACCCGGTATTGTCAACGCACCCTAGCCCGCAAGATCCCATTAGGTTCTAGCTTCTACAAGACTCAAAAGACCCTCAGACAGTCAGAAGGGTGCCTACAATCTTTCGTTCTGAAGGACGGTCTGAGACTTTGAGTGAAGTCATCAAGAGGATCCCAGACAAGCCAGTTGGCCTGGGGGAGGCGATGTAATGGTCTAAACTTGCAAGCATTAACCCATCACAGCTAACAGTCCAACGATCTCTTTTTCAAACGAGACATCTTAGCTCCAATTATTCGCGAAGGAGTTTGTTAACTATTTGTTATGGCCTCGTTAGGTCGTAGAAGACGGACAGGGCAACCTGCAAAACCCTCCCAAATCTTTGCTCCTCCCTAAAGGTGAACTGGTGACAAAACTGAAGAAGGCCTGCGTGGAAAAGACTTGGGGAAAATCAACCTTTTCGAGGCGAACCAACGCCAGCAGACTTCGCGAAAGAATGACCAGGCCCAGAAGAGGAAAGTAAAAAAGGGGAAAGCCTGGGGCTGACTCCTTAGGTACCCGCCCGAATGAAGGGCAGGACGATCTATAACCCAAGCGGACTACCTACGGGAAAAGATCCCGGTGGAACCATAAACCGGTACCTCAGGGAAGCTAAATGCTTTGTATCCTCCTCCCTGGAAAGGGAGAAATAAAACAACGACCTTCCCAAATAAGGGGGCTGACCAGGGAAGCCAAAGTGGCCCGCGAGGAGACTAAGCTCCCCGCGGGGATCCAAAGCCTCCCTAGAACGGGCCGCGGTAGGACGCGTCGACGCGGAGAAGTAAACAAATCTTTATCGGATTCACCCGCAATAAAGAGGAGCAGAAGCTGGGTCCGGAACGCTTAGAAGATCCAAGAGGAGAGGCGACAGAAAAGGAAGGAAAAAAAATGCTAATGACGGGGGTGATTTTTCCCGCACGCTTCCGGAGGGGAAGGAGAAGACCAATCCAAATACACCAAAGCCCCCACTGGATTCACTGGTAGAAAAAGAGAGCAATAAAAGATAGGGGCTACAGACAAAACGAACACAAAATGAACCCCGGTCTCAACTTCATTACCAATAATACGGTGAGAGGAGGGGTGTGCCAACTGCTTTTGCGAAGGACGGATGGCGGGTAGCTTGGGTCCCGAAGAGGCAGAAGGGGTTCAAAAAAATGAAACGGGCAGCCCCTAAA
>Ga0179593_1677144_pt1 | contig 18435 bp, 32 predicted proteins | sample CZODoug2_1_08_16_FD_185931 | JGI IMG/M metagenome (GOLD analysis project Ga0179593, IMG submission 185931) | Vadose zone soil fungal communities from Angelo Coast Range Reserve, California, USA - CZODoug2_1_08_16fungal (PacBio error correction) | ecosystem: Environmental > Terrestrial > Soil >...
GAAAAAGAAAAAAGGAGGAGGAAGTCTTGAAAAAAGAAGGAGAGGGGAAATTTTTCCCCCCAACCAGCCTCCTTCGTGATATACATGTAGAAAGAAGAAAAGGGAGAAAAGGCCATGAAAAAAAGGAGGGGACCGCCCAGGCCCCCCCTTTCTACTTGCCTTTCCCTTTGGACCAAAAGGAGAAACGCAAGGGGGGGGGGAAAGGAAAAAAAGACGGCGGGGCGGCAAGGTTTCACAACAATCTTGTTGCTGCCATGGAAGGGAAAAAAAAGAAAAAAGCTCCAAGAAGAAAAGGGGAAAGGGGGAAAAAGGTACTCACGGAACGGTGAATGTTGTCCTGGAAATCCATGGTTTTGTGCTCGTTTGGGGAGAAGGAGAAGAAGGAGGGGAAAAAAAAAAAGCTTAGCGGAGGGGAAAAAAGGGGAGGAACAGCCGGTCCACGTGTTCCACCAAGACATTATCGACGTAGGAAGAGGGAAGGGGGGGGAAAACGATGAGGAAGGGGGAAAGGGTCGCGGAGCCTCATGCCCAAGTCCATGTGCGGTAGAGATGCCTTGCAGGGGAAAAAAAGAGGGGGGAGGGGGAAAACGGAGGGGGGAAAGAGGAAGAAAAAAAGAAGGGGATGAGAATGCGGGGGTCCCTTATAACTGAAACATGAGACTCTTTGTAAGCCGGACAGGGAAGGGGGGGGGGAGGGAGGCATCAGAAAAGAGGGGGAAGGGAGAGGGGCCAACGCCTTGCACATTTGCCCTGTTCACGATTTCGACGTCTTGCGTACTCAGTTGGGAGAAAAAAAAAGGAAAAAAAACGTACAGAAAAGGAAAAAAAAAAAAAAAAGGGAAGGAAAGGTTGGGTTTGCTGATCGCATTGCCCCGTTCGGCGCTTTCAGCGGCGAGCAGGGGGAAGAGAAGGGAAAGAAAAGAAGCTGGCGGAGGGAAAAAAAAGGGGGGGAAAAAAAAAAGGCGGGTTGCCTCATCGTGTACACCGAAACCCTCACTCTGAAGAAGCTCGCGTGCCTGGTGGCGCATCGGGATAGAGAAGGGAAGGGGAGAAGAAAAAAGTCCTACGGAAAAGGAAAAGGGGGAGTGAAACCATGTGGTTTCCGCCTGATATTATCGCTTTTCGTCTTCAACTGCCTGAGGGAAGGTGGGGGAGGAAGAAAGGCGAAAAAAAAGGGAGAAGGGGGGTTTTTTTTGGGTATCTTTGCCTGCGCCATAGCAATGGGAGGGGGGGGAAGAGGGGAACAGGAGGGGACAGCCTCCGACATGCTTTTTTTCTCCGGCTCGTACTGTTCAGCACATGCCGGAAAAAAGGGAAAAAGAAAAGGGGGGAAAGAAAAAAAAAAATCTGGGAAAAAGAAAGGGGCTCGTATCCCTGGCGGCATGTTACTGTTTTTTTTTTTAAGGAGCGCCCTGGGAAGGGGAGGGGGGGGATGGAGGAGAAGAAAAAAGAGAAAAAAAGGAAAAGGAAAAAAAGAGGGACCCCATAGTGTGATCGATTACGAGTTCGCAAAAAAAAAAAATAACGTAAAAAAGGAGAGAATCGGGTCGCGAACGTTCTTTATCAGCCCTAACGAGCATGTGGAGCGCTGGGGGGGAAAAGGGAAGGGGGGGAAAGAAAAAAAAGAGAGAACATTTCGGAAAAAGAGGGGGGGGGGAAAAAGGGAGGACATTGAGCAGTTGTGTGCCCTGAGGATTTTAACTTCGACCCAACCGGATTAGAGGAGAGGGAGAGAAAAGAGGGAAAAAATTCCGAAGAAAAAAAAGAAAGAAAAGGCGGGCCAGGTAATTCCCGGCCCGTTCCAGATCCAGTCCGTGTCAGCCGGTTCCGATTTCGAGCCCCCGGAAGGGAAAGAAAAGGGGGGAAAAAAAACGCCAACGTCCATAAACATCACTTTTGATCGCCAGTTTGCAGAGGGAAAAAAAAAAGGCGAGAAAAAAAAAGGGGGGGCCGGCCATGCCAAAGTTTGACGTTGGGAAAAAAAAAAAGGGAAAGAAAAAAAGAAAGAATGAGACCCTGGAGGAGGGGGGGGGAAAAATTCGTAATAAAGGTATGGTGTCCCGCTTCACAAATGTCTTTCCAAGTAAGGAAAAAAAGGGAAAAGGAAAGGTAACAAAAGGAAAAAGAATGTTAGAGCGGTTGTGATAACGCCCCCTTTCTCACTGCGCCCTGAAATGAAGAAGGGGGAAAAGGGGGGGAAGGAAAAGAGTATAAGGAAAAAAGGGAAGGAAAAAAGGGGGGGGGAAAAACGACAGAGGGCTCAGTTTGCCATCCGTTGATCACTTTGTCCGCCACCCATTGGACAGCCAAGGGGGGAGGGAAAAAAGGACCCCGAGAAAGAAAAAAAGGGAAGAGGCTGTCCCGATGACCGACAATTGCTTTTTTGCTCAGTCCCTTCAAAACCTTTCGGGGGGGGAGGGAAGAAGGGGGAAAAAAAAAAAGAGGAAAGGGGGGGGGACGGACAAGCTGCTCAAACGGATGGCAACCTGTAAGCCCTCCCTGGTTTTCGCTGCAAAGGGGGATGGGAAAAAGGGGGAAAAGGAGTTATTGGAAAGAAAAAAAGGAAAAAAAAAAAAAAAGGAGTTCATCAGGCCGCAAGTTTGGAAGCACGGGCGTTCTCAAAAACAAACAGAAAAAGGAAAAAAAAAAGGAAAAACTCGGAACTTTCGGTAATTACGGAAATACCCTTTTTTGCGCGGAAACAGGGGAGGAGAACGTGGCGTTAACAAAGGAAACTACAATCATGGGGAACGCTTACTGCTTTCAGGGGAAAAAAAAAAAAAAAAACTTGGCAAAAAGGAGGGAGGGGAAAGGCGGCAGATCACCCTCCGGCCCGCGATCAAGAAAGAAAGAAGAGGAGAAAAAAAAAAAAAAAAGGGGGGGGCCCACCGCCAAAATCTTCTCCCTGCATGTATAGGACCTGAGCGGGAGGGGGGGGGAGAGAAAAAAAAGGACGGGGGAAAAAGGGAAAAATGGCCCGGCCCATTGCCTCGCGTCATGGCCTTCCGCAGAGAATAGGGGGGAAGGGCTTAGAAGAAAAAGAAGGAAAAAGAAAGACCGTTGGTTGGGTCGAATGTTTTCAATCCTTCCAGGGCCCACCAACGGCACGGAAGGGGCAAAGAAAAATCCGAAAAAAAAGAAGGGAAGGAAAAAGGGGACGATCGAGCGGTTTGGGCTTCCCACCTTGCCATCGTCTCTCCGGAGAGGGGGGGGAAAATGAAAGAAAAGGGGGGGGGGAAAAAATGCAGTATTGAAGTTCTACTGATATTCAGCTCTGGGTGGGCGAAAACTACGGAACATAAAAAAAAGGAAAAAAAGGGAGATTCCAGCAATGCCCGCCGGTCATTCCTCTCCCTTACAACAGTAACTGCCCGCCAGGGAAAGAAAGAAAAAGGAGGGGAAACAAAAAAAAAGCCGGAGAAAGGGGGGGGCCCAATGAGGTCCCTGGCCTCATTTGCTGAACAGTTCCGAAGGAAAGGGAGGAAAAAAAAAAGTAAAAGGAAAAAAGAGGCCAGCTTGCTATGTCTGCCTTCCAAAGATACGCAAAAACAAAAAGAAAAAAAAAAAGAAAGGCCAGGATGAGAAAAGGGGAAGGAGGGAAGGGGTGATACGAAAGCTATCCCTTACATCACATGCGAAACCACATGGGGTAAGGAAAAATGGGAAGAGAAAAGGGAAAAAAGACCCGCCCCTTTTTTCCCCGATCCTGTTTTGCCCCGGTCAAAAAGAAAGGGGAAAAAAAAAAGGAACTCAAGGAAAAAAGGGGAGGGGGGGGGGGTACACGATGAACGAACATCTCCGTGGGAACAGCCGACGAAAGGGGGAGAAAAAAGCTCAAGGAAAGGAAGGAAAAAGAGCTGGGAAGAGCCCATATCCTCGAATCGAAGAGAAAAAAAAAAAGAAAAAACAAAAAACTTTCATTCCATTAGAGCATGATTCCGGAGGAAAAAGGAAAAAAAAGGAAAAGAGAAAAAAAAAAAAAAAGAGTTACCGTGCCAATGGAAGGGGAAGGGGGGGGAAGGAAAAAGAAGGGGGGGGTTTATTGGAAAAGAAAAAAGGAGGAAGACCCGAATAACATGAAACCAATAATCCGGCTGCCGGCCCCCATCCAAAGAGGGAGAAGGGGGAAGGGGGGGAGTATTCAGAAAAGGGGGGGGGGGGGGGAAAGCTCCCGGCAGGTCCGGCCAAGACAATACCGCTATTCAATCAAAAAATAAAGAGGGGGAAGAAAAAGGAAAAAAAAGCCAAGAAAAAAAAAGAAGAAAAAACCTTGCCCGCGACAAAAAAAGGACGGAAGAAGCAGCAAAAGGGGGGAAATTCCGAATTCGACGTCGATAATGTCTGGTGGAACACGTGACCAGGGGAAGGGGGGGAAAAAAAGAAAAAAAAATTGACTTGTGGGGGGGGAAAGCGCGGGGGGAAAAAGGATTACGGGGGAAAAGAAAAAAAAAAAGGGGGCCTTTCCCCGGGCACCATCACCGTCCGTTGAGTGACGGGAGGAAAATTCTGCAGGAAAAGGGGGGGGGGGAGAAGGTGGAAAAAAGAGGGAGGAGGGGAGAAAAGGAGAAGCCCCTTTGGTTTTTTTTTGTGAACAGGGGAAAAAAAGGGTTTTGCCAAAAAAAAAAAGGAGGAGAAAAAGAAACCGCGAGCCCTGGCCGGGGCCGTCGCCATTGGTCGCTGGCCAAAGACGCCAGGCAGGAAAAAAAAAAAAACCATGGGAGCCCCCTTCCTGAGTTTCGAGGAAAACAAGAAAAAAAAAAAAGGCCTGAAGAGGGGAAGGGAGAAAAGAGACGAAGCGCCGTCAGCGTCCAACTACCAGTTTCGTCCTACGAAGGAAAGGAGAAGGGGGAGGATAAGGGGAAGGGGGGGGGAAAAAAAAAGGGAAAAAGATAACCGAAAAAGATCGTGTAGACGAACTGGTTGACGCTGGAACGGCGCTGAGGCAAAGAGGGGAAACCAGAGAAGAAAGGGGGGGGAGAGCTGTCTCTCACTCTCCAGGCCATGCGCCCAGGGGAAGGAGGGGGGGAAAGAAAAAAAGGGAAAAGGTCGTAGGGGGGGGGAAAAATGAAGAGGGGGGAGAAGGATGTCCCGGCCAGGGAAGCAGGGAGGAGGGGGGGGGAAAAAAATTGGGGAAAGAAGGGGGGGGGAGGAATGCTTTCACAAAAAAATTCTAATTCTAATAAAGGGGAAGGGAAAAAGAAAGGGAAAGATTAAGAGGAAGGGAAAAAAAGAGGGGGGAGGAAAAAGGGGGGACCCCCGGTAAGCCCATTTTTGTTGAGAGGGGATGGGCAGAGGGGAAAAAAAGAAAGGAGAAAGCGGCCGCGCGGCTTCCCTCGTGTCCTCGTGTTTTCCACCAAGACGGAGGGAAAGGAGAGGAAGGGGGGAAAAAGGAAAGGAAAAGAACGGCTTTTTCGCGGCCCCCGGTTCGCGAAAGAGAAAAAATCTGCTTGAAAAAAGAAGGAAGGGGGGAAGGGAAAAAGGGGAAATAGCGGTATTGTCTGGCCGGGACCTGCGTAGTGTCCAGAAAAGCGGCTGCTTTGGGGGAAGAAAAGAAGAAAAAGGGGAAAAAATCAGGAAAAGGGGGGGAAGGAAAAGGGCTATTGGTTCATGTTCTTCGGGCCTTCTCAGCTGGGGGGGGGGATGAAGGAGAGGAGAAAACGAAAAAAAAGGGAAATGTGCCTGTCACCGATGTCGAACGTTCCTTGCGTATCAGGGGGGAAGAAAAAAAAAAAAAAAAATTTTCAAAAGGAAAAGAATTGCTCTCATGGAATGCCGTGTGTGCTTTGATCGCATTGCCGTTCGGAGGGAGGAAAAAGAAAAAAAAAAAAAGGGAAAAAAAAAATGGGAGGGAAAAAAGGGGAAAAAGCAATGGCTGCTGATCAACCTTTCTTCCGGCTGTTTCCCCACGGCAAGGAGGGGGGAAAGAAAAAGGGAAAAAAAATTTGGTGAGAAAAAAGGGGAAGAAGAGGGAGGGGGGGGGGAGCCTATGTGGGACCTCAAACCTGCTCGTGTTAAAAAGGCGAGAGAAAAAGGAGAGACCCAGAAAGGGGGAGGGAAGGGGGGGGGTTTTCGCTTGATGATGATCGCTTTGTCTTCACGGCCCGAGAAAGGGGGGGGGAAAGGACCGAAAAAGAAAAAAGAGGGAGATGGTGTTTTGTTATCCGAGAATTGCCGGCGAAGAAAGAAAAAAAGAGGGGGATAAAAAACACTGCAAAAAAGAAAGGGAGGAAGAAATCGGGAAACTGTTTCAGCACATTCTTCAGACCTCACAAAGGGGAAGAAAAAAAAAAAAATTAGAAAAGGGGAAACTCCGGCCGGCGGACTATTTTTCTCGTGATCCTGGCCGGCATTACTGGTTTGAAAGGGAAGGAAAAAAAAAAATCGAAAGAAAGGGAAAGAGAGGAGAAGCTGCCCCTAGGCCCCATAGTGATTCTATTGACGATTCGCCACCCCGCAGGAGGAAGAGAGGAAAAGAAAAAGAAAAAGGGCTAAGGGGAGGAAAAGGGAAAGAAAAGGGGGAGCTCTGGCCAGTGCCCGCCCCACCGCCCTCCCGATCGTCTCGGCCGAAGGGGAAAAAAGGGGGGAAAGGTTGTCAGGGGGGGGGGAGGGGGGGGGGGGAACGGGAGATTTGAACCTTTCTACCAACGGAATTATTAGTCGCTGCTCTAACCGCGGAGAGAAAAAGGGGGAAAGAAAAAAGAAAGGGGGTAGAAAAGAAAGAAAAAGGGGGGAGGGAAAGGGTAAGGACGGCCCGGTTCCAGATCCAGTCCTTGCAGCCGTTACGATTTGTAGGAAAAAAAAAAAAAAAAGGTGTCTGGGAAAAAAAAAGGGAAAAAAAAGAGGGGAAGGAAGCGCAACGTCAGAACATCACTTTGAGCTCCCTTTTGCAGAATGCGCGGATCGCGGGGGGGGGGGGGGAAAAAGGGGGAAAGAAGAATTGGGGGGAAAAAAAAAGGGGTGACGTTGTTTTGACCAAGTTTAAAGCCTCCCATCGCGGTAACTGAAAGCCGGAAAGGGAGGGGGGGAAAAAAAGAAGGGGTAACAGGAAAAAAGGGAAAAGAAGAGGGGGGGGCCCGCCAAATGTTCTTTCCGTTATTAACCGAACTTTTCCGCTGTAGGGAGGGAAGGAAAAAGAGCGGGGGAAAAAAAGGGGGAAGAAAAAGATGGGAATGAATACTGGTCCCCCGGGTTAAATTCCGTCCCGGTCCGCGTAGTTTCAACAACGAATTATGGAAGAAAGGGAAAAAAAAAAAGGGGAAAGACCGTTGGAGAAAAAAAAAAAAAGAAAAAAGGAGGAAAGTGGGATACGCAACAGAAAGTTTTTTGAAAGACCTTAGCATTGTCGTCATCGTAAAGGCCGATCTCTCTCAAAAAAAAAACTCGCCGGGAAAGAAAAGAAAGGAAAAGGGAGGGGGGTGCGTATCAGTTTCCCTGCCCACCTGGTCTTCCCTGGTGGCGGACAAGCTGCGACAAAAGGGGGAAGAAAAGGAAAAAAGGTTCTGGGGAGGGAAAAAAAGGGGGGAAAGGGGGAAAAAAAAGAAACGCCCGGTTACCCGGAAGAGGGGAAAAAAAAAAAAAAAAAAAAGGCCAAAAAAGGAAAAAAAAAAGCTCCTAATTCAGGAGTGTTTTCAACAACCTCCCCTTGGTTTCCAGCCACAAAAAAAAAGAAAAAGGGGTGCGAGGGGCGGGAAAAAAAAAAAAGATAAAAAACTAAGAGGAGGAAAAAAAAGGGAGGGAGAAGGGGGACGCGCTGAGGCCTTTCACTTGTTTCAACAACGTCCAACGTTGGGGGGAAGGGGGAAAAAGGAAAAAAAAGAAAATTAATCAAAAAGGAAAAAGAAAAAGAAGACTCTCCTTCCTGGCCAACTGGGAAAGAGATCTGAAGGGGGGGAAAAGAGGCGCTGGCCCCGACCGCCAAAAAGGAGAAAAAAAGGAACCTCCTAAAGAGAAAGGGGAAAAGGGGGAAAAGGGCTCTGGAAGAACTGCCGTAATTACCTGCCCGCCATTGGAAAGAGGAGGGGAAAAAAGGTCAAAAAAAAAAAAAAGGGAGGGGGGGAAGGCCCTTAGCTCAGCAGTTTTAGAGCAGCTGGACTCATAATCCGTTGTCAGAAAGAAGAAGGAAAAAAAAAAAAAAAAAGGGGGACACATAGGGGTGGGAAGGGGGAAGAAAAGAAAAAAAGGGGGGGAAAAGGGAGGCCCGGAAAGGAGATCCGAGCCTTTTTTGGGCGGCCACTGGCCAGCGCTCAAGAGAGGGGGAAAAAAGAGCGAAAACCATCCCGAGATCGATGGCAAATTCGTATTGAGTTCTACTGAGAAAAGGAAAAAAAGAAAAAACTCGAAAAGGAAAGGGGGGAAAAGAAAGGGGGGAAAGAGAGCACCTCGCCGATCGAGATAAAGGGGGGAAAGGAAAAGAAAAAAAAAAAAAGAGTACAACAAAAAAAAAAGAAGGGGAAAGGAGCCACGAGAATAGTTTTCCTCCGTCTATTGTCCCACGGGGAACTAAGAAAAAAAGGAAAAAAAAAAAGGAATTGGAAAAAAGGGGAAAGGGAAAAAGGGGGGCTAAACAGTTCCTATTGCCCTTCCGCCCACAAGCATGTCGAAGGAAAGGAAAAAAAAAAAAAAGCGTCCAGAAGGAAAGGGGGGGGAGGAAGGGAAAAAAAGAAAAAACCAAAACAACCCAAAATACAGAGAGGGGGGGGGGGGATAAAGAAAGCAAAGAAAAAAAAAGAGGGGGGGAAAGAGGCCGTTTGAAGACTAACTCTACAATCATCATCAGCAAGGGGAAAAAAAAAGGGGGGGGAAGAAACTACGGCCCCTTTCTCTTAAATCCCTCCGCCGTCGCCCCGCCCTCAGGGAAGGGGGGAGGAAAAAAAGGAAAACAGCAGCAAAAAAGAAAAAGAGAAAAGGAAAAAAGAAAAAGAAATGAAGCTTTTTTCTTCAGAGTTAGAGTTCGTGGTACACGATGACGGAACAAAAGGGGGGGGGAAAAAAAAAAAAAAAAAAGAGGGAGCGCAAAAAAAAAAAAAAAAAAAAAGGACTGGAAGAGCCATAGCGCGAATCGCCTCTGAAGCCCACGGAAAAGAAAAGGAAGAAAAAAAAAGGAAGAAAGGAAGCAATTATTCCCCTGCTTCCATAAGCGCGGGGAAGGGAAAAAAGGGAGAAAAGTGAAAAGGAAAAGGGGAGGGAGATAAAGGATCAACCCAGCTTATGTATGATTCCCATGCGCAAAGCTGATAATCCCCGAAGAAAAAAAAGAAAGAAAAAGAAAGAAGAAAAACCTGGGGAGAGAAAAAAAAGGAAGAGAAGATCAATGAAAGCGCTGGCGATCTCATCAATCCTTACATTTTCTTGCAAGGAAAAAAAAAAACCGCGGGGGAAGGAAAAGAAAGGGGGAAAAGGGGGGAAACGAGTTTCTCATGAAATCCATCCTCTACCTCCACATTGACTTGGCAAGGAAAAAAAAAAGGAAAAAAAAAAAAAAAATCGGAGAAAAGAAGGGAAGAAAAGGGAAAAAAAAAGAAAGCCAACGGGTTAACCACCTTTCAAGAAAAGAGGGGAAGGGAAAGGGGTGAACACGGAAAAAAAAAAAAGAAGGAAAAAGGAAGAAGAAGGACTTGTTTTGACCTCTCCCCCCCCCAAGTGATTTCATTACAGAAGGGGAGGAAGAAAAAAAAAAAGAAAAAAGAAACCGTCCGGGGAAAGGGGGAAAGAGGAGGAGGGGAGAAAAACCGTGGCGGCATTCGTTTGTAACGGCATTTATTCGAATCGCATTGTTTTGGGAAGGAAGGGGAAAGGGATCCGACAGGGGAAGAAAAAAGAAAAGGGAGGAAAGAAACTGGCCCCTGTGGCCGTTCCCGCAACAATTGGGCGCTTGGGGGGAAAAAAAAAAACTGCGGAAAGAGAAAGGGGGGAAAAGGAGGGGGGGGCAAAGGGCCGGCATTGCCTTCTAGTTGTAGTAACAATAGAGGAAAAAGGAAAAGGGGGGGAAAAGAGGAAGATGAAAGGAAAGGAGAGAAGAAGGGACGTCCATCTTCAAACTCCATTGGGGGAAGGAGGAAAGAAAAAGAATTCAGAAAAAAAAAAAAAAGGGGAAGGAGGGAGGAAAGAAGAAAGAAGATAACCGAAAGATCTTCGTATACTCACTGTTGTACTCCTGGACGGCGCTTAGGGGAGGAAAGGAGGAAGGGAAAAAGGAGGAAGTTCCAAAAGAAAAAAAGGGGGAAGGAGGACAAGCCGCCGGACTCGGATTTCCCCGCAGGCGTCGAAGGAGAAAGGAGAAAAAAAAAAAGTCTCTTCAGGGGGGGGAGGGGGAGGAAAGGTGCACACATCCCTGGTTGCTGCCATGGTCCTTTTCACAAAAAACTGGCGATCGAAGAAAGGAAGAAAAAAGGACGTACTAAAGGAAGGGGGGGGAGGGGGAAAGACAAAGGTTTGTGCTCGTTGGAAGCCGTAATGAATTCATGGGCGCGGTCCACAAAAAGAAAAAAAAAAAGGAAAACCAAAGGAAAAAAAAAAAAAAAAAAAAGGGAGGGAAAGAGAAAGGTGGTAACCTTTGCTGCTCAATCGCCGCAACGGGATTAACGATGAAGAAGGGGGGGGGAAAAAAAAAAAAAGGGAAAAAGCAGAAAAAGGGAAAAAGGAAGAGGAAGGAGAACTCGGTGCGTCCTTGGATGAATGAATAGCGGGTATTGGGGAGAAAGGGGGGGGAAGAATGCGGCTAAGGGGGAAGGAAAAAAAGGCATTGATAGAAATGCGGGGTGTCCTTCATAACGAACCAGGAGACTCTTTTGAAGGAAAAAAAAAAAAAAAGAGAAAAAAATTTTGGAGGAAAAAGAAAGGAGGGGGGGAGAGGTACTCAAATTCAACGCCTTTCACATTGCCTTTTTTCACGATGGGAGGGAAAAAAAGGAAGGAAGGGGGAGAGGGCAGCAAGGGAGGAAAAAAAAGGAAGGGAAATGCCCGTGTGTGCTGAATCGCAATGCCTTCGGCGCTTTCCGCGGCGAATCAAAAAAAAAAAGGGGGGAGGCTCATTGGAAAAAAGGAAGGGGGGAGGAAAAGAAAAAAGGAGGAGGGCTGTTCCCCACGGCGCCTGTTCCTTCCATCGGTGTACCACGACCGCGAAAAAAGAGGGAGGAAGAAGAGAAAAAAAAAAAAAACCCTAGGGAAAAAAAAAAAGAGGGAAAAAAAAAAGAAAAAAGAGAGGCGGGCCGAACGGCGGCCAGGATTTCCGAGCCCTTTCGCGGGGTGAGTAACCATGGTGGGGGGGGAAAAAGTCCTTCAAAAAAAAAAAAGGGACAAGGGTGGGCTCATAATCCTTTCTTTATTTTACGGCTGCGCACTACAAGCAGAGGGAAGGGGGAGAGAAAAAAAAAGAAGGCTGGAGGGGAGGGAAAAGAAACTCCCGTTAATCCTGCCCCGCTCCGACTGCTTGGGGGGAAAAAAAAAAAAAAAAAAAAAGACAGACCGAAAAGAAAAAAAAGGAGAAGAGAAGGGAAGTCCCCGGCAATGTTCGTGTTTCCCCGTTGGCCCCCGGCCGGGAGGAAGAGGGGAGAAGGAGAAAAAGGGAAAGGGGGGATTTTGCTGGGAAGCGAAAAAAGGGGGAAAAGAGAGACGAGAGACCGCCTGCTCAGCTTCCCTACGTCCCCATCTTGATCGAGGAACGAGGGAAAAAAAAAAAAAAAAAAAAAAAGGAAGGAGAAAAAGAAAAAGGGAAAAGAAAAAGAGGAGGAGGAGAGGTCGCGACGTTTCGTGATCATCCCGAACCGATCCTTGTGAGCGCTGGGCCAGTAAAAAAAAAAAAAGAAAAAAGAAAAATGTAAGGGGGAAAAGGGGGAAAGAAAGGGGGAAGGGGCGGACATTTGAAGCCGTTTGGTTTTGTTCCCTGAAGGATTTGAACCTTCGACCAACGGGAGGAGAAGGGAAGAAAACAGGAAAAGGGGAGGTGCCCGGCACTCGTCGCCGGGGCCGAACCGTCCCGGCGAATAAAGAAAAAAAAGGAAAGAACTGGCAAGGTGAAAAAAAGAAAAAAAGGGGAAGTCCGGCCCGTTCCAGAGCAGTCCGTTGCAGCCTTTTACGATTTCGGAGCAAAAAAAAAGAAAAAAGGGGGGGGGGGGGGGAGGGGGGAGTCGGCAAGAGAAAAGGGGAAAGAGGAAAAAAGGAAGAACCATCACTTTGAGCGCCAGTTGCCAGGATGCGCGGATCCGAGGGAAGGAAAAGGGGGGGGAGGCATGCCAAGGGGGAAAGGGTTTGGTTGACAAGTTTGAAAGCCTCAGCGCGGGAAACAGAAAAGGGAGGGGAAAAGGAAAAGAACGTCCTAAAGGGAGGAAAAAAGAGGAAAAAAGGGGGCGGTTCGGTATTACCGAACTTTCCTAGTGTTTTCGGTGTGCTTGAACAAGGGGAAGGGGGAGGGGGAAAAGCCCCCGGGAAAGAAAAGGGAAGGAAGAAGGGGGCCCCCGTGAAATCCGTCCGGTCCGCTGTAGTTTTTGCAACTAAAACGAATTATCGCAAAAAAAAAGAAAGGGGGAAAAAAGAAAAAAAAAGAGGTGAGCAGAGGGGAAGAAAAAAGGGGAAAGAAAAAGGAGGGAACGAGACGCACAGAAAGTTTTTTTAATACCTGAATCAATTCGTCATCGGAAGGCGAAAAAAGAGAGGAAAAAAAAAAGGGAAGGGCCTTGAAGGGAAAAAGGGGGAGAAGGTCCTTTCAAACTTTTTTCTGGTGCGTATCAGTTTTCCCGCCACAATGGAGGGTCATGGGGGGGGGGAGAAGGAAGGGGAGCCAACGGAATGCAACTGGAAGCCCCTCTTGTTGCTTGGCAAAAGGTGATTTCCGGGAAAAAGGGAAGGGGAAAGAAAAAGGGGGGGGAAACTACGGAAAAAGGAAAAACGGGAATTTCACCGGGACATATTCATCAGCGCAAAGTTGAGCACGGGGGAGGGGGGGAAAGAAGAATATTGGGGAAGGGGAAAAAAATACCTCCCTGTTCCCAAGCCACACCCTAAAACCTCAGGAAGGAAAAAAAGGAAAGGGAGTCCCCAAAGAAGGGGGGAAAGAGGGGGAGGGGAAAAAAGGAAACTAAGTATCAGGGAACGCAACTTCCTTTCAGTTCCGCGCCTGAGGGGGGGGGGGAGGGGGAAAAAAGAAAGTTCATGACAAAGAGAAAAGGGGAGGAAAGTGGGCAGTTCCTTGCCAGATCACCTCGTCTCCGCGTTCGAAGAAGAAAAAAAAAAAAAACGCGAGGGAGGTTACTGACGTTGTCTCTCTTCCGCTGGGCGGGGGAAAAAAAAAAGAAAAAAAGGGAGGAAACGAGGATAAGAAAAGAGTAACCGGCTGCACACCTGGCCTCTGGCAACTGGCCGGAATTTACCTGTCCCGCCCATTGAAAGGAAAGAAAAAAAAAAGAGAAGGGTATGAAGCAAAAGGGAAAAAAAAAGGGGAGAAAGAGGGGGGCGGCCCTTATCTCCAAGCGTTAGAAAAAAGGGAAAGAGGAAAAAAAAAGGGGGACAAATCCTTAAGGGAAAAAAGAAAGGGGAAGGAAAGGGGTCCGAAAACCTGTACACCTGGAACAGTACAACTGTTCCTAAGACATGGGTGAAAAAGGGAAAAAAAAAAAAAAAAAAAAAAAAAGCCCATGGGAAAAGAAGGGGCTGATCACGAACTTCGCGCAACCGTCCGAGATCGAATTGACGAATTGTAGGGGGGAAGGGGGGGGAAGAAAAAAAAGAAAAATCCGGAAGAAGAACTATGGGGCCCGAGGTGAACTCTGAGTCCTCTCTATCGAGATAATGCCCAGGGAGGGAAAAGAAAAAAAAAAGAAAAGAAAAAAAAAAAAAAAAAACTTGCCGCAAGAAAAAAAAAAAAGAGGGAAGCAGGGGCGAGGGCCACTTGTAACACTACATTGCCGGAATGTCCCCCCTTCGAAGAAGAAAATGTGAGAAGAAGAAAAAGGAAGGCGCCCCACAGCATGTCTTATTCTTGCAGGCTTAACGGGCGGTGCGGAGGGGGAAAAAAGGAAGAAAAAAAAAAGAAAAAACCCAGAAAAAGAAAAAGGGGGGAGGGGGAAGGGGAGAAGCCAGTCCCATCTCCCGGCCAGGAATTCTGAGAAAGAAAGATAAAGAAAACCACAGGGGGGAAGAAAAACCCCCTCGACCGTGTCTCGGAATCCTGGGCGCCGTAGGAAAAGGAAAAAAAAAAAAGGGGGGAAGACCGAGAAAGGGGGGGGGAAGGGGAACCAACCCATAGGAGCAGCATCCTTCAGATCACTATGAGCACCCACAAGAAGAAAGGAAAAAGAAAAAAAAAGAGGAGCCTTGGGAAAAAAAAAAGGGAAGGGGGGGGAGAAGCACCAGCCTCGTGGCAATGCGCCCTTACGAAGACCACGCGGGGAAAACTTTAGGAAAGGAAGTAAAAAACGGCAAAGGAGAACACAACACTTTCATTCCCTTTCTCGCACTGATTCGGCGGCCCAAAAAAAAAAAGAGGAAAAAAAGGGGGAAGATCCAAGAGGGGGGAAAAAAGGGCCAAATGTTTCACCTTCCGTTTGCAGGCGTACCCGAGCAAAAAAAAAAAAAAGAAAAGGTCCTCAAAGAGAAAAAAAGGAAAGTAAAGAAAAGGGAAACCAATAGCCGGCCGGCATTCCCAAGATTCTCTTTTCGTTCTGAAGGTACCCCCGCCAGGAAGAAGGAAAAGAAAAAAAAGAAAGAAAGGTCCGGACAAAGAAAGGAGAAGGAGGATTCATCATCAAGAACGCAACGGAGTTTTCTCATGAAGCATTCTCTAACCGCACATTGAACTGGGGAAGGGAAAAAACGCGAAAAAAAAAAGGAGAGGGGGAAGAAAAGGGGGGCGTCGATTGAGCAGCCCTGTTACCACCGGAAAAAAAAAAGATAATTCATGGGGGGGGGGGAAGGGGAAAGAGGGAAAAAGCCGCTCGCCCCCGCTCCTAATTACTTTGTTGACCGGAAAAAAAAAAAAAGAGGGGGAAAAGAGCCACAAGGGAGGGAAGCACCGGCACCATTCCCCCCCCCCCCCCCCCAAAAGGAAGGGGGGAAAAAAGGGAGAGAGATTTGCGGCATGAGGGGAAAAGAAGTGGGAGGACGGGGGAGCACAAGCATTGTTTTTTGTGTAAACGGCCATGGCAGCAACCAGATGTTGTTCAACCTTGCCAAAAAAGAAGAAAAAAAAGGGGGAAGGGGGGAGTCTCAACAGGGGGGGGGGAGATTGGCCCAAAGACTTTAGCGTCCGACCAAGGGGAGGGGGGGGGGGAAAAAGCCTAAGTGGGGGAATAGAAAAGAGGGAAATGGAGAAGGCCTGCCGAGTTCGAGACATCTCCTCTAAAACGACAAAAGGGGGGAGAAGAAAAAAAAAAAACGAAAAGAAAAGAAAAGGAAAACACAGTTCGTCTAACTGACGATCTTTTCGGTTTGAGCAAAAAGAAAAAAAAAAGAAGAAAAATACGAAAGGAGGGAGGGGAGAAAGAACTGGTTGACGCTTGGACCAGGGGGAAAATCGGGGGGGCATTTTCCACCAGCCTCCGGTTGAGATCCATGTAGAGAGAGGTCAGCGGAAAAGAAAGAAAAGGAAAGGAAAAAAAAGAAAAGGACGTCCGTGGGGGGGGAGAAAAAGAGAAAAGGGTGCGACGGCCCCGCGGCCCAGTTCTCGCGTTCGTGTTGAGGAAAGGAAAGGGGGAGGGGGGAAATGGGGGGGAAGGCACAAAAAACAATTGCGATCTAATCCCTGCCGTACAACGAAAAAAGGAAAAAAAAAAAGGGGAAGGAAGACGGGGAGAAAGGGACGTTGATGGGTGCCGGGAAAAAGAAAGGGACAAACAGAAGAAAAAGAAAGCATCAGGAAGGGGGGACCAACACCCGTCTTCTTAAGCGGCGCGCGGAGGGAAAAAGAGGGGAAAAAAAAAAAAGACAATGAGAAGGAAAGGGGAAAGGGGGGGGGGTAACCGTGCTGCTCCAATCGCCTGCCACCGGGATTACAGGACCGGCAGGGGGGGGGAAAGAAAAAAAAAAAGAGGGCTCAAAAAAAAAGGGGAAAAGGGGGAGTATGAGATGCTTCATGAGAACTCGGGCGTCCGTGATGAAAAGGAAGGGGGGGGGGAGGGGAAAAAAAAAAGGGAAGGGGAGGCTGGGAAAAAAAGGAAAGAGCTCATTGGCTCTCACTTCGGGGTCCTGAAAAAAAAAAAAAAGAAAGGGGGGGGGATTTCGGAAAAAAGAAAGAGAGGGGGGGAGGGCCATGGTCCATCATACATAAATGCTGTGTGATCGTACGCATGCAAAGGAAGGAAGAGGGGAAAAAAAAAAAGGAGAGGGGAGTACTAAGGGGGGATAAAAAGGCAGCGCTTCGTTTTCATCCTTAATCATTGCTCCGCAGGGGGGAGAAAGAAAAAAAAAGGGGAAGGGGGAAAAAGGGGGGGTCGGAAGGAAAGAAAGAGAGAAAAAGAAGGGGCTCTTCCAGCCGTGGTTCTTCTTTACCTGTCTCCTTGCCACGATCTTGGCTGAGGGGGAGAAAAAAAAAAAGGGGGGGGGGGGGGAAAAAAGTCTCTTTAGAAAGGGGAAAAAAAAAAAGAGAAAGACTGGAAGAAAGCTAGCTTGCTGTTTCTCACTCGTATCTCGCTGCTGACACGCAGAGGGGGGAAAAAAAGAGGGGGAAATTCGAAAGGGGAGGGAAAAAGGGGAGGCAGATTTCCTAGCACTGTCCGCGGGGTTTGAGTAACCATGTGGTTCGCCATGAGAAAGAAAGGGGGAAAAATGGGGGGGGGGGGAAGAAAAGAATCCTGTCCGGGAATTGCCTGGCGGCGCCCTACACTCCTTGTATATGTGGGGGGGGGGAAAGAAAGAGGGGAAGGGGGGGAAGAAGGGTCGAAAAAAAAAAAAGGGAAGAGGAAACGCCCCTCCGACATGCTGTTTGGCGCCGGGGCCTCCGGACTGGTGGGAAAAAAAAGGGGGGACCTCGGGAAGAAGGGAGAAGGGATTCCCGGCAATGTCGTGTTTCCCCGTTGCCCGTGCCCCGGAGGGGTGAAAGGGAAAAAAAAAAGGGGGGGGGGAGGGAAGAACTTTACCGAGGGGGAGGGAGGAAGAAGAAAGGGGCCCTTATCTCGATCGCGCCCCCCTGCTCATCTTCCTCACCTAGGCCCCCACAAAGAGGAGAAGAAAAAGGAAGAAATTTTCAATACGAAAAAAGGGAAGGGGAAGAGGGGAGAGGGGGGAGAGGAAAAGGTCGTGATCAGCCTAACGAGCATGGGAGCTCTTTGCCATTTGCCCGCCAACCGCTCCGATCTAAGGGGGAAAAGAAAAAAGGGGGGGAAAAAGAGGGAAAGTTTGGGGGAGGAAAAGGGGGGGGGGGGGGAAAGGAAAAGGATTTGAAACCTTCTGACCACCTATTATGAGTCCAAGGGAAAAAAGAAAAAAAAAAATAAACACTCTGAGGGAAAAGGGGGAAAAGGAAAGAACATAAAGTCTATATTCTCAGGCATGACGCGGCAATTTCTTCCAGGTAATTCGGACGTTTGAAAAAAAAAAAAGAAAAAAACCCTCCGGAGAAGAAAGAAAGAAATACGGGAGAAGATTTTTGTGCGTTCCTGCCCAAGCGCCGAAGAGAAAAAAAAGAAAAAAAAAAAAAAAGGGAAAGGCACGCGGGAAGAGCGGGACACGAGGTGATCCTTGCCTAACTTCCCATCATACTGGTAATGTCCGGCATGAAAAAAAGGGGGAGGGGGGGAAAAGAGTACCTGAGAGGGGGGGGAAAAGGGGGGGGGAAAAACAGGGCCACGTCGTATAAAGGGTTATGGGTGCCCTGCTCAAAAATGTTTCTTTCCGGTAAGTTACGAAAAAGGAAAGGAAAAAAGGGGGGTGGGAAAGAAGGAGCGTTGTGAGAAAAAAAAGAAATAAAAGGCGCCTGAAAATGAAATACTGTCCCCCTGTTTGGAAATCCGTCCGTCCGCCGGAGGGGAAAAAAAAAAGAAAGAAAAAAAAGGGGGGGAAAGAACATATGATAGTGTGAAAGAAGGGGGGGGGGAAAAGGGGGGGGGGTAAAAAACCCATGGACAGCCCCTGTCGTCACTGGATACGCACCAGAAGTTTTGAAGACCGGAGCATGGAGGGGAAAAGAAAAAAAAAAAAAAAAGGAAAGAGAGAGAGAAAAGGGGGGGGGAAGAAAGGGGGAAGAAAATGGGGGGGGGGGGGGCCTCCAGGTTCTTTCAAACTTTTCTGGTGCTATCAGTTGGCCACGAACAGGGAGGGAAAAAAAAAAAAAAAAAGAAAAAAAGATTGGCAAAAGGGGGAAAAAAAGGGGCCGGGACAAGGTGGGACCCTGCGGGCTGCCCGATAATTGTCCGTTTTAGGTGGAAAACTACGCAGGAAAGGAAAGGGGGGGGGGGGAAAGGGGGAGAAAATGGGGGGGGAGAGGGAGAACCACGCTCTAATTACAGA